>Ga0307378_10005765_pt1 | contig 17145 bp, 8 predicted proteins | sample UN1MG_FD_202238 | JGI IMG/M metagenome (GOLD analysis project Ga0307378, IMG submission 202238) | Soil microbial communities from Risofladan, Vaasa, Finland - UN-1 | ecosystem: Environmental > Terrestrial > Soil > Coastal area > Acid sulfate soil | place: Finland: Risofladan, Vaasa | collected... | reverse complement strand
GTGTTCGTGGCGTGATCCCTGAGAAACAGAATTATGCCCCATGAGCCAGAGGTCTCCAGACCCGGCGATGACCCCAGAGCAAACACTTGCGGCTGGAACCTTGTATTGTTTTCGAGATTGGCCGAATGAAGCTGTCCCACGGTTCGGCGCTGGTGTGTATACGATTTGGCATAATATGGCCGCTTTATTTACGTGGGCATGTCGGGCCGAGGCATTACATCCGACAGCAAGCCCCGCAATTCGCCTCATGGTCTCTACACGCGCTTGAGAAGTCACGGCGCTGGTCGTCGCAGCGGCGACCAATTCTGTGTATACGTGGCCGACCGCTTGGTGCTTCCCAATCTCACTGCAAAGGACATCGACGATGTAGCTTCCGGTCGCCATCAGATGGACGCCCATACTCGAACCTACATCCATGAGCATCTTGGCTACCGCTTCGCGATGCTCGCAGACGGCAAAGGTGCTCTTGCACTAGAGGCGTCGATTAAGAACGGTGCATTGCCGCAGGGAAAGCCGCTGTTAAACCCCGGTAGAGAAGCCAACTGAGCTAGGCTTTTACCTGACAGACGGCGACAAGGCGCATGAGACAGCACACGGACTAATCCAGGGCTACATCGGACCAGCCCTAGTGCAGGCGCTGAGGGAGGCCGAGCACGGTGGATGATGAGGTGACTGTATGGGCGTTAGCGCATTACTCACCGCGGCGTTTGCTGAAGCCAACGGACGCTATGCCGATGTTCATGCTGCTTGGACCGCAGCAGGACTTCGGATCGGTGGTCTGCTGCCCGCGTCACTCTTAGCGGTGAGCATCCAACGGGAGGGGCGGTTCGATGTTCTAATACGGGCCCTCGAAGATGAGAATGCGCAGATGCTTGATGACCCCGACAAGGGGATGCAAGTGCCTTATGCCCTATCCCCTCTCAGCGAATATTGGATCAGCGGAATGTATGAGACCTTCCGACTGCTCACAGACAGGAAACTCGCGGGCACCGATACAGAGAGCATTTTCAGAGCCTTGGAGTTGGTGCGTATGGGCATAGACAAACATGAAGTTCCCAAGGATTACACCCTGCACGGTCCGCTCCAATTCGTGAAGGTTGGCGAAGGCAATGAAGCCAAGTCTTATGACTACGACAAGAAAGATCCCATGAGGGCGCACATTATGCCAATGGGCGTCTCCCAACGTGGGTCACTTCAATGGAGGGTTATCGACCTAAGAAACAAGCGCGAACTGTGGATCGAGCGGCGAGAGCTTTCCGACAGTATTCTTGAACTGTGGAAGAAGCCGAAGCCCTTTGCTGTGGACTAGGCGGCAGGTCGAGCAGATACCGGCGGCTTCAAGGTGGGGGACGCGAACGGCCAGTCACTCGTCTACGCTCGCGAGACGAAGGCCGAAGCTGACATCGCCAAGGACAATCGCGGTCGCACCCGCAACCTTGGAGCCTGACCCCAGGCTGCGATGCTCGTCCCACTCTACGAAAGAGAGCAGTAATGCGCCGCAATTTTTCCGAAGAAATGCTGGAGCAGTTGAAAGCCGAGTGGCAAAAGGTCGAAGAGCGATACAACGCTCTGATGCTCGGCTACACCACCTACCCCTTCACGAATGATCGTGCGAAAGAGTTTGCGGAGCATGGGCTTGGGAGGCGCTTAAGCATCCTGCGTCGGTGTATCCATGCAGTGCCACCCGTCGCATCGGCGTACTGGAGCAATCGCCGGAATGAACCGGCCGGTCAATTATGCGGCGACTCTGACCGTCCCTCCTTGATTGGTCAACTTACGTGCCCAAGCGGCTTCGCTTAATCCTGGCCAAAAACCGGGGCTCATGCCATTCGGCGTGTTGACGCTCTAACGCCCGCACCTGCGGGATGGGTGTCATCGGTTCCCACTCGCTCGATGATTTTCATCGGCGCCTCTCCGACCGCGAGTGCCCTCTCGATGGCAATAAAGTCGCCTGCCTTGCCTACCATTTCTTGAAGGCGCGCGAAGTCATTGCACCAGAGTGTCTCCATGTCGCGATCGCGCGCCGTGTCCCGCGCCGCGCCGCCGCTCCCGAAACCAACTGCTCGCACCTGGAAGCGGTCGGCATCCGCTCCTCCACCGATCTCTACTCCATAGTCAGGATTGGCCGACTTTTGCAGAACGATTCTTCCATCCTTCACCCAAGCCGTCGAAAGACCTTCGGTAACCTCGTAGCCAAGACCCGCCAATCCTTGTAAGACGGCGCGTCGTCGCGCTGCAACGGCGCGCGCCTTCATCTCGCCTGCGATGTAGCCGCTGGCTCTTGCCATTAAATCCGTCGTAGCCTGAACGCGCCGCGGTGACAACGCTTGCTCTATTTCTCCAATAAGTGATCGTGCTTGCGCCGTATCGAGCCGCGCGAGCTCAGCGGCTAGCTCTCCCAATTCCTCGGCCAAAGAGACGGCTTCGCTCTGGGCCCGTGTGGCAATTACGAGGTCGACACCTAGGCTATCGGTGAGAAGCGCACGCCGCGCCTGGGAATCTTCGCGTGCCACGGCCGCAAGGCGCTGCTCAAAGGGAGCGGCAGCGCTTGCACCGCCGATGGCTCGCAGCTGCGCGATACGCTCCTCAATCTGATCAATTGCAGGGTCGGTGTGAAGTTCATTCGCCACACACCACTCCGCGAGCGTCATCGGCTTTCCTCCCGCGCCGAGCTTCGAGGCAAGTTCGCGCTGTCGCGCGCTCAGCGCGTTCGTATCAGGAGGCGGCTGGAGCATCCTAAAGGCCTCAGAGATCGCGGACTCCGCACCGGCGTCGCCTCGCGCGGCGTTTTCTAGCCGTTGCCGCAATGCTGCTGACACAGGATAATTCGCTTCCTTAAGCTTGTTTAAGAGGGTTGCCGCCGTAGTCGCCGTCCGTCTGGTAGCTCGGTCGGTCTCGACTTTCGCCGAGGCAGCCTTGACGAGACGGTCTTGCGTGTCGGTCTTGAGTGAAGCGATTTCGACCGGAACTGCGCTCTGCAACTCAACGAAGCGCTCATTCGCCAACAGCTTGTGGAACGTATCTCGTCGCCTCATCACTGCTGCAATATCAGCGGAATCAATCGTGGTATTCCGTTCACCAACCTTCTTCCAAGAGGCGATCGCTGCGTCCAGCCTCGCAAGGTAATTCTGACAAATCTCGATGGTTTCATCGCGGGTGATTATGCGTATGACCTTCGGCCCACTCATTGCAGTCCCCTCCCTGCCATCGATTGTTCGATTGCTTTCTTGAGCCGCTGCTGCTCAACCCCCCGCTCGCGACACCAGCCTTGCGAAGAGACGCGATGTAGGCTTGGGAAAGTCCCGGCGAGGACACGGGGTCTCCAGATTTCGCGCGCTCTAGCATGTTCAAGAATTCTGTGTCGTGGCGAGTCGCATTCAATCCCGATCGCGTATATTCCAGTTCGCCGATCCACAATGGCGAGGTCGACGCCGAATGCCCCGTTGTTGTCTATTCTGTCCGCGTTCCAGCCGAGTCCTGTAACAAAGTTGAGGACGGCCTTGCTGAATCCGTCAGAATATGCGCCGCCGCTCCGTTGGAGTCCCTGCGGCGGAACGGCGGAGAGCCGCGCGAGAAGCGCATCGAAGCTTTCATAATCTCCCTGCGATAAGGTTCTGGCATATTCGAGGTAAGCCTGGAGGTAGTCGCGTGGCCTCGCGGGACGCTGCTGGGTACTCAGCATTTCCGATACTTCGGCAATCGGCATTGAACTAATTACCACGATCTTTTTTCGCGCCCTGGTTACAGCAACATTCAGGCGCCTTTCGCCGCCCACCTGGCCGAGAACTCCAAAAAACCGCCGGAACCTCCCGGCTTCGTTGCGGCCGAACGTGGTCGAAAACACGATGACATCGCGCTCGTCGCCCTGCACATTCTCGACATTCTTGACGAAGAAGCCCACGTCCTCGCCATGGTCGACCCGCCCGCGTTCGTGAGCGAGCGCCTGTCGGAATATCAGATCGCTTTCTGCCATCTCCTCTAGAAAGTCTTCGATTAGGTCGGCCTGCTTGCGATTGAAGGTTACGACGCCAATCGTCGGCCGGGGTCCCGGTTCTCGCCAGATGTTAGCGAGGATTGCCGTCACCCGCCGTGCCTCGACCTCATTGGTCTGCTGAGAGTAAAGGCCATTGACGAATTCGAACTCGATCGGACGAACCGCGCGGATAACGTCCTTAGAGTGCTGTACGGGGACGTTCAGGCGGTTGGCGTAAAAGCATCTGTTAGAGAAACTGATCAACTCGCGATACGCCGACCGATAGTGGACCTCAAGCACTGCCGACGGTAGAACGGCACGGGCTAGTTGAAGCAGGTCAGGGCAGTCTTTGATCTCGCGCCTATTCCAGGTGTCGACGATCACCTCGCGCTCCTCTTCGGTAACGCCATCCTCGGGCTCATCGTCGTCAACTAGGTCCGCCTCGTCATTTTCGACCTTGCTAGAGAAAAACGAGGTTGGGGGCATTTGCTTTTCATCGCCACTGACGACGACCACTTCACCACGAAAGAGGGTGGGTAATGCGTGTTCGACAGGCATTTGTGAGGCTTCATCGTAGATGATGGTGTCGAAAATCCGCTTGAGTGGAAGCACTCGGCTGGCGACGTCCGGGTTCATCAACCACACCGGACGAACGGCCATTAACCCAAGCTCGAGGCCTCGCTCAATAAATTCGCGGAGACGGCGGGCCCGCCGACCGGTCAGACGGGTAATCGACTCCCACTCATTCCAAGACCCCAGCCGTGCGGCATCCACGTCCTCGACCAACAGTTGCCGGTTGAGGAGGCGAATATCCGCGTCCGCTCGCCCCAGCGGTTCAATCTTGCTGCGCAATTCCATGTCATCGAAAAGCAGAATCGGTTGTTCGGCTTCGATCCGCGCCTTCCAGGCTAAACGTGCCTCCCGGCCAAGAATGCGACGCATCTCCGTCTCAAGTTCCTCAGCCGGGATGGTTTCCAACGCGGCTTCACTTCGTCGGAGAAGCCTCAGCACCTCAAAATCACCTTCACCAAGCGAGGCGGCGCGGATGCGGAACCGCTGAAATGGGGCGACAGCCGGCAGCGCGGTCAGCAAGGCGGCGATCGCCTCGTTATTTGTCCCATCTTGATCGATCCTCTGGCGTCTTGATGCCAGCCAGGAATCGTCGAACCACTGTGCGAGGATCTCCAGAGCGGCACGGCTCAATCGGCGCGCATCGAATAGCGCGAGAGAGTGTTCCGCGGTGGCCATCAGTTCATTGAATGCCTGTGATGATCCCGATGCTGCTACGGCACGCGCATCGGCCGGACGCGGGTAGCCGTTAAGCAAGCGAATCAACGTCTGAACGTGGCCAAGAGCATGAGTCATCGCCTCTACGACTGAGCCGAGAGCTGAGACGGATAAGCTCTCCAGCGGAAGTGCTCCACCATCCACCAACAACGAAACGACGGCCGCAACTCGCCGGCGAAGCGGACGAAGTGCGGCTTCGAGAGTGAAGACTTCTGAGACTCGATCAAAAGGAGTCGGTTGATCATGGATCCCGTGCTGCCCCAAAAACCGACGAACGTTTCGGCGTCGTATCGCCCGCCACGGACTCAGACGACGCCAAAAGCCCGGGTGGGACCTTGCCGATGCGGCGGCTTTCGTGAGGTCTCGCTGCTCCCCGTCAGTAAGGCTCGCGGCAATCGCTGAGAGCCTAGGATCATAGGAGGACGCTGGCAGCGATGAGATATTTGCGGCAATAGCGGCCAATTCGCTAAGCACTTTTTCGCCGCGAGACTGTTTGTCGCTCTTTGATTCGAAGAATTTTCCCCAGCGGCCAAGTGTCGACCACGTATCCCCGTCGAGCGCCTGGAATGTGGGGGCAGTTCGCGCGATCCAGTTCCTGTAGGGTTGGGGATCCTCGAGCGCGAACGCATGCCCAGCGCGTTCGGTTATCTGCTTGCGGTAGTCTTCCGCAATGGTGAAGGCTCGCAGGTCTGACAGAAACGTCCGCACCGTCGCCTTGTCAGGGTTGAAAGATTTGAGGATCGACAGCGGACTATCTTCATACTTTGCCAGAAGCCAATAATGAGCAATGGGAGCGCATCGCTCTTCGATAGATGCAAGCTCCAGCAGATTGAGCTTGCCGAGGATCGGGCGCAGCGCGGGCGCATCGATGACTGACCGAGTACCCTCCTCAAGCGTGATTAGCTCGCTAAGCAGGGTGCGATACGATAGCCCTGTTGCATGATCGGTGCGATGGAGTGCCTCATAATGACGGTCGAGATCGCCCTCAAGAGATTCAATCCGTACCGCGAGTCGGTCGCGCTCCTGCCGCCAGCCTGGCACGCCGTGCGGTCGAGCCAGGATTGCTTCCACCTGCTCCCTCACCGCCCGCACGATCGGCTCGCGATCGCGATTAACATCCGTCACCATGACGATCCGCTGACTCAGCCCTTCGGCGTCGAGCCGCTTTCTTACGACCTCCAGGGCCGGCTGTTTCTGGCACACCACGAGAAGGCTGCGTCGCCGCGCGATGGCGTCGCCTATCATGTTGACAATGGTCTGGCTTTTCCCCGTTCCAGGCGGTCCCTCTACAATGAGACCGGGAGTGGACCGCGCCATCATCACGGCCTCTTCTTGTGACGGATCGCTGTCCACCGTGAAGTAACGATCGCTCTCTGGGACGATCGCCGGTGGCGCCGGGTTTGGCCGTTCACCGCTTAGTCTTAGGGCAGTCTCAAGGGCTGTTCCAGCTGGAGGAAAGCCCTTGAGATGTCGCAAATCCTCGGCGATCGCCTGGCCACTGTATGCCGCGTGAAAGAAAACTGCTGAGCATACCGTTTCCAAGCGACCCGGCTCAACATCCAGGTCCCGTCCTGGCAGGTTGGTCAGGCCTGTGCTGCGAGGTGGCGCGAGCAGGCTAAATGCGTCCATCGCCTGAGCGGCCGTCACAGTTGCGCGACCTAACAAATCCTCAGCTGCTTCGAGCCATTTGCGCGCGGCCTCGAAACCCATCAGGCCTTCGAAGGCGGGGTTCAGCCTAACTTCCTCCCGTTCACGGTCGAAGGCAACGGAAACATGCCCGCGATTTCCAACTTCTGGGTCGACTTGGACCGGCCAAAGGAGAACTGGCGCGATACGGGGACGAGCGCTGCCGCGTAGGTCCCGCATGAGAAGAAATGGAAAACCTAGATAAAGCCCGTCGATACCAGTGTCGCGCCGATACAGATTCGCGTGCGTGTAGAGCTTTCGAAGACGACGCTCCACGGTGTTCTCTGGGCCGGCAAACACACTTGGGTCGATGGAGACCGCCTGATCCGATCGGGCGAGAAGTTGATCGAGAATGGCGTGCGCAGGCCGCCGCTCGCTGCCCAGCTCCGTCAGGCTGATGCGCGGGGTCGATTTGCCAATGATCATTCGCGAGAGCGGACCGCGTAGGATCGCTCCGGATACTTTCTTGGCGAAAAAGTCTAGGAGCGTCGCGACATATTCCTGCTTGGGTGGCTCCTGCCAAGACGTCTCAGGCACTGCGAGAAGTGCAAGGGCACTTGCCAGCGGCATGCGCCGTTCAAGCCTAAACTGATCTGCCCATTCATCGACCTTGACGAGCCCACATCGCGCAAACCCTGAAAGACGGATGTCGACCTGCCGATAAATCTCGCGGCGCGGCTCGGCCAAAATGCTCTCCGCCGCGCTTCGATCGAAGGATGCAATGCACGCATGCTCCGCAATAGCCTCAGCCTCATCGACTATTTCGCCGGAAGAACGGAACTGGCCGACTTTTGCGCCAAGAAGCAGGATTAAATCCTCGGCTGTCGTCTGACGTCGCTCAACAAGGGACACGAGCCCTGCGTGATCTGTGTCAGGTAGAAGTCTCCGCCGTTGGTCCCACAGCGTCGCCAGTCGAGCCTGGGAAGTTGAAAGAAGATGTACGCGCACCTCATCTTCATCGAGCGAGATTCCCAGGTGATCGGCCCGCTCACGGACCGCGGCGGCGCGAGTGTGGAGGTTCGTGATCCAGGGTTCGGTTTCCAGCCGCCGAAGGAGATCAGGCAAAGGCCCGGTAATCAGGGCATAGCCCTCGGAAGGATGGTCAAGCAGCCAGCCCGGGGTGATTATGATGCCGCGGCTTACTAGCGGCATACTTGGGTTGAGATGTTTAAGCGCTAGAGACAACCGCAAATCGTCGGATAGACCCTCTAGATGCGCGATCTGACGGATTCCCGCCTGCATTGCGACGCTACAATTCGAGTCGGCCGTCCAAGTGGCGATCACTCCGCGTTGTAGAAGCTCGCTGGCAGCGTCCCAATTGGCAGCTTCAGCCGCAGCGAGTGCAAATGCCGTTGGCTTGCCGAACGCGCGCCCCGCAAGCACGATGGTCGGCCCCGATACCTGGTCGGTCTCTGCCTCAGGTCCGGGCGGCGCTTCGACCGTCTCGCCGGCAAGCCAAGCCTTCACCTCATTCCATTGCCATCGCACTCGGCGATCAGGAGCAAGCAAGCCTCGTAAAAGGAGGGCAAATGAAGGGTCAAGATCAGCTGGCAGTGTGACGCCGTTGGTGAGGACATGAATTAGAAACGCCTGGTCATTTACTCCCTCAAAACACGCCCCTCGGGTCACCTGCTCCAGCAAGATCATACCGAGGCTCCACCAATCGGAGGCTGCTGCCACTCCGCCGGCAATCGCCTCTGGCGCCATGTAGCGGCTGGTCTCCAGGGGAGAGACGATGTCGAGGTCATACTCCGCTAGCCGCGCCGAACCGAAGCCGACGATCACTAGATCGAGCGGCTCGCGTGTGCGAACCAAGATGGTGCCTGGCCTAAGGTCACGATGGCGAAGGCCTGCCTCGGCGAATGAGTGCAGTGCCAGACCAATCTCCTCGGTAATTCGCCGGACAGTTCCTGGATCATTAGCCACTTGCCCAATGTCGGTTAATGTCCCTCCAGTCAGTTCTTCAGCTACTTCAAACGCCCGATGCTCCCACCGGCCGGTAGCAATGATCTCCGGAACATGGTCCCGCGGGAGCCGCCGGAGCACGTTATACACAGCAGGATCGGGCTCTGATCCAGCGCAATACAGTGTCAGTACCGCCTGTCGCCCATCAGCCGCGCGTCGCGCCAAAAAACGCTCGCGCGATAGAGTTGATGACGCCAGGCGCCTCCCGAGCGTCCAGCCCTCAATTTCGGTTATTTGTTGTGGCGCCACTTCGCCCGGCAGATCACCCGCCAGGTCGACCCCGCAGACCGAGCAAAGCACGTCACCTTCGCTAACTGCATGCCCATTCAGACAGGTTGGCGCAACGCGAGGCTTGTCGCGAGCGTGTCCCGCAGGCTTTGGCAAAACTCCGGACAGGTCCCATTGACAGGGGCGGCCTTCGATCGTGCCTTCGCAGACCATCTCAGTCAGGAGTCGCTCGGTCTCGCAGTTCGGACAGAAGCGTATCACCGTCATGAGGGCTCGGCTCGGTTCAGCCGGCCAATGCGCCGGTCCTCGGACGTCACGATTTTATGCCCCGCCGCCTCCAGCATTGCCCGGAGCCGATAGAAATCGCCCCGGTCGGGGATGCCGGCGAGCCAGGCAGAGCCATCACCATCCACCAAAACATCAAATCGGCGGTCACCGCCGGTCGCCGGTCGTTCATACCCTGCAAAATGTTCGCGGCCGGCCGCGGTTAAAAGGGTTAGACGTTGATTGTCACTCCCGCGCAAGGCAAGGGTCTGCGCCGTCTCAAGTTCGAAAGGATCGCTCATCAGCGCATCAATTAGGCCCTCCATAGCTGCGACAGTCGCCTCGATTTCTTCGAAAGGATGACCACTGTAGACAAAGATGTCGTCTGCTCCTGCGTGACGTAGATTCGAGAGCAACGCCTTAAGTGCTTCGGGTTGATCGAAAGGCTCTCCGCCGCTGACAGTGACGCCATCCGCGACTGTTATCCACGGCTGAACCGCCTCCATGATTGCCCCAACCGTCGTTTTGCCCCGGTCCGGTGACCATGTGTCCATTGAGACGCATCCGGGACATCGTATCGAACACCCCTGCATCCATATGCCGATCCGAAGGCCTGGACCGAGCGTGGTCACTGGGAAATGGATCCGCGAGAGGGCGATCGTTGTCATTGCACTGCCCCGTCGAGCTCCGTGAGAGTCAGCCCGGCAGTCGGCTCCGGCGCCAGGGCACTCACCTCGTATTGGCCGCCCGGCTGCGCTTCGTTGTCGAATAAGGCTCGGGATAGAGGGTTGATGAGTAGCGCTTCCACGTGATTTCGAATGCCTCGGCCCCCGTTCGAGAGATCAGCGAGGCAAAGGTTGCGTAACGTCTTCCGCGCGTGATCGGAGAGGCTGACCTTATATCCCAGCCGTGCAATCTCGCCGAGTAGGGAGTCCACCATTTGATCGAAGATCTCTTCAGCCACATCGGGGCGGATGAAGTCGAACACTATGATGTTCTCTCCGAGACGGTTCAAGATTTCGGGGCGGTTGAGGACGAGTTTGAAGTGTTTCTCGATTTCGAGCTGCACTTTGGAAGCCACTATTTCTAAGGAATCCTCAGCGGTAACGTTGGGAACGCGATTGCCAGCGCCATCGAGCGAGTAGATGCCGAGGTTCGAGGTGAAGACGAGAAGTGCCTCCGAAAAATAGACGCGTTCGCCGCGGCCGGACGTAAGAACCCCGTCGTCAAGAATCTGAAGGAACTTGTCGAGGATGCGAGGATGCGCCTTCTCGACTTCGTCAAAAAGGACGACGCTAAACGGCTTTTCGCGGATTGCGTTGGTCAGCTCGCCGCCGACGTCATATCCGACATATCCAGGCGGTGCACCTATCAGGCGCTGGTCCGCATGCTCGGCGCTGAACTCTGACATGTCGAAGCGGATGTACGCGCTGTCGTCACCAAAAAGGAGATGGGTAATAGTCTTAGCAAGCTCGGTCTTGCCAACCCCGGTCGGTCCCGCAAGGAATGCGATACCGCGTGGCGCACCCTTCCGCGAGCGCCCAACGCCTGTCACCGCGCGTTTGACGATGTCGAGCATATGCGTGACCGCGTGTTCTTGGCCCTTTACCCGCTTGCGGATGTAGTCGGCGCCGCCGCGAATCTTTTGATGATCGACTTTTTGCCAAGGGTCTTCGGTAACGCCGACCTTGTAGCGGCGGACCGCGTCGGAAATGGCGGTGAAGCTTACCGCTTCGTTGCGTCCGAGCTGCGCAATGGCATTCATATCGGCAAGGAGTAATCCTTCGGTCTCGTCGACGAATGCTTGTTCGGCTTCCGCAAGTGCCTCGGGAGCAGCTTCCCGGCCCCCGGACAGGCTGCGAAGAAGCGAGCCGGCTACGGCGCGCCGCGCAAGATGATCCGGCTTCGCTACCGGCACATGCCGCACCCGTGGATTTCCGATCAGGAACCAGTGTGGCAGGTCACCTTCACTATCCACGATCCAGATAACAGTGTTGAAAAACGGAACGCGGCGTTCGCCAAACGGGCGGGGAGAGGCGGCATGCGAGAGCACTAGCGCACGCGAGAACAGTTGATGCTCGCTTGGCGAAAGCGTCTCGTTCCGAACGATGAGGCGTGAAGCGTAATCTACGATAAGCGCGAGTGGCGGCCCGTCGAGACTTACAAACCGCTCCAGCGTCGAACCGAGTAAATCAATGCCAGCGGGCGCTGCCCCGTTCACGGGGGTCAGTCCAAGACGGGTCCAGGTTTCTTCGCTGGTGCTCTTTGAGGCCAGATCCACCGCGCGAAAGCCGGATAGGGGTTGATAAATCAGGGCTTCAGCATATCCGGCCGCGGACAGCTCGCTTCCGAGAGCGTTCAACAGCGGGACCGCACCGACAAGACCCTTGCCGACCTCATGCGCCTGTAAATCTCGGACATTTCCGGACAGAACAAATTGGCTCTTCAAAGGCAAAAAACGGCGCAAATCGCGAAGCCAGCGCGCCGTCTGAAACTCCACCCCCTGCATGCTCCCTCTCCTCTGCGGCGACAGGATACGACGGATTGGACCCGAGACAGCGGAGATTCTCGACGACCAGCTTCAGGGACTTCCTTGTTCCAGATGCTTTCTCAATGTATCTCTTAACCCAAGCCTGGCGCGCCGGGCGTGCGCCGTACGGAGCGCAGCGGGGAGGCGCTTCTCGAAGTGTTTCCAAAAATCATCAGTGGCGGCTGACATGGCCCCGAATGCATCAACTGAGTCTGATGCAGGTGAGGACACTGGTGTAGGCATGCGTCTACTTGAGGCCGGGCAGCGGCATTGTCAGAGCAAATTGGCTTGAGCCACTGCCCTTGCCCTGCATTGCATTACGCTGGGTTGGCAAGAATGAGCCGGGCCCCGCGTCTTGCGGCCGGTGGTTGAGGCCCTGATGATATCAGGCAATAGTGGACTGACGCTAGCGCCACGGAGGAAAAATTGAGCAAGAGCGACCTCTATGTGTATGGCAAGTATCGCGAACTGATGGAGACAGAGGGACTATTTGGCAAGATCATCGGCGAGGTGTCGAGGTGAGGGCGATCCGCGCCGACGCCAAGAACATCCGCAGCCTCCTCGGCGGCACCAAGTTCGCCATCGACTACTATCAGCGGGAGTTCCGCTGGGCGACCAAGCAGGTTGTCGAATTGATCGACGACCTCGCCGGGAAGTTTCTCGAGAGCCATGAGCCGAGCAACGAACGCAGCGCCGTGGAGCAGTACGGACATTACTTTCTCGGCTCGATCATCATCAGCGACAAGGACGGCCAAAGATTCATCATTGACGGCCAGCAGCGCCTGACCTCAGTGACCCTGCTGCTGATTCATCTCCATGGACAGCTTGAGGACCAGGAGCAAAAGGCACAGCTGGCAGAACTCATCTTCTCCCAGAAGTTCGGCAAACGTTCCTTCAACCTCGACGTTCCCGAGCGCACCCCCTGCATGGACGCGCTCTTCACCGGGGAGCCCTTCGACGACGCCGGTCAGGCGGAGTCGGTTGTGAACATCCTCGCGCGATTTCAGGACATCAAGGAAGGTTTCCCCGACGAGCTTGCCGGCGAGGCGCTGCCGTACTTCGCGGATTGGCTCATCGAGAACGTCCAACTCGTCGAGATCACCGCCTATTCGGATGCGGACGCCTACACAATCTTCGAAACGATGAACGACAGGGGTTTGTCCCTCACCCCGACCGACATGCTCAAGGGCTATCTACTCGCCAACATCACTGACGCAGGTCGTCGCAACGAGGCCAGCCGCGTGTGGCGGAACCGCGTGGCATCGCTCAAACAGCTTGGCAAGGAGGAAGACGCCGATGCCATCAAGGCCTGGCTGCGCAGCCAGCACGCGCAGACCATCCGTGAGCGCAAGCGCGGCGCCCAGCCGCGCGACTTCGACCTGATCGGCACCGAGTTCCACCGCTGGGTGCGCGACCACGAGGAGCACCTAGGCCTGACGGCGAGCACCGCATTCGGCCACTTCATCCAGGAAGACTTTGACTTCTACAGCCGCTGGTACGAGCGCATCCGGCAGGCGGCCGAAACCTTGACCCCCGGGCTCGAGTCCATCCACTACAATGCCCAAAGCCAGTTCACACTCCAGTACCCCGTGCTGCTCGCACCGCTTCGGCGAGCCGATGACGACGAGCAAATCCATCGCAAGCTACGGATTGTCGCCGGCTACCTCGACATCGTGATCGCCCGGCGGATTTGGAACTGGAAGGCCACCGACTACTCAACCATGCAGTACACCATGTTCCAGCTGGTCATCCTGGCGATCCGCAGCAAGTCAGCTCCCGAGTTGGCCAACATCCTCATCGAGCGCCTCAATGCCGAGGAACATACGTTCGCCAGTAACGATCGCTTCCACCTGCACGGCATGAACGGTCGTCAGATCCAACGTCTGCTGGCCCGCATGACCGACTACGTTGAAACCCGCTCCGGCCAGGCCTCCCGCTATTCCGAGTACATCCAGCGGCGCGGAAACAATGGCTATGAAGTCGAGCACATCTGGGCGAACCACCCCGAGCGCCACACCGACGAGTTCTCGCACCCCACAGACTTCGCCGAGTACCGCAACCGGATCGGCGGGCTCCTGCTCCTGCCCAAGAGCTTCAACGCCAGCTACGGCGACAAGACTTACGCCGAAAAGCGTGAGCACTATTTTGGGCAAAACCTACTCGCCCAGAGTCTCAACGAATCCGCCTACGAGCACAACCCCGGTTTCCGCAGGTTCCGTGAGAAATCGGGCCTTAGCTTCCAGCCGCACGCCGAGTTCAAGAAGGCGGACCTCGACGCCCGGCAGGAACTCTACCGTGAGATAGCCGAGCAGATCTGGAGCCCGGACGCTCTCCGCCGGGAGGTGGAAGCATGATCTCCGAGCTGAGTGCGCGACCAAGAGGAGCGCCTAGGCCTGACGGTGCCCAATCAGGCGTTCAGGACCTTTGATGGGGTCAAAAAGATTAGGAGGGCGCGCTTCGCACCTGTCTCTCGCCGATACGTGCGAAGCTGCTCCAGGTAGTGGGCGACCCTGTCCGGAAGTACTTCGACGTCGCTTTTCCAGTCGACGATGGCCTCTATCTTTCCGTCTTCGTCCCATGCTAGCGCATCGGCAATGCCGGAAACGAGCGTCTCCGCCATCCCATCGCGATGGCCGCCGAAGACCGTGACTTCCGGCACTAAGCGTTGTCTGAGCGCTGCCACCTCCGGCAAGGCGAGGGTCCTCAACACCGTAGTGGCCAGTTCCTCCGGTGAGATGCCGGCCTTCGGATCCTCGGCCGACATTTCGCCAAGCTGCGTCAGCAACTCGCGAGCTCGACGTTCAAGATCGGCAGCGACGTCTTGAGTCTCGCCGGTGAGAACCTCCTCCATCAGCTTATGGAGGATCAGACCGCGCTTGGCGCTACCTTTGATCTCGACGGAAGGCAACTCCTCTTCCGACGATTCAGGATCAGAGAACACGGGCGAGGGTTCGGACGAGGGCTTATTGTCTTCATGCAGGCTGGGGCGATGCCACTCTATTGTGAGGCTCGCATCGGCGACTTTTTGAGCCTCCGCCGCAAATTGAGCGCGAGTCTGTCCGATTTCGGCCGAGGCTGTTGGTGGTGCCGTGGTTTGCTTGAAGTCTCCGGGATCGATGGCCGAGAGGTCCTCAATCCCCAGCTCCATCAATCTACCCCAACATTTATCGGAAAGCGGGGCCCTGTGTCTTGGCAGCACGAGAAGGTCACGGGCCCGCGTGGTGGCGACATACCAAAGGCGAACCCGCTCGCGCTCATTCTCCGCTTCGTTCCACGCTTTGATCGCGGCATAGCTGCCCGTCTCGATGCCGAGAACGGGGATGGAGAATTCGCCTGCCCTCCGGTCATGCATCAGGCCCGATTCTGCTCTCGGATCCCCCGTCATGTTGATGGGAATCACAATGCGCCACTCAAGGCCCTTGGCAGAGTGGATGGTAATCAGCGAGACGGCGTGCTCTTCCGCATCGGGGCGACCCTCAACGACTCGAACCTGCTCGTCCCCCCATTTCTCACGCATGTCCTGGGCAAAGGCGCGTACGCCACGCACGTCATAGGCTCGCGCCATCTCCAAGAACAGGTCGACATTGGCAAGGGCTCGGTCAGGGCTGGCCCGGAATCTCTGGCGAAGCTGCGCGCGCATATTGAGGAGGCTGACGGCTTTCGCCAACAGCATGTAAGGCGTTGTCGACGAAGCCCGTCTGGCCAGGGATTGGAGAATCTCAAGGACCTGGCGTGTGAGTTCGTTCTGAACATGGTCTGGGTTGGTCCATAGGGAGAGATTCATAAGCCGGTCGGGCTCGCTGGGATCGGCGGGCAGACCTTCTGCGATATCGAGGAGTTCTTCCTCGGTCAGGCCGACAAAAGGCCCGCGCAGCAGAGCTCCCAGGGCAATCGTATCGCGCGCATCAGCGACGGCGCATGTTAAGGCGATGAGATCTTGAACCTCCTGACGACGGAAGAAGCCCTTACCCGCCTGCGTCGAAACCGGAACGCCCCGATCCTCGAGGGCCTTTTCGAACCTCCAGAGTTCGGTGCCTACTGGAGCAAGAAGCGCGATGTCGCCGAAGCGGCAGGGTCGCGTGCCATCTCCATCCCGAACGTGCACGTTCCCAGCCAGATTTTTGCAGAGTTCCGCAACACGCTCCGCCTCCGCATCGCGCAACATACCTGCGTTTGCCTCGTCTTCTTCGACGGTCACGTCCAATGCGGCAACCGCAAGCTCGTCACCTCCAAGACAAGTCGCCATTAGCGGCGTAAAACCCGGCTGCCCCGCCTCAAGAGAGAGCGGCTTCTCAAACGCGGTATTGACGAAGGTGAGGATGGGCTCGCGTGATCGGAAGTTCGCGATAATGTCCAACAGGGCATCTCGACCCATTGCTTCCCGCGCCGAAACGTACGCACGGACGTCTGCGCCACGGAACCGATAGATCGCCTGCTTGGGATCACCCACAAGGAAGAGCGCGCCTGGGCGGAGTTTGCGCGCTAGAGTTTCCAAGTTGCCGTCCTCTGGCGCCTCACCGCAAATCCGCCAGAGAATGTCGATCTGCAGCGGGTCAGTGTCCTGGAACTCGTCCACGAGAACATAACGAAAGCGCTGTGCAAGCGCCTGACGTACGTCTTGTCTGTTGGCGAGAAGGTCTCTGGCTGTGTAAAGCAGATCGTCGAAATCTAGCAACGCAGCGGCACGCTTGTAGTCACGCCACCCCTCGAGAAATCCCTTCAAGGCTTGGAAAATGCGCGCAAGCAGTTCGTTGGCGATTGCTTCCATGACCCCGACGAGGGCCTCGTGGCACGCGTTATAGCGCCCTAGGCATGCCGGGAAGGCGATGTCTCCGTTGGTTTTACTCTGACCTGCCGCGGCCGCTGCCTTCTGCCATGCGCCTTTGGTCCTCAACTGACGCATTGACCCGTTTTGCGTAAAGCATGCTTGATCTCGCGGTACCGTTGCCACCGCGACGAGAGTGCGGCTTGTCGCGGTTCCGGTGTGCAGTTCGGGAACACCGAGCGTATTCGCTATCTCGGCAAACGCTTGGTATGCGTCGACTGTCTTATCTTCTCGGAAGTCAAACCGGTTGATCTCCTCATCGAAAGCTCTGGCGGCCTCAACGAATTTCTTGCATGCGACGTTCGACCAGACATGGCTTGGTGGCCTGGCATCCCTGTTGTGGCGCAGAAAGTCTGCAATCGCGCGTATGAGCTTTTCTCCCCTCCT
>Ga0307378_10005764_pt1 | contig 17145 bp, 11 predicted proteins | sample UN1MG_FD_202238 | JGI IMG/M metagenome (GOLD analysis project Ga0307378, IMG submission 202238) | Soil microbial communities from Risofladan, Vaasa, Finland - UN-1 | ecosystem: Environmental > Terrestrial > Soil > Coastal area > Acid sulfate soil | place: Finland: Risofladan, Vaasa | collected... | reverse complement strand
CGACGCCCAGGTCACCGTCCAGTTCGCCGGCCAGGAGAAATCGACCACCGCCGGCAAGGAGGGCAAGTGGATGGTGAAGCTCGACCCGCTGACGATGAGCAAGGACGCCGCCACGTTGACGGTCACCGCCGGCAACGACACCGTGACGATCCAGGACGTCGTGGTCGGCGAGGTGTGGCTTTGCTCGGGCCAATCGAACATGGAAATGACCGTGGGCGGCTGCAACGCGCCGGACGACGTCGCCGGCGCGAAATACCCCTTGATCCGCACCATCAAGGTGCCGCACACGCCCTCGCCGAAACCGCTGGACAATTTCACCGGGAGTTGGACGGCGTGCAGTCCGGAGACGGTCGGCGGCTTCACCGCGGTGGGTTTCTTCTTCGCCCGGACGATCCACAACGAGATGGGCGTGCCGGTCGGGCTGGTCAACAGTTCCTGGGGCGGCACGCGGGTGGAGCCGTGGACGCCGCCGTGCGGATTCGCCGCCGTGCCCGAGTTGAAGGAAATGGCCGAACAGACCTACGCGGCCAAGAGCCATCAAGAGCCGACCGTGTTGTACAACGGCATGATCCAGCCGCTGATCCCCTTCGCCATCCGCGGCGCCCTTTGGTATCAGGGCGAGTCGAACGGCAGCGAGGGCGTCACCTATTATCAGAAGAAGCAGGCCCTGATCGGCGGATGGCGGCAGCTCTGGCAGCAGGGCGATTTCTCCTTCTACTTCGTCCAGCTCGCCAACTTCCAGACCTCGCCCGACGATCCCAAGGGCGGCGACGGCTGGGCCCGGCTGCGGGAAGCCGAACTCGACACGCTGAAGGTCGCCAACACGGGCATGGCCGTCATCATCGACATCGGCGAGGCCGGAAATATTCACCCCAAGAATAAGCAGGACGTGGGAGGGCGCCTGGCCCTTTGGGCACTGGCCAAAGACTACGGCAGAAAGGACCTCGTCTACAGCGGCCCCTTGTACCAAGGGATGAAGATCGAGGGCGACAAGATCCGCCTTTCGTTCGACCACGTCGGCGGCGGGCTGATCGTCGGCAAGAAAGAGGGCCTCGCGCCGGTCGAGGAGGTCAAGGACGGCGAGTTGAAATGGTTCGCCGTCGCCGACGCCGATCAGAACTGGCACTGGGCCAAGGCGGTCATCGACGGCCAGATGGTCGTGGTCTCGTCCGAGGAGGTCAAGTCGCCGGTCGCCGTGCGATACGCCTTCACCATGAATCCCGAGGGCTGCAACCTCTACAACAAGGAGGGCCTGCCCGCCTCGCCGTTCCGTACCGATCGGTGGTAAAGATCGCACGATGAACCTCAAGACCCGAATCCTCGTGGCGGTTGTGATCCTGGCGTCCGTCGCGCCGGCCGCGTTGGCACAGGACGCCGCCGTGGTCATCGACGCGACGGGCGTCACCGCGGGTTTGGCCGTGCACGTGGGCACCAGCGACGGCCGGCTGGAAGCCGAACTGACTAACGGCGGACGCATGCTGGTGCACGGGCTCGCGCTGAGCGACTCGGCTCGCGACCGGGCCCGTGCGGCGATCGTCGAGCGGGGATTGTACGGCCTGGCGTCGGTGGCCACATGGCATGACCGCACGCGGCTGCCGTACGCCGCCGACCTGGTCAACCTGCTGGTGCTCGACCGCGATGCGTTGGGCACCGCCGCTCCCGCGCCCGAGGAGGTCCTTCGCGTGCTGGCCCCCTACGGCGTCGCGTACGAGCGGGTCGGCGGGCGGTGGAAGTGCGTCGAGAAGCCCCGCCCCGGCGAAATGGACGACTGGAGCCACTTCGATTACGGCCCCGAGGGCAGCCCCTGTTCCGCCGACACGATGGTCGAGCCCGTCCGCCAGTTGCAGTGGATCACCCAGGCCCAGCCGAACCCGTTCGAGGGCAATCCGGCCGGCTACGATCCCGGCGCGGGGCTGCGCATCTGGCGACGCTTCGCCGTGCTCGACCTCAACGACGCCTACACGGCGCCCCGCGACGGCAACCAGCGAGTCGATACCTGGTCGCTCCAGTGCCGCGACGCCTTCAACGGCACGCCGCTGTGGACCGTCCGCCGCAGCCGGGACGCGGGCACCCGTCGCTGGTCGCTGGTCGCCGCCGACGGGCTGGTCTTCACGTACCTTAAGCCCGGCGAAGACCTCTGCGCGCTGGACATCGCCACCGGCGAAGTCCGCCACACGTTTCCCGGCACGGCCGGCGACGATCGGGAACTCCGCGACGAAACCCATTGCGTCCGCCACGCGGGGGATCACCTGGTCGTCGCCGCCGCAGGAAAGCTGTTCTGCTTCGAGTCGCGCACGGGCAAGCTGCGATGGACCTTCCAGCGCGAGCGGGCGCTGGTGCTCGGGCCGACCGTCGATCCCCGCACCGGCCGCGTCTACGCGTTGCTTGCCGAGAAGGACGTCGAGTATCACCGCATCTTCGGCGGGCGGTGGCCGCTGAACACGCACGTCACGAGCGTCCTCGCCCTCGACCTGCAAACCGGCCAGACCGTCTGGGAAAACACCGACCCGCGGATCGTCAGCCGGCCGGTCAAGGGCGAGAAGGGACAAACGGTCAACCGCGGCATCGGCCAGGTGGTTCCGTGCGGGCAGTTCGTCGTGCTGTTCTGCTCGTCGGCCATCTCGGGGGGCGAGGCCGCTTTCCTGGCCACGCTGGACGCCCGAACCGGACGCACGCTGCACGCCAACGACGAGCCGTTCGTCCGCAACTACAACCGGGCCGGCTACAACCTGCTGGTCCGCGACGGCAAGGCGTTCTTCGCCGGGGCGTTCATGAACATCTGGCAGTACGAACCGGCCACGGGCCAAATCGACCTGGCGGTCAACTATTACTGGAACCAGCGCTGCACGCGGCTGACCGGCACGAGCAGGTACCTGCTGTTCGGACAGGCCGGCTACTTCGATCGCGACGCGGCCGGCGAGCAATTGACCGTCGCACGTTCGGGCTGCGCCATCGGGATCTTTCCCGCCAACGGGATGAGCTATTTCACGCCCAACGCCTGCGGGTGCATCACCCAGGTGCGCGGGTTCACGGCCATGACGGGCCGGCCCGTGCCGGCTCCGCTGCCGGACGAAACACGTCGGCTCGGCCCCGCCCCGGCGGTGAAACTTCCGGCCGCCACCGCCGAGAATCCGGCCGAGAATCCGGCCGAGAATCCCGCCGAGAATCCTCCCGGCCAGGTTGCCGCCGACTGGACGAAACAGTGGCGCGCCGGCTCGCTGGAAACGCCGGCCGTCGACGCCGGACGCATCGCACTGACGGCCGTCTCGCATCAGCATCGCCTCGAAGCCCGTGCGGAAGGCGAGGTGGTGTGGGCGTTCGTCGCCGACGGGCGGATCTCTTCGCCGCCGGTCGTCGTCGGCGACGTGGCCGTGTTCGGCGATCACGCCGGCTGGGTCTACGCGGTGGGGCTGAAAGACGGCGCTCAGCGCTGGAAACACCTGGTCGCCCCCACGCACCGGCTGATCGCCGACAACGGCCAGTTGGAAAGCGCCTGGCCCGTCTATGGCGTGGCGGTGATGGACGCCCAAGTCATCGCCTCGGCCGGGACCCACGTCGGCATCGGCGGCGGCGTATGGATCACGGCGTTGGATCCCGTCTCGGGCAAGGCCGCCTGGCGCAAGCGCATCTACCTGCCACCCAACGCGGTGCCCGTCGGCGGCAAGGGTGCTCAGATCGTCGACCACACGTTCCTCAACAGTATTCCGCGTATCGAGCAAGGCCAGATCGTCCTAGGCGACGGCGGCCGCCGCGGCGGCCAGTTCCGCTTCCACCCGTCGGCCACCGAAGAAGAACTCGCCCAACAGTTGACGGCGCCCGAGTCGAAGAAGTGAATCGCCACCGTGGTTTGCTACCGCGGCCCGAAAGGTCGTCGAATCGGCGGCCCGTGGGACGTTCTTCGTCGAGATCATTGCGAAAGGGCGAAAGCAAGGTAGGCCGGAACAAGCGCAGCGCAGTTCCGGCACCTGCCGTCATGCGGCGTCAGTGCAGGAAATGCCGGAACTGCGCTGCGCTTGTTCCGGCCTACACCCACACCCGGCCTTCACACTTCAACATTCCTTGTTCGATATTCGATATTCTGTTCCTCTCCGTGTGCCGCGGCTTGCCGCGATCCTCTCGTGGCTGCGGCCCACCGACGATTTTCCGAACGCGCCGAACCCCACAGCAACGCTCACTCCGGAAAATCGGCGGTGCTGCTCACCGTCCACTCCAGAAAGTGCATTCGGAGAATGGTCGGCCTTGCGCGGCAACGGGAGCGACGCGCCTGAGGGGAACGCCTCTTGTCGCTCCGCGACCCCGACGATTTTCCGAACAAGCCGACTCATGTACCAATGCCTACTCCGGAAAATCGACGGGGCCACCCGCGTACGACGTTGAAAAACCAATAGGCGAGTGTGTTCCGGTTCATCGCTTGGTTAGGTCGCCAGGCATGGGATCTTGCCCTTTACTCGTGTTATCGTCCCAGCATCGCAATACACACCCACCTTAGAACAGACCCCACGTTGCTTTCATCCATGTCGTCGGAAAACTCTACGCTAAACTTCACGCCGGTTAAGTCCTCGAAATCAATGCCATCGTCCCAATCAAATGAAATCAAGATTGCTCCTCGATTTCTATTTCCGAACTCCTCCAACATCTGAGACGGTTCCGCCTTGGACAATCGGCAATCTTCGACGTCCAATTCCGCAAGTATCTCTGCTCGCAGTTTCTGCCACGCCTCACTCTCTCGATCACTTAACTCATCGAGTCTCCTAAACCGTTCATCGTCGCGCTTCTGCACAGCAGCGTCAATGAGGTCACTGATCTCTTTGCGACTAATGTCGGGCGGGAATTCGATGTCCAAAGATGTCGCATATTCCTTTTGGCGTTCAGTGGCGAGCGGTATTCTTGCTTTGACAGGTGGCGGAACTAGGCTGGGGATCTCAATCGCGCAGCCGCATTTCGGACACTTAGCCGTCTTTCCAGCGAGTTCGTCCTTTGCCTTGAGATTTACCCCGCAATTACCACATGTGACGTTCATGGCAAGCACCAAGGTGGAATAGGGGAAGGGTCTTTATGAGCCATTATTGGCAACCTAACTCTGTTAGTCCGCCGATGCGCCTATACCCGCGATTTGCGTCATAGGCCCACAAATCCGTCGGCCTAAGGCGATTCCTGAGTTGCTGATTCTCGCCAGACAAGTCCTTTGGCGTCAGGAGGTGCGGAAGCCGCACCCGTTTATCCGGCGGTCTTATCTGGTTTTCGGTAGAAGACGCAGCCTGTCGCAAACGGCCCAACAGCCCGGAACTCACTGGTGTGCAGGGACCTGCCTGGGAACACCACCAATATTGAGGAGGCGAGCCCGAAATGTCAAGGGGCCGAGAAACTTAGGCCAAGGACCCGCTGTCGCGTAGGTCCTGCCGGGCACGACCGTCTGGCCCGGACACCACGAACTGCCCAATCCGGCGGTTTTGGGGTTGAGAATCGGCCGCGGGACGTGGTATACATTTGTGTACAACTCCTCCCGGGGAGAAGCGATCTTTGACAAGTCGGCTACGGTGGAGATTGACCCAACGGGCGTTTTGAATTGTTGCCTCTGAGATCACGAAATCCGTGAAAAGTGGTAAACAATGAGGTAAGTCGTGGTTGAAACATGGCTTGCGACGACGCAACAACACGTCATGCCAGTCGAGCGGCGGGCTCGTGTCAAGGGTCGGTTGGGTGAGGTAAGTCGTTTGGGGAAAAGGAGTTGCGCAGAATCGCGACGGCTTGCCCTCGCCGGGTGGTTGGGCAGGGGGCGGAAAACAACGGCGTCCGGCCGCCAGCGGGCGGTTGCTGCCGGGGACGTAACTCGTTGTTCGAAAAGGGGTGTCGACGATTCGCCAAACGGCCGCAGGGAGCCGTTTTTGCGTCGGAAGGCCCGAAGTGGATAACAATGGGGGCGTTCGGGAGAATACGCCAGGACTCGACTTCGGAACGAGAAACCCCTCATTTTCCCGCCCCTTCTCGCGCGACTTACCCCGCTTCACACCCGGCAGGAAATCTGGGCAGGTTATTCCGGTCGTGCGCCCCGCGGTCAAGCCTCCCGCGGCGGGAACCGATCTATCAAGGGTGTTCCCGCTTCGCGCGGCGAGAAGTAAACGACGCCGCACTGGCTACCGTGCGCCGTCTGCGAGTCCTCCGTCAACCACTTGCGATCGACCTCATGCCCGACCCAGCCGCGCGACCACGAACGTTCTGCCGCCGGATCGTCTCCCTCAGCCTGGCTTCGTTGGCCGGCGCCCTGCTGCTTTCGCTTCCCGGAGCCGCTTCCGAGTTGCGGGAGACGCCCATCGTCAAGGCGGTCCAACGGGCGCGGCCGTCGGTCGTCAATATCCGCGGGGAGAAGACCGTCGTGGCGTCCGGCGTCTCGCTGGGCAGTTCCGAGGTCGGCCGCCGCGTGAACGGGATGGGTACGGGTATCGTGATCGATCCGCACGGGTACATCATCACCAACCACCACGTGGTCGACGGCGTGCGGCAGATCCAGGTGACGCTGGCCTGTGGTCGCCAGTGCACCGCGACGCTAATGGCCCACGATTCGGAAACCGACCTGGCCGTGATCAAGATCGATCTACCCGACCGGCTGCCGGTGATTTCCATGGGCACGTCGTCGGACCTGATGCCGGGCGAGACGGTCGTGGCCGTAGGCAACGCGTTCGGATACGAGCACACCGTTACCCAGGGAATCATCAGCGCGCTGCACCGTGCCGTGCAGGTCAGCGACGCCCAGTACTACGACGACCTGATTCAGACCGACGCGAGCATCAATCCGGGCAACTCGGGCGGGCCGCTGCTGAACATCGACGGCGAGATGATCGGGATCAACGTGGCGGTTCGCGCCGGGGCTCAAGGGATCGGGTTCGCCATTCCGGTGGATAAGGCCATGGCCGTCGCCGGCGACTTGTTGGCCCGCTGCAACAGCGACCAGACGTGGCACGGCGTGGTGCTGGCGGCCGATACGGGCGTGGCGCCTCGGGGGGTGCTCGTGGCGTCGGTTGCGCCGAAGAGTCCCGCCGCGTCGGCCGGGCTGGAATCCGGCGACCTGATCGCGGCCGTCGAGGAGGTGAAGACCGAGCGGACTCTGGATTTTCATCGGGCGATGCTGGAACGAAAGGCCGGTGAAGAGGTCCGACTGGCCGTGCAACGGGCCGACGGTCCGATCACGGTCCAACTCGAGCTGGCCGCCGTGCCGCAAGCACCCGAGCCGCCTTCGCATCCGGTTTGGGATCTGTTGGGGATGGAGTTGGAGGCGATGTCGGCCAAGGAGTTCGTCCGCCGATTCCCCGGCCGCTATCGTGGCGGGCTGACGGTCACGTCGGTCAGCCGCGACGGTCCGGCCGCCCAGCAGGGGATTCGGCCCGGCGACGTGCTGGTGGGCATGCACATCTGGGAGACCGTGTCGATCGAGAACGTCTCCTACATCCTAAAACGTCCCGACTTCGCCAGTCTCAATCCGGTGAAGTTCTACATCCTCCGCGGCGACGAGACGCTCTACGGCTATCTGCCGCTGGCGGTGAAGATCGCGCGGCGGGGTTGACGGAATATCGAATATCGAACAAGGAGTGTAGAATAGCGAAGGTTGGCGGAAGAAGACCGCCATGACGGAGCACCGGCGCCGCAGCCGAGCGTCGGTTGGGGGTTTTCTTCTCCTTCATCATTCGACATTTCTTGTTCGACATTCAATCCGTATTCGATCCGTGGTTCCCTGAAACGCCCTCGTGACGGTGGGTGGCACGCCCTGAGGAACGAAGGGCGGGGAACGTTGGGAAGACACGCCCTTCGTTCCTCAGGGCGTGCCACGCCAGAGTTTGCCGCAGCGATGCCAAGAACCGTTTGGTGCTGATGTGCTAGTCGAGATCGTCGGCATCGAGCAATCTGGCCGCATGATGGACCGTCACGATGTACACTGTTCGGCCCTCGACCCGATAAATCACACGGTAGTTTCCCTGGATGGTTTCCCGATAGGTATGGCTCTGGTCTTCCCGGATGTAGCCGCCCATCAAAGGATGCTGGGCGAGCAGGTCGATGCGAGCCATGAGCTTCTCGGCAAAGCGCACGGCCGCTAGAGGAGCGTCCTTGGCGATGTACGTCAGGACCGCGTCCAGATCGTCGAGGGCCGCCGGTGCCCAGCTTATGCGAGCCATTTTTCAAGCCGCTTCTTCGCGTCTTCGTGCGAAACGCCCCTTCCGTCAGCGAGTTGGCTCTCGGCGATCTCGATCTTGCGAAGCAAATAGAGTTTCTCGACCAACTCGTCGACGTCTACCTCCTCGGGCATCGCGTTGACAACCTGCTGGATCTTTTCTTTTTGCATGGCATTCGCTCCCGGGACACCATCAATTATAAACGGATGATCATTCTTGTACAATGGACGTGTTGGGGAAACTGCGGACGAGGTATCGAGGCCAACCTTTGACGGGAACCATGGAATTCGAACTGATCGCCCATTTGCGTGACCGGCTGCCGCCTCATCCGCTGTTGCGGCTGGGGCCGGGGGATGACGCGGCCGTGCTTTCCATGCGCGGGGTGGACGAGTGCGCGGTCACCGTCGATCTGCTGACCGATCACGTCGACTTCGAGTTGGCCGAGGTCGATCCGCGTCGGGTGGGGCGGAAGGCGTTGGCGGCCAATCTGAGCGATCTGGCGGCCATGGCCAGTCGGCCGCTGGCCGCGTTGATCGCGTTGGCCTTGCCGAGGAAAGGCGGCATGGATCTGGCCGTGGCCTTGTACGAGGGACTGCTCCCCTTGGCCGAAGAGTACGAGTTGGCGATCGCCGGCGGCGACACCAACAGTTGGGACGGGCCGCTGGCGATCAGCATCACGCTGCTGGGTGAAGTCACGGCCAACGGTCCGCTCCGCCGCGACGGTGCCAAAGCGGGCGACCGGATCGTGGTCACCGGCCAATTCGGCGGCAGTATCCTGGGTCGGCACCTCGATTTCGAGCCGCGCGTCCGCGAAGCCTTGCTGTTGAACGATCGCTACCGGCTCCACGCCGGCATCGACGTCAGCGACGGGCTTTCACGCGACCTGGCCCATCTTCTGGAGGAGAGCCGCTGCGGGGCCGTGGTGCGGACCGACGCGGTGCCGATTTCCGAAGACGCCCGCCGGCTGGCCGAGCGATTGGCCGACGGATCGACCCCGCTGGAGCACGCGCTGGGCGACGGCGAAGACTTCGAGTTGATCCTGGCCGTGCCGCCGGAGGAAGCCCGGCGAATGCTGGCCGATCAACCGTTGGCGGTGCCTTTGACGGAAATTGGAGAGTTTATCGCCGAGCCGGGCCTCTGGCAGACGCACGGCGGCGGGCCGCGGCGCGAGCTTGTTCCCCGGGGGTGGGAGCATAGAATCGATTGATGATGAACCATTTCACCTACGACGCTCCGGACGAGGCCGCCACAGCCAGGCTGGGTGCCGTCTTGGCCGAAATCCTGCCCGACGGGACGACGGTGGCCCTGTGCGGCACGCTCGGGGCGGGCAAGACGCGGTTGGTTCAGGCCGTGGCCGAGGCCGCCGGAGTACGGGCCGGAGGAGTCACGAGCCCCACGTTCGTGCTCATCCAGGAATACCGCGCCCGCCGCACAGTTTACCATTTCGACGCCTATCGGATTCGGGATATCGACGAATTCGAGGAGCTGGGCCCCGACGAATACTTCGAGAGCGACGCCTTGGTTCTGGTAGAATGGGCCGATCGTGTGGAAAATGCCCTCCCCAGGGAGCGGATCGAGGTCCGTATCGAGGTTACCGGCACGCAATCGCGGCGTTTCGAGATCATCGGCCTCGGCCCGCGGTATACCTCGGTGGTGGAGCTATGCCGGGAGCGTCTTTCCGGCGGAGTCTGAAGAAGGGGAAAAGGGATTTGCCAACTTTGTCGGGTTTTCGTACGATACATAGAAGAAGAGGGGGCGTCCAGGCAGCGGAGGGGATCATGCGAATCCAAATCATGGCGGCGGGCATCGCTTGGCTGGGGCTGTTGGCCACCGAAGGCGTTGTCCAGGCACAAAGGACCAGCACCGGCACTTCCGGAATGTTCGGCAGCCGGACCTTGGGCGGGAACATCAGTGCCGGCAACCGGACCTTCGGCGGGTCGTCGGGGACGACCGGCAACCTGACGACTTCCGCACAGAGCAACGTGGGCCAGGTCGATACGTCCGCCCGATTCATGCGAAACCAGCGACAGGCCGGCGAGTTCGTGGGAGCCGGAACCGAGGAGTTGGCCAACGCATTCATCGGCGCGGTCCAATCCGGCCAGAACACGAGCGGACAGCGTCAGGCGGCCTCTTCGATCCGGGGTCCGAGTCGCGCCACCGGCGTGAACACCGGCGGCGGCACGGCCCGTCGAACCCGCGGCGACGTCTCCACGTCTCTGAACGTCGGATTCACCTATCCGCCGTCGCGGTCTACTGCCATTGGTACGACGCTGGCGCAGCGGTTCCAGCGGGTGGAGCGTATCCAAACCCTGTCGCCGGTGTCGGTGGAGATGGAGGGTAGTACGGCGACGTTGCGGGGTACGGTTGGCTCGAACCATGATCGCGATCTATGCGAGCAATTGGCTCGCCTAGAGCCCGGGATCTGGGACGTACGAAACGAACTCGTGGTGGCGGTGTCACCGGTTGGGGAGGACCCTGCCAGGTCGCCTGAAGCTGCTGAGGAGGAACCGGTGGAAGCGCCTGTACCCCGTTCGTTGCCTGAGGGTTAGGACTCCAACCGATCCCGGCGGCCGGCGCCATGCCGTACGGCGAGCCGGGGACAACTTCCGGGCGCATCGTGGCCACCGGCGCCGGGCGACCGAACCGCGAGGGGATCGGGATCGTGGTGGTGGTCATCGCCGGCATTGAACTGTCCACCATCGGGCCCCCGTTTTGCGGTCCGCTTGACAGGGGCACATCGTACGAGGCACTCTGGACGAATTGCCCTGCGGTCGCCTGCTGGGGCATTTCCTGGGTGAACTCTGCCTGCTGCAACTCCGGTGTTACCGCATTGCCTGAGAGGATGTGCCGGGTTTGTTTGCCGACCACGATGGGCCCCATCGCGGGAATGAACCGGACGATCAGGCTGATCTCCTTCTGAGGGCCGTCGGGTTTGTCCCAGGGAAGCCAAACGCTGTAGGAGTGGCCGAGGTCCGATTTGCTGTAATACTTGGAGAACTGTTCCGGCGTGAAGACGAACTTCCGGTCGGGCACGACGTCGCTGGGTTTCCTGCCGTCTTCATCGAAGGCGTAGACCACCAGCGTGCCGTCGACCTTGACCGGCTCCTTCTGTTCGTCGTTGTAGAACATCAGTCGCCCGCCGAAACCGCGGGTGGCCGACCGGTTGGCGTGATACAACACGTCGTCGGTCCACATGGCCACCAGCCGACCGGGGATCTCCGGTTTCTCTTCCTTCCACGGCCAGGCCATCGGCTCGCTGAGGTTCCACGGGCTGCAACCGGCGGCCGAGAGCAGGATTGCCAGCGGCACCACCGAACACAGAAAACGCGGTATCGACAACATGGGATTCCCTTTCATCGGATCATCGGTAGAGCGGCGTGCCCGGCCCGGCCGGTTGGGTATACTGCGCCGGCGGGTACTGCACGGGTTGTTGGTATTCGATCGGTTGAACCGGCGGTCGATTGGCCGGCCAATCGTAGCCGACCGGCTGAACGGCCGGCGGTCGGCCGTACTGCGGGATGGTCTGGTACATCGAGGGGTTCGCTGCCGGATCGGCACCGTATGGGCCCGCCGGTGCGACGCCGCCGTGGTAAACCGCCTGCTCGACGCCGCCGGGATAGCGCTGCTGGCGATAGCTCGACTGGTCCGTTGGATGGAGTTGCAGCGGCGGGTTGGGCGAAAGCGGTCGAGTCCGCGCCGGGTCGGTGCCCGATGGCGCCGGACGAGGGGCCGGCGTGGGGTACAACCGCGGATTGCCCGACGCGGGCGCGCCCTCGAGCTGGAAGGGATCCTGCCGGGGCGAGGGAGTGGGAGCGATCCGCGGACCCTCCGGCTCGACGATCATCCGCCCGTCCGGTTCCAGGTCCGGATAGATCACCTGCGTTTCCGAATCGGCCCAATCGTCGGCCCGGCCGCGCAGGCCGACGTCGCCGGCCAAATCGAGCACGTCGCACAGGCACCAGTGCATCCGGGCGGCCTCGTCCTGCTTGATTCGCTCGGCGTCCTCTTCGGTCGACACGATGTGCGGCGTCATGATGATCAGCAGTTCTATTCGTTTTGTCACCGAGGCATCGTAGCGGAAGAGGTTGCCCAGGATCGGCACGTCGCCCAGGTACGGCACCTTGCGCTGGATGTCGGACTTCGACTTGGAGATCAGCCCACCGAGCACGACCGTTTGACCGTCGAGCGCACTGACGGTGGTTTGGGCGGTGGTGGTGTCGATCCGCGGCGAACGGATCACCTCGCCGGTGGCCGAGATCGAGATCGGGATGCCCTCCTCGATTGGTCCGAGTTGGGATTTTTCGGCGTCGATTTCCATCACCACCAGTCCGTCGGGGCTGATTCGCGGCGTCACGCCCATGATCAACCCGACGTTCTCGTACTCGATGTTGTTGATCTGGCCGGCTTCGTTCATTTGGGTTCCGCGGATGGTGGGCACGCGCTGGCCGACCTGGATGAAGGCCGGCTGATTGTCCAGCGTCATGATCTGCGGACGGCTGAGCACTTCCAGCCGCCGGCACTCCTTCAACGCGCGGACCAGGATGCTGACGCTCTCGTTGGAGGCCGAGAGCACCAGCCCGCCGAATCCCAGCTCGTTGTTGACCCGGCCCAGGGCGAAGTTCGAGAGGCCCTGCGGGCCCAGGATGCTCGAACCGTTGAGCGATTGGGTGCTGCCGCTGTTGCCCGACGGCTGGTTGTTGAACCCGTAGCCGGGGGTGATGGTCGCCGATCGGATGGTATCGGTCGAGGTGACGATGCCGGTGGCCGGATCGGACTCGCTGACCGTCGTCGTGATGATGTCGCCCAGGATGCTGCGATCGAAAAGGATCGAGTCCTGCAGGCCCAGCTCCACGCCGAACTCGTCCGTGTCGTTCAGCGCCACTTCGGCGATCAGCACCTGGATCATCACCATCGGCGGGCGCTCGTCGAGCTGTTCGACCAGCTCGCGGATCTCCTGGAAGAACCGGGCCGTGGCGCTGACGATCAGGCTGTTGCTGACCGGCTCGGGGACCACGACCACCTCACGCTCGATCTGCTCGAAGGGGCTCAACAGCCCCGGGCTGATCTGCTGCACCTGGCGCTCGCTGGTGAGGAACTGGTTGATCGCGTTGGCCACGTCGACCGCCGGCGAGTTCTTCAAGCGATAGACGATGCTGATGCGATTCCGCACGTCGTCGCTGTCCAGCCGCAACAGGATCGCTTCGACCACCTTCAAGTCGCCCATGGTCCCCGAAGCGATGATGCTGTTGGTCCGTACGTCGACCGCAAACCGCAACGGCACCAGCGAGCTTTCGCCTTGCGCGGCGGCCGTCTGCACGACCGGCATCGCCGTGGTCGTCTGCTGCCCGAAGAGCGATTCCAGCATGTCGATCAGGCTCAGCGCGTCGCTGTTGACGATCGTGAAGACCTTGATTTGGGCTTCGATGGCCGGCAGCTTGTCGAGCTGTTGGATCAGGGCCCCGAGCAACTCCATGCAATCGGTCGGCGCGGTGACCAACAAGGCGTTGGCCCGGGCGTCGGCGTTGATCCGCACGTCGGTCAGGATTCCCGACTCCAACCGTCGCTGGCCCTTGGTGTCGACGGTGAGGAACTGCAGCATCGTCGACTTCGGCTCCATTCCTGCCCCGGCGGCCCCTCCCGCCTGGCCGACTCCGGCGGCGGCCTGGCCGTTGATGGAGTATTGCAGGATCGGGGCCAGATCCTCGGCCAGCGCGTTCTCCAACTTGAACACCCTCATCTCGTTGACCGTGGCGCTGGTCGAGATGTCGAGCTGCTCGATCACCCCGGCCACTTCGGCCATGTCGCGCGGGGCCGCCCGCACGATCAGCGAATTGGATCGGAAGTCGGCCGTGGCCAACACGCGGGTCCCCAGCCCGGGCCGCTCGGCGAAGAACTCCGCCAGCATTGCCTGGGCCGTCGCGGCGGCCGCAAAACGCAGCCGAAACACCCGAAACTGGCTCGCCGGCGCCACCGGCCGATCCAGTCGCCGAATCAGATCGACCACCGTCTGCACGGACTCGATCCGCCCGATCAACAGCAACGCGTTCGGCTTGACCAGCGCCGTGATGCTCACGCTCCCGCGGCGCGGCGTGAAGACCTCGCCGTACAGCGGCGTGATCAACGCGGCCAGGGCCTCGCTGTCGACGTGCGCAAGCTGATACACGCGAATCTCCGGCTCCGTTTCCGCGCTGAGCCGCTCGATCTCGTCGAGAATCGCCATCACCTGCTCGACGTCGCGAGGATGCCCGCGAACGACCACGATGCCCAAGTCCTCCAGCAACTCCACTTGCACCGGACCGATCAGGCTGCGCTCTTCTCCGTTCTCGGCCTCAGGGGCGCCGTCCTCGGGCAGAAACGGCGGCTCGTCCAGCGGTCCGTTTTCCGGGGGAAGCGGAACGGGCGGCTCGAAATCCGGCGGCAGCGGCGGCTCGACGCCCGGTACAAGCGGCGGCTCCCCGGCGGGCTGTTGGAACAACATGGTCACCATGGGACCACGCGGACGAGACGCGGCCGCCTCGGTGCCGATCGCCTGGACCGCCTTCCGCACGCTTGCAGGAGATGCCGCCCGAAATGAGGCCAATCGCGTGGTCTGGTCCAGCGTCGGGTGGGGGCCGTCGAGGACCTGAATCAACCGAACGCACGAGTCGACGGCCGAGCCGGTCCCCTGGAGGATGACCAGATTGGCCTGTTCGTGAATCCCGATCTGGATATCGCTGCCGGCGGTCAACGCCATCCGATAGCTCTTGATGCCGAATCCGCCTCCGGGAACCGGAGCCAGGCGGTCGCCCAGCATGCCCAGCAGTGCGGCCTCGACCTGTGCGGCCGTGTTGTTGCGAAGCTGGACGGAACGCGATTGGGATACACCCGCGGCGGCAGCGGCCGGAGTGGGTGAACTCGGGGGCTGGGCCGTGGGTGTCGGCGGAATCTGGGTCACCGGCGCCCCGGTTTGCAGCCGCTGGGCGATCTGGACCTGGATCTCCGGCGGCGCCTGCACCAGGATTTGCCCCGTTCTTGCATCGGCCGCCACCGCCACGCCGGGAATCCCCTGAAACTCGCTCCGCAGCCGGGCGACCGTCGGCTGCAATGCGATGGCCGGACAGGGATAGGCCCTTAGCAAGGGTTCCGTGCTTGCCGCGTTGTCCTGTTGGGCCGCCGCCGGCATGCCGGCCAAAAACAATGGACATGCCACCGTCAGGGCGGCAACGAATGTCTTAACTGCTGAAATAGCATTCATTTAGGCGTATTTCCATCTGTTCCGAGGGAGTTGCGGATTTCGGGCATATTGCAGCGCAATATCCACACAACACGAATAATCGGCAAACTTTGCGCATTCCTCCACCTTTCTCTCAAAGAAACATCACCCCCAACGCCCGCCGACTGCGCTCGGCGGGGTCCGTCCGCCGCTCGAAACGCCGCCGCCACCCCCCCGCGTCCCAACCGAACATATTGACACCCCTGCCATCGACACCTACATTTCGATAGGGTGCGCGATGATCGGTCTTCCGTAACGCGAAAGCACTTTACAGTCAGGGACTTGCGCCCCGCCGGCTCTTTCCACACAACCCGCCAGGAGCACGAAAATGGCAGATCAATGGTATTACGCCCAGGACGGCCAGCGGCACGGCCCCATTTCCAGGGAGCAATTGGACGAGTTGGCGACCTCGGGCCAGCTTCAGGCGGACAACCTGGTTTGGACCGAAGGAATGGACCAGTGGACGGCGGCCTCGCAAATCGAAGGCCTTTTGTCCGCCGCGCCGCCGGAACCCACGCCGCCGCTCCCCTCCGGACCGCCGGCACCGGCGGGCCCGCCCCCGATGGCCGTCGGCCCGGCCAAGATCCCCGGCGGGCGGTTCGCCGAGATGTTGCTCTGGCGGTACCTGATCATCGCCGGCGGCGGGCTGATGTTCCTCACGTTCTTCACGCCGTGGTGGGGAGTCTCGATGGACGTCGAGAAAATGATGGAAGCTGACTCCAAGAAACAGGAGGAGTTCCAGAGGATCATGCGCAACGACGCGGAGTGGTACGTCGATCATCTCGACAGCACTCCGCGTGGCAAGGACGAATCTTCCGAGCGGCTTTGGGGCTGGAGCACGGGTACGGGCCTTACCGGATTCATCCTCAGCTTCTTCATCCTTGCCATTGGAATCGTGCCTTTGTTCGTGAAGGCCGTGCGGCCCTGGGCGTTCTTCGGCTCGTTTGCCGCAGCCGTCATGGGGCTGATCCTCTTCATCTTTGCGCTGACCTGGATGTTCGGGGCTCCCTGGAAGAACGTGTCGCCTTTCCTCGCCCAAGGGAAAATCATCGGGCCATACTTTTTCCTGCTGGCCTGCCTGTTGGTCCTGGCCGGAGCCGTCACGGATACCGTTTTCGGCACCATGGGATTCGTGGCTCGGTTGAAGAAGAAGGGAAGCTAGCACTACAGCGCAAGGTTCGGGGCGTTTGCCGTTTAGCGGGCGGGCTTGCCCGCCGTTCCCGTACCCGAGCAAAGCAGTGTTTCCGACACCACGGCGGGCAAGCCCGCCCGCTAAACAGCAGAGTTCGTGGTTGGTTTCTTGACTACCATCCCATGGGAGCACCGCGATGGCAGTTCAATGGTACTATGGCCGGGGCGGACAGCAGCACGGCCCGGTCACGACGCAACAACTCCAGAAACTGCTGGCGTCGGGTCAGCTCCAGCCTTCCGACCTGGTCTGGCGGGAAGGCATGGCCGAGTGGACGGCGGCCGAGAAGGTCGAGGGCCTGGTGCCCAAGCCGGAGTCCACGGTTCCGGGACTGCCGCCGCAGGTGGCCGTGCCCAGCGCGGCGTCGTAGCGACTTCTCCAGTGACACCGACTATCAAGAGGCAGTGTAATGGTTCAGTTGGAAATGGAAGAACGTGAAATTAGGGCCTCGCACGCAAACACAGAGTAGTACCGGTGCCTCTTCTCTATTCCGGGATCGGATAAGACGTGTTCTTGCAGGCATTTACGCGAACAGAGAAGAG
>Ga0307378_10005762_pt1 | contig 17149 bp, 15 predicted proteins | sample UN1MG_FD_202238 | JGI IMG/M metagenome (GOLD analysis project Ga0307378, IMG submission 202238) | Soil microbial communities from Risofladan, Vaasa, Finland - UN-1 | ecosystem: Environmental > Terrestrial > Soil > Coastal area > Acid sulfate soil | place: Finland: Risofladan, Vaasa | collected... | reverse complement strand
TGTATCCGGCAATATAGATTACATCCGGGTTGCTCCTGGAAACCGCCATGCCATAGGGATACAAAGAATCGAAGGAAAATAACGAAGAAACAGTCCATCTCTGCCCCCCATCGGTACTCTTGAAGAACGCCAGACTGTAAGTGCGATTGTTACCATTATATTCGAGTCCCACGGCATAAACTTTGCTGCTATCGATCGGATCAACACAAACACGATAGGCACTTGCTGAGGAAGCGAAATTAGCGGAAGACCAGGTAATGCCCCCATCCGTGGATCTGTAGCACTGGCTGCCCGTAATAGCATACAATGTCGAGAAATCGAAAGCGCTCATGTCGTTAAGGACATAATAGGAGGTGGGAATTTCGCCGATTTTACTCCAGTTTGCACCGGCGTCCATGCTCCGGTAGACATTTGAAGGGCCGTTGGTGATAACGGTGACCTGTGAAGCATCCGCCGGATTCGTCACCGACCCGAGAAAATATCCCCCGCTGGGACCTACACACTCCCAGGATTCGCAAAACGCCGCCGCGGGCAATATAAGCACAAAAAGAAAGGCAGCCGGGAGGAAAAAAGTAAACGGAGCCCTATAAATCCCCCTCAGTTGTAAGAAACATATCGGAGTATTCCTCATTTCATCACCTTTCATAGCCATGTCTCATTGGTCACATCAAGGCTCGCACAAGCAATTATGTCGGCAAACAGCACAATACAAATCCCGAAGGGCAAATAATGCAGCCCGAGAAAAGCTTTTTCCGACGATTTCGGGGAGGCGGTCGACACGGCCGCCGGCTATCCGTTATCACCCGGAAGGCGGCGCCGCACCCCACACACCCACTACATCACAAGCCAAAGATTCGGTGCTTACGCTTGCAAGAAGGACCGGCTCAGAGAACGCCCTGCATGCCGGACCGTTCATCAATGTGCTGTGGCTGTCAGCCCAACCCTGAGGACTGCTCAGAAATTCAATCGCCTCATCCAGGTTGACTTCGCCGCGGGCAAGCCATCGGTGCAGCAAAGCAGTGGGAAAGCATACGCCGTATCTGAGCGAGGCTTCCTGCAACAGTTCAGGACCCTGGGGGGAACCAAAATCCAGCGGCTTGACATTGAAAGTACCGACGCTGCCGTCTCCTCGCAGAAAGTTTATCTTGTTCTTGTGCGAGAGCACGGCAAACTGCCCATCCTGAACAAAGCCGTCGAAACCATCGAGGGAATTATTATACATATAGCTTGTCGTGGCAATAGTATCGGCACTGCCCCAGCCACGTGCGAAATCTTCGTAACATCGATTACCTTCCGGCGTACGGCTGGAAGGACAGAAGAACACATTATCATTGCTGCCGGGCAACGGCAGGATTCCGGATCCAATGAGATGCCCCAGATTAACTTCTCTCGATTCCAATACGGGAGGCATTCGACAACCCCTTGGATACTCCGCCACCTGTCCCCAGACATCCCACGAGACTCTCCAGTCACCGGGAACGAGCCTGCCGTCGTTGTCGTGGGCGTAGAGAAATATGCCCTGACCGATCGATCGCAAATTAGCCATGCACGTCGCCCTTCGGGCCTGCTCACGCGCTTTACCCAGGGAAGGCAGCAAGATAGCCATAAGCAACGCAATGATAGAAATAACGACTAACAGTTCTATTAGCGTAAACGCTGATAATCTTCGCATTCGCATTGCCAAAGCCTCTCTCAATAACTTCCTGCAGCTATTTAGCTATTTTATCGTTCTGGCAGCTATATTCTCCCTGTTCCTGCTCATCAATGATGCCGTTTTTTTATTATACTTCTATTAGTCCGCCAGTGAAATAAAAATCAAGAAGACATCGCATTTTTTTGTGATTCAATAATTACCTCAGGTTCATCCCGTGTGATTCGGTAAAAACGCTCCTTTCATAAACAGGTAAGTTCTTCTCTTTATAATACAGACGATGATATAGCGATTTAGTTACATCTTTTTTCGATTTTTACCCTGTAAAAACCAATATTTCATCGAATTTTGCTCGATTTGCAGTCCCGAATTGTTATAATGTCCTAAAAGCGTGTGGTCTCTATGACAGGTTTCGGTTATGAAGACCTCAGTATTAAGGTCTCCGGGCCGCTTTTCGTATATTCAGGATTGAATAAGATAAAAAAATTGCTGTGGCTATAAATGAGGTTCCGTAATGATTAACAATTCTTCCGAAAAAAAGAAGACAGTAGTAATTGCCGCCGCGGCGGTAGTTGCGGTTGTCGTAATCGGGGCGTTGCTGCGAGGCATCTTTTCATCTCCGGCTTCTTCCCGGCAACAGCTCGGCCTTACCTCGCTGTCTACGACAGATGAAAACGGCGACAAATGGGTTCTCGACCTGGCCAAGGGACAATCACTTGCCGGCCTCAAGGACAGCAGCGCCAAAACCGGGCCGCCCCTTTTGATTAAGACCGATGTCCAGATCAGCGGCAGTGATGTTTCCATCGGTCTTATTGTCGAGGGCCAGGCCGGAGAAAAATACGCCGGCGGCGTCCAAAAGAACAACCAATGGCAGCAGGCGCCGGCCTTTAACATTGTCGACGAGGCAGGCAAAACTCTTACCTCCGGCAGATTCAAATATGGCTGAGGCGGCACCTGCAGGTACTCGTGGCGAGCACCAGCTAATTTCAAAGGAAAATTCAAAGTGCAGGTGGAAGCCGACATGGGGCCGTTTGAAACAAAGCCCGATGAAACATGGCACTCGATAAGCTGAAAACAGGCCGTAAAGATCGACAGTAAACAAAAAAATACGTTACTCGGATTCTTATCAAGTAAAATCAGACGGTTTGTCGGAATAATCGCGGCTAGTTTTTCTTCAAATACTTAGAGCAATTCGACCCAAAATTGGCGAGATTTCGTCTTTATGACAGAAATTTAAGAAAAAGACGTAACAAAACAATCACCTCAGCGTCTAAACCTATAAAGAACAAAACCTCCGAGAGGCAGCAGATATATGAAGAAAAAGGACATATCGATTTCTTTAGCCATTATAGCTGCGTCGGGCTTGACACTTCTCTACTATTCACAGCGTAAAGGATTTGTCGGAATCGATGCAGGCGGGACAGATGCCGTTCTGCAGTTTCACAGCAGTTGGCTTGTTAACACAACAATTACCTCGGGCGCAAAGCCGGCCAAAATCGGAGCTCGAATCTACAGGCCACAGTTCCTGAGCCTTTCAATGAGACAAGACGGGCACACATGGCAGATCGAAAGCCGCGGCCCCTGGGGAGATCTATCAAAAATCAAAGTTCGAAACAACGAGGCAACGGCTCTAAGGCTCGGACCGCCTTTTCTTATCAAACCGGAAATTAGCAAAAACGGCTCGATCATCTCGATAGATTATGCCATCATCGGCCAGGCCGGAGAGCAATACGAGAATACCATTACAAAAAACAATCGAGCACTCACCGGAGCTAAAATTAAAATCATAGATGAAACAGGAAACGTTCTTGAGACCGGCAAATTCAAATATGGCTGAGGCGGCGCCTGCCGCCGGTACTTGTGGCAAGTACCAAAGGATTTCAAAGGCAAATACCAGGTTAAGGTGGATATTGACTTGGGACCTTTTGAGAAAAGAAACGAAGATATATGGAATTAAACAGCTTATTTATTCCCAATCTCATGCAGACAGAAAACTATGGAATCCCGGTTTTTTCTTGCATATTTCGGTGCTTCTGAAGTAACGTAACAGTAGAATTCCGGTATTTTTCCGGAAAGTTTGTAACAGAATCGCTGCTTTGGCGTCTTAATTCTTAAAGGTACTGAAGCGCAGCAGTCCGGCAATGTTTTTTCGGTGACGTATTTATGAAGAAAATAATAGTCATACCGGTTATCGTAGTCGTTTTGATCGGACTTGTCGTATTTTACTATTCGCAGCAGACCGGCTATGTCAAGATTGAGGCCCCCGGTTTTGAGACAGACCTGAATTTGAGCGGCAGATGGGGCAGTAAGGCAATTTCTGTATCTGGAAACGAGTCGGTTGGGATCCGCGCCGGGACATATAAGCCGGAGCGGATCGTCGTCAGGCTGACAAAAGCCAGCGATCAATGGTGGTCGATTCTCTGCCGTAACGAGCCGTGGGGAAAGCTGGCGACAATTAACGTAGCTAAAGGGAATACTACTGCTTTGAAACTTGGCCCGCCCTTGGAAATTCGCACTGATGTACAACGCAATAATCGGACAGTATCAATCGGCCTTACACTGGTTGGCCAGGCCGGCGAACACTACAGTCCGCAGGTATTGACTCATAATGGCCCCCTGCCGGCACCAACGGTTACAATTGTCGAAGAGTCCGGCCAGGAGCTCGCCTCGGGCAAATTCGAGTATGGCTGAGGCGGCGTCTGCCGGTACTCGTGGCGAGTGCCAGAGGATTTCAAAGGCAAGTACCAGGTAAAGGTAAATATGGACCTTGGGCCGTTCGAGTATGAGCACGACGAAACGTGGCATTCAATATAGAAAGGCGGAATAGACATGGGACGACGGACCAAGATAATCGCGGCGTTGGGGGCCGTGGTTGCGGTCGTTCTGCTGACGCTCGTCTTGTTCCCAGAGCCGATCGAAGAAGGCCGGTGCAAGCTAAGCCGCAGGAAAGCTGACCCGGACAGTCAATTGATTGGGCTTGCCTATCAATACATAAAGCCCCTGGATGACAAGCCGGACCGTGCACAGGGCGTTCCTGACGGTTTTGAGCAACCACGCTACTATGAAATCAAGAGCGGCGACAGGCCGATCCTAATGGCTGCAGACTTCTCCCGGAAACAGGTCCGTCTGTGCATAGACACCGATGGCGACGGCATCCTCTCGGAGGAACGATGCTTTACAGCCAGGCTGAGCAAAGAAACGCCGGTAAGCGGCAGAAGGCAGCGGCTTGGGCCGATCTCGCTGGTATCCGGCAGTGGCGCCGCCAAGACCGATGGCACGTTCTATGTGAATTGTTTTCGTGAAGACGCACGCGGGTTATTGATCCCGTTTCCCGCCTTCTTCCGCACGGGCAGGCTGCGTCTGGCCGGCCAGACGTATCGAGTCGCAGTGGTGGACGGCGATCGCGACGGCTTGTTCAACTCGATCCTGCCGTTGCCTCTTGATCGCCCATGGCGGTCTCCCGCCTGTGACGTCTTCGCCATCGACCTGAATCAAAACGGGACATTCGAGATATCATTGTCCCAACAGTCCGAGGTCATGCCGCTCGGGAGATTAGTGAAAGTAGCAGACCAGTACTATGCCATCGATATCGCGCCCGACAGCAGAAACCTTGCGCTTTCCAGAACCGAGCCGCAGTTAGGGACACTTGTCATAGAATCGAACGATGCTGACATGGAGCTGAGATTGTGGTCCGATGCCGCGGATCAACACCTTTCGCAAGGCCGTCAGTGGCAACTGCCGGCCGGCGAGTACAATGCGATCCATGCTATTCTCACGAAGGCAGATTCATCGGGCGACGTATGGGCGCTTTCATCCAACTCCTTTTTCACGCTCACCCGCCTGGGACGTCTTGAGCATTTCACGATTGAGCCGGGAAAGACGACATCGATCAAGATCGGGCCGCCGTTGGTCGTGAAAGCAGACATTGGGACAGCAGGCTCCGAAAGAGTGTCGATCAGTCCGGTCTTCGTTGGCTGTGCGGGCGAGGAATACACAGCAGCTTGTCGGCAAGGCCAGCAACGTCCGTCGCCGATCCCATTCAAAATTGTAGATGAGGAAGGAACTGTGCTGATCGCGGATAATTTCACATATACATGAGGTGGCACCTGCCGGTACTCGTGGCGAGTGCCAGAGGATTTCAAAGGCAGGTTCCAGGTACAGATAGATATCGACCTTGGGCCTTTTGAAATCAAGCAGGAGGAAACCTGGCACATGATAGAGTAAAGCAAAATCGAGCCACGAGCACCGGCGGGTAAAGAGAAAACCTCTCTTGCCCGCCTTTTTTATTGGAACGAAAAGAAACAAAGCAAAATTAAGGATGTCGCCATGAAAAGTTTTAAGGAAATCGGCCTAAAGGAAGTACAAGCAGTTTACAATGGGCCCGAAGGCGAGCTTTGGGAGCTGATTATGGGAGAGCAGATTCATATCGGCGGTTTTACCTCGTCGATGGACCTTGCGGAAAAAGCCGGCATCGGCCCCGGCACCAATGGCGTTGACCTTTGCTGCTGTAATGGAGCCGGGATGCGCTTTCTCGTGCGTTTTCGAGATGTCGCCCGGATGGAGGGCATCGATGCAACAGAAAAGGTCGTCGAGCAGGGATGCAGCCGGTGCGAGCAGGAGGGACTGTCGGATAGAATTGAATTTACGCTTGCAGATGTTTGTGACAGCGGCCTTGCGGATACAAGTGCGGATTTCGTCTGGGGAGAGGATGCATGGTGCTACGTCGTCGATAAGGAGAAGCTTATCTCCGAAGCGGCCCGTATTGTTAAGCCGGGAGGTGTGATTGCCTTTACCGACTGGATCGAGGGCGATACCGGACTTACGGATGCCGAAGCTGAGAGGTTCCTGGCCTTCATGAAGTTTCCGAATATACAGAACCTCGAAGGCTACAGTAGCTCGCTAACGGCAAACGACTGCGAAGTTATCGCCGCCGAGGACACCGGCCGGTTCGGGCCGTACGTTGACCTCTATCTGAACATGCTCAATATGCAGTTGACATACGATGCTTTGAAAATCATCGCGTTCGACAGCGAGCTAATGAAATCGATGGCAGCGGAAATGGTCTTTATGCAGGAATTGGCGCATGCGGGCAAAATCGCACAAGGTCTGTTTGTCGCCCAAAAGAAAGATGAATGAGACCCCGCGTAAAAAGCAGGGCTATATATTTAGCCCCCAAATTTATTTGGGGGGTTTCTTCCTGCGATTTTATCGCAGGTTTTGAGGTTTGAAAAAATGGGAAAATGCTGCGGTAACAATAAAAATAGCAAAGTTTTTCAACCAGGCGATCCATGTAATCCTCCCCAGCTAAAATGCTCGACTCCAAAGCCGGCAGCCAAGGGGCCGACGATTGGCCCCTTAGGCTGGTTCGGCAACATGATACAGCACTGCTACGAATACGCCACCGATGCCAAAGCCAAAGGCAAGCATATAGTGGGCATTATGTGCGAATATACGCCCCGCGAACTGATTATGGCCGCCGATGCCGTGCCGGTATGCCTGTGCGGCGGCTCGGCTGAAACGATCCCCCCGGCGGAAGAACACCTGCCCGCAAACCTTTGTCCGCTCATAAAATCGACCTACGGTTACCACATTCAAAAGGCGAATCCCTTTCTCGAAATGGCCGATCTTATCGTGGCCGAGACGACCTGCGACGGCAAAAAGAAAATGTACGAATTGATGGGACGCACACGGCCGACATATATTATGGAACTGCCTCAGAAGCCAACGGACAGTGACGCAATGGCACATTGGGTCAGTGAGCTTCGTAAATTCAAGGCAAAGCTGCAAGAGCATTTCGGCGTCGAGCTTACCGATGGGAAAATAAGGCGAGCCATCGAAACGATGAACCGCGAACGGGCATTAAGGCGTGAGCTGGCGGCGCTGATGAAATCCCAATCCCCCCCGCTGACCGGCATGCAATTGCTGGATTTCAAGAGCATCATTTCGGGGATTGATGCCGACTTCGACCAATATGCAAAAGCAATTGAGCTGCTCAAAAAACAAAAGGCCGGCTCCGGCACGAATTCTCCTGTGCGAGTACTGCTGACCGGCGTGCCCATCGTTCACGGAGCAGAACGCGTCCTTGATATTATCGAGTCAAACGGGGGGCTTGCCGTCTGCATGGACAACTGCACGGGACTCAAACCCATTCTTGATGACGTTGACGAAGCAGCAGAAGACCCGATACTTGCCCTGGCCGAAAAGTATCTGCGCCTGCCCTGCTCGGTCATGACAACGAACGACCGTCGATTAGAGGTGCTGTGTGACCTGGCCGAAGAATACCGCCCGGAATGCATCATCGATCTTATCTGGCAGGCTTGCATTACATACGATGTCGAATCATATCTCGTCAAAGAGCTGGCCGAGAAAGAGCTTGGCATACCATATCTTAGAATTGAAACGGATTACTCGCCATCTGATTCGGCACGCATTGCCCTGAGAGTTGAAGCGCTATTCGAAACAGTCCGCCAACAGGCCAATAAACAGGAGTGCCCGGGCTGATGAAGACGATCATTTACACGTGTCCATATGTGCCTGCCGAATGGATTGCTGCGCATGGCCTGCGCGCAAGCAGGTTATTACTCGACCATGTAGATTCGGCCTCTATGTTCATTCGAACAGAAGGTGTCTGTCCTTTCGTTCGGAGCTTTATCAGTGAAGTGATGAAAAATAAAGGTGCCGGAGGAGTCGTCGCGACAACGGTATGCGATCAGATGCGCCGAGCTTTCGACGTCCTCGTACGCAAGAGTAATCTGCCGGCTTTTCTTATGAACGTGCCGAACACATGGCAGAGTCTCGCAGCGCAAAAATTGTATATCGACGAACTCAAACGGCTTAGCCGATTCCTGTCCCGTCTGGGCGGCAAGTCACCATCAAACAACACGCTGGCAAAGATAATGCTCGAATACGACGCCGCCCGGGGATCTATTCTTACGGCAAGAGAATATTTGTCCGCCAGGCAATACGCAGAAGCAATTGCAGCATTTGGCCGGAATGGACCGGATCAGACGATCAATCGCATCACAGGCACCGAGCCGCAAACCGACGGTGTTCGTCTGGCCATGATCGGCGGGCCGCTAATGAAGCAGGATTTTGATTTGTTCGACCTGATAGAGCAATCCGGCGGACGAATCGTGCTGGATGCGACCGAAACCGGTGAGCGGGGGCTGTGCGTTCCGTTTGACCACCGACGGCTACGCGACGAGCCGCTGATGGAACTGGCCGATGCGTATTTCGGCGGCATCCGGGATGCTTCCCGCCGGCCGAACAGCGAGCTTTACAAATGGCTTCAGAGAGAGCTTGCTTCAAGAGATGTGCAGGGGATTATTTTCCGCCGGTACCTGTGGTGTGACATTTGGCACGCCGAACTCCGGCGTCTGAAGGACTTCAGCAACCTGCCCGTGCTCGACATCGACACAGCCGGTGACAACGACATCGAGCAGCAACGAACGGTAAATCGAATCCGCGCTTTCCTGGAGATGCTGCAGTGAGCGATATACCGAAACGAATTACGCTTCAAGAATGGGACCTGCGATACGAGCAGTTGGAGAAAGCAGGGACATACGAGCCGGACTACGGCGGCCCGCTCAGCCGGCACGTCGAGGATGGAGACCAGCGGCTTTTGAAGCTTCGGTATGACAATTCCGCCGCGGCCCTGAGGCTGTGGAACTTCCTGCTCACGGAAGAAGACCGCCTCCACCAGGCCCGGGCCGCCGGCAGGAAAATCGTCGGCACAATGAAGGACCTTGGAACCGTGCCGGTAATGGCGTATTGCTTTGAAAACATCGTTGCCTTTTATCCCGATGGTGCATGGTGGATTCCATGCGTGATGGAACTCGGTGCCGGGCTGTTGGAAATCGCCGACTCACTCGGTATCGATGAGTCCTTCTGCCCGGTACGCGCGATGCTGGGCGCTTTTGTCACCGGAGCACATTTTCCGATTCCGGATATGCTTGTCTGCAGCGTCGGCGCAACCTGCGATGATTTTTCCGCTATCGCCCAGCGGCTAAACGGCCTTGGGCACCCCATCTTCTGGTGGGAAATTCCTCATCGGCGCAGGCCCGAGCCAGATGAGACAGCGGTAAATCTGCCGGGCGGTTTCTCGGCACCAAAATGCCAGGTCGAATTCGTCAAATCGCAGCTCGAACGAATCAAGACCACTCTGGAAGGATTAGCGGGCGAAAAATTAGATGAGCGGAAACTATCGGCCGGAATTAAAAAAGCGAATCAGGTTCGCAGGTACCTAACCGAGCTTCGACATCTCGCATTCACTGCTGAACGGTGCCCCCTTCCGGCCCTTGAAATGCTCATCGCCGAGATGCTTGCGATACACTTTTGTTCCGACCGGCAGGAGACAATCAACGTGCTCAAAGAATTACTCGATGAAGTGACATCCCGCGTCCGTGCCGGTAAAGGTATTCTCGACGCCGATGCGGCCAGAATCTTCTGGGTTAATCCCGTTGCGGATTTGCAGGTAATGAACCTTCTCGAAGACTGCGGAGGCAGGATATGCGGCACCGAATATCTTTTCACACATGCGCTCGATATAATTCCGGAAGACTTACCGCCGCTCGAGGCTCTGGCGCAGATGGCGCTTGCCGACCCGATGGCAGGCTCATCGATCGACCGGGCAGAGCGTATATGCGGCGATATTCGCCTGTTCGGCGCCGAGGCGGTTCTCATATCGCGCATCCCCGGCGCAAGTCACTGTGCACTGGAAGGCCTGGTCATTAGCGAAATCGTGCGGGACAAGTTCGACATTCCCGTACTGGAAATTGAAGTGCCGCCCGTAACCGACTCGATGCGTCCGACGGTCCACACACGATTGGAAGCCCTTGTAGAAACTGTTAAAGCCCGTCGTCAAAAATAGCGAAGAAAACGGAGAAGAGAATGATTTGTGCAGGAATAGATGCCGGCTCAAGAGCAATAAAAACAATCCTTATAGACACTGAGAACATGCAGGTCATAGCCAAAGGGCTTGCAGACCAGGGCGTCGAGCAGGACAGGCTCGCATCGGAATTGTTCAAAAGAGTGCTGAAGAAGAACGGCATAAACAAAAAAGACGTCGCCGCCATCGTGGCTACGGGCTACGGACGCAGCGCCGTGAGCATTGCCGATACGACGATTACCGAAATTACATGTCACGCCGTAGGAGTGCATCATCTTGTGCCGGAGGCCATGACCGTCATCGACATCGGCGGCCAGGACAGCAAGCTTCTGCGGCTGGACACCGCCGGGAGGGTCCGGGATTTTGCCATGAATGACCGCTGTGCGGCGGGCACGGGCCGTTTTCTCGAAGTCGTTGCCGAACGTCTCGGCGTCGAGCTTGAGTCCCTCGGCCGGATGGCCGCAAACAGCCAGGATCCCGCCGCCATCAGCAGCATGTGTGTCGTCTTTGCGGAGACGGAGATTACCGGCCTGCTCGTTTCCGGTACGGCCAGCGAAGACATCGTCGCCGGAGTCCAGGCTTCTATTGCCGCACGTATTATTTCAATGGCCGGCCGCAACGCCGAGACGCCAATCATCTTCACAGGCGGCGTGGCAATGGTATCCGGAATGGCCGACGCCATGCAAACCGCTCTCGGGCAAACCGTCAGCATCTGCCCCGATCCGCAGATGACCGGCGCGCTCGGTGCGGCGATACTGGCATCGAAACAACTGAAAAAAGCAAGCACATAACATCTGTCAGGCCTCGCTTGCATTGTGGATATGTAAAGAATATAATTTTTGCTCATTATTATAGAGGTATCAAAATGATAAATACGGAAAGACGAAAACGAGTCATGCAGCGTTCGATTCGGCTGGGCCACTGCATTTGCGATCCCAAGAAGCCCTGCCCCTGCGATCTCTTCAGGGAAAAGAACATCTGCCTGTGCGCCGGCGAGCGGCTTGAGGCCCCTACCGGAGAAGTACGATTGACACAGCTTGTGGAAAAGGCCGGCTGCGCCTCGAAAATCGACCAGGCGTTTCTAAAGCAGGTGTTGAAGGATTTGCCCGCCGTGGACGACCCCCGCGTGCTGGTCGGTGTGCCGGCGGGAGACGATGCCGGCGTCTATGATATGGGCAACGGCACGGCCCTCGTGCAGACCGTGGACGTCTTTACCCCATCCGTTGACGACCCATACGCGTTCGGGCAGGTGGCGGCGGCAAATTCCGTCAGTGACATTTATGCCATGGGCGGCACGCCGATGACCGCGGTTTCAGTGCTCGGTTTTCCCGTTCGCAAGGTCCCCGACGAAACCATGAGCCAGATTCTGTCCGGCGGCATCGACAAGATGAACGAGGCCGGAGTCGCAATAATCGGCGGTCACAGCATTAACGACAGTGAAATCAAAGCGGGCTTCGCCGTCACCGGCACAATCGAAACGGACAAAATCGTAACCAATGCCGCCGCGCGTCCCGGCGATGTGCTCATTCTGACCAAACCGCTCGGCACGGGAATCGTCGCTTTTGCCGCACAAATCGGCAGGGCGAAGGCTGAAAGCGTCCAAGCCACAGCTAACTCGATGACCACTCTTAACAAGAAGGCCTCACAGCTCATGGTCAAGTTCGGCGCGCACGCATGTACTGATGTGACGGGTTTCAGCCTTATGGGCCACCTTGCCGAGATGGCCCTTTCGAGCGGCGTGGACGTCGAAATCATCTGGGACGATATTCCGCTGTTCCCAGGTGTGCTCGAATACGCCGCGGCGGGAATCCTGCCCGGAGCGATCGAGCGAAACAAGGAATCGTGCGGCGACCGCATCGTCACCGACGATGCCCTGCCGCAGGAGATGGTAGATATGTGCTATGATGCACAGACCTCCGGCGGGCTTTTGATTGCCATCGCAGAAAATGACGCCAAAGATTTCCTTAAAGCTCTTCATAAGGATGGAATTTCCGCCGCCGCAATCGTCGGCAGAGTTCTCGCAAAAGGCTCGGGACTTGTTCACATCGAGACCAGCGGCAAACGTAAAATACCTTCACCAAGTTTAGCCGGCACACCTGCTGTGCCGGTCGACGAAGAACGAAAGACGATGGATGAAGGACGCATAATGAACAATAAGCAAAAGGATAGCGAAGAGGTTCCATGTTGTGCAGACGCTGCACCATCGGCTGTGGGCACTGGTGAAAGCTCTGAAATAGCTCAAATAAAGGCCAAGTTCAAGGATTTTCTCGGTGCGGCAAGCTCGCCACACGGTCTGGATGCCTACACCAAGCAGGCGATGGCCATCGCGCTTTCGGTAGCGACACGATGTGAACCATGCCTGAAAATGCATCTTAAAAAAGCTAAAGAAAAGGGCTTCACCGAAGACGAAATCGACGAGGCCGCCTGGATGGGTATCAGCTTCGGCGGCTCACCGGCTATGGTCTTTTACGAACAACTCAAGAACGCTTAACAGAATAGACTTAGACACGGATTAATACTGATTGACACGGTTAGAAAAGGTAGGGCCAAGAAGGGAGTTTACAGATGTGATTGGCTGTGCCAATACCGAAAGAATAGTGAACCTCTTGATTTTGAGTCTATTTCTCATTCTGTTGAAGAATGAATAGGAATCATTAATGTGGTCCGATCCATCGCACTCTACGTTACTGCGGCAAGATCAAGCTCCAGCACGTTGCAGTAATTAAGGATCCGTTGTAGCTGTATGGTGTGGGTGTGTTTTGGGAGCATAGAAATTCGGATCAGGCACTACAACAACACTCGATTGAGAATCTGGAAACATTTCTGACCACACTTGACCAGTTGCTGAATCTAAAATGAATGCGTGATTTTCATTTGTTTCGATCTGAAACCGCCCGTATTCCTCCGGGAACATATAAGGTACAGTTCCAACTAAACATAGAATCATCGCTACCGCAAAGACGCCAATGAGAGCACTTTTCATATCAATTGAGCGAACCATAACCAATTCTCCTTTCCTAAAACAATAAAACACTTCTGTAAAATTCATAAATATTTGTAAAATAACGTCTTATGGCGTTATTTTTCTTGCAATCTCCTCCATCCTGGCTATTATGTAAATATCTCAACAAAAAGGACTTACAACCAAAACAAAGGAGATTTTTTCATGTATCACGTTCAAACGTCTCTGTTTTATGACCTCCAGGAACTTGTCCGAAACTCGACACTGCTGCGAAAGTACTACTATCTCTTTCAAGCCCTCGACCTTTCCATCCTGCCAGACCGAAATCACGGCATCGGCAGAACAGGGCACTCGCAACATGCTATTCTGCGGGCATTCATCGTAAAGCATCTTCAGCAAATAAAATCTGTCCCGCAACTCATCGAATATATCGAAGCGATGCCGCCTCTTATGGAACTGTGCGGCTTTACACTCGGCGATATGCCCGATGAATCCCAGTTCTATCGCTTCCAGACAGATACCGATAATGCCATCCTCAAAAATATTCATCACCAGCTCAATCAGCGCCTTGTCGAGCAGGGACTTCTCAGCCTCGATACACTCATCATCGACTCCAAACCCGTAATGGCCGCCACCAGGGAAAACAATCTTAAAAATCCTGCTCGAAACACCACCAATAAAACAAAAACACCAAAGCGTAATCCCGCCGCGACACTGAGCTACTATTCCTGTCAGATCATCAATGGCAAAAAGGAAAACATGCTATTCTTCTGGGGCTATCGAACACATGTCATCATCTCGAAGGAAGGCATAGCACTTGTTGAAATAACCCTGCCCAATAACATCACCGATCAGGAAGTTGCCTTTAAGCTCCTCAGAGAACTCAAACACAGATACAAACTCAAAAAAGGTTTTCTGTTCCTTGGCGACAAGGCCTACGATGTCAGAGAACTTTATACCTTTATCGTCGAGCGGTTGAAGGGAAATCCGTATATTCCCATCAACCCAAGAAATCAAAAGGATGACAAGACATTTGGACCGCATGGCTGCCCGATCTGCGATGCAGGGCTTGAAATGAAGTCGGCCGGCAGATGGACCGAAGGCAATCGTGAACGTGTCAAGTTCCGCTGCCCCTTAAAGACCGGCAAAAAGAAAGCTGCCGCACATAACAATGCCTGTCCGGCAAATCATCCATCCTTTACTACCCGGGCCTGCTACGGCTGTACCAAATACCTTGATGTCACCGATGATGCACGTTCTCGTGTTCCAAGAGATTCAAAGAAATTCAAGGAAACGTTTAAAGACAGAGAATCCGTCGAGCAGTATTTCGCTCGGCTGGGAGACCGTGAGGCCGAACAGACCACGCACTACGCTTTGAAAACAGTACGCAATCAGATGACCATCGCTCATCTGACCGCAAGCCTGATCGGCGTTGCCGCCGCCATCCTGCTCAAACAGCCCGAGAAAATGCGGTGTCATAAGACTTTTGCACAACTGCCCAGGCAGCGTATGACCGGCTGATGTGCCGCCGTTGACGTTGAACGATTAACTTTTCAAAGAGCAACGACAGGGGGTATCAAAGATACCCTGTCTCTATAAAGGCCTTTGGGCCTTAAAACACCTCAAAACTCATACTCATGATGCAAAGATAATCGACTTCGACTCAAATTCCTTGCTTATTAACTCTGACCTCTGTCAAAAATCACTCGTTTTGCGGAAGTCTTAAAACAATAAACTTAATTCAATCACATGTTTTCAGTAAGCACTGAAGCTCTGTTATATAAAGGCACTTTATTCGGAAAGCGTTTCAATTTTTTCAGGAAATATTTTTCTCACTTTGTGATTCGCCGACAATGGTCTTCTATGAAAAATATAAAAAATCTTAGTATACTTGCCTGCTTCTTACTGAGGAGTTTTTTTCCGAACACAAGCAGACCGAATCCCTGCCAGAGCACCTATGCTGATAAGGATAATTATTACGAGCAGAGGTGTCGAAATTGGTTTTTTCTGTTCATCGGAACTCTGGGCTAATACGAGGATCCACTGTCCTTTCTGAATCTGGATTTCGCTAATGACATTCTTCGATTCAAATGGGCCCATATTGATCTTTGGTACTATTCGATACGTTCCGTTCAAGTCCTTAGGTACTCGCCACGAGTACTCACATAAACCGCCTCAGCCGTATTCGAACTTACCCGAAGCAACAACATTTCCCTGTTCATCCTGGATATCAAAACTTCCTTCAGGCTGCCCTGCTCGTGGAGGATTAAAACCGGCACCGTTCGCTCCGGTAATTTTAACCTCTAACTTAACCACTTCTGATGGTGACTTTCCGGTCGGCTCGATAGTAACCTTTAGTGGTAAAACATCACCAAGACGAGTCTCGGTTTCCGGTGAAATTGTCAATAGAGGCTTGTCGGAACGAAATGTCCCTTGTGTTGTCCATGTGCGTTTTGAAGAATCAAGAGCCGAGAGCTTTATTACTGCGAGATTGTAAGTGCCGGCCATTGCCTGAGCGGAACCTTCTGAAAACTTTACACGTTGGGATTGTGTTTCAGAATGCAAGTCCGCCGATATAATTTTTTCAGGGGCTAAAAGTGTCCCCATTGTTGGTAGAGCCGGGCTGATTTGTATCGACGTCCCGTCGGCACCGGCCTGGATTGAATACCACCGTTCCTGAATTTTGGTATATTTACCGTATGAAAAACTCTCGACCAGATCCGAAGGGGAATCATGAAATTTGCCGTCACCATCGAAATCAACAAAGAACCGATCCCCTCGAAAAAGTCCCTGCTCAACATCATTAAACAGGCCGTTACTATTTAGATCGGCGATTCCAATTTTATAATCCTTGCCGTCGAAATTCGCCCGGCCGGTAAAAATGGAGGAGTTCCTTGCATTGGCATGTATCTTTTCAACTGGATTGTTTTCATCGGTATATGGAAAGGCGGTAAAATTAAAATAATACGGTATTTTTTTACCACCGGCAGAAACCATCAGCTTTATTCGCAAAGGTATCTCATTACTGGTTGTGCTCATTTGGAAAAGAAATTTCTCATTGTCCGAATCAATTCGATTGTCGTTGTCAAGGTCCACGTAAACCGTATCATAGCCTTCTCCTGTCCCCTGGCTTTCGTCCAGGACTATCGTATAAATCTTGTCGTCCGAATCACCATATTTTGCCGCATAGTAATACAATTTGTCTGACTTGTAATCCGGCTGTTCAAGAAGTGTTTCATTGGGTTCATCGAGCGGGCGCAGCCATTGGCAGTTGCCGTAACCGGTAATACTCGAAATGTCAGAGTCTTCGAATAATTCCATATCGATAGTCTGTTTTTCCGGAACAGGCTCGGTTTGTCCGAAAAGAATTACCGGAAACAATATTACGATACAGATGAAATATTTGATAAATAAATGCTTTTGCATGATTTTCCCTCTCGAAAAAATTACGTCATTATTAAATAAAACGTATTTTCATGCTGAAAAAGAACATCCGCGATTGAATATATAATCATCGAATAATCAGACAATGTCAAGTATAAATTTTGGTAACCGTTCACAGTTTTTAACGAATTAGCAACGGATATTTTTGCTTATTCCACTGAGCAACAACAGATTCATGGATAAAATCAAAGACATTTCGCTCTTG
>Ga0307378_10005761_pt1 | contig 17149 bp, 17 predicted proteins | sample UN1MG_FD_202238 | JGI IMG/M metagenome (GOLD analysis project Ga0307378, IMG submission 202238) | Soil microbial communities from Risofladan, Vaasa, Finland - UN-1 | ecosystem: Environmental > Terrestrial > Soil > Coastal area > Acid sulfate soil | place: Finland: Risofladan, Vaasa | collected... | reverse complement strand
CTTCATCAGTTCAACGGGCGAGATGTCTTTAGACCTGATGAGTTTTGCAAGCCTTTGTGCCGATGTATACAGCAATGGGGTCAAACCTTTACTATTAACTAAATGAATTTGTCAATGTGTGAGTCAGTTTTTGAAAATGATGTCTCAGATGAGAATCATCCTTCATTCTTGCTAAGAGGCGTTTCCTATTTTGAGTTAATGCAGCGACACTCACATCACCCAATGTTCGGCCAATCTGGGCAAGGCTCATTTTTCTGGCCAGAAAAAAACAGCATAATTCCATGAATATGGAGCGGGCGGTTCTGCATGCCGAACGCCTTTGGTATAATTCTTGGGCCGATATTTCAAATTCCAGGGACACCTGCTGGGCAATCTGTGCTATTGTGCCTGGTCCGGTTTCAAGTTCTTTTAGCCCGGTCAGCTCTCGTGTATCATCTTTTGTCTTAGAGAGAAACTGTTCATAAATCCAATCTACAAAGGCATTTGAGCCCAGCACTACTTGCCCTTTAACATCTTTCCAAAAGGTGATATTCATATCATTTCGAATACCACTTACTACAAACTGCTCATATCGTTTCCGCCCGTTTCGATCGTCAGTATTTCCAACCATTGTAAGAATTTTTTCATGGGAAACGAAAGAGTGACGTTGCTTCAAACTAACATACCCACAATAACTACTCCAAGGGTATCTGCGAATAATCTGCTTTTTCTCATTAATCTCAAGCTGAGAGTAACTTTTGGTTCTCACTGGATTGAGGTGCACATATCGACTCAGTTCAATGAGGTAGCTGTCTGAATCAACCAAAATGGCCTTGTAACGGCCTTGGAAAAGGTGGCCTGTTCGCCTATGACGGCGGTTATAATAGACTATATAGGCTGTATTAAATTGCTGCATAAAACTATTAAGGTTTGCTTCTAAGGTCATGAGAAGAAGATGAAAATGGTTCTCCATGAGTACATAGGCATGAACCTCGATTCTGTAAAGTGTTGCACTTTTAGAAAGGATTTCTAAAAACTTGTCTCTATCATGGTCATCATTGAAAATCTCTTTCTTCTCATTGCCCCGGCAGGTGACATGATACCAGGCACCAGGGTACTCTATGCGTATAGGTCTTGCCATTTTTTCTAAACGACTAACGGGACTGTTTTTTCTATAAGGCTTGATTACCTTTTAGTATAAAAATTATCTTTAGTCAATAGTTTAGGTTTGACCCCATTGATGACACCTGCCTCTTCAAACCCTTTTTTTCTTAGAAGGCAGCTATCACACTTGCCACAGGGTAGACCGTCTTTTCCAGGGCTATAACAGCTATGGGTCATTGAATAGTCTACGCCTAACGATATGCCCTTTTTTATGATCTCCCCTTTTGTCATATACATGAGGGGTGCATGAATTGTTATCCCTTTTCCCTCCATACCTGCCTTTGTTGCAAGATTAGCGGTTCTTTGAAAGGATTCTACAAATTCTGGCCTGCAATCAGGATAGTTAGAAAAATCAATGGTGTTAACACCAATAAATATATCTGTTGCCTCGAGAACCTCGGCCCAGGAAAGGGCATAGGCCAAAAAGATAGTATTTCTTGCTGGAACATAGGTAATAGGTACACCACTTGAACTTATTTCTTTTAGTTTTCTCCCTTGAGGTATTGGAATGTCTTCTGTAAGGGCAGAGCCACCGATGGTGTCCAGTTCAATGTGAAGGATGAGATGTTTTTTTGCCCCAAAATATTTTGCAACTTTCTGAGCTGCCTTAAGCTCAATCTTGTGTCTCTGCCCATAATCAAAGGTGAGGGCATATATATCATATCCCCTGTGTCTTGCTATGGCCATAATTGTTGTACTATCCAGACCGCCACTTGCAAGGACAACAGCTCTTTTTGACATCTCAAACCCCTTTTGTATGCTCTTCCCAGATATACTTGTGTAATTGGATTTGAAGCCTGACCGGCAAATTATCCGCCAGTATCCATCCGGCTAAGTCTTTGAGATCTATCTCATTAAATACAGGGGAAAAATTAATGAGTAGTTTTTTTCTTCTTTTTATGGCGGCGGCATCTAATACTTTTTTTGCATAAAGATAATCTTGCCGGTGAGCAATAACAAATTTTAGCTGATCATTGGGGGTTATATAATCCAAATTTTTCCAATAATTGTTATTATTCATCCCACTTGATGGGCATTTAATATCAACGATCCGTGTACATCTTGTATCTACCGTGCTTATATCCTGACTGCCATTTGTCTCAAGTAGTACAGTGTAGCCATTTTTAATAAGGGATGATATCAAATCGGGTGTTTCATCTTGGATAAGGGGTTCGCCTCCTGTCACTTCTATCAGGTTGCAGGCAAATTTCTTAACCGTGGTAAGAATACTGTCAAGTGGAATATCATCCCCTTCTTCATATGCATATGTGGTATCACAGTACGCACACCTTAGATTACACCCTGTCATCCTGATAAATATACAAGGAAAGCCGGCGAATGTGCTTTCCCCCTGTATGCTGTAAAAGATTTCATTTACTCTTAACATTGTAAGTGCCTAAAGTGCCTAAAATGAGCCCGCCCTGGTGCGACGTCATTTCAATATACTCTTGCTTCTAATGTATCACCAATTCTGATTTATCTTTGCTGAGTCAGGCATTACCAGGTCTGGGCCAGGGCTAAAGTGCCTAAAATTATAATCCCTAATCTACCAGTTCCCAAATCCACAATCCCCAAAATTTAAATACCAAAAGTTTTATTTTTCAAATAAACGACGGACCCGCCCGCCCCACCTGAGCGAGAGCGATGACGGGCAGGCAACTGAGAATTATCAACGGACAATAACTAAAAGAGAACTTCCAAGAGATCCACAACTGATGAAACACCAATGATCTCCATATCTATCTTACCCTTTAATGCTTTTATGCTTTTTTCTGAGATCAAACATCGTGAAAAGCCTAACTTTAGAGCTTCTTTCAATCTGAGCTCGGTCTGGCTTACACCTCTGACCTCACCAGATAAGCCCACCTCACCAAAGGTGACAGTGTTTCTCGAAATTGGTTTATTAAGAAAACTTGAGGCAGTGGTTGAGATAATTCCAAGATCGATAGCAGGTTCGTCAACCCTTATCCCACCAGCCACATTTATGAATATATCTTTATTAGAAAGATTCACTCCTCCTCTCTTAGATAACACTGCAACAAGCAGGCTCACCCTGTTTGGATCAACACCAATGGTGGTCCTCCGTGGTATGGCAAGTGAACTAGAGCAAACAAGTGCCTGCATTTCTACCAGTAATGGTCTAGATCCTTCCATACAGGAAATAACGACAGAGCCACTAACATCATTTGACCTCTCCTCTAAAAAGATCTCTGATGGATTGCCAACCTCTTTCAATCCATTATCCATCATCTCAAATACGCCTATCTCGTTAGTGGGACCATATCTGTTTTTTACAGATCGTAAAATTCTATACATATGGGACCCATCTCCTTCGAAATAAAGCACAGTATCCACTAAGTGCTCCAAAACCTTTGGGCCTGCTATAGCCCCATCTTTTGTTACATGTCCAATCAAAAAAATTGCTCTTCCAGAGGTTTTTGCCAGGTTCATAAGCCTGGTTGTAACCTCTCTTACCTGCCCGATAGAACCTGGAGCAGAACTGAGAGATTCGGTAAAGATTGTCTGGATTGAGTCAATAACTATGATCTGCGGGGCAAGTTCATCAAGCCTCTCAATAACATCTTCCAAACATGTTCCGCTTAATAAATAAATCTCAGATGAGTCAACTGCAATCCTTTGTGCCCTCATCTTCATTTGTTGAATCGATTCCTCACTTGAGATATAGAGGGTTTTAAGCCCTTTTTGGGCCAATTTATGAATAACCTGCAAGATGAGGGTAGATTTCCCAATACCAGGATCTCCTCCGATTAGAACAAGGGACCCCGGCACAACACCTCCTCCCAAGGTTCTATCAAACTCACTCAACCCTGTCTCATTTCTTACCTTTTTATCTAAAGTAACGGTATCAATCCTTTGAGGCTTATCAGCGAGATTGCGCCTCTTTCCTCTCTCCTGTGGGCCTATTTCAGTCAGTTCCTCTACAAATGAGTTCCAGATACTACAATCAGGGCACCTGCCTAACCATTTTGGGGCCTTATAGCCACAATTTTGGCATACAAATATAGTTTTTTGCCTGGCCAATTCAATGTCTCCATATAGTTTTATGTTTCTTGTGTTTATCGGGTTTATTGAGTTGATCTGAACGCAACAAACACCGCTACGGACAACTGACAATCATAAATGGGCAATTGCTATTTTCTTTCATCAGTCTTCATTAGTCAATGTAAAATAACTTCTGCATTTCTTCCTTCTTTCACACCAACGAACCAAAATTAAATAGATCTTCTGGGTTGACAAAGTCCGATGTTGAGATTAGGTTTCATAAAAATGCAAAAGAAAAAGGAGGAATAAAGGTGAGTGAAATTTTACAGGTAAATGACGATAATTTTGAGGATGAAATAATTAAATCTGAGTTACCTTCCATGATTGACCTTTGGGCCCCATGGTGTCAGCCATGCCTTATTGCTGGTCCTTGGATAGAAGAACTTGCTCAGAAACATGATGGGAAGTTTAAGGTAGCTAAGATGAATGTTGATGAAAATCCTATGGCCCCTAATCGCTTTGGCGTGAGGGCAATTCCAACAATACTTTTTTTTAAAGGTGGGGAGTTGGTGGATACTATCGTAGGTGCGGTAGGAAAGGCAACTATCGAAAAGGCCATGCTCAAGTTGCTCTAAAGAAATTTCTATCCGTGGCAAAATATAATGGTCACTTTTGATACTATTTGATTTATGCTGTAAAGTCGGAATGAGGAGATACCGGAGCAATGGAATATTGGGCAGTGAGAAAGGAGAAATACATCGTAATTTTTTTCTCTCAATCCATCATTCCAATATTCCAATTGTAACTAAGTCCATACGTTCGAAAAACTTAACAGATGGCAGTAAATTAGATGAACGGAAGAGTGGTTAATATACTCAAGAGATTGATTTTTATTCAGGTGTTGGTTTTTTTATTGAGTGGTTGCTCTCTTTTCGGCATTGGAGGAAAGAAGCCTGAAAAGTCCCCGGAAGAACTGATGAATCAGGGAATGTCAGAGTTTAGAGATGGCGATTATAGTTATGCAGTGGAGGCCTTTCAAAAACTAAAAGATAGATACCCTTACAGTAAATTGGCTATTCAAGCTGAATTAAAAATGGCTGACGCTCTTTTTAAAAAGAAAGAATTTGAGGAGGCCTTGGAGGCATACATAGAATTTGAAAGGCTTCATCCGAAAAACAAATCTATCCCCTATGTAATTTACCAGGAGGGTATGTGTAACTTTCTCAGGATAAGCACCATTGACCGGGATCAGACAAGCGCAAAAAACGCCTTAAACAAGTTTAAGAGGCTGCGCAAAGAATTCCCGGAAAACCCATTTTCTTTGCTGGCCCAGAGAAATATGAGGAAATGTTATAGCACCCTGGCCGAGTATGAATTTTATGTTGGTTATTTCTATTTCAAGTCTGGCTACTATCTGGCAGCGTTGAGCCGCTTTGAATATCTCATCACACATTATCCTGATCTTGGCCAACATGGAAAAGCACTCATCTACATAGCGAGATGTAGAGAAAAGCTGGCCGAAGAAAAATCACTCCTATAAATCCTATTACTCCTTCTTCTCGTCACCAAAATTTTAGTTGATTATTCATGTCATTTATGACATATATTTATCTGTTCAAAAGTTTAAGAAAGGACACCCAAGTCCTCAAAAGATAGAAAAATTGTAACATTTTAGCTCTTTGAAAACTCCTCCGGCCTTTTCTCAAGGCCACAGAGGTATCCTTGGTGAGATGCATGAGCATGGGGATGTCTTTTTTTAACCATGCCCTCACAAAGACGAGTTGGTAGGCCGCTTCAAACCGTCGCACACGGACAAAGACCCTAGAAAACAATGCCTAGTTGCTCGTGCCCCGGTTTGAAGCGGCACGCTGAGGCCCTCTATTAGAGGGCATGATGTAAAAAAAGACATCCCCATGCTCATTCACCAGGTAATTTCAAAGAGCTAAAATGTTACGAAAAATTAAATTTCACCCTGTTAAATTTCCCCTGGCCCAGACCTGATTTCAGGGGTACCTGGCAACTGAAGCCTGTATCTGACGCTTAATAATAAGACATAAACCAAACTACTTACGTCGCGCCAGGGCGGGCCAAAGGGAACCCTATTTAACAGGGCAAGCAAGATTTTGAATAATTACACATATTTCGTTTATGCGTTCATTCTTTAAAGTAAAGACACCAGAGGATATCTTTGCATCTCTAAGAGATATCAAGCCGTTGGGAACAGAATCTGTCCCTATAACAGGTGCGCTCAACAGGAGCTTGGCAAGAGATATCATCTCTGGTGAAGATCTCCCAGGATTTCAAAGATCCACTATGGATGGGTATGCCCTTGCTGCAAAGGATTCCTTTGGTGCCAGCGAGAATCTACCAACTCCTCTCAATATTGTTGGAGAGGTCAAGATGGGCGAGATACCCCAATGTGGACTTCATAGAGGAGAGTGTGCCCAGATATCAACAGGCGGTATGCTTCCAGAAGGTGCTGATGCTGTTGTTATGGTAGAGTATACCCAGAAGGTTGAAGATGGGGTAGTGGAAATCTCTAGGCCTGTTTCTCCCTTAGAAAATGTGATTCTTCCTGATGATGATGTTAAAAGAGGGCAGGTAGTTTTGCATAAAGGAAGCCTGTTAAGGCCACAGGATCTTGGTATTTTGGCAGGCCTTGGTATAAGCATGGTAGATGTATTTACTCAACCAAAGGCAGCTATTATATCGACTGGGGAAGAGATAGTAGATATTAGTAAAAGACCAGAAGCAGGGCAGATGAGAGACATAAATAGCTACACCCTTGGGGGCCTCTGCATTAAATTAGGTGTGGAACCCATCTATCTTGGTATCATTAGTGATAGGTTTGAGGATATTACGTTATTCATTGAGAAAGGACTATCTCAGGCAGATGTTGTCTTGGTTTCCGGTGGAAGCTCGGTTGGTGTAAAGGATTTTACCTTAGATGCATTTCTTTCCTTTGATGGTGTAGAGTTAGTGGCTCATGGTGTATCCATTAGCCCTGGTAAACCGACTATTATTGCAAGAAAAGAAAACAAGACTTTGTGGGGCCTTCCTGGGCACCCTGTATCTGCTATGATAATATTTGATATTTTCCTTAAATATTTATTTGGCAAGCTCTCGGGCCTCTCAAATCTTACCGAATATAATAGTCACGCTATAGAGGCAGAGCTTGATAGAAATATAGAGTCGGCAACTGGTCGAGAGGATTATATAAGAGTAAAACTTACCCACGTAGAAGGTAAGTGGTTTGCAACACCTATTTTGGGAAAAAGTGGACTTATTTCCACCATGGTAGATGCAGATGGTATTGTCACAATTGATATGAATACCGAGGGTCTCTATAAGGGGGAAACAGTGAAGGTGAGGTTGTTTTAATTTTTGGGGAATGGGTATCTTTTTTATTACGCTCCTCTTGGTAGGGGACATAGGTATGTCTTTTTTTGCTATGCCCTCCATAATGCACAGTAGTGGGCGTTTCAAAATGGTGCATAAAGACTTGTCCTTGTTTTCTATTACTCTGTACATTTGCATCATTTTGAAACGCTCCTTGACAGGCCCCTATATCAGGGCATTGAGCAAAAAAAGACATACCTATGTCCCTTGAGAGCACTACTATTTGACACGTACCAGACTGGTACGGGCCCATGCCCCTCCTTACAATTTTAAGGAGATGCTGTAAAAATTATGCAAAGGCAAAAGATATATCTAAAAATGAAGGATCCTAAGGAAGCTCTCGAGATCTTCTTTAATACGTTTGACCCCAAGCCAATTTTGGAAGCAGAAGAGATTCCTGTTCGTGAGTCTCCTGGAAGAATTACCGCAGAGCCTGTTTTTGCAAAGGTTTCATCGCCTTCTTATCATTCCGCAGCAATGGATGGGATAGCAGTCCTTGCAGAAGACACATATGGGACTACAGAAAGGAACCCTACAATATTAAAAATAGGGCGAGAGGCTGCCTGGATAAATACAGGGCATGTAATGCCAGAGGAAAAAAATGCTGTTATTATGGCTGAAAAGCTCAACCAGATTGATGAGGAGTCAATTGAAATTTCTTCTTCCGCCTTTCCTTGGCAGAATGTCAGAAAGGTTGGAGAGGATTTTGTTGCAACAGAGTTACTGTTTCCTCAAAACCACAAGATACGGTCATTTGACCTTGGGACCTTGATCGGGGGCGGCGCTTTTCATTTAAAGGTTAGACGAAAACCAAGGGTAGTTATAATTCCCACAGGTAGCGAACTGGTAAATTTCAACACCCTTTCAAATTCTCTCCATTTAAAGAAGGGGGAGATTATTGAGTCTAATTCCTCTGTCCTTTTCAGTCTTATCAGGGAATGTGGGGCTGATCCTATAGTAGAGGATATAGTTGAAGATAAAAGCGATAAGATTACTGATGCCCTTTTTAGGGCAATAGATTCTGCACCTGATCTTGTGATTATCATTGCGGGTTCATCTGCAGGAAGAAAGGATTATACCGCACAGATAATTGAAGATACAGGAGAGCTTCTTGTTCACGGTGTCACTATAATGCCTGGGAAGCCCACCATTCTTGGTAGTGTAAAAGAAAAACCTGTTATTGGTATCCCAGGATACCCTGTTTCTGCCTATATTGCCTTCAATGAGTTTGTGAGGCCTTTCCTTTATCGGCTGCAGGGATCAATTACGCCGTTAAAAAAATTATCTAAGGTAGTTGCCTCAAGGGATATCCCTTCAAAACTTGGGGTTGAAGAATTTATCAGGGTTAATATTGGCAAGGTGGGAGAAAGGGTGGTGGCCATACCTCTTCCCAGGGGGGCTGGATCAGTTACAACCATGAGTAAGGCAGAGGGTATTATTAGGATCCCTTCTTTTTTAGAAGGTATTGTGGCAGGTGAGGAAACAGATGCGGAACTTCTCGTAGATCTTGAAGATATTTTTAATACAATTGTTATTATTGGAAGCCATGATATCACCTTAGATATCCTGTCTGATGAGATCAGAAAAAATACTGATGGCATAAGGATTGCCTCAGGGAATGTTGGGAGTCTTGGAGGATTGTTGGCACTGAAAAAAGGAACCGCGCACATTGCTGGCTCTCATCTTTTAGATATCCACACGGGTGAATACAATACCTCCTATATCCGTAAATATTTAAAAGATTTTCCAGTGCATGTATTTCACTTGGTAACAAGGGAACAGGGCCTGATCATCCACAAAGGAAACCCTAAAGGAGTAAAGGGGATAGAAGACCTTACACATGATGGCGTTGCCTTTGTAAACAGGCAGCCAGGATCAGGCACCAGGATCCTTTTTGACTATAAGTTACACGAGATGGGTATAGATTCTTCCCACATAAGTGGTTATGAAAACGAAGAGTATACCCATATGAATGTAGCTGTTGCTGTTTTAAACGGGACGGCAGATGTTGGCATGGGGATTATGGCAGCAGCCAGGGCCCTTGATTGTGATTTTATTCCTATTGTAAAAGAGCAATATGATTTGGTAATTCCATCCTCTTTTATGGATGATGCCAAGATACAAGTACTTATAGACATTACTAAATCAAAAGACTTTAGGGAAAGGGTTAAAGAGTTGGGAGGGTATAACCCGGCAAAAAGTGGAGATTTATGGAAAATAATCTGATGGTTTGGAGGGAGTCATGCAAAGGGTCAGATTAAAATCAAGACAATGGCTGGAAGATAGCAAGGGTAATATCATCATTGGAGAAGGCCGGCAGAGGATCCTGGAGCTCGTTGAACAAACAGGTTCAATAAATCAGGCTGCCAAATTAATGAAAATGTCATACAGGGGGGTATGGGGAAAGATTAAGGCCACAGAAGGTCATCTGAATAAAAAAATAATACTCACTGAAAGGAGGCATGGATCTCGTTTAACAGAGGATGGGAAAAAACTTTTAATGAATTACGCTCGGCTAAAAGAGGATTGCCAGAAAGCCGATGAGAAGGTTTTTAATAAGATTTTTACGTGAGAAGGGAACTATGACAAAAACTCAGGAGGTTTACAGTGAAGGCAGTTGGAGTAATTGGGTATAAAAAAAGTGGAAAGACCACAGTAGTTATTAGGTTATCTCAGGAACTATCAAGAATGGGCTACAGTGTTGCTATCCTCAAACATGTTTCAGGAAATATTGATTTTCCTCACACTGACACATCAAAATTCAGAGCGCATGCTGCCTTTGTTTCTGCTATTTCCTCAAAGGAGTCGGAGATAATACTAAAGGGGAGGAAGCGGATAGAAGATATCCTGACATATTTTACCTGTGATATTGTGTTGGTAGAGGGATTTAAAGAAGAAAAAACATTTCCAAAGATTGTGTGCGTGAGGCATCCAGGTGACAAGAAGAAGCTATTTAATGGATTGGAGCTCTTTACCGCCAGTTTTAACAAAGATATCTCTGATTTTACCATTGAAAATGATGATCATGTAAAGAAAATGGCCGCTATTGTGAGCGAGAAATCCTTTAAGTTGCCCAATCTGAATTGCGGTCACTGTGGGTATGAAAGCTGTTTTGAACTTGCCAAGGAAATTGTTAAGGGTGAAAAATCAATTGCCAACTGTGTTTCTTTGAATCCACCAATCTCTATTAAAGTCGATGGGGCTGAGTTTCCGCTCAACCCCTTTATGTCTAACCTTTTCAAAAATAGCTTTTCGGCAATGCTGTCCTCCCTTAAGGGATTTAAAAAGGGGCGGATTGAGATTGATATACCCTAATCTAAGTGCGCGCTCGCCTCGCAAGCGAAAACATTGCGGGCAAGCCTAATGTTAATAAGGGATACTGGATTTAGGGATTGAGAAATTTAGGAATTAAAATCAATAGAATTCCTTCAATTCCCAAATCCCTGAATTTCTAAATTCCTGAATTAAGCGAAGCGATACATGTTAATTGACAGATTTGACAGAAGGATAAATTATTTAAGGATTTCCCTTATTGATAGATGCAATCTGCGCTGCATGTATTGCATGCCGCCCGAGGGTGAAAGAAAGCTGAGGCATAAGGACATATTGCGTTACGAAGAATTGCTTCGGATTGCGAGGATTGCGATAAAATTAGGCATAAACAAGATCAGGCTGACAGGAGGAGAACCACTTGTTAGAAAAGGGATTCAGGAATTTATACCGATGCTTACAGCCATTAGTGGTCTTGATGATGTGTCGTTAACCACGAATGGTGTCTACCTGAAGGATAACCTGGAGACATTAAAGGCTGCCGGTATAAAGAGGCTCAATGTAAGCCTTGACAGCCTTAAGAGGCTCAATTTTAAATTGATTACCCGGTTTGATTATTTCAATGAGGTGTGGGAGGGGATAGAAAAGGCCAGGGATATGGAGTTCTATCCCATAAAGATAAATATCGTTATCATGAAGGGAATAAATGATAACGAGGTGCTGGATTTTGCCCGCCTTGCAATTGAGCAGCCCTATCATATAAGATTCATAGAATGTATGCCTATTGGACTGCAGACCAATAGCATCGCATTTGTCTCCAACTCAGAGGTAGAAAAGGCCATCGTAGATAGATTTGGTCCATTGATACCCATTTCTCATGGACAAGATGATGGTCCGGCAGCAAAATTTCGGTTTGATGGTGGCAACGGGGAGATAGGTTTCATAAGTGCAATCAGCGATCCATTTTGTAAGGATTGTAACAGGCTCAGACTCGCTGCCAATGGAGCTATTTTACCGTGTCTTCTGTCAAATACTGAGGTAGATATCAAAGATCCGTTACGAAGGGGTTGCCTTGACGAGGAGATAATTAAGGTCTTTCTAAAGGCAGTAGACCTCAAACCACAGTGCCATCCACTGAATTGTGAACATGACCAGAGGGTTTACCGGAAAATGTGTTCCATTGGTGGCTGATCAAAAAAAAATGGAGATTTCCGGCCATGGCCGGCAATCTCCATGTCTCAGTTAGATACAATTTTTATAGTAATTACACCTGGGCAGCTAAGGCCGCTGCCTCTTTTTCCGCGACGGATAACCTATATGCCGCATCTTTTTTCTTGAACACGCTTACTCTGTCGGCGTCAACATACTCAACAGCCTTGATTTCACAGAACCGCACACACTGGGGATCGCCATCACAAAGATCACATTTAACTACCTTTCTTCCTATCACATCAAAGCTCATTGCGCCGAAGGGACAGGCAGATACGCAGGCCCGGCACCCGATGCATATATCGTAATCAATCTTCACATAATCCAAATTTTCATCACGGGAGATGGCCTTTACCGGGCAGACATTCGTACACGGGGCATCTTCACATTGCTGACACGACATTGGGACATACAGGCCTTCTGATTCCCATTTCATTACCTTTATGCGACTTCGGGAAGGGTTAGAGACGCCTTCATGTACGACCGAGCATATAAGTTCGCACAGGCGGCAGCCGGTGCACTTTTCATAGTTTATCATAAGGACTTTCGCCATTTATTTCCTCCTCTCAAATGAAACATTAAACTAGGTGGGACGGCTCTTTATCAAGACCAAGCCTATTGATTGTTTCTGGTAGGGCAACGCCATTTTCGTCCCAGCCATGGTGTTCATAGTATTCATCGATCATCTTGTTGAACTTTTTCCGGTCTATTTTGGCACCAATAACGTCAGGTGCCCCGCGCAAACACGGCTCATCAAAGTACCGGTGATTGAGAGTATCGCCTTTCTTGGGATCATTCCTTGTAAGACCTTCCCTTAAATTAAAGAGTCTCTCTATATTGTAGCATCTCTCTGCAACATCCCAGATTTCCTTGGGGGACATCTCCAGTCCGGTGTTGTAATAGAGGACCTTGCTCCAATCCTCAAAATTGGGTAGCGTTGCTCCAAGAAATGTCGTGTGATACTTGCATATACCAAGGCAATCTACGCCCATGTAGCACAACTCTTGCCAGAAGACCTCCCACGCCTTTCCAACATAAGACGTATGTTCTGAGCTGAGTGGCCCATCATACGGAACAGGGTTGCTATATACCTTCCTCAGAACCTCTTCCGGTAAGTGGTACAGATCGATCGCAGGTCGACTTCTCAAATGATCAGAACCTCTGGAACCTGTGGCTATACCAAGGGCCAATGCAGGAGTTGCTCGCTCATCGGAGTGCAAGTTGCTCATCCCTTTGACCTGAATAAGATAACTGAACGAGTCTTTGCCTATCTTCTCAGATGCTCGGATTCCTCCCTCAGCCAGAGTATCACCCAGCCACCCGTCTCTAAATGCAATACGGCGGATCATCTCGAGGAGTGCCTCATCGTTACCAAAGCTTAAATCCAGGCCGTCAGTATCTTTATTGGTAAGGATGCCTAATTCATAGAGTTCCATTGCCCATGAGATAATACTGCCGATTTCGAGATTATCCACACCCCACTGATCTACCAGGTGGTTACCTGTCAAAACAGTAACTGCATTTTTGCAGTCTGGCTCACCACCAAAGGCACCCTGGGAGGTATATTCTGGTCCTTCATCATATTTTCCTGCGTAGGGTCCTGAGGGTATTTTATACTTGGCACGGCAGTGAACCTGGCAGCCAAAGCACCCAGCCATATGATACTTTCCCATAGTTTCTGTTGCGATTTCATCAATCCTCTCGGGTTCGATATCGTCAGCATATTCACACTGGTTATATTGAAAATTTCTTGTTCTTACACCGCCCCAGGAATTTGTTGCTCCCCATATAAATGGGGTTCCGAGGGTTCCCTGAGTTTGATTTACCTTGGCACTCACGATCTGAGTAATGAACCGCCTATTATACTCTATTGCATCAGTGGGATAGGCTATTTTTATATCCATAGTGCCTCTGGCAGCTATTGCTTTGAGGTTTTTAGAACCAAACACAGCCCCCATGCCTGATCTTCCAGCAGAATCTTTTATGCCTGTCATCACATTTGCATATCTTACGAGATTCTCACCTGCTGGTCCAATAACAGCACATTTAATATCCTCATCTCCAAGTTCTTCTCTAATAGCCCATTGCGTTTCAGTGGTTGTTTTTCCCCAAACATTGCTTGCATCTCGAATTTCTATTTCACCATTGTGAATCCAGAGATACACTGGTTTTTCCGCTTTGCCCTTTATTACCAGATGATCAAAGCCAGCCCACCTGAGCTCAGGGGCAAAGAACCCACCCATATTAGCACTGCCAAGCAATTCAGTAAGCGGGGACTTTGCCATAATGTGGGTTCTGGCGGTTGCTGAAGCCAAGGTTGCACCAAGGATACCAGCACTAACCATGAGCACATTTTTTGGTCCCAGCGGGTCAATGCCTTTCTCTGTGTGGTTATATAATAAATATGCATCCAGCCCTCTGCCGCCCAAGAATTTCTTCCGTACCTCAAGCGGGATAGGCTTCGTTTCGATCTTACCTGTGGAAAGATCAATATACGCTATCTTCCTTTTCAATGCCATCTTACTTACCCCCCTTCTTTGCTGCCTTTTTTGCCTCTTTTTCAGCGAGGACCTCCTGGGCTAATTTTCGATTTACATCCCAAACCGGACCCCGTATTCTCGGAAAATCAGGCCGAATCCAGTGAACACGAAACTCCATTCCGCAGACCGGGCATTTGACTTGCTTTTCCCCAGCGGCTGGTTGGAGTCTCCCCATACAGCTGGGATTATGGCACCTGAACTTGCCATATGTCCTAGTCTTGGCAAGGCTCTCGGCCCCTGACAAACCTTCTTTTTCCATTGCCATAGAATCCTCCTTTCGATTTCAAAACAGGGATACTGTATATAACGAGGGCAACAGCACACAATACCTCTCCCCTTTCCCTCTTGCTTGTCTCCCATGTTCATTATTATGAACTTAATAGGGTGAAGGATACCAAATTTGTTTTTTTTGTCAAGGGAAAAAATAAGCTTTATTATAATGATAATATAAATAATTTATGTCAAAATGGACACAAGTTGCTCTTGACAAATGGTTAAAAAATTGTGTAAAGTATAAAAATAATCGTTCATTATGGTGAACAATGACTGGAAAATACCAAGCACCCTCTGTAAAAAAGGCATTCCAAATACTGGTGCTTATCTCAGAGACTGACCTGGGAGTTGGAATAAGCGAGATAGCAAAGCGTTTGGGAATAAGCAAAAGCACTGTCCACGGATTAACAGCTGCCCTGGAAGAGATGGGGGTAATCATCAGAAATCCAACTACCAAAAGATATAGCCTTGGATATACCCTTGTAGAGTTGGGGAAAAAGGGGCTTTCCAGAATCCCCCTCCGAGAGCTCGCGAGAAGGCACATTGAGGAACTCGCAGATGAAACTGGTGAAACTGTGTTTTTGGGTATTCTCAGGGATGATTACATATTTATTTTAGATACGGTGGAGAGTAAAAAGAAATTAAAGATCACTGCCCCCAGTGGTACCAAAATGTCCTTATCTTCTGGTGCAATTGGTAAGCTTTTTCTGGCATTTATGGAAGAAAACAGAGCACTTAGATATTTAACAACGAAAGGATTAACCAGATATACTGAAAATACTATTACCGATCTGGAGAAATACCTTACGGAAATAGAGGAGGTCAGAAAGAAGGGGTACGCCATAGATCGCGAGGAATACATACAAGAGGTAAGGGCTGTGGCTGCCATTATAAAGCCGCAAGGCGCCCCCTTGGGTGCCATTTGGGTAGTTGGCTTCTCGTCTTCTCTTGCAGACGATAAGATGGAGTATACAATTAAGCGAACCCTGAAGGCTGCTGATGTCATCTCTCGGGATCTGAAAAGCAGAGGATGGGCTTAAATAGTACTCAAGTATCAGTACGGATAAAACAAGGTTAATTCGTTACATCGGCTGGAGTGAACCGTGAACGGTTACACATTTTTTTGCTGCACCCGCATGATTTTTTCTATTTTTTTAGGCCAGGGAGCCAGCTTATACAAGGTATCTCTCAAATTTGCCTTTCTGCATGTGGGGCAGAAATGAAGGTAATCAGCAGTAATCGTTTGAGCAACTTTATCTAATTGAGGCTCAGGCGCGAACAGGGCACCACATCTTTCACACGCCGTAAGTTCTACTGACCGTATCTCTTGTTTGGGAACTATTTGGAAAAACCTTGCGAAGCTTATTTCATGCCTTAGTTCTGCAGCTTCTTCGGGGCAGGTATTTACACATGCCCCGCAACAGATACATTGATAATGAGAGTAGGTAAAAATTCTTACGTTTCCTTCATCTGTAGATTCAAGTGTTCCTGTTGGGCAATTTAATTCACAGGCGGCACAACCCGTGCATTTTTGAGTGTTAAGACGAGTTCTACAAAAGAGAAAAACCGCCATAATTATCATTGCCTCGCCACTTAAAATGTGAATGGTCCACATGTTATTTCCCAAGAAGGCTATAGATTCCAAACTGCCATGGGTTAAAAAGTATCCGGTTATAAAAGGTAAGGCGGTGAGAAGGATTATAACGTAGTCTGGTATGGAAGAGTTAAAGCGAATGTCTTTTACTGCAATACGCCTGATCAAAAAATAGATGGCGAGGCCTAATAAAAGAAGTGTCATCCAATCTGCCCATGCATCTGGCAGAGACCTCCAGGTCAACTCAAACCTGGATTCTTCCCATAAAGCGATGTGTCCTGATAGCCAGACGGGAACGGCAATAAGGCATATGTGGAATATATAGCGCACAATTGCATAGATAGGTTTTTTCCTCGCCGCATTATGAAAAGGCAGGAGGGAGCGCCCAAATGTAGCTAAACTATACCTTAATCTATAGTCTTTATCTCTACTGCTTTTAATAATCTCAAAGAAAAAGAAAACGATCCTGATAATAATCCCGATAATAAAGAGTAAAAAAACAATCCACAATAACTGACCCTCTATAAAGGATGAAAAATCCATCGTTTGCCATTCTCCCTTCTACATTCAATACGTAGCTATCTTAGAATTTCTATAACGAATCGAATTACATAATCTTTAGAGCTTTGCAAAACCTGACAATTTTTGTCACCCCAATGAAGAGGGTGGACTTTTCTGAGGTGACTGGTGGCCCGCGACGAGCCTCTCGGCCTAGAGC
>Ga0307378_10005758_pt1 | contig 17156 bp, 15 predicted proteins | sample UN1MG_FD_202238 | JGI IMG/M metagenome (GOLD analysis project Ga0307378, IMG submission 202238) | Soil microbial communities from Risofladan, Vaasa, Finland - UN-1 | ecosystem: Environmental > Terrestrial > Soil > Coastal area > Acid sulfate soil | place: Finland: Risofladan, Vaasa | collected... | reverse complement strand
ACCTGATCAATGAGTTGACCCGGGAGGGCCTGAACCTGGTTCCTGTCGCCGTCACCAGCATCGTTTCCCTCGTCATCTCCGGCTGGCTCTTCGGCTTCGGCGTCTGGTTCAGGGCGGCCGCCAGGGGTTGATGCGTTATACTCGAGGATTGCTAACGCCCCCTTCTTAGGTAAAACATCCTCAAGCTTCCGGCTGACCGCCACGGTACGGTGAAAATAATACGCCTTCTTCCTTGACTGACCGCCCCGTCTTGTTTTGTAGTGACTGATAATTATGTTATATGTTGTAATGATAATTATCTAAACTCCGGTTCTCGGGGGGAGGAAATGCATTTTAAAAAAGTGAAAAGAATCGTTCTTGCTGCTTTGGCTTGTGTCATGTGCATGGCACATACGGCCTGTGCGCCAAGCGTGGATCAATTAATCGCTCGACTGGGAGATGCAGATCCGGAGGTTCGCGCAAACGCAGTACAGGCTCTGGGCGAGATCGGCGACGCCAGGGCTGTTGAACCACTCATTGAAGCCCTGAGTGATAGTGATCAATTTGTCCGAGAAAGTGCGGCGGAGGCTTTGGTCGAGATCGGCGACGCTTCAGTTGAATCCCTGATTCAAGCGTTAAATGATAGCGACGAGGATTTCCGATGGAGGGCGGAAGAGGTTTTGGGCAAGTTCGGCGACGCGTCTGTTGGACCCCTGATAGAAGCGCTAAGTCATAGTGATGAGAATGTTAGAGAAATTGCGGCATCGGCCTTGGGCGAGATCGGTGACGCCAGGGCTGTTGAACCTCTGATTAAAGCGCTAAGAGATAGTGATTATAGTGTCCGAATAAGTGCGGCGGCGGCTTTGGGCAAGATCGGCGACGCTGCTGTTGAACCTCTGATTGAAGCGCTAGGTGATAGTGATTCGCAGGTTCGAGACAATGTGATGTTTATTTTGGTCATAATTGGAGATGCTGCTGTTGAACCTCTGATTAAAGCGCTAAGTGATAGCGTTGAGTTTGTCCGAAAAAATGCAGCGGAGTTTTTGGGCGACATCAACGACGACAGGGCCGTTGAACCCCTGATTCAAGCGCTAAATGATAGTAACAGTTGGTTTCGAAAAAGTGCGGCGGAGGCATTGGGCGAGATCGGCGACGCCAGGGCCGTTGAACCCCTGATTCAAGCGCTAAGTGATAGTGATAGTATTGTCCGAGAAAGTGCAGCGGTGTCTTTGGGCTGGATAGGCGACGCCAGGGCCGTTGAATCCCTGATTGAAGTGCTAAATGATAGTGACAGTTGGGTTCCAGAAATTGCGGCATCGGCATTGGGCGAGATCGGCGACGCTAGGGCTGTGGAACCGTTGATTAAAGCGCTAAGTCATAGTGATGAGGATGTCCGAGCAAATGCGGCGGAGGCATTGGTCAAAATTGGGGATGCTGCTGTAGAACCCCTGATCCAAGCGCTAAATGATAGTGATGAGGATGTCCGAGAAAACGCGGCAAAGGCTTTGGTCGAGATCGGCGACGCCAGGGCTGTGGAACCACTGATTGAAGCGCTAAATGATAGTGATGAGGATGTCCGAGAAAACGCGGCAAAGGCTTTGGTAAAGATCGCCGACGCAAGGGCTGTGGAACCCCTGATTAAAGCGCTCAGTGATAGTAATCTTATTGTCCGAATTAATGCGGCGGAGGCGTTGGGCGAGATCGGCGACGCCAGGGCTGTTCAATCCCTGATTAAAGCGCTAAATGACTATGATTCTTGGGTCAGTCCTGCGTCGGCGGCTTTGGTCAAGATTGGCGAAGCTGCAGTAGGATCCCTGATTGAAGCACTAAATGATAGTGATAAGGATTTCCGAGCAAAAGCGGTATTTACATTAGTCGAGATCGGCGACGCTGCTGTTGAACCTCTGATTGAAGCGCTGAACGATAGTGATGCGGATGTCCGAATAAGTGCGGCGGCGGCTTTGGGCGTGATCGGTGATACCAGGGCTGTGGAACCATTGATCACAGCTCTTAGAGATAGGAATGCGGATGTCCGAAGAAGTACGGCGTATGCTTTGGGCGAGATCGGCGACGCCAGGGCTGTTGAGATCCTGGATCGGGCATTTGTGAATCGTGATTATGATGTTATAGCAGGAGCATATCGCTACTTCATTGCAAAGGGGCAGGCGGGGAGCGAGGAGACATTGATGTCTGCGCTGGAAGAGTATGGGTATGTCTCGATGGCGGAAGGTTTCTTCAATTGTGGCAATAAAAAACTCGAGGAGGCGGCAGAAAAGTGGGCACAAAAACATGAATCTTCATTAGAATATTCTCCTCCGGAATCAAGTGTCCGTTGGGGTGGCCGCCATTAAGGAATTGAATAACAATACAGGGTTTTACGATCGATATAATAGAAGTGTAGCAGCGAAAAGCTGCCGCGGCGTCTGGGCAAATCACGCTCGTGCCCCTTGGCCCCTCCGCATCGTCTGGTTCCGCTCGGCCGCCAGGGGCTGATGCGCTGATCCCGGGAATTAACCACGCGTCTTTTTGTTTGAAATATCCTCGAGCCGCGGGTAACGGACCAGGCGTTTTCCGCTGCCATTGACATGGATAAACCGCTTACGGAGTACAAAATGCCGGAAAAATCTTTTACCCTGAGAAGCTTCACTTCGTTCCTCTCCTTCTTCTCCTTCGTCGCCCTCGGCCTCACGGGCATCGTCCTCTACATCGTCCCACAGGGCAGGGTCGCCTACTGGGTCCACTGGCAATTCCTCGGCCTCTCCAAGGACTCCTGGGCCCAGGTGCACACCCTCTCCGCGCTGCTGTTTCTAATCGCATCGATTGTTCACATCGTCCTCAACTGGAAACCCCTGTGGGGCTATGTCTTCAGCAAAACCCGCCGCGCCCTCAACCGCAAGTGGGAACTCGCCGCAGGCTTCCTCCTCACCCTCGTCTTCATCCTCAGCGCGGTCTTTCTCTGGCCGCCCCTCAGCGCCGTCATCGATCTCGGACAGGCCGCCAAGGATGCCTGGGTGGTCGAAGACGACTACGCCCCCCCCTTCGGACACGCCGAGGAAACCTCTCTCAAGACCATCTGCTCCCGCATGAACATCAATCTTAATAAAGCCGCCGAAGCTCTCAGAGCCGCCGGCATCGAATTCGAAGGCCCCAAACAGACCCTCGAGCAGATCGCCATCGCCAACGGCACCACCCCCATGGCACTCTATGCTGTCTTCAAGCAGCACGAGCAGGCATTCCAACCAGCCGATAAGGTCGCCTTCACCGAGGAAGAGATCGAGCGCAACTTCACCGGCGTCGGCTTTGGCCGCGAAACCCTCCGCAGCACCGCCGAGCGGCTCAAAATCGACCTCGACCTCGTCAAACAACGCCTCGCCGCCCACGGCATCGAGATCGCCGACGACGAAACACTCAAAGCAGCCGCCGACCGCCTCGAAACCGAAGTAATCCAGATTCTCAAATTCATTCTGATCGAGGACTACCATACAAACATGAGCGAGTAGTGTAGTTATTCATTAATAGACAACAAGCCGCCGGGTGCTCTCGGCGGCTTTTTCAGTATTCGACCGATTCGGTTCGGCGGCCTTAGATTGATGGTTCTGAAGTCCCCGGTTCCGGAGCCGGCTCGGGCGGCCTGGGCGGCATCGTTGCCGCAGGCGGCTCGGGCTTCTTTTCGGCCTTCGCGGCGGTCTTCTTCGCGTGGAACAGAACCAGCAGCAGGAACAATATGATTGAGACCACGAGGTTGAGCCACCAGACCCACCTGCTCATGTCGAGTTCACCGAGCCAGAACGCCATCAGTAGACTCAGCACGATCGCGAACAGTAAGAGCATGATGGTGAATATCACGACCAACCTGTCCTCGCACGCCGCCGCTGCGATCAGCATGATCCCCCACATCAGCGCCATCATGCCGAAAAACCTGGCCCAGTAAACGAATACCCCGGCGTGGACCACACCGAAGAAGCTCGCCATTTGCTCCGACGCAAAGAGCGTCGGTAGGCCCCAAAACAGGATGAAAACGAGCCCGCACACGATGATAACCAGTTTGCGTAATCCGTCCATTCAGCCCTCCTTTCGACCCCCCTCGAGGCGCTTACTGCACACAGCGGCAGATTTCAGCGGCACCAACAACGCCAAGCGCCCGTTCAGGTCACGGTTGTCAAGTTTTCTGTCTGATGTGGATACCAATGGGTGTAATTCGTGACCGCAGGATAGCACTTATTGGTCAAGTCGTCAGCCGGGAATAATCGGAAAATGATCAATGATTGATACAGTGCTTCTGCGGCAACCGTCGACTCTACGAGGTGAGAGGCGTTCAGCAGAACCCAGCCGCGGCGGCGCACCAGCACCTGTCACTCGTTCAGCATCGTTTCGACGTGCAATGCCGATGCTTCACTCAACGCCGTCAAGTCGTAGCCCCCCTCCAGCACCGACACCAGCCGCCCCTTGCAGTGGCGGTTCGCCGCGGCGCAGAGCTGCTGCGTCATCTCGCCGAAGAACTCGGTGCTGAGCATGATCGAGGAGAGCGGATCGCGGCTGTGGCTGTCGAAGCCGGCCGAGACGAGAATCATCTCGGGCTCGAAGTCGTCGAGCGCCGGGATCACCATGTCCTCGAACGCCGCCAGGTAGTGCTCGTCGCCGCTGCCGGGCCGCATCGGGATGTTGAGCGTCGTGCCCAGGCCGTCGCCGGCGCCCTTCTCCGCCGCGCCGCCGGAGCCGGGGTAGTGGGGGTACTGGTGCAGGCTGATGAACAGCAGGCGCGGATTGCTGTAGAAAGCGGCCTGCGTGCCGTTGCCGTGGTGGACGTCCCAGTCAACAATCGCCACACGCTGTGCGTCGTGATCGAGCAGCCAGGCCGCCGCCACGGCGATGTTGTTGAAGATGCAAAAGCCCATCGCCCGCCCGGCCTCGGCGTGGTGCCCGGGCGGCCTCGGGGCCACGAATGCGCGGTCGAGCTCGCCATTCCAGACGCGGTCGGCTGCGTCCACGGCGGCGTCCGCGGAGCGCAGAGCCGCTTCCCAGGAGCGCGGGCAGACGCCGGTGTCGCCGTAATCGAGCACGCGCGCTCCCTCACCGATCCTGCGGCCCACCCACTCGACGTAGGATTTGTCGTGGATCGGAAAGAGGCTTTGCGGCGCGCGTGCGGGGAACTCACTGAAACGGATGATCGAGCCGGAGAACGGCGCCCGCTCCAGAGCGCCCAGGATCGCCTGCAGCCTCTCCGGCCGCTCGGGATGCCCCGCGCCGGCGTCGTGCTCGAGAAACACGTCGTTGTAGAAGAAGCCGGTCCTTTTCATACGCCTCCCCCTCTTCGCCCTCGAATCGAGCCCTCTATCACTTTCGCAGCGAACCGCGCCGCGACGGCCCGTTTGGCTTCAATTCGTCCGGATGCCTGCAGGCGGGGGGAGCTGCTCACAAGTGGGGGTGCCGCCTCCCGCCTAATCTTTCGGTTCCAGGTTGTAGAGCAGCAGGTCGTAGATCTCCGGCCTGCGGTCGCGCAGCAGGGGCCAGGCCTGGCGCGCCTTGGCGATCGCCCCCAGGTCGAGATCGACCACCAGCAGGTCATCGCTGTCGGAATCGCTTTGGGCGATGATCGAGCCGTCGGGCGCGGCGACGAAGCTGCGCCCGGCGAAGTGGAGCCGGCCGTCCTCTCCGGCGCGGTTGACCAGGGCGACGAAGACGCCGTTGGCCAGGGCCGCCGCCTGCATCTCCGCCTCCAGCACCTGCCCGGCCTCCTCGCGCGTCGTCGCCGTCTCCACCACGATCACCTCCGCCCCGCTGAGCGTGAGGATGCGCATCACCTCGGGGTAGTGGCGGTCGTAGCAGATGCAGGGCGCCACGCGCGCGCCCCCCAGCGCGAACACCGGGTAGTCACCCGGGCCCTGCCAGTAGTAATACTTTTCGTGGAAGCCGGGCGTTTCGCAGACGTGCATCATCCGGCAGGCGCCGAGCAGGACACCGTCGGAATCCAGCACGGCGGTGGAGTCGAAGTACTGCCCGCGCTCCGAGGTTTCGTAGAAGTTGATCAGCACGGCGATCCTGTGGTCGGCGGCGACCCCGGCGAAGCGCTCGCTGGTCGGACCGAGGATCTTCTCGGCCCAGTCGAAGAACTTCGGGTCGGTGGGGTACTGCGGGAAGAACGGATCGAAGGCCATCTCCGGGAAGGCGACCAGGCTCGCTCCCGCCTGAGCCGCCTTGGCGATCGTGACTTCCGCTTTGGCCCGGTTGGCTTCCCGGTCTTCGCCGGCAGTGGTCTGCGCCAGCGCGATGCGTATGGTGTCGCTCATGCTGTTCAATTCCCCTTGAATTCGGGTTTCCGCTTCTCCATGAAGGCCTTGGTGCCTTCCTTCCAATCCTCGCCGGAGGCGCAGAAGCCGAAGAGGTTGGCCTCGAGGTTCAGCCCGGCCGCGAGGTCCATTTCAGTGCCGCGGTTGATCGCCTCGATCGCCAGCGCCACGGCCCTCGGCCCCTTGCCGAGGATCGCGCCCAGCATCTTCTCCGCCTCGGCCATCAGCTCGGCGGGCGGGACAACCTTGTTGACCAGGCCGATACTCTGGGCCTCGGCCGCGCTGATCATCTTGCCCGTGAGGCAGAGCTCCATCGCACGCCCCTTGCCCACCAGCCGCGCCAGTCGCTGGGTGCCGCCGTAACCGGGGATGACGCCCAGGTTGACCTCGGGCTGGCCGAAGCGGGCGGTCTCGGCGGCGATGCGGATGTGGCAGGCCATCGCCAACTCGCAGCCCCCGCCGAGCGCGAAGCCGTTGACCGCCGCGATCACCGGCTTCGGCATGTTTTCGATGATCGACAGCACATGTTGGCCGCGCTCGGAGTAGTGCTTGGCGCCCTCGGGGTCGAGATCGTGCAGCTCGGAGATGTCGGCTCCGGCCACGAAGGCTTTCTCACCCGCGCCGGTGACGATCACTCCCGCCACATCATCGTCAGTTTTCAACTCCAGAAAAGCGCGTCGCAGCTCATTGACCGTCTCCACGCTGAGCGCGTTCATTACTTTCGGCCTGTCAATCGTCAGAATCGCCATGCGGTCGCGCTTCTCGACCGTGATATTTTCGTAAGGCATAACCCCCTCCGGATTTCCCAATGACTTGCCAGGTATCGCTTTCCTGATAGCACAGCGACGGCCGGGTGTCAAAGCGGTCGTGCGTGTTTACGGGGTCCGGGCTTGTGCTATAATTCGCTGCCATAGAATAATTTGCGGTGATAAACAAATCCCCGGTACGAAACGGCGGATGGCCACCGATGTCCTGGCTGATCACATACCAAAGGGCGCAGAAGCGGATCCTCAGGGCGGTTGAATTGCTGCCGGCCGTGAAGCTGCCGTTGGACAAGGCGCGCGGTCTAGTTCTCGCGCGGGATATCGTCGCCGACCGCGATCTGCCGCCCTTCGATCGCTCGGCGATGGACGGCTACGCCGTCAGGGCCGCGGACACCGCGGGCGCACCGGTGAAAATGAAGGTCGCCGGGGAGATTGTCCCCGGGCGGGAGCCGGATGCCGACGCGGGGCCGGGCGAGGCCGCGCGCATCATGACCGGCGCGCCCGTGCCGCCGTGGGCTGATGCGGTCCAGATAGTCGAGGTCTGCCGCGAAAGCGACGGTTTTGTAGTGATTGGGGAAAGGGTGGAGCCGGGGCGGAACATTGCTCCGCGCGGCGAGGATGCCTCCGCCGGCGATGTCCTGCTCGAGGCCGGTGCGCTTGTGACACCGGGAGTAGCGGCCCTGGCCGCCTCGGTCGGTGCGGTCGAGATCGATGTCAGGCGGCGGCCGAGGGTGACGATCGCCGCCACCGGCGATGAGCTGGTTGACCGCGGGAGCAGCCCTTCACCGGCGCAGATTCGCAATGCCAACGGCCCGTCGCTGGCTGCGCGCCTGCAGGCGGCCGGGGCCGAGGTGCACGACGGCGGCATCACGTCCGACACCAGGGAGGAGATTTCGCGGGTGATCTCGGAGGGGCCGTCGGCGGATGCCGTGGTGTTGAGCGGCGGCGTTTCCAAGGGGCGCTACGACTTCGTCAAGGATGTGCTGGAAGAGGCGGGCGCGGACATCCTCTTCTCGGGAGTGTCGATGAAACCGGGGAAGCCGACAACCGCCGCAATGCTGGGGGGGAGCCTGGTGTTTGCGCTGCCGGGAAATCCGGTGAGCTGCCTCGTAACCGCGGAGTTGTTCGTCGTGCCGGCCTTGCGCGCGATGATGGGCATGGCCTCACCGCTGCCCCTGATCATCAGGGCGGAGCTTCTCGGCGGGATAGCGGCTGATTCCGACCGTACCTTCTTTTACCCGGCCAAACTGGGGTGGCAGGACGGCGTGCCGGGCGTCACGCCGGTGCGCTATCACGGCAGCGGCGATTTCGCCGACTTCGCCGGCGCCGAAGCGCTTGTGATCGTGCCACCGCAGCGCGATCTCCAGCGCAACGAGATTGTTGACATCATTCCCCTAGGGAGCGCGGGCGGGAGCTTGGGGTGAAGCCGCCGCCAGGCATGGAGTTGAGCGATGGCTGATTCGGAACGCAGGAAACTTACACACGTCGACGACAGGGGCGAGGCGCGCATGGTCGACGTCTCCGGCAAGCCGGTGAGCCGGAGGGAGGCGGTCGCGGAAGCCTTTGTCGCGATGTCCGCCCAGACGCTCGCGGCCGTCAGAGAGGGTGGCATGCCCAAGGGCGATGTGCTCGCCGCCGCAAGGCTGGCCGGCATCATGGCGGCCAAGCGCACTCACGAGCTCATACCGTTGTGCCACCCGCTGCCGTTGGAAAAAGTTACGGTTGATCTCTCGATTGAAGCGGAAGGCGTGGCGATTCGATCGGCCGTCAAAACCAGCGCCAAAACCGGCGTGGAGATGGAGGCGCTTACCGCCGTCTCGGTGGCGGCGTTGACCATATATGACATGTGCAAGGCAATGGAGCGCGGAATAACCATAGGCCCCATCCGCCTGGAGCATAAGAGCGGCGGAGCGAGTGGGACCTATGAAAGGGGAAAATCATGAGTGGGGAAAAACGTTTTCGAGCCGCGGTGGTGACCGTCAGTGATTCCGCCGCGACCGGGAGAAGAGAGGACTTGTCAGGTCCGGCCCTGGTGGAGTTGCTGACCAAGGCGGGGCTGGAGGTCGCTGAGCTGCTGGTCGTTCCCGACGATCTGACGCAGATCAAGGCGATCCTCCTGCGGCTCAGCGGTGAGCAACGCTTCGACTTCATCGTCACTACGGGGGGAACAGGATTCGGCCCCCGCGACATCACGCCCGAGGCGACTCTGGCGGTGATCGAGCGCCATGCCAACAACCTCACCGAGATGATGCGCGTCAAGGCCCTGAGCGATAGACCCGAGGCCGCGCTCTCGCGCGGCGTCGCCGGGATCCGCGGCAAGACGCTGATTGTCAACCTGCCCGGCTCGCCCGAGGGCGCAAGCCAGAACCTGGAAACTCTCCTGCCCATCCTGCCGCACGCCCTCGGCCTGCTCAACGGTGAGAAGTTACATTAATTCGGCGGGACGCGACCGACGATCGCTGAGACAGCGGCCTGAATGGTGGTTTAATTGGGCCTCTGCCGCAGAATCAGCTCTTGATTCTGATAATCGAACGTAACCTCGAACCTCTTTAGAAACTCGACTCCCACTATCACCACCCTCGGCACGTCGGGCGCGGGCACGTAAATCGCCTCGACGCCATCGATCTGGTGCCCGTCGATCTCCACCCGGCGGGCCCACGTCATCCACCCTTCGCCCACCAGACCGGCGATGGCGACCGATATCCTGCGCTGCGTTCTGTAGCGGTCGAGGTCCAGTTGCCAGGGATCGAAATTCGTCAATATCCCGCCGGAGAAGCCGAGGTCGACTATTGCATCGACGGGCACACCATTGATTGTCATCTCGATGGCGAAGAGATGCTTGTTGGTCCTCGAAATGGGAGTCGGCTTGCAGGGGAGAACGACAATCGTACCGGGCTGATCGATAATCTCCCGCCGGGCCTGCGGCCCGTTGAGCCTGAAGATAATCCGGCCCGAGGCGAAGTCAAAAGTCGTGAGGTAGCGGCTCAGCGTGCGCATCCCGATGACTCCGTGGACGTTGCGGCCGATTCCCTTTGAGATATCATGCAGCAGGGGCGAGAGCGTCACCATCTCGTCTTCGATTTCCAGCTCGCCTAATCGAATCCTGCTCAACTCGCCGATCTCGAGGGGAACATTGCGCCGTCCCGCAGAGTTGACCTTCTTTTCCGATACACGGCGGAAATCGTTGTCGGCGACATGTTCCGATTCCACCATCGTGTAATAGCAGCCGTTATCGATCAAGAACAGCAGTTCCTTGCCCTGTGAGACACTGACCCGCGTGAGCAGATACTGCTGGAACATTAGCAACGGGGCGGTTTTGATCACCGCCGGATCAGGAGTTTGATCTCCGGCTGCGTTCAAATCGGACTCGTCGGCGATGAGGTTTTGCGGGATGAGTACCAGGATGATGAGTGCGAGAATTCTCCTCGGGTGCATGGTTCTCTCCTGAGTCATAGTTCCCGTCAGGGCCGGGAAGTTATTAATCGCGGCAGAGCTGGGAGGATGGAATTCGGGCAAAGGTGACACACCTGGGGCGTGCGGTTATTAATGAGGGCGGCGGCAAAAGGATGCGCCTCTGGGTAGGTCCCGACTCTTTATGATAATGTGCGGAAGCGGGCCTTTGTCTGGATGCTACACCCAGGTGAGATTGCTCTCGGGCCTTGTCCTCCAGCTCTTATTATCAATGCCGGTCCGGCCGGTCGGCGGCTTGCCGGCTGTTATAAATATTCTGCAAGGCGCCGGTGGATCCGGCGCCTTGCATCACAATTCAATTATAGTGCTCACCCGAGTCCCGATCAAGATGCGACGGGGTGAAGAATCAGTTGCTGGTTGATGAAGTCGAAGGTGATGTCGAAGCGTTTGAGAAAGTCCACACCGATAATGGTCGTCGGTGGCGCCTTGGACGATTTGAGATGGATCACAGTGACGCCTCGATAGGTGTGTTGCCCGACGCTTACGCTGTCCGCACTGCCCTTGCAGCCTTCGCCCGTGAAACCCCCGAAGGCGACCGGGAATTTCACCCTGCTCATGCCGCGCTCGATACCGAGGTCGCCGGCGGAGAGATTCGTCATGATCGCTCCGGAGAATCCAAGATCGATCACCGCATCGACATTGTGACCGTTGATGCTTATCGGGATCGTGCAGATATGCTTGCTCTGTCCCAGGCCGTGGTCCTCTCCGAGGGGCAGCACCAGCGTCGACGGCCGGCTCAGCAGCTCATCGAGCGTAGCCTTGTTGTGCGGCCTGAAGATAATCCGCCCGCTCGAGAAATCAATCGTCGTTAATTTGGAGGCCATCTGCCTCATCCCCACGATCCCGTGAATGCGCCGCCTGAGTTGCCTGGAAAGCGACTTCATCAGCGGTGAGAGCCGGATGAGCGCCTGGCGCAGCTCGAGGTTGCCGAAGCTGATACTGCTCAGCACGCCGACTTTCGTCAGCAGCCCGCGTTTGCCCGACATGTTCACCAGCAGCTCTTTTCTCTCCTCGAAATTGCTCTCGTTGGCGAGCTGCGGGTCGAGCATCGTGTAGTCGCAGCCGTTGTCGATCAGGAACAGCCTTTCCTTGCCGCCCCCGACGCGCGCCAGGGTGAAAAGCCGGTTCTGGATCAGGATCAATGGCGCGGTCCGGATCATCGCCGTAGCGGCTGTTTTGTCGCTTTCGTTGGATTCGGGAACTATCGCGGCATCATTTATTCCAGCGGGGGAAGCAATGAGGCCCAACACCGTCATCATCTCCATGAACATGATCTTCTGCCTCCTTCATTCGCGCTCTCGCAGGTATTGGGAGGGGCGGTCGCGGTCGGGATTCGCGAGCGAGCCTGTATGTGAGCAGCGATGTGGCTCGTTTCCGCGATAACCGGGTAAGGTTGTCAGCCGCTCTACGAGCGGTTTCGGGGGAAGGGGCACCGTTTGCCTGAAGCGGAAGCCGTCGCGTCTCGACGGTTCCGCTGAGCATGCGTGTCAAACATGACGGTAGCACTTGAGCGCGACTATCCGGCAGTTGGCGCACCTGACCGGCCGCGACCGGCCCCAGAGTGAGTTAGCACTCTACGGAAGTGGCTTAACTACCTTACTTGACACATATTGGTAGGATTGTTAGACTCATTGCATCGCACCTCATGTTGGTTGTTTGCCTGTCAAACTCCTGACGTGAGATTGGCGGGCCGGCCCAATCCGGCCCGTCTTATTATTGGTCAGAAGTACTCAATACACATTCACTCACATCGATACTATGGGACTCCTGACGCCGCGAGCAGCTTCCTGCACGGCGCGGATTATTTCGGCAGTGCGATAGCACAGGACGTGCACTGTAAATAAATACGGTTATCTACGCGAGAAAGTTCACGCGAAATATCATATATCAGAATTTTTTTCGGGATAATGTTCCGGTGCGGGATGAGCGGTCGCAGGGCTGCGCTGCCTAATTCTGTTGTTTGAGTCCGCCTGCGGGCAGCAGCTCTTCCAGCGGGCAGCCGGCGCAGCGCGGCGACCGGCTGAGGCAGAACTCTTTGCCCAGGGCCACGAAGAGCGCGTGGGCCTCGTTGAGGTAGGCCGTATCCCGGGGCAGGGAAGCGTGCGCCGACTCCTGCACCTCGTCGTAGGTCGCGCCCCGGCGCACGACTCCGTGACGCGAGAGCACGCGGATTGTGTAGGCGTCGACCACGAACACCGGCTTGGTCAGCGCGTAGCAGAGGATCGAGTCGGCCGTCTCCTTGCCGACTCCCCAAAGCTCGAGCAGTTCCCGCCGCAGGCCGTCCGTTTCGCCTGCCCGCAGCTTTTCGATGTCGCCGCCGTGCCTGCCGAGCAGCCACTTCAGCAACGCCCGCAGTTTCTTCTCCTTCTGCCGAAAGTAGCCGGAGGGGCGGATCGCCTCCTGCATTTCTTCAGTGCTCAGGGAAGACAAACCTTCGGGGGTGAGAGCGTTGCTTCGGCGCAGGTTATCGATTGCGCGCTCGACGTTGGTCCACGCGGTGTTCTGGGTCAGCACGGCGCCGACCATCACCTCGAACGGCGTCTCGGCGGGCCACCAGTGCCGCGGCCCGAAGTGGGCGAGCAGGCGCTCGACGTAATCGCGCAGATCACCCCTCACCACTCGACCAGCTTCTCGATCGCGTCCTGCCAGGTGTGTCGCGCCGCCTCCTCGACGGCCGCGCGGCCCATGGTCTCAGCGAGCCCGGCGTCGTCGGCCAGCCGCCGCAGCGCTTCGGCAAGCGGAGTCGGCTCCGGCCCGACGATCAAGCCGGTCTTCTCGTGCGCCACGATTTCCGCGGGGCCACCGCTGTCGCTGCAGGTGATCACCGGCTTCGCGCTGGAGAACGCCTCCAGCGTCACGAGGCCGTAATCCTCGCCGTAGGCCGGGAAGACCACCGCGCGGCAGCGGGCGTAGTGGGTCAACAACTCGTCGTCGCCGACCCGGCCGACCAGCCGCACCAGCTTCTCCGCGCCGAGTTCCTTGATCAACGCCTTGAGGCTCTCCATCTGCGGGCCCTCGCCCGCCAGCACGCAGGCCACCTTCGCCTCCGCCGCCGCCCGCACCAGCAACTCGAAGCGCTTCAACTCCACCAGCCGCGAGACGGCGAAGAAGTAATCGCCGTAGCCCTCGGTGCGGTACGGGCGGACGATCGCCGGCGGGTAGAGCACCTCCGACGTGTGCCCGCCCCAGGCGCTCAGCCGGGCCTGGATCGTGCGGCTCTGGGCGTAGAGCTTCTTGACGCGGTGGTCGAGGCAGAACTCGTCGATGCGGTGGATGGCGAAGCGCCTCAGCCTCTGCTTGATCCTGCCCTTCCAGCTCAATTGATTGCGGAAGCGCGGCCAGAGGTCGTAATACTCCCGCATGCGGTGGTTCAGCCAGCAGGAGTGGCGCGCATGCTTGACGGCGTAGGAGGGGAAGCGCAGCGAGACGACGCCGTCGACCGGCCCGCCGTCGCCCGCCTCGCGCAGGTCGGTCAGCGAAGTCGCAAGGTAAGCTCTCAGCAGGCGCGAGAAACTGTTCTGCGGCGTGGTGACCAGCTCGGATTCGTAGCCGTACTCTCGCAGCCGCGCCACCAGCTCGCGCGCGATCACCAGGTGCCCGCCCTCCACGAACGGCACGTCGGAAGTGACGACAACGATCCTCTTGGCCACCGGAACCCTCCCAGGTGATTCTAACCCAGGCCGCCGCGGCCCTCAATCTATATGGGGGGTGGCGCGGGTGGGGGCTGTCCGCCGCGGCGGATTAGCTGGACTAGTCCCGCCAGAGGCGGGACACCATTCCGCCTCCGGCGGAATCGGGCGACATAAATGTCGCCGCTACATTGTCGTTCCGCAGGGATTGGGACACTTTTTCTTCTCTAGGAGCGTGGACATTCCTGTCCACGCCAGTGTCGGGTGGTACCCGCCTACCGGCAGGCAAGCTTTGGGGACGCCGCGTTCTGCCACACCTCTGGCGGGACACGCCGACAGGAATCCGCCGGGGCGGACGGCGCTCCTGAGAAATAATGGCGGGACCGGGGGCCGGTAAATCCACCCGAGGCGGATAAACTCTCCCCTAAGCGCAGTCGACATCGTCCCAGCAAATTATCTGTAGGGAGGTCCTTTACGGGCCTCCGCCCGCCGGAGGCGGGAAATAAGATCGGGGGCCGGTAAACGACCCCCCTACACGCAATCGACACGGACCTTGCCAATTCACTGCATGGGTGTGATGAACTTGTCCTCCCCCATTTTGGTGGGCAGACCTCAAATAGATTAGTCATGCCATTCTTCTGCTATAACATTACGCCATTTTTCTGGCAAATCCGTGAAGACGAACTGTGGCGCAATGGAGTACGATTGATCGCTGCCAACAAAAATTAAATCATAAGTAAGTATGATATTATTCTTGTCTCTACGTATATCTTTAATAAACGCTGGTTGCCATCCAATAAAAGCATTTAAAGCTTGCGGAGCATAGGCAATGGTGTAATGACCTTCTTTGATTTCTTCATAAACTTTTATATATACAATCTGTCCTTCTTCAGGCGTGTTCATCCCTGCATTCCTTTCGTGAATTTCTTACATTTTATTTTGTCTTTTCAATTCTTCATAGGTTTCTCTCAATTCTGGTGCTAGAAGCTCATGGTCATTTTTAATGATCTTCCAAGCCCAGGGTTGGATAAAGTAGTTAACACCATAATTTAAAGGGGTACCGCCTCCCAATGATGAAAAAGAAACCACCTCCAGGGCCACAAGTCTGTTTATTGCATCTTCGGAAAAACCAAATGAAACCGTAGTTCTATTATAAATTATGTACTTTGCCAGCAATCTCTTTTCATCACTCCCAAGATTGCGAATAATATTGCGATGAGAAAACTTCTCTTTTTTTCTTACAATGAACTTTGCGATAATAATTGAAATAGAAAGAAACCAAAGCATAACGATCCATAATTTAATACTTGCAATAAAATCATTTACACCCATATATTGGTATACTTCTAAAGGCAAGAACAAGAGAAGAGATGAAAAAACAAAAGCGGAAGTAAGAACTTCTGGGTGAAATAAAAAATTAATATATCCAACAATATCCTTTAGAGCATCTGGAATTTTGTTATTCCCCAAAGCCAGTACCGTGCCTCTTTTGTTGGAATTTAACGAAACCTACAACAACTACCACTTCGGTTGCCAGCCAGACGACCATAGTTTGATGTAAGTGGCATTATCAGTTATCAGCAGCCTGACAATCAAGGCGATAATGCATGGCTCTCCTGGTTTGCTATGCACTTGCCAGCGTCTAAAAATGAAATTCGAGACTATTCCTTAAGCTGCATACATAATTGGTTAATTCTTACCGCACTTGAAATAAAAAACAAGATAAACGGCTTCGCGACATTATACCGCGACGAACTGATCACTTGTCACCACACCCTTTGCCCGCCAGTCGTTCTGACTCTTTTCGATCGCTGGCAAAGCAATGAGCGCCAGGACAAGAAATACCAGACAAACTACATGGTTCTTTATGATCTGACTCCCTCTTTATTAAACGCCGTTGATCCGAAAAACGGCGGTAAAAGTTAATGCATGGATATCTCCGCCAACGCGGAGCCGATGAAGGGCGTTTGTTTATTGGCCGCCGCCCCGCCATGGCGGGATAAGAATCTCCGCTTCCCCCTTATCTCCACATCCTACTTTCTGGAAACAAATTTTGCCAATTCCCGATCTTCCGGCGTTATGTATAATGGATAAACCATTTCATCAGTGTCTGCGCATCGCGTGAACCGGTCGATGGAGGTCCGCGATGAAAAGAATCCTGTTCGTTACGGCGATCCTGATGGCCTTGTTGTTCTGGGCTGCACCGGCCGCGGCACAGGAATCGTCATCTACCGAGGAACTATTTAGCTGGTTCCCCATCGGGCAATACAGGGCGTACAAGCATGTCGACCGCGCGGCACTGGAGAGCAGCGAGGCTTTTCCTGTGCTAAGCTGGAACTTCAACGTCCCATATATGATGTACAAGGACGAGAAACTGCCGCCTTCTTTGCGAGACAGCTACAACTCGGAGACCTCGGCGACCATCTGCCAGGAGAAATACAAGAAGGGCGAGGGATGGGTGGTCTTCAGCAGGAAACCGAGGGAAGAGCAAGAGGAACTGCTAAAAAAGGGTGAATGCCCTCAGCCCTCGGAGAGGGACGACCTGCTCACCGTCTTTAGCTACGACGATCTGGACTCGCTAATAGCTCTAGCATTGAAGAACGGTGAGATCGATACGACGGGCGAGTTGGTACTCGAGCGGCCCATATACAGTTATTCGACGCCGGCGACGGGCGGCATCCGCTATGCCTATGCAACAGCCACACAGGAATTCCTGACGGCTTCGAAGCCGCAGAACCTGAGGGCGATGATCGCCGCCGGCCACGGCCTCGAATTGAACCTGCTCGATGAAGAGTCGAACGTCGGATTGCTGGAAATCATCCCCCATCTGGGTCAGTATTGGAAAATCACCAACAGCAGGGTCGGCAAGTTACGCAACTTGGAAAGGAACAAAATCAGAGGTGTTTCCGAGGAAGTTGTCGATTGGATGCAGGACAGGATTGATAACGGGACCCAGTTGGCCGGCTATTCCTGGAAGGTTGACGACACACTCACCGAGATGGTGGTCTTCCTCAACGGCGATCCGG
>Ga0307378_10005754_pt1 | contig 17162 bp, 12 predicted proteins | sample UN1MG_FD_202238 | JGI IMG/M metagenome (GOLD analysis project Ga0307378, IMG submission 202238) | Soil microbial communities from Risofladan, Vaasa, Finland - UN-1 | ecosystem: Environmental > Terrestrial > Soil > Coastal area > Acid sulfate soil | place: Finland: Risofladan, Vaasa | collected... | reverse complement strand
CTTCGATCTCCTTCACGGCGTTTGCCCAGACCGCCGGCAAAGGTGAGCCTTTTATGTATTTCGACCAAGTCGGCGGGATTATTTCCGGTTCTAATAAGTTTTGCTTACATCTTTGACACTGGGTGTTCTTCATTACATGAGTAACCATACGGAACGGCCATTTGGTCCCGTCTTTCTTCTTTTGGGATTGAAGCATTATCCCGCGACCTGCTGTTGGAACCGGGTCCACTATTTGCAAACGAACACCGCCGTCCTTCTTGCTGCATTCATTGCATTTGCCCCAGTTTGTTGAACCGTGTAGTTTCAGGACCTTAAATTTATCGGTTTGATTTTGTGTTGCCTCTAGCCCATAATCGATTTCCATGCATACCTTAAAAGCATAGTCTAGCATCACATCATAATTAAAAGTTATAACAACGTCTTTCTCAAACGGTCTCTGGACAACTATTTTTTCTCGCTCAATGTTGAGATTGATAAGGCTTTCAACGAAGTTATAGTATATATCATCCGGCTTATAATACTCACCTTTCCATTCAACTCGGGAATCATCCAATGTTTCCATAATTACATACCTGAGATCAGAAAATATTTCTTCTCCGTCAGGATGACCGAGTTGTCTTTTCATTTCCGCGATGGAGAAGAGGTGTTCCATGTTGTCCAGGTCCAGGTTAATATAATAGGCGGCTGCTCGAAGTCCATCTATCCATTTAAATACATTTTCAAATTTATCCTTGTAAACAAGATCAGGCTTGCTGTTGAGGAGGAACCTTGCCGTTACGAGAAAATCCCTCAAAAGCGGGGCGCCGGTATGAAAAGATGCTCCCGCTCCGAGAATGTAAACCGTTTTGCCTGTTACCGCTGTCATGGATTCACCTTCCTTCAGCTTCCGCCGGAATCCTCATGGCCCATTTTGTCTTAATAAAATATCCCAAATAATCCGTAGTAGAATCATTTCTCATCTCCGCAGGATGCCTGCCGGCGGCCAGAGGCCGGTTTACCGGCCTTTCTTCAAGTGCAGGCCCGTGCTTTAGCGCGGGTTAACGAGACGACGCGTTCCTGCTCCGGACCCCGTTTCAACGGGGTTCTCGAAATAAAGGATTTATCCGGGGCTCAAGCCCGGGGCCGGAGAAGGACGTTGAAACGCCCTTCCCCGGGCGTCGCCGTTCCGCGTTACCCGCCATAAATGGCGGGCCTGTACTTCTCACGCCAAGCCCGATGAATCGGGCTCGATCAAGATAACAGTTTAATGCTGAGCGGGGGCCTTTCTCATTATGTACCCAATGTCCCATAGATGTCTCATTTCCTGGCAATCGCTCTTTTTCCAAAGCCGGCCCTATACAGAGTTCGTTCCCCGATATGCACGATCATATCATGGTGGCTTAGGTCTTGTCTATCCTAATCTAGCTTCCCGCAGCACCGTATACTCCGCCCCCGCCGGGTTTAACCGGCTCTGGATCAGGAAGATGCGGTCCACCTCGTACTGTCCGAAGCTCGCCCGGGCCTCGGATTCCATCACCCGGAGCGCCTGGTTCAGGCGCTCGCCGGTCTTCACCCGGCCCAGGGTCAGGTGCGGCGAGAACTTCTTGTCCGCCGGGCCCAGGCCGCGCGCGATCAGGGCCTTTTCCAGGCCCTCGAAAATCTCCTGAAGCCCCGGGGCGCCCTTCTGGATCCCCAGCCAGATCACCCGCGGCCGTTTTCCCTCCGGGAACGTGCCCCATCCGGCCACTTCCACCGTCACTGGCCCCATCCCCATGACCGCCTCCGCCATGGCCTCCGCCGCCACATCCACCTGGCTTGCGAAGATGTTGCCCAAAAAGCGCAGGGTGAGATGGATGGAATTGAGGCGCGACCATTTCACGCCCGACTCCGTGCGCCGGAGCTTCCCCAATAACTGCCCCATCCGGCCCCTGACCTCGTCCGAGATCCCCGCCGCGATAAAGGCCCGGATCATATCAGGTCTGTCATCCCCCGTCATGAACTTGGCCCCCCCCTTGCATGGTCTAATGAACGAACCGGGCCGGGCGCGCGGATTGCAATAGTCGCGGCGCCGCGACCGGGCCCGGCCAGGCTTTTCGTACGGCTGTATTATAATCCTGATCATTGCGCATGAAAATGGGCGCTCATTAAAAACTGGTTCTCTGCACTCGAGAGTGGATCATCCTCTGGCGGGGTTAAAGAATAATCAAAGCGGGAGGCCGCCTCCGGCGGGCGATCCGAAAATCAAGGGCCGCCGGTCGGAGGCCGCCTCCCGCATTTTTTTTGCCCCGGTTCAACAAGCGGCCCATGTTGTGGTAAAATAAATTTTGCATATCAGCGTCAAGGACCAGATCCCGCCATTATCTTGATCCCCGAGGTGAGACAGCGATGAGCGGTAAGAAACTAATGATCGTGGACGATAGCCCGGCCATTGCCGAGGTCATCAGGGAAGGGCTCGTCAAAGCAGGCTACGAGGTTTTCGTGGCCCATAACGGCTTCGAGGCGCTCCGCGACCTGGAGACCGTCGCCCCGGACCTCATCCTCACCGACATCAACATGCCCAAGCTCGACGGACTCAAGCTCTGCCAGGCCATCCAGAACCGCCTGGAAACCCGATCCATCCCCTTCATCTTTTTCTCCTCCTCGTACGACGAGAAGACCGTGAAGAAGGGCAAGGAGATCGGAGCCAAGTACTTCATCGCCAAGCCCTTCACCATCGAGGCCATCCTTGAGTGCGTCAAGGAGGCCCTCGCCGGTCCCGACCCCGGCGCCAATTCATGTCCCTGACATGACTTGCTTCTTGATTCTTACTTCTTGCTTCCAGCTTCTTGGCTTTTCCTCCTCCCTGACGCATAATCTCCCCATGGCCGCCAGCGGAATCATCGTCGTCAACAAGCCGGCCGGCATTACCTCCCGCCGCGTCACCGACCAGGTCTCACGCCTCTTCCGCGAAAAAAAGGCCGGGCACCTGGGCACCCTCGACCCCCTGGCCTCCGGCGTGCTCCCGGTCGCGCTCGGCTCGGCCACGCGCCTCATCCGCTTCCTCGAAGGCGGCGACAAGGTGTACGAGGCCGTGGTCCGCCTGGGGACCGCCACCGATACTTACGACGCCGAGGGACGGGTCGTGAGCGAGGGCGAATGGCGCGGCCTTGACCCCGCCGCCGTCACCGCCGCCGTTTCCACGTTCCAGGGCGAGGGCTATCAGCTCCCGCCCATGCACAGCGCCATTAAAAAGGACGGCCGGCGTCTGTATGACCTGGCCCGCCAGGGCCTCGAGGTCGAGCGCGCGCCGCGCCGCGTCGCCGTCTTCTCCGTCATCACCGTTGCCATCGCGCCGCCCGACGTCATGGTCCGCGTCCGCTGCGGGCCCGGCACCTACATCCGGTCCATCGCCCATGACCTGGGCCTTAAGCTCGGATGCGGCGCCCACCTCGCCTCCCTCGTCCGCAGCGCCAGCGGACCCTTCACCATCGGGGAGGCCGTGGACCTCGACACCCTCACCCCGGAAACCGCCGCCCTTCACCTCATCCCCCTGGACCAGTGCCTGCCCCACTTCCCCGCCGTCGAGATTTCCACGGACCAGGCCGCCTTGATCCGCGACGGCGTCGCCATCCCCGCCCCCGAAGGCCTCCCCGCGGCGCCCGGCCAAATGTTCAGGCTGATCCATAACGGCGCGCTCGCGGCGGTGGCAATCGCGGCCAATCGCGGCTATCCTCTCGTTTTACGGCCCTTGCGCGTTTTCTTGTAAGATCTCGTCTGAAATTGGAGGCAAAAATGGACAATGCCGATTGTGTCACTTGGCGAGGACGGCTGCTCCCGATTTTGCCGGCCCTCATTATCCTTGCAACCTTGCTCATCTCACCCCGCGTCATGGCCCAATGCACCGTGTTCTGCTCCTGCACCTGCGGGCCCTACGTCGGCAGCGAAAACGGCGGCCCGTTTTACTCCACCAGCCAGTGCGAAAGCTACCGCCAGAACGCGGAGTACCGCTGCTCCACCGGCGGCGCGCAATGCTGGACCTCGTGCTCGCCCTGCACGAACTGCGAGCCGGAGCAGGCCCCGCAGCAGGAACCGCCGTCAGCGCCCGAGCCGGCCCAGCCGTCGCAGCAGGACATAGACAGGGCCAACGCCCAGAACATCTGGGCGCAGAAAAGCAGCGTGCCCGACCAGCAGGCCGTCCAGGCCGCCCAGAAACAGATCATGGACCAGATGCAGGCCCTGCAAAAAATCCAGGAGCAAAGGCAGGCCGCGGGACCGGCCCTCACGCAGCTCGGCTGCGCCGAATACCTTTCCCGCAGCGCCGCCGGCCTGTTCCAAAGCGGCGACTATGACGACGCCGCGGACCTGGCCCGCCAGGCATCGTCCTATGCCATGGATGGAAAACCGCCCGCGGTAAGCTGCGGCAACGACCCCCTCGCCCGCTTCGAGCCGCCCCCGGTCCCCGCGCCCACCATGGTTCCGCCACCCGACCAGCAGCGGATCAAGCTCATTAATGACATCGCCCAGAACACGGCCAAGCTGAAAGACCTGAGCGCGAAGCAGGACCAGGCCCAAAAGCAAATGGACGAGGCAAAACAGGCCAAGCAATACTGGCAAAAACAGGTGGACACCATCAAAGCATCGCCGCCCAAGCCGGAGGCGCCCACCGATGACATCGTGGCCCAGGCCATGGCCGCGCTCCAGCAGTCCGACGACGCATACCAGGACGCGGAAAAATCCTTTAATGCCGCCGGCGCCGACATCAGCTCCGTCAAGGCCGGCCTGGAAAAGGACCTCAACGCCTTGAACGCGTCCGCCGGGCAGGGAGGCCGGCCATGAAAACCCATCTCAAGATCGTTGCCCCGGCCCTCTTTATTCTCCTCCTCGCCGCGGGCGCCGCGCCGCAGGCCTCGCGGCTCGTGGTCGAGGTCAACGACTCCGCCGATTCTCCCGGTTGCCTCCTGGTGCAGGTATCAAGGGTGTTCCCCTCCGGAAAAATCCCCGCGCCGTCCGCCCAGATAAAAATCTCTGACGGCGCCGGCTACTCGCGCGATTTCACCACCGACCTCATGGGCCGGGCCTTCATCCCGCTCCAAGACCTCGCCGCCGTCTCCCCGGCCGGAGCGGCCGTCAACCTCACCGTCTCCGCCTCCGCGGGCGATGAACAGGCCCAGCTCAACTACCAGCTCATTCCCGCCGATGTCCAGGCCAAAATCCTCGACACCATGAAGCTCCTGAGCGAGAGCGGCAAATCCCAGGTCAGCGCCAAAGATTATGCCGGCGCCCAGAACACCTATCAGAAAATGCACGAGCTCGACCCGTCATCCAAGGCCGCCCTCTACGACCTCGGGCTCGCCTGTGAAAAAAACAACCGGCCGCGTGAGGCCCTGGCCGCCTATCTCCAATACCTGGCAAGCCCCGGCTCCGCCGCCGACCAGCAGATCCAGGCCTCCGGCCTCCGCTTCGCAAGCAGGCGCAGGCCCCAGGGCACCGTTAGCCAGTTCACGGTCATCGAGAACATCATCAGACTCGAAAAAACATTGTCGCCCCGCCTCGCCATCTCCGCTGACGCGCAAGCCAGGTTCAAGCAGGCCGCCGACCTGGCCGCCGCCGGCAATATGAAGGACGCGCTCGCCGCCTACGAAAAGATCGAGCTCCAATGTCCCTGGTGGTCCGAGCCCTATTACGCCGCCGGCATCGCCGCCGAGTACCTCACCTATCACCGGGACTTCAGCTCCATTGACCAGGCCGTCCGCAACTTCAGCCTGTTCATGGCCGCCGCCGCGCCCGAGGACCAGGCCAGGAAGGACGACGTCAAGGCCCGGCTCGCCGACCTCCAGGCCGTGAAAAACTACCCGCCCGGAGGCGCCAGATGAAACGCGCCCGAAAATTAATGGCCGCGCTGTGCGCCCTCATTTTCTTGTTGCTGCCGCCCGCCCTTTCCCGCACCGGAGAGCCCGATGTAAGGGGCGCCGCGCCCGCCTGCGGCTATGAACAGGCCGAGCATTCCGCCGCCGACTCCGCGAGAGCCGAGGCCAAGGCCCAGGCCGCCCTGCAAAACGCGCAAAAGGTCCTGGCCATGGCCAATGCCTCGAACTCCCCCGACGCGGCCAAGGCCCGCGACATCGCCCAGCAGGCCGTGGACCGCGCTCAGCAGGCCCTCGAACTCTCCCGCGCCCGGAGCGGCCAGGACGCGGATCTCCGCGACGCCGCCGGCCGCTGCCAGGCCTGCGCCCAGGGAAAAGTGCTCACCGACAAACTAAGCGATCTCCACGGCCAGGTTGCCGCCACCCAGGACCAGCTTATCAAGCTCAGCCGTTCCGTGCAGAACAACACGGCCGCGCTCGAGGCCTGGGCCGCGCAATCCGACCAGGCCGCGCAAGGCGCGCTCACCGCCGCCACCGACCTGCTCAAGCAATCCCTGCTCGACGGCCTGGTCGAAAAGCTTGAAGCCGACCGCAAGATCCTGGCCGGCCAAATCTCCGAGACCGAAAGATCATACATTGACGCCAAGCTGAAAGGAGCTCCCGCCACCGAGCTGATCATGCAGGAAAAGCAAAAGATGCTCAGGGACCAGGCGGTGATTGATTCGGTGCTTGAGGCCAATAAAGTGGTCGGCCGCGCCGCGAACATCTCCGACATCCTCACCCGCGAGACCGCCCTGGAAAAGGCCTATGCCGAACTCTCCATGGCCTTGAACGAGCCCGTGGTCCAAAAGGCCCTCTCGATCGGAAAGACCGTCGGAGGCATCGCCAAGTACGCGCCCTCCGTGGTGGACTACGCCTATAACGCGACCTCGTGGGCCTGCTCCTACAACCGGGTCAACCAGATGGACAAGGTGAGCGATGATTACCTCGCCGCCATGCGATCCCTCTCGAACCGGATGAAAAAGCTGAACGCCAGGATCGCCGTGACCCGGACGGACCTCGCCAAGGCCCAGGCCCGCTGCGCCGCCAAATAAATGTCCACCAGGACCGACTTCAACCGCGATCTTTGCACCCCAAGCCCCGGCGGATATAATAACCGGGTAATGGGGTTATGCCGCGGGACAAACTTGACTGCATGGATAGTGGAACCAACATGATCCGGGCCTTGTTCAAGGACGGCCTTGGCGATAAGCTTTTCTCCCGCCTGGAAGGTTTTTCCCCGGACTGGAACAAGTGGAACACGCGCCTCTTCGCCCTGCTGCTCTTGGCGCTGATCGCCCATTTCGGCATTTACGCTTACTCCGTCGTGAAAGTGTTTCCTTTCCCTTACCAGTTCAAGGGCTGGGCCGGCGACGAGATGATGTACAATTCTTGGTTGCTGAGCCAGGGGCAAAATTTCTACGTGGACCCCGCCAAGGAGGTGAGCGCCGCCTATCCTTACAATCCGGGGTTTCAGTTTCTGGCCGTGCCCCTGGTGAGGATCTTCGGACCCCGCATGTGGGTGGGCCGGCTCGTGGCCATTTCCGGGCTCGTGCTGACCTGGGCGCTTATGTTCCGGGCGGCGAGAAAACTGACCGGGAAAGCGCTCTACGGATTGATCGCCGTGGGCCTGCTCATGGCGACCTACGGCGCCATGGACGCTCATTTCGACGACATCCATCCCGACTCCTGGGTCGTGGTTTTCGGGCTCTTGTCCCTGGCCTTAGCCGAGCTTGCCCTCAAGAAGCCGGCTTATATTGTCCCGGCGGCCCTGGCCGCTTTCCTCTCCTTTTTCTTCAAGCAGCCGGGAATAAGCTTCGGTGCCGGAGCGGCCTGCTTCCTCTTTCTGTCCCGCCCCCGCTACGCCGCCTATTACCTGCTCATCCTGGCCGCCCTGGTAACGGCCAACTTCGCCATCGGCCAGGCTCTCACCGGAGGAATGTATTGGGACTACACGGTAGTCGCGCCCAGGGGACAACACATCATCTGGATCAAGATTCCCGCCTCCATCTATTCGCTGATCTCCGCCTTCAAATTCACGATCATCTTCTTGCTTTTCATGGTTATCAACAAACCCACCTCACTGCCTCTGTCAAGCGCTTACGCCGTGGCCCTGCCCTTTGTCTTTTTTCTCTATGGGTCGGCCTCCGTAGTTTACGGCGGCGGGACCATGAGCAACTTTTTCCCGGCCACCGTCCTGATCGCGATCCTCCTGGCCTGCGCTCTCCGTTACGTGCGCGCCGGAATGAGCCCGGCCTCGCCCCGGCTGGCCCTGTTGCTGCTCTCCATCCTCCTGGCCCAGAACCTTTCGCTCTTCACATCGCCGACCCCCATCGTGACTAAGGAACATTACCGGGCCGCCCGGCAAGTGGAGCGGATCATCCGCTCCACTCCCGGAGAGGTGCTGGTCTTCTACCGCATCGCCTTCGCCTACCTCAACGGAAAAAGGCTTTATGACAACCTGGTGGTCGAGGCCGAATTCAAGTGGCGCTACGGCGGCCGCCTTGAGTCCCAATTGCAATCCCGTTACTTTGAAAGGGTCATCTCTCCCCAACGGGCCATTAATTGGGGAATGTGGGGCAGAAAAATATATGATATTTTGTACGAAAACTACGAAGTGGAAACCGTCATTTCAAGCCCGCCCTGGTTTCAGACCACGCCCATGGTGGTTTTAAAGAGGAAAAGTGGCGGGCAGGGGCCGGGCGACAAATCTCCGGCATCACCCGGCCCCGCCCCGGCCGGCAGACCGCCGGCTCTTCAGGAATAGATGCTCCAGGAGTTAATGGGCTCCGAACCGGGAGGGGGCGGGCTTGAGGCCTGGGGCTTGAGGCTTGCGGGGCGATCCGGTCGGCTCGAACGACTTCTGCCTCAAGCCCCAAGCCCCAGGCCTCAAGCCCCTTTCCCCGGGCCCGCTTTATTCTCCGGGAAAATTCGTCTATGTTTTACAATAAATGCATATTGCGGAAGTTTCAGAACCGGGAACCTATATAATTCATTTCTGAATGATCAAAGGTTTTCGACCCCGCCTTGAATTGGAAGAATAATGGTGGAAAAAAGAAAGATCGAGAAAGTGTTGCTGATCTTCCCGCCGGTGCGGCAGTACCGGGAGACTTTGAAGATCGCGTTCTCGCCGCTGGGCATCAGCTACGTGGCGGCCATGCTGCGTGATGATTGCGAGGTCCGGCTGCTGGACGCGGCGGCGGAGGGGTTTCCCCGGGAGGAGATCCTGGACGAGAACTTCATCCGCTACGGGCTGCCGCTCCAGGAGATCCGGGCGCGGATCGAGCAGTTCGCGCCGGACGTGGTGGGGGTCACGTGTTTGTTCAGCTCGCTGTTTCCGATGGTGCGGGAGATTTGCCGGGAGGTGAAGCGTATAGACCCGCGGATTCTGACCATCACCGGCGGGACGTATCCGACGTTCATGGCCGAGCATTGTCTTTCGGAGCCGTCGCTGGACATGATCGCTTTGTCGGAGGGCGAGGTCACGATGCGGGAAATAGTGCGGGCGCTCCGGGAAGGCCGACCGCTGGGTGAGGTTGACGGGCTGGCTTACAAGGAAGACGGCCGGGTGGTGATCCATGAGAAGACCCAGTGGGTGATGGACCTTGATTCGCTGCCCTTTCCCGCGCGCGATCTTATGCCCATGGAGCTCTACAAGAAAATCGCCGTGCCCCACGGGATTTCCGTGGCCAGCACGAACAACGCGCCCATGATCACGTCGCGGGGCTGTCCCGCTCATTGCTTCTTCTGCTCCAGCACCAAGTTCTGGGGCAATCGCTTCCGGTTCCGCTCGCCCGCTAACGTGCTCGACGAGATCGGCGAGCTGATCGAGAAATACGGGATTGACGAGATCCAGTTCGAGGACGACAACATCACGGCCGACCGCAAAAGGGCCAAGGAAATTTTCCGGGGCATCATCGAGCGCGGCTACAAGGTGAAGCTCAATCTTCCGAACGGCGTGGCGTTGTGGACGCTGGACGAGGAGCTGGTGGACCTGATCATCGAGGCCGGGGCCTACGAGATGACCCTGGCCTTCGAGAGCGGCTGCCAGGAGGTTCTGAGCAAGATCATCAAGAAACCGCTCAACCTGGAGAAGGCCCGCGCGATCACCGGCTACATCCGGAAAAAGAAGCTGCGCACCAACGCCTACTACATCTTCGGGTTCCCCGGCGAGACCATCGAGCAGATGCGGGAGACCTTCCGCTTCGCCAAAGAGATGAATACCGACACTGCATACTTCTTCGTGGCCAACCCCCTGCCCGGGACCGAGATGTACGAGATGGCGAAAGCGCGCGGCATGCTACCTCCCGACTTCAATTTCGAGAACCTCGCCTTCACCCGCTCCCCGTACCACGAGGGGGTTTTCCCCGCCGGCAAGCTCGAGCGCATGGCCGCCCGCGAGTTCCTCAAGTACAATCTCCGTTCTTACCTCCGCCACCCGCTGGTGCTGCTCAAGAAATCGGTGGTGGACATGATGCTCAAGCGGCCGCGCTGGACCCTGAGCCTCTTGATCCGGATTATAAGAAGGAACTTCATTTAGTTGTGGGGATGTCAATCATTATCCACCGGCCCGACGGGAACATGAGCCCCCGCCAGGGGTCGGGCCGCGGGTTAAACGTGACTGCATGAATAAGACAGCCAATATGATTCGGGCCTTGTTCAAGGACGGCCTCGGCGACAAGATTTTCTCCCGGCTGGAGGCTTTTTCTCTGGACTGGAACAAGTGGAACGCCCGCATTTTTGCCCTCCTGCTCCTGGTGCTGGTCGCGCATTTCTGCATTTACCTTTACTCCGCCGGAAAGTTGTTTCCTTTCCCTTACTCGTTAAAGGGCTGGTGCGACGACGAGGTGATATACAATTCTTGGTTGATGATCAAGGGGCAAAATCCCTACGTGGACCCCGCCAAGGAAGTGAGCGCCATGGGTGTTTACAATCCGGGTATCGGCTACCTTGTGGGGGCCCTGATAAGAATCTTCGGCCCCCACTTGTGGGTGGGCCGTCTCGTCGCCATTTCCGGTCTCGTGTTGATCTGGGCGCTGATTTACCGGGCGGTGAGAAAACTGACCGGGCAAGGCCTCTACGGATTGATCGCGGTGGGCCTGCTCATGGCGGCTTACGGCGCCATGGACGCTCATTTCGACGATATCCATCCCGACTCCTGGGTCGTGGCTTTCGGGCTCTTGTCCCTGGGCTTAGCCGAGCTCGCCCTCAAAAAGCCGGCTTATATTGTCCCGGCGGCCCTGGCCGCTTTCCTTTCCTTTTTCTTCAAGCAGCCGGGAATAAGCTTCGGCGCCGGAACGGCCTGCTTCCTCTTCCTGTCCCGCCCCCGCTACGCCGCCTATTACCTCATCATCCTGGCCGCGCTGGTGGCGGCCAGTTACGCCATCGGCCAGGAGCTCACCGGAGGTACCTATTGGGAGTACACCGTGGCCCAGGCCCTGGGACAACCCTTCCTTTGGCGCATCATCCCCATTTGCCTGCGGATGCAGGTCTCCGCCTTCAGCTTCATAATTATCTTCCTGCTTTTCATGTTGATTAACAAGCCCACATCACTGCCCCTGTCAAGCCCTTACGCCGTGGCCCTGCCCTTTGTCTATTTTCTCAACGGATCGGCCTCCATAAGTTACGGCGGCGCGCCGTGGAGCAACTTCTTTCCGGCCGCCGTCCTGATCGCGATCCTCCTGGCCTGCGGTCTCCATTATGTGCGCACCCGGATAAGCCTGGCCTCGCCCCGAACGGCTTTGTTGCTGCTGACGCTGCTCCTGGCCCAGAACCTTTCGCTGTTGGCGTCACCGCCCCCGATCGTGACCAAGCAGCACTACCAGGCCGCCCGGCAGGTGGAAAACATCATCCGCTCCACGCCCGGAGAGGTGCTGGTCTTCTATCGCATCGCCTTTGCCTACCTCAACGGAAGAAAGGTCTATGATAACTGGCTGATTCTGTTCGAATTCAACTGGCGCCACGCCGACCGCCTCAAGTCTCAACTGCAAAACCGTTACTTTGAAAGGATCATCGCCCCGAAAAAGGCCATTGATCTGGGAATGAACCAAAAGAATTTATATAAGCTCTTGAGGGAAAACTACGAACTGGAAACGGTCATTTCAAGCCCTCCGTGGTTTCAGACCACGCCCATGATGATCCTGAAGAGGAAGAGCGGCGCGCAAGGGCCGGGCGGCCACTCTCCGGCATCCGCCGGCCCCGCCCAGGCCGGCCAAGCGCCGTCTCTTCAGGAGTAGGCCGCGCTCAAGGCATGGGCGCGGCGGCGGAACCAACGGTGAAATGGATAATGGAACCAACATGATCCGGGCCTGGTTCAAGGACGGCCTTGGCGATAAGCTCTTCTCCCGCCTGGACGGATTTGCCCCGGACTGGAACCAGTGGAACACGCGCCTCTTCGCCCTGCTCTTGCTGGTGCTGATCGCCCATTTCGGCATTTACGCTTACTCCGTCGCCAAGGTGTTTCCTTTCCCCTACTCGTTCAAGGGCTGGGCCGGCGATGAGATGATGTACAATTCTTGGTTGCTGAGCCAGGGGCAAAATTTTTACGTGGACCCCGCAAAGGAGGTGGGCGCCGCCTATTTTTACAATCCGGGGTTTCAGTTTCTGGCCGCGCCCCTGGTGATGATCTTCGGCCCCCGCATGTTGGTGGGACGTCTCGTCGCCATTTCCGGGCTGGTGGTGGTCTGGATCCTGATTTTCAGGGCGGCGCGAAACCTCACCGGGAAAGCCCTTTGCGGCCTGATCGCCGTGGGCCTGCTCATGGCGGCTTACGGCGCCATGGCCGCTCATTTCGACGACATCCATCCCGACTCCTGGGTCGTGGCTTTCGGGCTCTTGTCCCTGGCCTGGGCCGAGCGCGCCCTCAAAAAGCCGGCTTATATTGTCCCGGCGGCCCTGGCCGCTTTCCTTTCCTTTCTCTTCAAGCAGCCGGGAATAAGCTTCGGCGCCGGAGCGGCCGTCTTCCTCTTTCTGTCGCGACCCCGTTATGCCGCCTATTTCCTGTTCATCCTGGCCGCCATGGTAGCTGCCAGCCTCGCCATCGGCCAGGTGCTCACCGGAGGTACATATTGGGACTATACGGTGCTGGCGCTAATGGGACAACCCATCTTCTGGCACAAGATTCCCGCCTACTTGTACTTGCAGATATCCACCTTCAGCTTTACGATCATTTTCTTGCTTTTCATGCTGATCAATAAACCCGCATCACTGCCCCTGTCAAGCCCCTACGCCGTGGCCCTGCCCTGTGTCTATTTTATGTACGGATCGGCCTCCATTAGTTACGGCGGCGCGGTGTGGAGCAACTTTTTTCCGGCCGCCGTCCTGATCGCGATCCTCCTGGCCGGCGGCCTCCATTATGTGCGCTCCCGGATGATCCTGGGGTCGCCCCGACAGGCTTTGCTGCTGGTAATACTGCTCCTGGCCCAGAACTTTTCGCTGCTCGCATCGCCGCCCCCCATCGTGACCAAGAAACATTACGAGGTCGCCAGGAAAGTGGAACGGATCATCCGCTCCACTCCCGGAGAGGTGCTGGTCTTCTATCGCATCTCCTTCGCCTACCTCAATGGGAGAAAAGTTTATGACAACTGGCTGATTCTGGCCGAATTCAAGGGGAAGCCCCAAGACCGCCTTGAGTCCCAGCTCAGAAACCGCTACTTTGAAAGGGTCATCTCCCCTCAAAAGGCCATTGACATGGGAATGAGCGGCAAGCTCTATGATGCTCTGATGCAAAACTACGAAGTGGAAACGGTCATTTCAAGCCCGCCGTGGTTTCAGACCACGCCCATGGTGATCTTCAAAAGGAAGAGCGGAGATCAGGGGCCGGGCCACTGATATTGCCGGCAATCTCGGCGGCTGAGACTTACCAGTATCGGACGGTGATCTCCAGCGCGGGAGGCGGGTCAATAATGCCGATGAATCCGACGGGATCCTCGCCGAGCATGACCGGGGCCAGCTTGGCGGGCGGGTCGGCGACGAGCCGGGGATGCCAGTGATAGGAGATGACGGCCCTTCCCGTTGGCGCGCGCACGTTGCGCAGGCTGATGCGGTTGTAGTCAGCGGTGGCCAGGCCCGTGCCCTCGACGAAAAACGTGGGCGCGCGGTTGACTTTATAAAACCGGAAGCCCCCGGCCTCTCCGGCCCTCCGAAACAGGCCCGGGTATTGATTGAACATGTCCTGGATCAGGGGCGAACGGGCCCCGGCCCATCCGATGTTGTAGCGGTCCATCATCTCTCTCAGCGGCTTCTCGTCCCATGATGACACGGGGCGCTGGAACAGCATCAGGCCGGACAGGTCCGCGTAGTGCGCTTTCAGGTAGGCCGCCCAGTGCGGGCCTCCGATCAGCTCGCGGCGGGAGTAGTAGGCGATAGTGGCGGCGGCGTAGGAACCGTCATAGGTCTCGAAGAGCGGCCCATTGTCTTCGAGCAGGACGCGGGAATCGCGGCCGGTGGTGGAGGAGAGAAAGGAGATGATGGATTTGATCTGTTCGCTCATGCCCACGAAGGGCGGCTCAACCGGCCGCGAAAAGGTGATGGCTAAAAACGCGATGAGACTCGCGGCGAGCAGGGCCGCCGGCAGCATATTGCCCCACGGCCGGCGCCGCCTTCCTTTTATCGGCCCTGACATCCACCGGTCCAGGGTGATTGCCGCCGGGAACACCAGGTAAAAAAGAAAGGGCAGGACATAGTGGACCGGCTCGATATGGACCAGGATCGGAATGACCGGGCCCAGAAAACCTATGATGCCCATGGCCAGGACCGAGGCGGCGATTACTCGGCGCAACTCGAGGCGGGGCGCGTAAACATGGCGGAGGCCCAGGGCCCCGGCCACAATCAGGAGCGGGAGAATGATCTGGCCTCGCCGGAACGAAATTTCGACCAGGAGCCATATGTAAAACAGCGGGTCCATGAAAAAGGGATGGTACAGGGTGGCGCTCGCGAGGTTGAACCTCATGGGAAGAATCCAGAAGAGGTTGAGGATGACGGCCATGCCGGCCGCCGCCGCGACGAGCAGATGTTCGCGCACCGCCATTTTCCTGAAGCGGCCGAGGTACAACACGGCGCAGGGGACGCCGACAATGGGCAGGATGCCCGGGTGGATGAAAATGGTGAACGGCGCGGCCAGCGTGAGCCCCAGCCACCACCGGGGCGAAGGCCGGGCCAGGACCCGGGAAAAGAGCGCGGCGAAGGCGATCCCGTAGAGGGTGGCCAGTACGAAGCCCACCATGCCGGTCGCGTACATGAGGATGCCCCCGCCCGTCCACCAGACCCAGGTCCCGATCAGGCCCGACCAGATGACCTCGCGCGGCCTCAGGCCGAACCAGGCGGCGGCGAGGAAAAACAGCAAGGGCGCGATGGCCGCCGTAACGAACACGATGATCTTGTAGCCGGCTTCCGGGGACAACGATCTGAGGGCCACGAGGCCAACCTTGATCAGGCGGTCGGTGGTGTCTAACACGTCGGTCGGACACCCGGCCATCAGGTACGGGTCATAGCCCCAGGTGCTCCCGTGCTCCTCCATAAAGCGGGACCCGATGACGCTGTAATAGAAGTGCCAGCCATGGTCAACGCGGATGAGGGGATCGGTCGAGATCAACTTCCCGGGGCCGCCGAAAAAATGCAGCAGCAGGGTGAGGTGGACAACAAAGATCAAGCAGGCCGCGGCCACGGCATGGCGGAATTTAAAGCCCAGCCCGCCTTCCGGGCCGCCTAGGTCCTGCCCTGCAATCGGGCCCGGCCCTTGCCTTCCGGGGTCCGCCGGGCTATCTTGATTCGGTTCCGCCATGGCAAACGAGGGTATCATTATGGCCCCGAAGGGGCAACCGAGAGCCGTGCTTTTGTGGCCGCGCTCCGCGAAAGCCATCATCCCTTCCCCGCCCTCCATGCCCGGGCCCTGAGGCTGGTCGCGATGGAAGGTGACAAAGCGAGGCGCGGCAAGCATGGAAAACGGCGGCCGGCGCGCGGCGAACCGCGGATGCCGGTGATAAAAAATGACGGCCCTTCCCGGCGGCGGCCCGGAACCGGCGGCCGCGCCGGAGCCCGCGGCCCCGCGCAAGCGCCGGATCGTTAAAGGTCATGACCGAACCGAGAACCCATAACACCTCCGGCCGCGCCGGCGGGACGGACACGGCGGGGGACGCGAAAATCCGACGCTTCCGCGCCGGCCGTGACCTGCCCCCTTTCCTCATCGCCGCCCTCATCCTCGCCTACGTGCTCCACGGACGCGACTGGACTGAGATCGAGCTCGCCATGCGCCACGCCGACCTCCGCCTCTTCTTCTTAGGCGCCGCCGTCTTCATCGCCGCCCACTTCCTGTCCAACTGCATCTCCTACTACCAGATGTACAACTGGTTCCTGGTCAAGATCAGCTTCAAGGAGACCAGCAAGGCCTTCGGCGCGACGGTCCTGTTCCAGACCGTGGTCACGGCGCTGGGCCAGGCCGTCTTTTATCTCTACCTCATCCGCAAGAAAAAGCTCAAGGTCCTGCCCGTGGTGGGCGTCAGCTTCTTTTATATCTTTAACGACCTCTACGTCATGCTCGCCATCCTCATCACCGCGCTCCTGCTTCAGCCGGACCTCGGTTGCTGGGTCTACATCTGGCTCGCGCTCCTCGCCCCCGCCATGGCTTTTGCCACCTGGTACTTCCCCGGACGCGGCGGAATGCATTTCCTCACCCGCATCTACTCCTCCGACCTCGCCATCTCGCTCCGCAACGCGCGGCCCGTCCACTACGCCAAGTTCCTCCCCGTCCGCCTCGTCTACCCCCTCTTCCAGTTCGCCGGCCACATGATCGCGCTCCACGCCATGGGCATCAACGCTCCCTTCTCCGCCGTCATCGTCATCACCACCCTCATGACCTTCACCACCTTCATGCCCGTCTCCGCGCTCGGCATGGGCGCGCCCAACCTCGTCGCCCTGGCCTTCATGCCCTACGTCGCGGACCCCGCGGTCGCCGGAGAAGTCGCCGCCGCCTACGGCCTCCTCTTCCAGACCTGCTTCCTCGTCGGCCGCCTCGTCATCGGCGCCGCCTTCGCGCTGCCGTTCTGGAGGGAAGTAGTGAAAGAGAGCAAAGAGTAACCGCAAAGACGCCAAGAACGCCAAGAATAAAATATAAAAAATGACACTCTTGTCCAAAATAGGCCGTAAGAAAACCGCCAAGACGCAAAGAGCGCCAAGGATCGCCAAGTAAATCATGATGTTTCTTTGCGGCCCAAAAAAGAACAGCTCCGGAGCGTTGGCCCCAACCGGCTTGGCGAACCGGCCGACGGGAGCGCCAAGCCAGAAACATTCGCACCCCAGCCCTCT
>Ga0307378_10005753_pt1 | contig 17163 bp, 31 predicted proteins | sample UN1MG_FD_202238 | JGI IMG/M metagenome (GOLD analysis project Ga0307378, IMG submission 202238) | Soil microbial communities from Risofladan, Vaasa, Finland - UN-1 | ecosystem: Environmental > Terrestrial > Soil > Coastal area > Acid sulfate soil | place: Finland: Risofladan, Vaasa | collected... | reverse complement strand
AGAAATTTCAAAAAGCAAATTTATGTCATGTTGTGTTCAAGGAACCCGATATAGGCAATGAGATTACTGCGCTTTGTGTACAACCCTCTGAGGTAAGCAGGAAACTAACCTGTCATTTACCTTTAGCATTAAAAGAATTTAACGATCAATTAACAGTAAATTGAGGTTATCTTAAGAAAAAATTTGTATATTGAAAATTCTTAATACAGATTAAATTTGTAAAACTAAAAAAAATCAAAATCATGAAATAGATTAAGAACAGAGGCCCGTAAAGATTATTTCTAAGCATAGACACATGCTTGGACACTATGTCCATGCATTGACCAATTTTAAACTTAAAAAAGAAATAATCATGGAAAATAAAAGATTTTTTGAAACGGACCCAAAAACTTTAGTAGCTAAATATAATGAAGCTCTTAAAGTAATTAATAAGAAAATAGAAAAAGAAAACTGGAGAATCACTGGAGAGATCTGGATGCCTAATGAGGAGAGTATGATCCAGTCCATAAGAAATGGTAAATATTCTAAGAGTGAAAGAAAGGTTTTAAGGAATAGAATTAATAGAGTTCTTCAAAAGCCTGGCTTAAGAAATATTAATACGCTTACACACGCTAAGGTTAAGGTTTCTGAACAGGAAGAAAAGATTCAGTCAGCCCGTAAGAAGTGGAAAGTAGCCCAGTCGATTTCGGAACAACTAATGGAGGAATACAAAACTCTAAAGGGAGATTTCTATAAAAGATAATAGTCGGGGGTGAAATTCCCCCTTATGTCCGATTAGCTCAGTTGGCAGAGCGCAGGATTCTAGACCCGGAGGTCGTCGGTTCGAGCCCGACATCGGACACATAAATTTAAAAACAATATTATGAGAATGTGGATGGTAAACCCAAAATTGTTATGTCGTAAACATCTCCTTGGAGAACATGGAGAGATTCATAAACATAGACATAATTTTGTAAAGAAGCACAGTATTACTAATCGTGTTTCTCCAGTAGTTCAGATTGAGCCAAGCTCAATGAAATCCAGACATGATCAGCTTTCAGAAGAAATGTTTCGAAGAGGATATAATCATAGATCCCCTTTTGAACAACCAGATATTTCATATCTCCCTTTTTGTCAGCAAGTAGCTAAGGTGGATATTAATATTTCGGTAAATGATCTTAAAACTCGTTGTCCAATCTGTGATAAAAATCTTACAATATGAAGAACTTTGGTACTAAGGACATTATGAGAATGGAATCTATTAGGGATAAAGCCCCTAATGATTTTATGACTCAAATGATGTATGCTTATAATATGTCATGCGCGATAACAGAACCCGGAAAAGCTTTAGCAAGAGGATATGCCTCAAGGGAAGTCTTTGGAGATTATTCTCCTATTAGTGCAGTATTTTTTGAAAGAGCCTATAATCTTGGGGGTGACCAGGTTGTACCAACGGCTTCAGAAAATCAATGGGACACTTCGGATGAGGGTATTGAAGAACTCTATTTAGAAATACCGAAGAATGAACAGCCAGCTTCCCGAACAGAAAATGCAAAAGTTCTAACTGGTGAAGTTATAAGAAAAACTTCTTTTTCTCAGATTATAGCGTTAGGTAAAATAAATTTAATAAAAGGATCCGGACCTAATTTTGATCTACATGAATATCCTGTAGGAACAATTGAAATGTGGAAAACTGAGGACGGAAAGTATAGAATAATTTACACAGGTAATTGGGAGCCAAATTATCTTATTGGGGAAGAAAGAACATTTAAATTTGATGATAAAGTGGTTAGATGGATAATGGTGGATTATATTGATACAGAGTTGATAGCTAATTTGGCTCCCTTGTATGGCAAATCTTTACCAGTTTATAATTATGATTAGTATATAGAATAAATAAGTAATGGCAGGGGACCCACTAGCAGAATGTACTATAATTAGCTTCGACAATACGTATGATACAACTTCATCATATGCTACGGATCCATATTCTACAGCTACGTATGATGTCCCATACACTTTTACGAGGAGAGAAGAAGAAGATATTGAAAGGATAAAAAAACTAATTAAGAAAAAAATTATTCAAGATATGAAGGATCAATGGAATGAATTTAATAAAGAGTTCAGACCAATTCCTAAAATTCGCCCATCAGCACAACTAAGAGGTATTTGTTTCGGAGGCAGAGGCTGGGCATAAACAAATTTTAAAATATGCACAATAAAAAAACAGCAGAGTATATTCATATTGACAATCTTTCAAAGAAAAGATATGAATATTTTGCCATGGACTTCCCAGATTGGGACCTTGATAAAGAGGCAGAGTTATGTCCTCCAGAAATTCAAAAAAAGATAGATGATTTAGCAGATCAAATTTTAGACTGCATCAAAAGATGGAGAAATTCTCTTCCGTTTGAATTTATTTTAGAGGAGCTTACGAGGCTTGGATGGGCTCCTTGTCTTCTATATGACGATAATGGAAACTTTGCTATTTCTGGGGATGGAATGCAATCTATATCTGAAGAAGCGGATGATCAAGAATTATTCCATTTCATTAAAAAAGATATGTGGAAGGAAACAATTCGTGAAGCCCTTAATTACTATTTAGATCATGAAGAAGACGAAGAAGACGAAGAAGGATGATCTGAAGTGGCTTTCAGTTCATAGAGCTCATCCTTATGGAAATAGGGTTCTTATAGCCACTCCAACAAATGAGAAAGAAACTGGAGAGATTGAAGAGATCTTTAAGACGGGGGATTCCAAGTTGAATTTATGTTCGGTTTTTAAGATAAATTTTGAAGGATGGAATTCATATCTCATTCTTTTAAATTTTGATCATATCCAGTCCATAACATATGGAATGATTGCCCATGAAGCTAATCATATTGTGGATTTTATTATGGATTCGATAGGACAAGTAGTGGATCCTCAAAATAATGAATACAGTGCTTATTTGCTGGAATGGCTAACAAATACTATTTTTCAGCATCTTATTGATAGAGATTTAATGAAATTATTATCAGTAGAATCTAAAATATTAAAGAAAGATGAACAAGAAGAAGGAATTTAGTTACAAAGTAGTTTTCTGGTGTTATGTTTTAGGATTTGTTTTAATATCAGGCCTTGCAATTTATCAAAACTTTTTTGTTTAGAATAAATATAAATAATTAAAAATACAATGGAGAATCTAACTAAAGAGACTTTTCTCGAGAAAGTCTTTGATTATGAAAAAGAAAAAGAATGGAAATTCAAAGGAGCTAGACCTGCTATTATAGATTTCTATGCTGACTGGTGTAATCCCTGTAAAATGGTAACTCCTATTTTAGAAAGACTTTCTGTGAAATATGAGGGAGCTGTTGATATTTATAAGATCGACACTGAAGAGCAGCATGAATTGGCTAGCAAGTTTGGAATTAGAAGCATTCCTTCAATTCTTTTCATTCCTATGGAAGGTACTCCAGAAATGATTCAGGGTGCCTTGCCGCAAGCTTCTTTCGAAGAAGGGATCAGATCTGTTTTGGGAGCAAAGCCCATCCCTAAAAAATACCCAGAATTTGAGGAAGACGAGGAAGAGGTAGAATAAAAAAGGGGCTTGCGCCCCTTAAATAATAACCTTGTCTTGTTTAATTATTAATACTTATTTCCGCAATGCGGGCAAAATTTAAATGAACCTTTCTTTCTCTTAGCTCCGCATTCAGTACAGAAGATTTTTAGATCTTCTTTTACAAATGCTTTTTGCGATAGAGGGAGAATAGTCCAACTCTGTCTCCAGCTTACCCAGGTATTGAATGAAGTTGAATCATACTCAAATGATTGATTTGAATTGGCTCCTTTTTCTACTCGCCCAGTTTCTTGCATATCCAGAGGGGGATCTGCATCTAATCCTCTTTCCATAGATCCAGAAACATTGATATCACAAGAGCAATTAAAAGCTTGAATACCCATATCGCCGACATCTGCTCCACTGGTTAAAGTGTGAGCTCCATCACTGCTACCAACATTTATACTGGTAGTATTTCCACAGTAATAAACTGATGGATTAGAAACCCACGGATCTGGATTTTGCCACCAATCATAAGTATATCCATTGTTTAAATAGACAATATTATTATTTGGTTGTTCTTGGTAAAATTCAACTTCAACTTTACCATTATCCTTTATTGCCTTTTGAACATTAGGATCCTTCTTATCAACTGTATAAGTCGAGAAGATAAACTTTCTAGCTTCATTTAAATATCGCTCAAGAAATACTCTTTCGCCAGGACGCAAAACTATTCCTGAGTCTAAGTACTCATCATTCAATTTAATTTTCGCTAAAACTTTTTTGGTAGTTGGGTTGAATAGTTCTAATTCGAACTCTTCGCCATCTTTTAAATAGATGACATGATTTTCATACTGTTTTACTCGATGTTTGTCTTTTGTTACAAACAGAGTAGGCACAGTCACCTTTTGATAGTGTGCTTTCATATCCTTATTTTTTATTTTTATTTGAAAATTTATTTGATGGTATTTCTCCATCTCAAATGCATCTAGTGCACTAAATCCTCAAGTACAAGGTTATTATTCACTTTATATATCCTGAGTTGCGAAAAGTTTCGACGCTATGTATGAAAACTACGATTTTCACGATTCGTATATACTTTAACAAACCTTTAACAAATAGGATATTTTATCTATAGAACTTTTTATTATATTTGCTCTATAGATAATAACAAAGACATTTTAAGAATTTTGTTGTAGTAAGAAAAGAGTTACTTCGTTTAACATCGATCGGCTGGCCAAAGAGCCAGCACCCAACCTCTTTTCATGTTTCTCAACTAATTTGCACTTTAATTTTAAATTTCATAAGCGCAAAAGCCCGAGAGACACTGTCATCCGGGCTTTTTTTGTAAACTAAATTTTGATATTATGAAGGACGAGATTATTTTAAGTACCGTAGAAGTAAAAGGAAAAGATGTTGCCAACCTTGCTCCAGTTTGGAAAGGTGAAAGATATCACAAAGAAGACGTTACTGAAGAAATGTTAGGAAATGGAAAACAATGGTATGAGTACCATGTCAAGTTCGATGGATTAACTCCTAAGATCTTGGCTAAAACCAATAAATTGAGAAAGCCACTTGTGGCTAAATAAAAATACAATATCTGGCCAGATATTTTTCTTTAACTTAAAAATTAATAGTAATTATGGCAAAGTACAACCAAAAAGTAGAGCCAGTAATCCAAAGGACTACTACTCTTCAGGGTGGATCCGGTTTCACCCAAAAGCCAGAAGCCGAACTTGTAGGTATTCTAGCGACCGGAATGGGAAACAACTTTTATGAAAAAGAGAATGAGCGTGAAGCGAGATTCCGTGAAGTTCTTGGAAAAGTTGCTAAGAAAAACAAACTTTTTGCGGCTAAAGCCCTTATCTATGCACGTACTGTGTTTGGACAGAGGTCTGTAACTCACTTCGGTGCAGTTGAGATGCTTCCTTACCTTCAAGGTGATTCTCTTGGTAAGAAATTCTTCTCCAAGAGGGAAAAAAGAGGCAACTCCGGAGGTATCATCTATCGTCTTGACGACATGGCTGAAATTCTTGCGGCTTATTTAATGAAGAATGGAAAAGATGCGTCTATTCCTAACTCTATTAAGAAAGGTTTCAAGGATGCGATTGAGCATGCAGATGGTTACGAGCTAGCTAAGTACCAAATGAAAAATAGGGGAGTATCCCTTGTGGATATTGTGAACCTGGTTCACCCTGTTGAGACTGAGAGGAATGGATACATTGACATCCCTACAGATGTTTATCTTAAAGCTGTTGAAGGAACTAAGTTTGCTAAGGAAACTGTTGATAAGAGAAAGAAAACCGTAAGGACCCCTTCTCTTAAGGCTCTGGTTCTTGGTATCCTTAAGCAGTTCAACACTGTGGAAGATAAGAACACTGAAACTGGTAAGCAAGTTGCTGAAAAAGTTAAATCTGGTGTAATTACCAAAGAGGAAGCTGCAGTTGAACTTAAAGAAGCTAAGTCTGAAAATTATGGCGAGCTTATTAAGACCAAGAAAATCGGTTACCTTGCTCTTCTAAGAAACTTAAGAAACATACTGAAGACTGATGATACTGAACTTCTTGACGAAGCTTGCATCCTGTTAACCAACAAGGAATTTATCGTTAAGTCCCTTGTATGGCCACACCAAATTGACCTTGCTATGGAAGTTATGCTTCTTGAGTTCAATGGTGCGAAACTACAAAAGGTGACAAAGGCATTGGCTACAGCGTATGAAAATGCGATTCCAAACCTTGAACAACTTTTACCTGAAGGCAGAACTGCAGTTGTATTTGATACATCTGGTTCTATGTCCGGCGGAGGCTGGGGTGGTGGTGTTCAGGTTTCCTTTAACGGAAAGCCTAAGTCTATTAACTCTACTCCGGTAGAAAAGGCAGCTCTTATTGCAGCTACGTTTGCAAAAGGTACTGGTGGAGATGTTTACCACTTCGGTACATCAACTCAGAGAATCAAAGGATTCAACCCTAATGATTCTATCAATACTCTAAAGAGACATTTCATGGACCACTCCGGAAGGGCTGGACACGGAACTGCTTACTCTACTATTCTTCCTGAACTTTCAAGCTCAGGTGGACAATATGATAGGATTCTTATCATCACTGATGAACAAGGATGCGACTCATTTGAACAATCATATAAGAGGTACAGTGCTCAGTACGGAACTCCTTATGTTTACTTCATTAATATTGTTGGATACGCTCCTACAATGCTTAAAGAAGGAAGCAGAATCTTCAGATTACAAGGTTACTCTGCGGATATATATGAAAAGATTCCTAGACTCGAAATGAATGTCAAGGAAGTTATCGATGCTATAAACGCAATCGAGATATAAGAATAATCAGGCCCGGGTTTTTCTCGGGCCTCTTTATATAAATAAATTAAATTAATAAACAATTACAATGAAAAATGGTAAAGTAAAATTCTTCAATGAGGACAAAGGTTTTGGATTCATTACTGAAGACGGAACAGGTACGGATCACTTCGTACACATTTCTGGTGTTAAAGAGGAAACTCTACATCAAGATGACGAAGTATCTTTCGAACTAGTCGAAGGAAGAAAAGGTTTAAATGCAGTTAATGTTACATTAATATAAAAAGTATTTAACGATTTTTAACGAGCTGGGATTTTTTAATCCCGGCTTTTTTTATTACATTTGCATTTACAAAGACACACAAATGAGAAAAGCTCTTTTAATTATTTTTTTAATCTTATCTTCGCTTACCGCCCTACCCCAGGCCGAAGATAGTGGGGAATTCCAATTTCTGACAGGCTATTACGGAGACTACTTCGAACAACCATACGTCAGGAATTTTCATGTGTTTTATGCCGGCCTCGGTTATAAAAGCACAAACTCGTCTATATATGGAAAGGTGAATTATGGTTTGCTTCCTGACTGTAGAGGGTATCAATTCGAGCTGGATTACTATCAGCGAATATCCAAAAAAATAACAAGCTGGTGGAATTATGCCTATAGTCAAAATGACAATTTCCCAAATCATCGGGCAATGATGAGACTGTGGTATGAATTACCAAAAGGATTTCTCGTCTCGGGCGGATTAAGATATTATTACTTTGATCAAAGCCTTTTTACAACTTCTCTCGGCCTTGAAAAATACATGGGAAGATTCTGGGTAGAAGGACAAGCTTTTGTCCATTTCAAGAATCCAGACCCAAGGATGTCTTATCAATTAAATTCCAGGGTCTTCTGGAAAGACTACAACTACGTTCAGCTATCTTTATTCACAGGAGCAGCTCAAGATGAGCCCTGGGTAAACGATGGACTTTTACCACCTTCATTAAACTCTCATGGTGTGGGTCTCGGCCTTTGCACTTATTTAGGAGAATCCAAAAGGTTCCAACTCAGAACAAATATTGGGTATCAATATGAAGAATATCAGGAAGGAACCTGGAGAAATCGATACACAGCAGGTGTAGGAATTGTTTTTACAATCTTTTAAATTTGAAACTATGAAGAGATTAATGATAGTTTTGGTCGTATTTGTATTAGCAATTCTGGCCTTATTTTTTACACAATCGACGAATCCTCCAATTGGGGAAAGTCTTTGGTTGATGGAATTCAACATATTTGGAGCAACACTAAGATTTGTGGACATCCTAACTTCAGTTACCATTTTCTTTGTATCGGTGATGATATTGCTTCTATTTGTTATCTTACTTAATAGAGGCCGGATGGAAAGGAGATCAAGGGTTAAGGAATCGCTATTGGAGAAGTATCAGGAATTAGTTTTGGATTATATAGAAACATCCAAAAAAGAGGATATGGATGCCCTTTCTAAATTAATGAAAACCAAATTCAGAAAACAGCTATTGAGAGATCAAATTGTGGATGTAGCTAAAAATCTTAAGGGATTTGAATTACAATTGGCCCAAAATCTTTATTTTCAACTAGATCTGAATAAAAGAACCTATCGTAAAATCAAAAGAGGCCATTGGCATAATAAGATTAAGGGGATAAAAGAGTTATGCGCTTTAAGTATTACCGATGAGAATGACTTGATTATAAAATATGCCAGTTCCAAAAATCAGGTTCTTCGAATGGAGGCTCAATCAGCTCTGGTAGAATTATCTAGATTTGATGAAAAAGCGAATCCATTTCTTTTCCTGGATGAATTTAAAGAGCCCTTTTCTTTATGGGAACAAATATCCCTCCATCAATCAATGGTGGAAAGAGATATTAAACCTCCGGATTTTCATAGGTGGCTTTTCTCTGATAATCCTTCGGTGATTCTTTTTTGTTTGAGAATGACTAGGGAATATAAGCAAACCTGGAATGCAGATTGGGTAAAGATGCTTGCATGGCATGATGATGAGAACGTACGAAATCTGGCTTATGAGGTCCTGGGTGATTTACAATTGTCTCCTGCATTGAAAGAAGTCAGAAAACTCTACAAAGATGAGACCATTGATAACAAGAGGGAAATGATCAAGAGTATGAGAAAGGCAGCCGATCCCAGCCTTATCAATTTTCTGAAGAAGGTTATTGACAGAGAAGAGGATGCTGAGGTTCTTGTAGAGGCTGTAAGAGCTATTAATGATTGCGGCGAAGAGGGTAAAGAAACTCTTGATAAGATGTTGAAAGACAAATACAAGAACTATAATATTATAATTAAACACGTTAAAGATCGTAAGATCTCCTAAAAAAATAAGATATGGACTTTCTGATAAATTTTGTTTTCTTCTTTACAGTAATATTGCTCCTTCTTTATGTAGGGCTTGGATTATTCTCGTCACTTGCTTTGAGGAGATATACCCATAAAAATTCCTATGTAAATTACGACCATGTTGCTATTTCTCCATTATCTCCACCGGTTACAATTATATCCCCGGCATATAATGAAGAGAAGAGTATAATTAACACAGCTAAGACCCTAATGGGTCTTCACTATTCTAATTTCGAAGTAATTATAGTTAATGATGGATCCGATGACGATACTCTGAAACTCTTGAAAAAAGAGTTCAAGCTTCAGAAGACCAATTATTTCTTTGATTATAAGATACCTTGCGAGAGGATTAAGGGAATTTGGAAATCAACCGATCAAAGATATAAAAGACTAGTAGTCTTGGATAAAAATAATGGTGGTAGTAAAGCTGATGCAATCAATGCGGCGCTAAATGTCACCCGAAATGACTTGGTCGTAACTATTGATGCGGATTCCATTATTGAGCCTGATTCTATTAGTAAGATGGTAAAACCATTCCTTGAAGAAAAAAAGAAAAAGGTTATTGGTACCGGTGGAGCCATCCGTATTCTAAATTCCTGCGTAGTTGAGAACGGAAGAATCAAGGAAATCAATCTTCCTAAAAGTCTTCTTGCCAAACTTCAGGTTCTTGAATACACAAGAGCATTCCTTCTGGGACGTATGGCTTGGTCGCAACTTGACGGACTTATGCTTATATCAGGTGCCATGGGTATGTTCGATAAGAAAACTATGATTGAATGCGGGGGATATGATACTACAGGAATTGGTGAAGATATGGAAGTGGTTCTGAAGATGCGGAAATATATGGCCACAAAAAAGAAGAAGTACATTGTCACCTATATTCCTGATCCACTGTGTTGGACTGAAGTACCTGAGGATGTTAAATCACTGAAAAATCAAAGGTCCAGATGGACAATGGGTCTTATCGATTCCCTGGAGAAGTATAGAGGTATGTTTATGAATCCAAAGTATAAAAGACTTGGAATGCTTGGCTACCCATTCTGGCTTATCTTTGAATGGTTAGCTCCGATTCTGGCTAGTCTTGGAATACTTTATACTATATTCCTGATAGCGACTTCTGCTATTAATTGGCCATTCTTCTTATTGATAACTGGATTCATTTATTCCTTTTCTGTGTTTCTTTCCGCCTGGACAGTTTTATTCGAAGAGATAACCTTCCATAAGTATCGACATAAAAAGGACGTAGCCAAGCTCCTATTGGTGTCCCTCATCGAACCTTTCCTGTATCCTATGCATGCTTATTTCGCAGTAGTTGGAAACATTAAATATGCTTTCAATAGAAAAGGATGGGGAAAGATTAAACGGACTGGGAACGAAACAAAATAATTAACACATTCTTAACGTCCGGGATTTTTTAGTCTCGGGCGTTTTTTGTATATTGTCCATATAAAATCTATAATAATGAACTCCACCGAAGTATTAGCAGCCCAAGTAGCTGAAAAGTATATGTATCACGAGCTCCAAAAAGCTGGAGGTGCAAAGATTTCCAAGCCGGAAGAATATGCTGCAGCAGAAAAGAATTGGATTCATGCTAAAGGAATTCTAAAATATGAGATAGAGTACTTTATGGGAAATCATACTATACAGCCTCGAAAATGATTGATATAGAAACTGCCACACACAAAGAACTTTTGGTCGAATACGATGAATGTCAGAAGTTATGGAGCAAATATAGCTGTGATTGTTTTGGTTTTTATATTCAAGCTTTACATAAAGCTATTGTAGAAAAAGGAGGATGGCCAACATGATAGAAGGATTAGAAGCAGATTATAAGTTATCAGCTACATTTTCCCAGCCAAAAGATGGAAATGATGCCGGTGATGATTACCAGGAACTGGAAGTTAGAACTGCTGATTGTGGAGGAGGGCCATATCTGATTATAAACACCGAAAGATGGGCTATTGATATGGATAGTATTGAAGATATTACGAAGTTATTAAAAGAATTTGTAGAAAAGTTCAAGAAAGTGCAGGATGGAAAAGTTTGAACCCCAATATAAAAATATTCTCAGGAAGCTGCAAGTAAAGCCGAAGGCAACTCCTGATAGGAGAACAATGACTAGGAAACAATTCAGAGATCTCCCTGTAGGAACACGTTATATTTCTAAAAATGGAAGACTTGGGATGAAACAAACTTTTAGGGAAAATATGGAATATTTCCTTTTTAATCTATTGAAATATATCATACATCCCTTCTATTGGGCAGGCGTGTATACTGGCAGATTTTTAAGGACCATTTTTATGAAGAAAATGAATTTTCAAGATAATGGAATTTGTGGTCCGGGATATAGCTCCTGGCATGAAGAACATTTTAACTGGGGATTACTCTCTTTTATTTTAGTAGTAGCATTTGTAATCATTTATTTTATATTTTTACGATGAGATGGTTTGAAAGACCCAAGTGGGAATTAATTGTCGAAGATCACCAGGCCCATTTTTTACAATGGAATCCTGGGACTGATGGCACTAAAGAGATTACTCACAGAGTGGATATTTATAAAAAAGTACAGAGAAACGGAATTATCAAACATAAAGTAATTTACAAAACAGAAGTACTTACAGGAATTTTTTTAAACGTTTAAAAAAGAAATCATGGCAGAAAAAGAAGAAAGATCCCCTTGGAAAAAGTTCGTAAGAGTATTTTGGATTACTGTTAGCGTAATTGTTGCTATAATTATTTTTGGATTCATCACAATGTTTAGTTCGGTCCCTATAGACGCTGAGGACCTGACTGATAACCAGCAATATGTTGCTACTGTCTCCCATGATGGAACGGTGTACACTTATTATTGTACTGGATATATCAGGAATATAATTAACGGTTCTTTTGTCCTTATTGATTATAAAGGGGAGGCTACAAATGAATTATTTATAACTGAAGGTACTTATTTTCAGGTTAAAAAGAATCCAAATTATAAGGAAGAATACTTCCAGGAACTTGAGAAAGAGAAAGTAAAAGTAAAAGAAAAAATACCCCCAAAATCTGTATAATGGCAAAAGGTATTCCAGTAGCTCATTGTAGCAAGTGTCCTTATAAGGATGAAACAAATCATTGGTCCTCTGATGGATGGGATAGAATGTGTGATTGGGTTTGTACTAAAGTTGGAGATGAACCTAGAAAAATCCAGGGTGCTGTAGAATGGCATGAAGAATCTAAAATACCATTGCCTGATTGGTGTCCATTACCTGAAATAGTAGATCCATCATGAGCTGGAATTATAGAATAGGAACTCATCTTTATTCATATAAAGAAACTTTCCCCGATAATCCTATTTTATCGGCAAAAAAAGATAAGAGGATGTTTTCTATCATAGAAGTTTTTTATGATGAAGATGGGAATCCTAATGGGTATTCTGATACAGTTAATCCTACTCTGGATTGGACAACTTTGGAGGATCTTGTCGGAACGGTCAATAAGATTAAAGAATGTTTATCAAAGCCCATAATTGATATAGATAATTTTCCAAATGAATGGCAAATGGTCTTACCTGGATAGAAATGAATATAGAAAAGCTAAAAGAATATTTGGATAGTAAAACTCCTGAAGAGCTGACTAAAGAGTGGAATGAAATGTTTCCTTTAGAAAATGAGCCGTCAAAAGGCTGGGTTAGTATCGAGGATCATTTGCCTCAGATGTATGCTATTGATATAATGAAAGGATATTCGGAATTTAAAGTTAAGTATGATGATGGAAAGGAAGATGTTGCCTGGATCAGCGATCACAATGTTTGGTACTATGTTGCTAAAGAAGCTGGAATTACTCACTGGTTTAATGATTAAAAAAATGAGAAAATCGAATATTCAATTACTAGAGAAGAATGGCTGGGATGTTGTATGTGAAAATCCATTTGAACTTGAGATGTGGTCCGACGATAAAATGGTTATGATCGGGGAAGCTAAAGGCTATGCGGCAGAACTTATTCTAGAGAATTGTAAAGAGAAATGGTTAGAACAAGAAAAAAGAAGATTAAAATTAGAAAAATGAATGCACAAGAAAAGAAAATAATGGATTTAGAAAAAAGAATGTACTTCTTTGTTCCTTATAATATCTTGGATATACAAAAAGGAATTCAAGCAGGTCATGGAGGCTTCCGGTACATATTAAAATATGGAAGATATAATCCAAATCACGAGATTTGGGATTTCATAGAAAACCACCAGACCTGGATTATATTTAGTGGGGGAACTACTAACGATGATTATAACGGAATAACTAATGGACTCTGTCTTCAGGAAATTGCAGGTTCACTTGATTACTTCAATGATTTTTGTGATCATAATCAAATAGTGGACTATTCTACTTTTAGAGAGCCCGATTTAAATAAAGCCTTAACTGCAGTTTGCTTTCTTGCGGATGAAAGGGTTTTCAATTATGATGATTATCCAGATTTCCATGATTGGATTATTCAGCAAGAAATCGTAATTGAAGATGAAAAGTTAAATACTTTTACAAATTTGAAAGGAAAAACGGCAATAGAGCTTAAGGAATTATTTCCTGGCATGTATCCTCTATGGATAACATTTTTAGGAGGTGCTAAAAATGTATTTTTAAGAAATTTATTAAAAGGAAAAAGATTTGCATAATGGAAAAGACACTAACTTATGAAGAGCAGGTAAAGATCAAGAATCTCCTGACAGCAGTAAAACAAGATGCTTTTGATTTGGAAGACATCAAAGATTCTATGCTCAAAAAAGTTGATCAGATTAATGAGATTTTAAATCAGCAATAATGAACATCTTAAATTTTTTGACGACAAAACAAAGAATACAGATGTGTTTTTGGGGTCCTACCCGGAGATACGAGTATTTCGAGTATCTTCATATGGGGATGCATCAGCAAGCTGCTTTTAGAAATGCAAAGGAACATAAAAAGGCAAAGGACTATCCTTTCAAAAAGAAATAATGGCTGAAATGCACGATAAATTTATGAAGACGGCCTTCGAATTTGCCGCTGAGTCTAAATGTGTATCCTATCATGTTGGGGCAGTTATTGTTAAGAACAAAAGGATAGTTTCTATAGGCTATAATGGAACTCCTCCCGATACCCCTAACTGTTGTGATGTATTTGATAAGGATAACTTTGATAGAGAAGCTCACCATCATTGGTCTAAAGAAAATGAGATTCATGCTGAAATGAATGCTGTGATGTTTGCTGCGAAAGAAGGAGAAAGCATTAAAGGATGCGATATTTATGTGACCACTCAGCCTTGTAATGATTGTCTCAAGAATCTTTCAATGACAGGTATTAAAAATCTTTACTATTTATATCCTTATGATAAGGAAGAGATGAATCCTGCTATTTTGAAGGTCATTAAAGTCCAACAAGTACCTGGGGCGGATGAAATCAAGGAATGGGTTGAGAAAAACGAACTTAATTACGTTCCAAGACAAAGAAAGATACAAGAAGATCTTAATAACCCGGATAAAAGACGTTTCAACGGAATTATCTATAAAGTAATAACGGAGCTAGCAGAAATAACAACAACAGAGTATTTTATAAGAAGACCACTTGATGGAAAAGTATTCCGGGTCTTTACCCCATTCTATGAAAAGGACTTGGGGAAGGAAATAGAAGGACATTTGACCGAACAAAATGATGAATTGGTATTTAAAGTTGACAGATAAATTCTTTACCGAAACCTTAACGAATAAAGTTTTTTTGTATTGATTTTTTTAGTATATTTGGGTATAAGAAATAAGAAATAAAAAATGGATTACAAAGAATCAGTAAAAAATATCAGGGAAGAATTAAGTACCTATATAAGAAAGAATCAAATCCAAACTCTGGTACTGGGTATCTCTGGTGGAATCGATAGCACTTTGTGTGCATTATTGGCACGCCCTGTCTGTGATGAATTAGGGATTCCTTTGATTGGAAGATCCCTACCATCCAAATCTAATTCGGATGGAGAAAATTCAAGAGCCAAAGAAATTGGTGAACTTTTCTGTACAAATTTTGAAGAGATTGAAATACAAGATGCATTTAGAAATATGCATAACTTGGCATGCTTAAATTATGCAGAAGATACTGATAATGAAGATATTTTGAGAGGAAATATCAAAGCAAGGATTCGTATGATTCTTTTGTATGATATTGCGGGGGCTTCAAATGGCATGGTTCTTTCTACTGATAACTACACTGAATTAATGCTTGGTTTCTGGACTCTTCATGGAGATGTTGGAGACTATGGTATGGTTCAGAATCTTTGGAAAACTGAGGTTTATGAAATGGCAGAATGGATCCAGAATAATGAATACTCCCCAGTAAGTGAAAGAGGTTTAGCTATCAAATCGTGTATTGATGCTGATGCCACAGATGGACTTGGAATTTCTAAAACAGATCTTGAGCAGATACTTCCAACTTGGGAAGGAAGTTCAAGAGATGGTTATGCTAAAGTTGATACTATATTAGAGAATCACTTTTCTAGGGGGGTTTCTGACTTAGATGATCCTGTTATACACAGATATTATAGAACAGAATTTAAAAGAAATAATCCAGTTAATATACCGAGAGAACGAATTACTAAAAATTGATAAAATGGATAGAACAGAATTATTACTACAGAATAATACGAACGAGAAGCATGCTTTTGTTTTTAAAAAACTTGCTGACTTGAAGAACATTGCGGACCTGGATGGTGTTTTTAAAGAGATAGAAAAAGCTGCTATTGAAGGAAAATACACTGCTAATCTTAAAGAAGAACTTGTTGAAGCTCAGCAAGATACTCTTCATTCATTGGGTTTTGATACTTATGTTTATGAAGAAGATGATGAAGAGTATGCTGGTGGATTTAGGTCCTGCGTTGAATGGGCGGATGCATCAGATCCAAATGAAGATGACGACTAAATAAAAAACTACTAATTGAATAAAGATGAAGAATAGAAAAGCACTAATAGTAGTTGATGCTCAATATGATTTTATGCCTGCTACTGAGGAGGAGCACGAAATTGGAATGGGAGGAGCATTAGCTGTAACGGACGGAGATCAAATCGTCCCAGTAGTAAACGAACTACTTAAGAAATTTGAACTGGTAATTTTTACTAAGGATTGGCATCCAAGTAATATGGATGCATTTGCTTCAATGCATAAAGGTAAAAGACCCTTTGCCCGATATAAAAATAAAGAAGGAGAGGAAGATACACTTTGGCCTGCACACTGTTTACAAAATTCAAGAGGTGCAGATATACATGAGGGTATTGACCTGGGATTAATACCCGGGGATTTTTACATATTTAAAAAAGGCATTGATAAAGATAGACATCCATATTCAGGGTTTGGGGCAGAAGGATTAGAAGAGTTCTTAAATGAAAGAGGAGTAGAAGAAGTCTTCATTGTCGGTTTGGCTCTTGATTATTGTGTTAAAGATACGGCAATTGATGCTGCAATGAAAGGATTCAATGCAATAGTTATTGAAGATGGAACCAGACCAATTGATCCCAATATTAATTCTACACTTAATGAATTTCAGGAAGCTGGAGTAAAACTAATTGAATCCTGGGAATTTGATATGTTTAATTTATTAAACTAAGTTATGCCGGAATACAGAGAATACTTATCCGTAGATGAAATAGCAAAGGATTATGCTATTCGTAGGCATCGTGAGGTGAATCACAATTATGATGCAATTCATAATTATGCATTTCACTTGACTATGGTCGTTGATGTTGCGAATAAGTATATTCATCTGATTCCAGAAAAAGACCGAGCTGATGTTTTAGGAGGATGCTGGACTCATGATATAATTGAGGATGCCAGGGAAACTTATGGAAACGTTAAGAAATCTACAAACGAAACTATAGCAGAATATGCTTTCCGTTGTACAAACGAAAAAGGGAGAACTCGGAAAGAACGTGCTAATGAAAAGTACTATTCTGAAATTACTGAATACAAGCACTGTACTT
>Ga0307378_10005752_pt1 | contig 17165 bp, 24 predicted proteins | sample UN1MG_FD_202238 | JGI IMG/M metagenome (GOLD analysis project Ga0307378, IMG submission 202238) | Soil microbial communities from Risofladan, Vaasa, Finland - UN-1 | ecosystem: Environmental > Terrestrial > Soil > Coastal area > Acid sulfate soil | place: Finland: Risofladan, Vaasa | collected... | reverse complement strand
GTTCTTCGGCAGAATAGTCAATCATTATTGGTTGAGCTGACACTAACGGATTACCGTCTTCATCTTCCTCAACAACTACCCTTGGGCCCATGGGTGTAACGCCTGGTCCTATTACAGGGTTAGATAAAGGATTGTCTAGGATGTCAAAGTTTACATCAGCAAGTGTGTTTGGTTCTGTAGCTAAAGCATACTCAGCCATGATTAAATGGTGAAGCTTTTGTTGAGACTGTTGCCATTTACCAATAGCAGCTCCTTCAATTCCATACATCATTACCTTATACAATCCCCAAAGAGTATCCTTCTCAGTAACTAAAGACTTCTCATCTTTATATTCCCGATCGATTGATGATGCTTGAGTAGTTGTCATTAACTCATGCTCAAAGTACAATGCCCCCATCACTCTACCATATGATTCAATAGACATTTCTTGTGTCTTCATACGGTTTTTCTCTGAGATGATGTTATCAAAGTGCTCCTCGGCATTGTCAATGATTTGTTCAATGATATTGAACGCTTCTTCATCAGCATTACCTGTGTGCATTCTTATCCATGAAAGACCTTCCGTTCCAAAGAACGATGACTTATTCTCATAGATAAATGCTCCAATACCACAACTGAATTTTACTTTCTTGTTGTATGAGTTAGCCCAAGAGAATAACATCCCCATGTCTGGATCCTTCGTGGATCTTATATGAATCTTTGCTACTGCTACTTCTCCATTGTCAGTATAGATATACTCAGTGTCTTCAACAATGAGCCCTGCATTACTTAACTCAGCGTTCACCTTATCGATGATGTCGCCATGAGTAATTGGAGTATATGTTTTTGTTTTTGCTGGCAATCCTACTGAACGTAGAAAAGCATCGGTACCTGTATAATTTGCTCTTTTCATTAGAATAAAGTTTTTGGTGTTATTAAAGGCTCTACTATTGCTATCTCCTTCCTGATAATTCTTAGGTAGTATGTGAGATCAACATTGTAGTCCTCGAACTTTTTATTAGGGTCAATCTTTATTGCGACTTGCTCCAATACTTTGGCAGCCTCAACTTTGATTTGCTTGACGATGACATCCCCTTTCTTATAACTCTTAGTCACGACATCATTCTTATCTACCACATCGAAGGGCTCATCAACAACAGTACGTTGTTCTTTTACGAGCTTACATCCACGTTTGGATACATAATAACGTATCGTCTTTTGAGTGTCATGATTGTATAATAGACCATCTTCAACACAAGTCTGTAGGATTTTCCAATCTCCCTTCGCGCGTATTCCTGCACAAAAATCATGGATATTCTTACATGCTTCAACAGTTTTCTTAGGATCAACACCATGTACAAAGTAATTGTAGATAGCGATAGCCTTAATTCTGTAGCTTTTATTCTTGTGAAGGTCTTTGTCTATTACAAATCTTCCCTTGAGTTTAATAGGATAGTGGTAGAATTTATCATCTATCTTCTTAATGAGAGGTTTTGGATACGTATTCTTAAACATTTCATGAGCCTTGTCTTCTGCGATTTCGTATGGCTTAAATATACCCATGTAGTTGTTTACGTCCCATATGATTAACTTTTCATAGAATTCATACTCTAATACTAAGTCAGTCGTTTTCTCCCACTCTTCACAGATCTTATCATATAAGGCTTCATGTTCTTTTGGGAATATGATTTCACCTCCATCTGTATTAACCATTACTGGCCTAGCTCCTGGTATAGTTTCACATAGCTCCTCCATTAGTTGAACTAACAAGAGCTGACCGTTGCATGTTATCTGCATGGTCAAGAAACTATCCTTTAGAAAGCTACTTTTATCGTTACTCAATCCGAACCCTGCGTTTAGTACAATCTTGAATAGATAGTTAAGTGGGTTGGATTTCGGATACTTTAATCGTTCGGTATAGAACCATAGATATCTCGGACAAAAAATCTTTGCCGGTATATGTGCTGGACTCCATCCATTTCTTATACATAGGTTGGGGTAGTATGACTTCACATCAAATGATTTGATTATCATGTCATCATCCCTCTTGTACAATCCTCGCTTGGCACCATGGATTCCTCCAAGTGCAAACGAAAACTCCAATCCCCTGTAGGTAGTCTTATGTTTAAAGCTACCCTTCAGATTCTCAGCATCTAACTTCAATGATTTGAATTTCGATAGTGTATTCTGTAAAGGTTTTGTAAGAAACTTTATATAAGGCAGGATCGCCTCGTCTAAGTGAATGGTTTTTCTATACGTCTGCATCTTCTTCAGTTCCTTTGGACTGATTCCCATATCCTTACTAAGTAAGTCTAACAGGATAGCCTTTACCAACTTCGGTTCAGACAGATTTTGCAGAGGTATACCGAAGTGTTTTGATAAGTCATCGCGTATTTGAATCTGCTCTCTATTGAGTGACAGCAGATGTCTGGTAGATAAACAATCATTGATACAGTAAACTGTTAACTCGATTATCTCTTTCATGTTGAGAATACTGTCGGGTTTACAGTTCATGTCCATAATGTTGTGCCAATCCATATTGAACTGCAACCACTTCAATGAAGCAAACTTCTGTTGATTGTTGTAGTTGTTGATGGCAGCAAGGTCTATTTCCCTGAACGGTAGCTCCTCAATTCGATATGGGAGGTAGCCTTTGTCATTCTTTTGCTCTATCAGTTTCTGTACAAATACGAATACCTTCCTAGCGATCTCTCCTCCTGTTAGAGTTACGAGCTTTCTTCTTTCTTTGTAGCAATATAAAGCTATCTGCGAATCAAAGCTGAGTCCGTTGAAGGATACGATGTAATGTTTCTGTTCAACTTCTTCAAGGAATTGGATGTACTGTACAAATTTGTTTTCATAGTCTGACATTTCAAACTTAACGATGTCATTGGTATCCTTAATGTTTATATAAACCGCGAGAAAACAATTTAGTATCGTCTCATAGTCATAGACATAAGTTTTATTCATAAACAATAGGTGATAAAAAAAGGGTACCCATCTTGAGTACCCTCTTATATTAATTGTAGCTTGATTATTTTTTCTTCTTCTTTACTACACCGATATACTTGTCCCAATCAAAGTCTTGATTGTAAGCATACGTCTTTAAGAATCTTCTTACGTCATCTAAGTCATGAATAAAATACTCATGAAAGGTTTCGATAAGAACTCTTTCCTGTTGATAAGGCATCATTGCCGCCGATTCTTTACTGTTATTTGGTAATGGCGCACCGTTACCTCATAACTTTGGCAGGAAATGAAAAGATTCTTTCTTTATCTTGCTAATAATAGCAAGAGTAGAACGTACTGGATCCCAAATGATCTCTACAAATGGTGAATCAGCAGACATTGGGATACCTGAAAAGCTATCTTCGGGTTTTTCCATCTGCTCTTGTTGGAACGGACTTACAATGAGTAAGATGTTCTGATGTTTGTTGGTTTCTTCTGACATAAAAATATATTTTAGCCCAAATATATATAAACTCTTAGAGTTCTACAAGGCCTTTTGCGTAGTTGTATGGTAACTCAAAGTCATTTTCTTCTAGGTGCCACTTGGCTATATCATAAGCACCTTTGGCCATGACTTCCCATTTTTGCAGTGATGTAGATGATACAGGATAGCAGTAAACTTGATTGTCTTTATCGACAACGACGTAATGAATCTTCATGGTCCATTGAGCCTTGCTTTCTTTTGGGATGAGCGACAGGAGTAATTCCTTATAGACGATAGGCTGGAGCCAGTAATTGTACTCCGATGTCATGAAACTTTTAGTCCATGCGTCAAGGCTCTTGGATGTAGTCTTCAAATCTACTATATGAATGACAGCATTCTCATAGTCAATCTTTACACAGTCAAGTATACCTTTTAGTCCGAACTCATAGCCATTTAACTCAGCTTTTAACTCAATTTCTTTACGAACATCTTGCTTAATGCTTCGGGCTGTAAGTAAATCCATCGCTTTCTTGTTGTTTAGAATAGCATCAGACTTTTCTTTTGCCTTAAGGCTCATGTCCATATCAACAATAGTTTTCCTTTCACTTATAACTAATACGTTGAAGTATTCTATTGTTTCCGGAGTGATTGCTTTCTCTAATCTTTTCTGATCACCGGTTAACTTCACTCCATTGACAGCTCTTACCGCATCAACAAGAGTTTGATATAGGTCTTGAGATTTTAATTCTGCTAGCACTTTACTCTCAAAGTCTGAAAGGGTGTATGTATCAGCTGGGTTGCTTTCAATTTTAGGTTTGGCATAGGTTTTATATACTTCATCTATGACATCCTTAAGCTTTCCTCCTGGTACTTTCTTTGACATGATGACAAATTTATCATCGAAGTTATCAGGCTCTAATACAAGACAATGGAGCAGCTCCCCTATGTCTAGATGTTTCCCGCTTATTTCCTCACGTTCTCTTAGGATATAATCCTTGTAAAAAATACGAGGATCTAATATTAACTTTACTAAAGAACTGAAGCTGAAGTAAAACTTATCCTTCTTAAATGCTGCCTCTTGTTCTAACTTGTACTCTTCGTACTCTTCATGTTCACTCATACTCGTTTCTTTTTAGGGTTTAACTTACCTCCTGCTTTAAAGGTGTTCTTTGGGGGTGCAATGTATTCTTTAGCTAAGAACTTCTGTCCTTGCGTAGGGTTAATACCTTTCTCTTCGCAATGTACTTGCCATACACCTACTAATATGTCAAGGTTGTAATGAACAGTCATTGCTCTCTTTGATAGGAAGGCAAATAGTCTTTCACCTTGACTTAATGGTGTGCAAAACGTCGAAGCCTCTATATACTTTTGTGGTATTAGGGCTAAGATATATAGTAGCGATTCTTCGATGTTGCATTCATTGACTATGTTTACAATCAATCGGACATCTTCATCACTACCCTTTATCATTCTTTTCATGCGTTCATAACGCTTCAATGTTAATATGGGTCGATCCATATATCAAGGTTTGATTAGTTCAAATTGTTCTTTCACCCAAGAGTCCCCTATGTGACCTTTTTCCATGTGCATTGAAAATCTATTTAACAATTTACCTTTGAAATGGTAAGGTGTAATACCCTCACCTAAATACTCTACTTTAGTTCTTTCTCCATCCATATTGAGAGATAAATCTTTTGTGACATAAATTCCTGCTTCCATAATAACTAAGGTTTAATAATCATAATGTTTTACTCCACATTTTTTGCATTGAGTAGTTACAACCCAATTGCCAACACTTATAACTTCATGTTCTGAAAAGTGAAATATACTGCACCATAGTTTCTTTATCATAGTGTTATTTATTTGAAGGTTTGTTTGAATCTATTTCAACTTGTAAATCTATGAGCTTACGTCTTTCAGTTTTAGAAGTCCAGTTGTTGTCTACGGTTTTTTCAATTTCCTTTTCTAGTTCTTTTTTAGTCCCTTGAAATGGATGTCCTGTAATTTCTTCGTACTTTTCTTCATCGGTTGGTTCGTCTATCCAACTACGTCCAAATGTTGCCATAATAATCAAGGTTTAATTTTGTGAATAAGTTTAAATACTTTCCAATGCTTGTCCTTTTCTTCTTTTGAAATGTGATTATTAAAAAATGCAATCTCAACAAGTGATTCAAGTTCTTCAATTCTTTTCTTTTGAAGTGAGTGTTCTCGAAGCCTACGCTCAACATCTTTTTGGTATTGTGTATCTGACATCATAAAATCAAGGTTTGTTATTTTGCCGAGACCTTTTCTCTTTTCTTGTTTCTAGCTTAAACGGCTTCGAAGGTCCATACCTTTTAAATCCAAAGACTTCATGCTTGATGCTTTCGAATAGCTTTACATCTGATCCGGGCTTTTCTATCCTTAAATCTTCTGTAATGCCTATCTCTTGAAGTATATCTTCGACGAAGGTTATTTTTTCGTTTCGGTAGTAGAGAGAAATTAAAGCATTCTTTCCTCTGTCAATCAATTCCTGCACCGTCTTATCTTTTGTCATGCTGGTGTTTGGTTTTGACTTTCTTGTTAATGTTCTGAGTAGTACTTTATTGTTCATAAACTAAAATTTTTTATAATATGAACCGCCCACTTAAAAGGTCTAATGTAGAACCAATTAAGTAGACGGTAGCATTAATTAATCAAGGATGTTATCAAGTACTGCATCAGACGTTAAGAGTCTGTTGAAAGCCTGTACATCCAGATTTGTTATCTTCTTACCCAATACAAACTTAAGGTCTGTACCAAGACAATCTGAACCTAATAACTCCTCTATACGATCGATGATCTCGTCGGTAGTATTATCAGCATTCAAATGGAACTGAGCGTAAGTTATCAAACGAGAACAGATTACATAAGCGATATCGCCTCGGTAGTCGTTATTTGCTCCTTTAATCAACTCCTTCAATCTTTTCTCTATGTCTTTGAACTTAACAGTAGTATCTAAGATTTCTTCAGTAGTAATTAGCTTATCCATATTGTTGTGGATGAATGCAGTAAACATTGTAGTTGCCTCAACTCCAAGTGAACCTTCCCCAAGTAACTGAATCAACTCTAAGCTATTTGCTGTGTTGAAATTGGATATGCTAGATATGGAATTAAAGAACTTGGTGATGCTTCTTGCGTTAATTTCAGGAACTTCATCCTTAACTAACTCTTTATTCATCAATACGAAGTTGATACAACGTGAATCAATACGATGCTTCTCTGCCCATTCAGCCCATATTTCAGCGTCAAACTTGAGGTTTACATTCATGTATCTCGATTTCTGTGCAGGGTCTTGGTCGGTTACATTGTACGTTCCATCGTCTGGGTTTGATGATAGTAATATCGTCCACCCTTGAGGAAGTTTCCATGTAGCATACTCTTGGCACTCAATCAGCTCCATTACCGCTTGGGTAAATCGTTGTGATGCTCTAGTGTAGTCATCAAGGATTAATATCCCTGCGCCTGTCTTCCCTGCAATCCATTCGGGAACTGAATAGCTCATACGAGAATCATTTGTTACCATGTATCCTGCTTTCTCATAGCTATTGAGTGCTTGTTCTTTTACCCACATTGTACTATATGTAGGCTTCTGCCCTTCTACAGCTTCATTCTTCTTAGCCATCTTGAATTCAGTAATTGGAATACCTATAAGGTCGCCTATCTCTTCAAAGGTAGAAAGACTTAGCTTCACTATATTCTCTGGCTTATAACCCATATCAACACCTACTTGCTTTATTACACTTGTCTTACCTAATCCTGCAGCACCTACTACATTCATCGCAACAGGCACTTGACCGTTCGCTTGGATTACATTATTGTTATTTATCATGTGAGTTAGAACTCCTGCTAACTGCTTGATGTTTACTTGGGATACGATTGATTTACTCATAATACATAAAAATTAGTTAGTTTAACTTTATCTTTCTACCCGGAAGGGTTTCGTTGATTTCTGATACTGAGGAATGCACCCATAGGATGTTACCTCGTGCTTTTTCTACGTCCCAAGATTCACCATCGGTAAGATAGATGAGGCAGGAATATTTTCTTAGATTCTTTTCATAAAACTCCACAACGGGTGCAAAGCACGTCCCACCTCTACCTGTTATCTTGAGAGGCTCTCTTGGGTTGTATTTGAAGTGGTCTTGGATTTCAGTATCACATAATATAATCTCTATGTCGTGTCCTGTACGGTGCATATGATACAGCTCGTTCTGAAACTCTTTAAGCTCTGCTTCATTTACAGATAAAGATGTATCAATACCTATCAATATTCTAGAATAGTATTGCTCTCTTGAGCCTGCCATATCCTTGAAACGTTTACTCTTTTTTCTTCGAGTCTTCTTAACGTCTACGCGTGTGGATGTACCAACGAAACGCTTCATGAAGGCTCTCCAATTGAATTTTGGCGGTGTGATTACCGATAGAGCGTCAAGTAAGTCTTGGAGCCCTGCAGGTATAGAGCCTGGATCGGACATAGACTTTATGACTTCATTCAGTAGTACCTCAGTGTTCTTACCGAGCATTTTCTGAACAGCCTCCGAAGCCTCTTCAATCTCACCCCAATCATGGTCGGGTACTTGCATTGGGTTTCCATTACCGTCCTGACATTCGCCATCACCATTTTTCATGGCAGACAAAGCATTCTCTAATGTTTCATCTGATTTATCTTCATGGTTCTCCATAAGCTTATCATAGTACCAATTAGTACTTTGCTTTGGTTGAAGGTTCTCAAATTTATCCCACATCATACCTCCCTCTGGAAGCATATCAGCAGGGATAGTTTGATTGATGTATATATCCATGGCTATATTAGCAATCTCGCTGTTTTCGAGATGCTTATACTCTGTAAGATGGAAGTTTATTATATGCCCAAGCTCATGGATTAATAATCCTTGCTTGTGTTTATCAGATAAGGTAGCCCAGAAGTCTGGGTTAACTAGTAGCTTGAACATTATGCCGTTAAGCCCGACACCTGCTGTAGATATTTTCTTAGTAACTTCTTTTTGTAGACTTAATAGTACCGATCCGTAGAAGGGTTGGTCGTAAAGAAGCTCTTTTGATGTTCTTAGTATGTCTCTTATCATAATTTAAAAAGGTAATTCATCGTCGTCCCCGACACCTGAATCTTCTGTTAATACTTTATTAACCACCTTGTCAACCTTAATCTCCTCATGAGCCTTATTGACAAGGGTTTGTATATGAATTAAATATACATGATGTGCATAGTCAATGTTTTCTATACTCTTGAATTGTTGAAGTGCCCATCGTAATAGCGTAGGCATTGTATAGTTTATTGACTCCCATGACATCTCCTTTTCACCAACCTTTGTGCTAAGGACTTTGTTGATGGCGTCAATAACGTCACGTTCTTTACACATATCGAATTGTTTCCACTTCTTTAAAGCGCATATCAATGCGATAACATTTTCTTGTTTTGCTTGAGCTATTACAATGTTACGTGCTAACTTTATATTTTCAGCATCGTTAGTTGCGAATAACTTACTTACTTTTTCCGATAAACTCATTCTTAGTCTTTAATAATTGTGGTTGAAGAAAGATTCGTGTGTTCTTAAGCCCATGTGCTTTGATACAATCGGAGATGTCTTTCTCTACATCAAAGTTTGTATAAGGTATATCATAAGCGTCTTGATATTTAATAGCACTATTTTTTCCTGCTAAATCATTATCAAAAAGTATAGATATAAACGGGTATCGCTTACGGTAATACTCTATTTGTTTTGGCGTGAGCATAGTGTTCTCGCTGTCTGGTGCGATGCATTCGATATTAGGGAACCGAAGTTTCTTAAATGATACTAAGTCTTTAAGCGAGGCAAGTATAATCAACCACTTACCTTCGTACTTAAGTTGATCATGCCCTTGAATATAATTCTTCACCTTGATAAACTTTGTTCGCTTATCTTTTGGATTGTATATTTTATATAAGGTGCCGTCTGTACGGAAGTATCCGTAGCAATATGGTTTACTGAACTCTCTTGATGTGACCTCAGATCCTCGTGACATCTTAAAGGTGTATGATGCCAATGGTTTGATGCAATGAAAGTCTAGGTCTTCCGAGCCTATCTTATATGCTGTCCAATATTCGACATCATTAGTGTTCCATTGACGTATAGAAAAGTCTGATACTTCATACTCAGTCTTAATCAATTTTCCTACACTATAATTTTCATAGTCGCCAGCCTTCCAGAAGTCATATGTTTTTCTGAAAGCTTCTTGTCTATTGGGTAAGTTGTAAAGCATTTGTATTAAATCTACAGCGTCACCCGAACGTCCTGTTGAGAAATCCTTGAACTTATACTTATTGTTATCGTGTAAGTATATCTTCATTGAAGGAGTCTTGTCATCTTTATTGAAGATGGATTTTATTGATACGGATTGTCCTGCTAACTTCTCCTCGAGATTGAGAAACTTCTCAAAAACCCAAGTGTTTGGTACAGGGAAGGTATCTGTGCTAAATATTCTTGTGTCTATTCCCATTTATAAAAGGTTAAAAAAGGTGGAGCTATGTTGCCCCACCTTTACTATTAACTATAGAAGATTACTCTCCATCTACTGCAAATGGATCCTCCTCTGCATTTGGATCAACTGCAAATGGATCTTCGTCTTCTTTTGACTTATCCCATAAATCATTCGCCCCTCCTGCTTCAGCTGGAGTAGATGCCGGAAAGCTATTGACTGGTGTTGCAGCACCACCCTTAACTTCTACATGAAGCACCTTATCGAATGTCAGTACGTGTGCTACATCATCCTCTTTTGAGAAAAGCTTATACCCTCTCTCAAACTTAGGTAAGAACATGTAGTACTTTGGGTGACCATTCTCTTGCATCTCTTCCTCTCCACCTACACACCACTTCATGTATACATCTTTGAAAGGTTGAGCCTTATCGAATGCCTCAACTATCTCTTCAATGGTATCAAATTGCCCTGATGTTTTACCAAGAAAATCTGTACCGCATTCCAATTCGATGAGCTTGATGACCTTTAATATGTCATCATTCATATCGAATGTAACAGTCTTACCTCCTCCAGACCATGAACCATCTTTGTATGGCCATTTACGAGTCTTTATTCTTCCTGTTTGCCCTAAAGAACGAGGCCCTTTTTCATTCTTCTCGTCAATCAACCATCCCTCAAATGAATCACCTATAGGTTTAGTTTCTAAGTCGAGAACAACTTCATAGGCTTTCTCTCCTTTCTTTTTCAAATATTCAGGCCAACGTAGACTGATGTTGTTGATTTTACAAATGTGATTTCCTGGTGAAAATGATTTAGGTAAGTTTCCTGTACCTACTTTTACGTCATTAGTTACGATTCCCATGTCTTATTTTTTAGGAGTTGCTTTGGTTGATTCACTATTCTTAGGGGCGTAAATCGAGTCCCAATATGTAATGAGTTCTTCATTACCTTTATCATCTACAATCCATTCACTAAGAAGGATGTGTTCTTTTTCTAAGTAACGATGTCTACCTCCTGCTCCAACATCTTCTGAAGCTGTGAAGTTTACAAAGTTTTGTGTACCCTTACGGTATATATATCCGATAGCATCTGCTCGGAATGTTGCTGCGAATTTACTTTTCTTACCCAACATAATGTCAAGTGATGTAAATTCAGAGCCTTCTTTGTTTACTGTAGCATAGGTACTATGAGCAAGGATGATTGTTTTAGGAGCACATCTTTCGATCATTGTCAACACCTCTGTAAAGATTTCTGCTACGAGAGCATAACCTTTTCCAAAAGGTAGGTTCATGATGTTTCCGTGCTTGGCTTTTCCTGATTGAGGATGAAGGTTTCCCTTATCATCTAACAGTATCCATTTCTCACCGTCTTTTGATGACATCCATCTACGTTCTGCTTCTGGAAGACACATCTCCTCTAAAGCTGACGCGGTGTCAATAGCAATGTACTTGTATGGATATTCTGCCTTTTTAATTGCATCACATACATCTTTAACATCACTGACAGACTTGATTTGATACGCCATAGCTTCGATAGCTAATGTACCTTTCTCAAAGTCAAGGATTAAACAATCGGCTAACTTACTTACAGTTACCGTCTTACCTGTTTTTGGCTTAGAGAACAGTATAGTTCTTCTAGGTGTTGCCTGAACCGCAGGTACCGGTTTAGTGGGCAGATTTATCTCTGGCATATACTTATTTTACTTGTTTGATTAAATCGTTAAGCCAACCTTTTTGACTTACGGGTTCTTTCCACATGATTGCGGCTAGATCACGTATCATAAGCTCATCAAATGGAGCGTCTGAATTTGGATCTGGGATGTCAAACTTTACTGCCTCTTTGTTAATACCAACAGGCTTAAAGTCTGTAAAGTCAATGTAATACATTACATCAGCTCCGTAGGGTTTTGTTGTAAGCTCATCCTTGTAATTAGAATTATGCTTCCATACATATAGAGTGCGGTCTTCATCTAATACATCGTAGTCTTGACTGACTTTCTCTGTATAGATATCTTTACCACTCTCAATTTCACTCCTAAAGAATAATAGTCTTGGTGGTGTACCAAATATCATCTTCGGGATATAGAGTGCATCAGGCACTCCTAGTTTTTCGAATGTTTTCTCATGCTTCTCACGTAGAGTAGCTATTTTTTCTTTATTACTCATTCCGACATTATTTTTTACTGCCATGTTTTACTTTGGGTTCTTCTTGGGCGGGCGTAACTCCATTGTCGATCGACATATTTTGGAAGTTAGCATTAAAGAAACTCATGCGAGTATCACCCGTCCTAGTTTTTACAATATGCGCTGCTAATTGGGTGTCGTCCTCAATTATGAATCTCTCTGGACCATATACGGTTATGTACCGAAGTGCCGGTCTATCCATGATGATTAACATATCAGCGTGTTGATTTAAAGCATCTCCTCCGAATATATCGTTAGAGTTTGGGTAATTACCATGCTTTCCGTTTTCACACCTTGCAGGGTTTTCAATCTCCCTATTAAGCTGTGATAAGATGATGAACAAGATTGGATATATCTTCTTGAGTTCAGTACACATCTCACCTAATGCATTAAGCATATCCAACGTGGATTGGTTCTTTGCTTTCTTAACTAAGACAGAATGATCCAAGGTCACAACAGTTTTTGGATATCTATTGTTTTTCTTGAAGTGGTAGTCCATGTAGCTGATGATAGTACTACGAAGATATTCAACAGGTCCCGGCTTATCCACAATATCGATAGGATATTTTGAGGCTGATGCTGCATACTGTCTACATTTTTCTATAAGTGCTGGATCAACTGTGATACCTTCTTGTTCAGCACTACATAGATACTTGTAGCTTCGCTTACTAACGGAAGAGAACTCTCTAATCTTTGAGTTTCTTCCTACCATTTCAAATTGGAACTCTAAAGCACGAATTCCTTGACCTTTGTTAAGCTTAAAACCTTCACGAATGATTTGATCTTTCATCAAAGTTTTACCTCCTCCTGGTCTAGCTGCAAGGATGATGATGGAGTTGTATTCAAATCCAAGTATACCTGCACTATTAATCTTATCCCAAGGGGTCTTAAAGCTATGGATTTTACCTTCTGCACGTTTCTCCATATAAACGAGAGCTTCTTCATAGAAGATGTGATGCGAAACCCAATTTTGAACTGATGTTTCGTTGGTGTTTTCACTCATACTACACGAGATTTAATTTGACGTTGAGGTATATAATCATCTGAGTTCAAAGCTATGTCGCAATAGTTTGCTAACTCTGATTCAGATGTGCCATCTTTTAGCTTTTTAATGAAGTACATTGCCGTCCTCATGTATTCATAGTTCTTCAATCGATACTCTTCAACATACTTTTCAGTAGCCTCTAGTATCGTATCCCAACTGTAATCTGGATACTCTTGAAAGAACCACATGAAGTTTTCTTCAATGTTCTTTGCATTGCCTCTTGCGTACTTGCCTGATGGGAGCTTTTGTGTTGGGAATATGTTTGTGTATTCTTGAATCCTTTCTTTGTAGTCGCTACCGAGTAAATCGATATTGACCAATTTCTTGAGAGGTTTGAATAGCATTTCTATTTCCTTGATAAGTTTTTCTCCTTTATCAGATAGTGTACAGCTTCCGAGGTTTATATACATGGATGGTACTGATGCACGAATTTTATCTTTGACAGTTTCTTTTAACTGAATGTCAGCCTTCATTGTCTTGATATTATAGAGCGTCTGGTACTGAGCCACGGTTAGTTTTTTCTGCTTAAGCTTTTTAAAAAGTGCTGATTGTTTTAACATAAAACGGGCTACTAAGATAGCGAAAGTTTACCAATTAACAGGCTCTTTTTTCGCATTTGTTAGTAGTAAGTTGATACGCTGAAACACTTCGATTGAATCCCATTGCTTACCACCTTCTTTGAATGATGGTATGAATAGCTTTAGGTGGTTTTTAGTCACTTGCTGTGCTAGATGCTCAACTTCTTCTCCAACGAATACGAACACAGTTTTTACAGTCTGATATGCTATTTGATGGATGATAGTACGAGCAATAGGCTCCCACATTGGAATATGATCCTTTGATTTACCTACAGGGCAAGTGAGTGCCATATTTAATAGTAACACACCATTTTCGGGAAGGTATCCTAAATAGTTACTGAATCCTTCTTGAATGTTATCCAATGCTTCATTGAATGGATTTGGATGACTACTGAAAGCTAATCCATCATTCTCTGATGCTACTGCACTAGGGTTAGCATTAATAAAGACAACCTTCACATCCTCTAACGGACATAGATCAAAAGACTTGAACATATCTTTAATCAGAGGAGTGAATGGTTGTCCTGCTTGAACATCGCATACCAGTTGGTGTATGGCTGTATCGAAATCGTCTGATTCAAATACAGCTGGCAGGATGTTTTTCCAAGATGTTTTATGATATTTGCTGCAAAGGTTATTTATTGTACCTTTGACTTTATCAGAATTTGTACTCATGAGCGATAATTTAGATGTTAAAAAATATCCTTCTATTAGTAAGGATGTGGTTATTAAAATTGAGATAGTTGGCGACTACTACATTAACTTGAAGTCTGTCTTTAACAATTTTCTAATTGAAGGAGAGAGTAAGGATAGCATCGGTGTAATATTGGACAACTTGTCTAACAAAAAGATCACAACACTTAAAGAACATAGGTTATACCTTATGTACGTTATGTTAATGGGAATAGAGAATGCTGCTAGAGAGCAAGACCTTCTTGAATATGTGCCTATGCCTGACGATATCAATCCAGAGAATCCAGATTAATGTTCATGAATCGAGCCATCTGAATGGTTGTTTCAATCACATTCGAGAGTTCTTCTTTAGAACAGTTAGCGAATGATTGATAAACTTTTCTGTCACCCTCGTAATAGGACATACCACATTCATCTTTGATTTGTTCTTTCATCTCTTTGACGCTAGAACCCTGTTCGTCAGCCATAATCTTAATACATACGTGTATCTTAGCTAACTGCGATTTAGTGTTGTCGTCTGTCTTTAATTCGAAGAGTGCCTCTACGATATCTCCATCTACAAGGGAGCTTAAGAACAATTTGTATTGTTCCTTTGCCAACTTGCTAGGTATGGTAAGCTTGTTACCTTCTTTTTTGAATGCTATTTTGAGTACTTGAGTCATAGTATCGGTATTTGTGCTTGACTAACTTCCCATTCTTTATTTGATAAAAGTACATCCATTTCTTCGAAGTCGTTCTCGTATTGGTCACAATCTTCTCCTTCTTTACACGGATCACCGTGTTCTTGAGGAGCATAGCATCTATTACAACTTGCTATCTCTTCACTTGTCAACGCTTTTTCATAAAGAACGTTTTCTTTTGGATCATATCTATACTCACAATATATCCCCATACCTAACTCTTCTGCTGAATAAGTAAATCCAACACCAAACATTTGAGCAATAATCTGAAACTGTTTAGGGTCTGGAGACCATTTTGTTTCATAGCTCATATAGTCATCGCCTTCTTCAAAAGATATACCAAACATATAATCTAAGTCCTCATTCTTTTCTATGAGTAAGAACTTAGAAGCATGATGAGTACGCTTATCTATTTCTTCCATCTTAGCAAATACTTTTTGTATCTTACTAATCTGTTCTTCGGGTCCATCAAATTGGACATGGTTACTACACCAATTTGCCATAGTTAAACTTCTTTAAGTTGAAAATAGCGTGAACTCTTTAGTTCAACGCGCTTCTTGGCTCTTGTAATAGCCGTGTATAACCAACGTGCATGATTCCATTTATCAGACAACCAATCGCAATCGATGTATACGGTATCCCATTCATTCCCCTGACTCTTATGAACTGATGTAGCATAGCCGTAGGTAGCTATGTTTACCTTCCTGTTCCATATTCTTTTTTTCATAGCCATATTATACTCCATGAATGTATCGTCTGAAAATATTTCTGGCACCGTCATTAACTGACTAGGATGTAACGAAGGTTTGTCTAATGTCGGAACGAATAGAGTCTTATACGATTCAGTTGATCCTTCAACTTCATGCTCTAACATATAGAATCGATACTGCTTATTCTCCGGGTACATTTTAGAACCTATATTAATGTCACCAACAAAAGCTTTAATTACTCTTGGATGACGCATTGTATACATCTCCCCGTTCAGATACTGCTGATTAGATACAGAGATTAATCTTTCTCCATCTACAAATGCATTCTGAGAATCTTCCTCAAATTTTGCACGACGGATATGTGTATTGTATTCCATTCTACGCTTGTTGGTAGATACGAGTACAACGAAATCAGAATCATGCGATATATCAAGTGGGAGATTGCTTGAGAACTTAGGGAGTATTTGAAAGTCCTGGTTGTCATAATTGAGTATAGAACATCCCGTAGAGTTTCTCAAGTGAGTTGCTACAGCTAGAATAGTACCATCGTTACGCTTGACTTCATTGAGCTTAAACTTCCAATGAGCCTTGAATGAAGGGTTGGAGTTTTCCCATTTGAATATCTCTGGATCTTTTCCTACAGGCTCTAACTGAAAGTCATCACCCATAAATATGAGTTTTTTCTTCTTACTCTTTGCCGTTTTAATTAAGTCATCTAATAAGTCTTTGTCAATCATAGATGATTCATCCACAATGTAAACTCTAGCAGTCGTTAACCCTTCTTTCAATACAAACTCTCCTGTATCAGGATCGGGACCTCCATATAAAGTTTGATGTATAGTGCTAAACCTAATGTTAGGTATTTCTTCACACATAAACTTATCTTTCAATCGTTTGATTGCAGCGTTTGTTGGAGCGATCATTGAAGCATCGGCATAACGAGCGATATTTTCTGCAATGGTGGTCTTACCTGTACCTGCATTACCTATGAGTAGGTAGAAGTTATCATTCGATTCAAGGAATGATTCTATATGAATTAGAGCTTTTGCTTGGTCACGAGTATAATCAATCATGACAGCTCTTGCATCAAGTATCTTTTTTGGGTTGTTCATTTTTATAAATGTTAGTGCCTATTTCTTTCCATCCGGATTGTTGCATACGAGTATCGCAGTAACGTTCATAGCTATCTTCTGAGTCAAATTTCTTGATGATAGTATGGTATTCTTTATTGCCGTCCTTGAATGTTATGATAAGGGCAACTTCATTTTTTATCGCTTCTTCTATAGTCATGATGCAAATCTATACATGATTGGAACCTTAGCTTTTAAGTACCCCTTGAGTACTTTCAATCTTTCCTTGAGTATCCAGT
>Ga0307378_10005751_pt1 | contig 17169 bp, 5 predicted proteins | sample UN1MG_FD_202238 | JGI IMG/M metagenome (GOLD analysis project Ga0307378, IMG submission 202238) | Soil microbial communities from Risofladan, Vaasa, Finland - UN-1 | ecosystem: Environmental > Terrestrial > Soil > Coastal area > Acid sulfate soil | place: Finland: Risofladan, Vaasa | collected... | reverse complement strand
CTCTGATTTGCCGACAGCGTTGTCGTATTCAAACGGCATCGACTGGAAACCGCCATGAACGATAGTTCGCTCGGCAAATGGCGGAATGGCATAACCAACAATAGAACCGTTTATTGCCGGGTTGTCGTATCCGTCCGCCCAGACATTAAATATCCTATTGCTTTTGGGATCATCAGGATTAAAGTCATTGTATGACTCAAAATCGTCCACAATAAGGAAATTGGCTGTCGTAAAGCTCCAAACGCCACCTGTCCAGGGACTATCAGAGTTGAGGTCATTGACCTCATCAATCCTCCAGTAGTAAGCAGTATTCCAGGGGAGCTTTCCAGGATCATAGCTTTCGGAACCAATGTCCCTGGTGCCTTTATATTCGGGTGAGCTTGTATCGGCGTTGAGTATTGCTTCTTCGTCGGTGCCGAAATATATGTCGTGCATAGCTGCATTTTCACCGGATGTCCACTTCAGGATAGTTGTCTGGCTTACATCTATGGCTCCATTTGTCGGATTCGGTGAACCTGCCCGCAGAGGTGGGGAGAACGCTGCGGCCGGGACAACAATCTTGGATTGATGTTCACTTTCCCAAAGAAGCTGTGCCGTAGCGCCGGCGTCATCGTTATATGACCACATCTCGATCGCGTACTTCTGACCTGCCTGTAGATCAATGGGATTCGTTCGATACTCATTCAGCCGATACACGTCCCATCTATCAATCACCAGCTTATCGTTGATCCACAGCTTCACACCGTCCTCAGTGACAACATAGAACCGGTAGGCTTCAGAGAACGCAATTTCCACCTCACCTCGCCAGCGCATTGAGAAATTGTCGTCATTTACGATGTTTGGCTCCGGTGAAGCTGTACCCCATGTAAAGTCTATGCCCGGATCGGAGCGGATCAGTACAGGCTCACCGCTGAGGGTTGAATTGTTGTAGTACTCGCCCCTGAGCCCGCCTCCGGGAGCTGTCGTTGTGAAACTCCAAACGTCACCTCTAAACGTTGAGACGCCATCAAATTCATCAACCCGCCAGTAGTAAGTTTTCTCTGATTCAAGCGGCCCGGTATCATATGTTTTAGCTACCTGGGAAGCACCGCCTTCTGCATTGTTCACATCATCAAAATTGTCATCAAAATATATTTGGTTTAATTTGGTACCGAATGCAGGCATCCAGCCAAGGGTCAGATCCGGCTCTAAAAATCTGGCGCCATCAGGCGGATTGGGAGAATAGGCTTTCTGAGGAGGAACCGTAAAGCTCCAGAGATCACCTTTCCGCGGACTGTCCGGGTGCAGTTCGTTCACCTCATCGACACGCCAGTAATAGGTCGTTCCGAACTGAAGGCCGTCCGGAGCAGGAAAGCCCGGAAAGCCGACTACCTGAAAGGTGGACACAGTATTACCAACAAACGTGTCCCCCGTACCGTCGTTGACGTCATCGAAGTTGATGCCGAAATACAGATTGTGAGAAACAGCATTGTCTCCCGGCCCCCAACTAAGGTTAGCCCATATCTGTTCATATATTACATCATTGGCCGGTTGTGGCCCATAAGCGAGCGGTTCTGCCTGTCCTTCCATAATAGCCAGAATCTCCTGCTCGTTCAGCACCCGGTTGTAGATGCGTACGTCATCGATGGCACCGGGCAGCATTCTCTGCATTCTCTGATCAAGGGTGCCCAGCCAGATTTCCCCAAGCGACCCCTCGAATTGACTACTGTCTGCTTCTGCTCCGACTTGCAGCCCATCGACGTACAGCACCATTTCAGTGGCCGATTTGAGCGCTGCCGCGTGATGCCATGCACCGTCGTCGTAACTGACTTCGGTGTAAATATTGGAGCCGCCTCCAGAAGCAAAAGGAAATCGATGCAAATTGCGAAGCGTACCGTCCGGCTCGATTTCCAAAAGAACACCATTTATTCCTGAAGGTCCCTTCGCCGACAAGATGTCTCTATCACCGGAGCCTCCATCTATGCGAAACCACAACGCTATGGTGTATGTTGGCAGCTCGAAGGGAGTGCCTTCGATGTAGGCATGGTCGTCATCGCCGTCAAAAACCATGATACCTCTGTGCTCAGGATCTGTACCCCACGTCGGGTCACCGATAAGTGTCATCTCGTTGTTGTTGTCGCTGGAATCCATGGCAACATCACCGAATCCCTCATCAAATTTCCACCACCCGACAAGGCCTGTCTCAGCAGCTTTGATTGTGCTTGTCAGTACTATACAAAGCAAAAATATTACGTACATTGAGTGACTCAATTTTCTACACATAATAATCCTCCTTCAAAAATCCAATATAAGTTGTTAATTGAATTTAAAATCTTTAATGTGAAACACAGATTTCTCGTCACAAATTTGTGCCTCGCATAACACACGGTAACTCCTCCTCTATTTGGAAAGTTACATGAGTTGCGCCCGCTGGAAGACCAAAATCCGCAGATGCCCGGCTGCGCAGGCCCAAGCTTCACTAATATTATCTATACCATATTACTTACTTTCCCGTCAAGGAAAATACCTTTGATAATAAACTGGTAAGCACACTTCTTACGGTCCTTATGGCACACCATATATTTGTTATGAGAGTACCAGATTGCCAGAAGCTTTTGGACCGCTCCCACCAGCCAATAAGAGCGCACCGAGCCGCACACTGATGCCCCCAAAATGGCCCAATTTTCGTGAGTTGATGGCTAAAACTCAGTACAACTCAACAACCCGTCATCTCCAAATTCGAAAATAAATTGTGGAAGCAGAGATTTTAGTATTTGACTTTGAGCTCTTCTTAGGTGGCCGGTGCGAGCTGGGGCTTGAATTGTGCAGGAGGGCTTAAAAAACGGTGTCAAAGCGTGCAGGAGCACCGTTTATGAAGTTAAAACGGGAAATATCGAGTTATTAATTATAAGACCTTTAGCAGGAGATATCCGAATTCCGAAATGTTACACTGTAATATCAAAAAAAAACAAATAAATTTGCAAAAAATTGCTGAATTCACCTGTTTTTCCTTGTTTATTTGTCCAATTTCTTATATAATGAGGATTTCTACGGAGGAATTTTTACAATAAATAATTTTATTTTGTTCTTTGATATTTCTTTTCATTATTCATATACTCTCCGTGGCGGTATTTTCCGCTTTTTCAGGGTATATGCTTTTTTGGCTTGTTCCACACTTTCCTGTGGGTATGGATAGTTCCTAAATTGTTAATTCAAGGAGACCAATTATGAATAATGCGACAAAAAGGATGTTTCTTGCTCTTGTTTTTGCTTTGCTTTGCTTGACATTTTTAGGTTGTGCCGCACAAACAGCACAACCCAAAGTTACATCGGGCAAGACCGAAGTTGAGTTGAGACAAGAGAGGAAAGCCAGAGCTGCCGAAGCCAAGCGCGAAGCAGCGGCAAAAGCTAAAGCCGAACGCGAGGAGAAAGCCAGGGCCGCTGAGGAAATGAAAGCCAGTCGCGAAGCTGCCGACAGGGCCAAGCGGGAAGCCGCCGCTCAAGCCAAGCGAGAAGCAGCGGCAAAAGCTAAAGCCGCTAGCGAGGAGAAAGCCAGAGCCGCCGAGGAAATGAAAGCCAGTCGCGAAGCTGCCGACAAGGCCAAGCGCGAAGCCGCCGCTCAAGCCAAGCGCGAAACAGCGGTAAAAGCTAAATCCGCTCGCGCGGAGAAAGCCAGAGCCGCCGAGGAAATGAAAGACAAACGCGAAGCTGCCGACAAGGCCAAGAGAGAAGCCGCCGATAAGGCCAAACGCGAAGCAGCGGCAAAAGTTAAAGCCGAACGCGAGGAGAAAGCCAGATACGCAAAGTTAGATGCCGAAACCAGGAAACGGGTCCAGGCTGATATAGCCCAGGCAGAGAGTGAAAAGAGAGCCAGGATCGCCGGGTTAGATGCTAAGGCTAAAGAGCAAGCCAAGATGACCAAGGTTGAGCGGTCCGACCTTAAAAGCAAGTATGATCGTGACAAGGCGAAATTGGCGACTGAGTACAAGCAAGCTAAAGCAGAAGCCGGAAAAAATAAGGCAAGGCTTGACGCTGAGAACAAAGAGTATAAGCAAAAGGTAGCCCGGCTCGAAGCAGAGTACAAAGAGGTGCTTGCAAAGCTTGCGGATAAAGCCGATGCTCAAACCGCCGGGAACGCCGCGCAGAAAAAACAAATCCAGGCCGATTACCAGGAAAAGGTGGCAAGAATAAACATCAGGCTGAGACAGCAAAGAGAGGTGTTGCAGATTGCGAAACTGGGATTACCAGAAGATACCACCCTGCGTATGGCCGTAAGAGAAGTGAACGTCAGCGGTAATACTTTGATAAAAACCGATGAACTCTTGAAAGATATACCTTCGATTTATAATGCTTCGGATAAACCACTGGATGAGGCCGAAAGTGCTGAGCTGTATGACCTTAGAGTGCTGCAGGATATAATTATGCAGCCCGGCCAGGCCCGGCAGGTTTCAACAAGGACTATACAGGGTTTTACTCAGTATCTTCTCTCGCTTTATCAGGATAAGAATTATGCCGGTATATATGTTTATGTTCCCGCAGATGCAATGAAAGAAGGTCGAGAATTGAAGGATGAAATTCTGCCGGTTAAAGTCCTGGAGGCATCCGTCAGTGAAATTACTACAACTTACTATACTCCGGATAATGAGAAAGTTGAAAAGGGCTATCTCTCCAAATCTGCAATTAATGACTGGTCCCCGGCAAAACTCGGAGAGGTGGTAAATCAAAAAGAAATGGATGATTTTATTAACTTGCTCAACCTCAACCCTGACAGGTATGTTAGTGGGATAGTATCGAAGGGGGCCGAACCAAATTCCATTGCTCTCGGATATAATATTTACGAAGCAAATCCCTGGCATTGGTTCATTCAGGCGGACAACTCCGGAACAAAACCGAGGCAATGGGACCCAAGAATCGGCCTCATCAATACAAATCTTTTAGGTATAGACGACACATTTACTGTCATATATCAGGCGCCATGGGATACTACTATAGACGAGAATTACGGATTATTCGGCAGTTACGATTTTCCGTTGTTAGGACCTCGGCTGCGTCTTAACCTTTACGGAGGTCACAGTGAATTTGATATAAGCTCTGCTTCTGGTCCAATTGACTTTCTTGGCAGAGGTACATTCTATGGCGGAATACTGAGTTACAACCTGCTCCAGACCGATGATGGTTGGTTCTTTGATATCAATGGTTCTCTTGAGCATACAAGAAGCAAGGTTAACCCGTCATTGTTCCCGGGCTATTTGGGTACCGACATTAAGTTCTGGCTCTGGGGGGGCGGGATTGACTTGCATCGCTCAGACGATTTGTCGCAAACCTCTGTCACTGCCGGCCGTTATGAAAGCATGGGCGGCGAATCCGGTGGCGATGAGTTCCGTCTGGCACGAACAAATTCTGAATCCGATTTTACCATTTACAATGCTTCTGCCGCTCACAGCCAGTATCTCGATACGAATAAGATCGGGCGCATTAGCAGCTCTTTTCGCTGGATAACATCGGACGAAAGATTGGTCCCCGCAAAAATGACCGCTTTCGGCGGAATGTACAGTATCAGAGGCTACGACGAATATGAACTTGTTGCTGATGGCGGAATGTTTGCAACCGGGCAATATGAGTTTGACCTTGTGAAATATGAGGAGTCTAAATTCCTTGATGATACCGGGGACGAACAAAAAGAACCGTTCCTGAGAAAATTTGCTCCTTTGGTTTTTGTTGATTATGGAAGGGCCAAGATAAGACACCCTGTCGGAACAGAACGAGCAGATGAAGATTTCTTTTCTGTAGGCGCAGGAGCCCTTATTGAGCTCGGCGACAATTTCAGTGGTGCTGTCTATTACGGCCATCCACTCAAGTCAACCGACAATACACGAGAAGGTAAAGGCAGAGTTAGTGCCGGCGTAATGTTGAGGTGGTAATAGTGAATTTTATCCGACACAGTAGTCGGTATGGAAATATGAAATCGTTTACGGATATAAAATAGCAATGGGGATTTTTTAATGAGGAAAAGAATGATGGGAAAGCTAAGAAAAATGTCAAAAACTTATTATTTGAGGCAAATTATGGCATGCTTGCTGGTGTACTGTATCCTTTTAGCAGTACCGATGCAGATTGCACTGGCAAATCCGGATCCGCCTCCTGGTGTCGGGCCGAGTACGGGAGTGGGTGACTGGATTGCAACGCCAGGTGGGGCCGCAAACACTGTGGGAAATACAACAATCATTACAGCCAACAACGGAACTGTCTTTGACTGGAAAAATTTTGATATCGGCTTTGGCCATACGGTTGAACATATCATGCTTCCTACCGATGCCGTACTTCACAGGATTAATGTTACTGCTGGATATGGAGATGGATCAGCGACAGGAATCAACGGTAATCTGTCTTCTCCCGGCTATCTTTTTGTCGTTAATCCTCGGGGTATTGTCATGGGTGCTGACGCCTTTATTGCTGCCAATAGATTCGTCGCTTCGGGCCTGGATCTTAAGAACTTCAGTGAATTTGTAACCGACCCTGCCAATGGTTTACAATTTGAAAGCTTTTCCGTTGATTCTTTAGGAGAAGTAGTAAATAACAGTGATAATATCAACGTTGCCGAAGCCGTCTTTCTTATCGGCAAAACTGTTATCAACAACGGCACTATAACCAGTGGCTCAGTTGTTTTGGCCGCCGGCGAGAAGGTATATCTTGCCGTAACTGAAGGCAGCGGTAATCTTGTCGTTGATGTTACCGATTTACTTACAACTGTTCCTTCCGAAAACGTACTTGTTAACAACGGCACAATCAATGCACCAGACGGAAATGTACTTCTCGCTGCCGGCGATATCTATTCTAATGCTATCTCGGGAGTCGAAGACTTAGCGGCCATCGCAAATAAAGATATCTACCTCGATGGAGATTTTGAAGCTGGGGAGATTACGCTTACGGCCGATGCGGACGATTCAGGCGGTGTTGAAGGTGGTAGTGTTCGTGCCAACACCGGCTCACTTACTTCTACCACGGGTGATATAGAGATATCGGCATCGGATAATACGATAGTTCTGAATGTTGATGTCGATGCTGCAGTAGATCTTCTCCTCAATAACAGCACGGTTGCTGGTGCCGGCATAACACTCAAAGCCGGCCAGGACGTGATTTTGGCAGATGACAAGACCATGGATGGTGAAGGGGTCTTGACGGTTGAGGCTGACCGCGACATCATTCTTGGCGGCGCTGTCACAGCAGGCGGAACAATGACCCTGAAGGCTGATGCAGATACCGTTGATCTCGAGCCAGGCTCTACACCCGGTGGAATGATGAGGGCGAAGAGCATACTTGAGACTACGGCCGGCGATATTGATATTTACGGTTACGCTATAGACCTTCGTGACGATGTAACCGCTGCCGGCGACCTTATTCTGAACAATAACACGACTGCGGCCGCTGATATTATACTCAAGGCCGGCATTAACGTACAAAGTCCGGCGCATTTGACGGCGGAAGGTAATCTGACAATCGAGGCAACCGGCGGAGCGATAACCGCCCACGAGATTACTATGCCGGAAGCTCCCGCTCCCGAAACAACTTTGACACTGACGCAGAATAATAAACTGGATTTGGAGGAGAATATTGAGAACTGGAGCGGCAGAAATAATACGCACCTGGATGCGACCAGCACCGCTGATTCAGTTACTTCTATTGCAGCGACTAAATGGTTGGATATAACAGCATGGGCTTACGAAGACATCGTTCTTAGTGATGTTAGCGGTGACATAACAACGTTGGAACTGTATGCCGAAACTCGTGATATTAAGATAACCGCTGAGAATGGAAAGCTGTACGCCTATGGTCCCATCGACGCGGGCCGGGACGTTGTGATTACTGCCACGGATGAATCCTCGGATGCGATATTCCTGCATGCTAATGTCAATGCAGACCAGGATATTCTGCTTAACAACAATACCTGGGCTTACGACGGCGCGTTGATCGATGCCGGCCGGGATGTAACTGTTGGTGATGGTACTGCCGACGGCACCACTCTCACGGGCGAAGGCGCATTGACCGTCGAAGCAGACCGCCACATTACCCTTGGCGGCGCTGTTGCTGCATCGGCCTCCACGTCTGGTAATTTGATACTTATGGCAGACGCCGGTAGCCTCGACGGTGATATGATCGCCTATGGCACACTCACTAATCCGGGTGGTAATATCGATATCTATTCATCAGACGGTACGACAGAACTGTGGGATGATGTAATAGTATCCGGTGATCTTACCCTTCATAACAGCACTGTGATGAAGGCGGCTGGTAAGTTACTCCAGTCGACTGATGAGGACGTGATTCTGGCTGCTGATAAGACGCTGGACAGCGATTTTGATCTGACTATTCAAGCAGATGAAGACATTCTGCTCGGTGATGACCTGCTTGACGCCGATCGTACCGTAGGCTCTGCCGGCAATGTCTCAGCGAACGGAGACCTGACCTTGACCGCCGGACGTGATATCTATGCCCACGGCGCACTTACTTCCAGTGGCGCAGATGTTGTTATTTCGGCCACCGGAAACACCAATTGGGAGAATCATATTGAACTTTATGGTCCGGTAAATGCACAGAACAATATCTATATCACTGCCGATGATTCAGATAGTGACTGGGGTTCTTTGTATGCTCATGACGCCATAACCGCCACTACCGGAGAGGTCGATATTTTTGTCAACGCCGAGATGACGCTTGACGGTCCTGTCTCTGCTCATACCGATTTAACGCTCATTGCTGATAATACTACTTTTAACGACAGCATGATACTTGCCAATGACACACTTACGGCCGTAACCGGAGACCTCGAAGCTGAGGCTGAGATGGATATAACCTTCAATGATGTTGCTTCTGCCGGCAATAATATGACACTTGATGCCGATAGTGATGGCGATGATACTGGTGAGCTTAACGTTAACGGGCTGGTTGCAGGCGGAGATATAAATCTTTCCGCCGGCGATAATACCATTAACATCTATGAGTCTGCCGACCTTGGAGCGGCTGCGGATGTCCAAGCTGATGGAGATATTATCCTGCATAACAATACCGAAGCAGATGCCGGCGTGGTGCTTAATGCTGGTGATGATGTGGTTTTGGTAGCCGGTAAGACACTGGACGGCCTGGGAGATTTGACTGTTCTGGCCACCGACGACGTAATGTTCGGCGTCGCTGCTGCTACCCACGAAGCTGATCCTACGAGTGGTACCCCCGGCGATGTCTCAGCAGATGGAACGTTGATAGTCAGTGCTGGTGATTCGGTTTATGCTCACGGCACCATCACTACTACCAGTGGTGGTGATATCGAGATTTATTCTTCCGATACAACGACATTCCTCTATGGCGATTACATCAATGCCGGCGGAAGTGTTCTGTTGAATAATACAACAGAATCTTATGGTGATATCATTGCTGGTGAGGATGTGACTTTGAACGGCACCCTTGAGCTTAAAGGTACTGGTACCGATGCCGACCAGGAAATAACTGCTGCGAACGGTAAGCTTCTTGCGAATGACTGGGTCCGCAAGACAAGTGAAGGCAACCTGAATATGTTCGGCGGTTATAACAGCCCCATCGTTGCTCCTGACTGGGACCAGTTTTCAGTCTCTACAAAAGAGGTAACAGTTGATGATGGTGCTACTGACGGCGAATTGTCCATTACAGGCAATGCTTTTGTCTGGCTTGACGGAGACATTTACTCGAGAGGTGATATGACGCTGGCTTCTAATGTTGACGCAGATATAAGTGGTTCCGATGCCGGCTACATGCATCACGCCTCGGGAACAATCGAAAGTCTCAACGGCGACATTGATATATCGGCGAGCGGCAGTTGGATACATCTTTACGGTGGCAATCCTGCCGACTACGTTACAGCCAAAGGTGATATTTTGCTCCGTGACAGCACCTATGTTACAGGCGACAGAAAGCTCGATGCCGGCGATGACGTAGTTTTAGCGGGCGACAAGTTCTTGAGTTACTATGCACCTCTTCCTGCTGGAGCTTTGACTGTGGTAGCAGGCGACGACATAATATTAGGCTCTGCTGATGTCGATAACCACTGGGATGATCCGACTGATGGCTCGCCCGGTGATGTTACAGCAAACGGAGACCTGATACTTACTGCCGGAGATGATATTTACGCACATGGCTTGCTTAAAACCGTGGAAGACTCCGATGGAGCTATCACAGCTACGGCAGAGGACGACATCCACCTTTATAATATACCAACATCGGCGGATGCAGACGGAACACTGACGCTTATCGCCGACAATGACGGTGATCACACAGGCGATTTAACGGTCGAAGGCGCTCTTTACGGTAATATGTACCTTACAGGTTATGATTTGACTGTCAATGGGAATATTACCTCTTACGGTCCGTTGGATATTGACTCTGATTATCGAGTTACCCTAAATGGGACTGTGGAAGCACAAGACGATATTACGATAACGGTTGAAGGCGATGAAGAAGCCTATGTCTATGCTGCCGATACAATTAAATCGCTTGCCGGTAGTGTTGATATTTCTGCTGTTTCTTCTGACGTCTTTAGTAGTTATGCCGAAATTGACCTTGATGGTGATGTTGAAGCGTACGTGGATTTGTCCCTCTTTGCCGATACGACTAATTATAATGCCAATATTTATACTGAGGGCCTGAAAACTCTCACCGGTGATATCGATGTTTTTTCTGATTATGACATGGAGTTTGACGGCCCGGTAGAGGCATACGGCAATATGTTACTGACCGCAGGCAACGATGGTGATGATGATTGGGCCTATGGTAGTGTATATGCCTACGACACGCTGAAATCAGTCACGGGCGATATTACTATCAACAGCAGTTTTATAGTTGACTTGTATGACGCCGTAGAAGCCTATGGCAATGTAACGATAATTAACCGACAACCTTATTATGTAGATTGCTATGTGGAAAGCATTGGTTCTGATGCTACTATCACTGCACTAACCGGTGACGTTTCAATAACAACCGACTATTACATGGAACTTGAAGGTGATATAGCTGCACAAGGCAACATAACGCTGATTGCTGATGGTCCTGTAGGTCAGGATCTTACCTATGATTCTGACGGTTATATTTACACCGACGCCGGGCTTACCACAACGACAGGTGATATTAGTGCTTCCGCCGAATACGATGTTACAGTTTACGGAAATGTTCAGTCTGGTGGCACGTTGGATGTTGACGCTGGCGATGACATCGAGCTGAGAGCAGATGTTTCGTCGGTCGGTGAGATGACGATGGATGCCGGTAACGACATTAGCCTCAATGAGGACTCCGGAGATACGACATCCAATAGTAATATGACTCTGATTGCCGGTAAGACTAATAATTGGGGTGATGTAGAGGCCTGGGGCACACTGATAACAACAGATGCTGATAATGGCGATTTGACGGTCAGCGCGGCCGACAATATCAGGCTTTATAACACACCAACATCAGCAGATGCGGCTGGAGAGCTCCAGCTACATGCAGACGCTGATTATGACTCAGACGGCGGCGATGTGGTTGTCGATGGCGACCTTTACGGTAATATGAAGATGGACGGTGTAAATGTTACGGTTGAAGGAAATGTTACATCTTATGGCACATTGGACGTTGATGCTGATGAAGACATCCAGCTCAAATCAAACGTTTCATCGGTTGGTGAAATGACGATGGATGCCGGTAGCGACATTGAGCTCAATGGGGATAGCGGAAACACCTCGTCTGACAGCACAATTACATTAAATGCTGGTGATAATATTACTATCGGTAGGCCATTTAGTGGTGAGGGCAATGTAACCGCTAATGGTAATATGGATATAATTGCTGGAACTGACGCTGATGATACCGTTAAAGTCTTGGGTAAGCTTACAACGACAAACGGCGGCAATATCAATGTTCAGGCTGGTGGTGACATTAAACTTTACGGCACCTTCAACGATTCCATGTTTGAAAGTGCACAAGCAGACGGAGATCTGATATTGGACGCTGAAGGTGATGTTGATGTTCTTGGTGACCTCATTTCGAATACTGGCAATATCGAGATTTATTCTTCGGATGAGGATGATACCACGTATCTCGGCGGTGACAGGGTTCAGGCGTTCGGTAATATCCTGCTGAATAACGACACAGTGTTTGATGGCGATGATGACCAGAAAGTGGACGCTCAAACCGGCACGATTACTGCTAACGGCTGGCTCTGGAAGAACTCAGACTGGGGCAGCTTATATCTGGAGGCTGCCGGTGACATAAGCCTTGCCGATGATGTAGAGGCTGTTTGGGGTGGAGTGTCGATCATCTCCGAGAACGGCAAGATATTTACACCGGATGAATTTGGCGGTGAAACCGATACGCTTAACGTCGGCGTGTATGGATGGTCCGACGATTACTTGGGCGGCGGCGTTGACCTGCTATACGGACCGGGCAAGGCGGCAATTATCATTGCAAGTGCCGAAAATCTGAATTTAGGTCCGGATGCTGAACTGGTAGCCGAAGGTGTCTATGATGACACGGGCACTGTTGATGACCGCGCAGGTGTTGGTTTTGTAGATGCTCCCGGCACGTATATCCCACTACCACCAGGCGATCTTCTCAGGGACGAAGGCGACCCGTTCGACGCAGCAATTTATCTTGCAAGTACGGATGGCGATGTTGATGTCAGTTCGCCGGTTATGATTGGTATGTTCAACTACGAAGAATTCACACCACAGGGAGCAATGGTTATCGATGCCTTGGATACGGTTACCTTTGGCGCTCTGTTTGAAGACTCTCTGGCAAATGGAGACGTTGGTGACAGGCTGGAGGTCGTCTCTCGCATAACCGAATGGTTGTACCAGGCTGTTGGCCGCCTGCCCTATCCATATGGCGGTGGGCCGTTCCTGCCTGATTACACATACGTGCTTCGCGGTGCCGGCCTTGACAATCCCGATATCACAGACGGCAGGGCATGGGTCCTTGAAGACCCCTTAGACGCGGCTCCTCTTTCTCGGGAAGCTGGCCAGGCGGCAGAAGACCAAACATTGGGCTTAGATGGTTGTCCTGTTCTGGTTGCTGCAGCGTCCGCCGAGCTTGGAATTCCGGGAGATACCATTGAAGTGTCCCTGGCGAATTCTTACGCTCTTAACACGGATATTCAGCCGTGTGAGACCTGTGCAAGGCTCGTTAATGCGGCGGCAATCCTGGCCGATGCAGATGGTTCCGCAATGGCTGCGATGAATCAGGTATTTAACGAATTGGCTCCTGCTGGCGCGCCGTACACTCCCGAAGTGGCGGCCTCAATTGTTACTGCTTTCGCCGGACGCGTAAATGACGGCACGCAGTATGCCACGGCAATAGAGTACATTGATGCTTTCGTTAATTATATCGCTGTTCTGAACTCTGAAATGGGTTCTCCGGTTGGCGATTCAGTTGCCTTTACAATGCAAAAATACGGTTCAGGCGTAACTGGCAGCGATAACGCTAATATGGCTGCTTTTGTCGCGGCACGTTTGGAAGCTGGCGAAACTTTCGGCCAGTAATTTATAATCCGCTGAAGTAGAACCGGCAGGTTATTAATTAGCATTGCAATTAAGCCCGCCCCCTCAAAGGGCGGGCTTATTCTTTATAGCTTCCCTTCTCATTGCGACCGAGCGAAGCGACTGCGGCAATCTTCAATCCCAATAGATATTCAATAGAAAATAGTAAATTGAAATGCTGGCCGAAGCACAACTAAAAGCGTGAAAGTAGCCTAAACGAACGTAGTTGTTGCGCACTATAATGACTGGGTTGGTCCTTCAAGTCTATACTCATTATGATATCATATTCGTTCCCTAACGGCGAACTGAGCGGCGCGGGCGCTAGTCCGCGTCCGGCTCCAGTGGCTTGTTATGTCCTGCTACTTTTCCTGAAATCTTCTATCAATGATCGGAGTATCCGGTGGTAGCAGAATACGATTAAGATCTATGATTGTTCCGTCAACCACTAATTCAATCTCTGTTCGCGCACGCCACATGGAGCCCCGTGGTTTCCTTTCTTTAACCAGACTCCACATGAAGTCTCGTTCGACCAGACCCCACTTGAAGTCTCGTGGTTTCTCTTTTTCAGCTGGAATCCAAGCGTTACCTTCTTCCGATATTGTTACATATTCAGGTAACACTCCTGTTGGTGACTTGATTGAATCCGGCCATGGTGGTGCTGGTCGAAGCTTCCTGCCGCCAGGGCGATAACTTGGCCACGCAGGATAGACATGGCTAAAAACACGCACCACAGGTTTGTCGCTATTGAATAGCCAACCCTTTTTGAAGGGTTTTTCAATGCGGCGCAGTCTCAGTGGCGCCTTCTTATCTTTCAGTTTCAAAATTGTCGGCCAGAGCTTCTCGAATTCTTCTCGGTTTTCGAAACGAATCTCATACACATTTTCCTGAATACCTGTGGCAAATTCAAGAGTCTTTGCCTGTCCGCGATATGGCTCAAGTTCTTTGGGCCATGAATCGGGCCACTTTCCTGTTGTGTGTTCAATCATTAGCCCAAAACAGAAGGAAGGCGCCAGTATGGTTATCACTGCAAACAGTATAATCGTTGATTTCTTCCCCATCTTCGTGCTCCTTTCTTTTGGCATAACGTTAAGCATCAGCGGCGCGGCTTGTCGCGTACGTTGGATGCTTTGGTTAGAAATTCATTCCCTTTCTTTATTCACGCATTCGAGGAGCTTTGGAAAACCAAAGAATTTTGCCGCAGTTTTCACATTCCAGTGTTACAGGCTTGAATACGGACACGGCGAAGACCATGCTAAACGGACGAGTTCGTGTAAACCGCCTATGGCCGCAGTGGCTGCATCTGATGACTTTTCCAGCCAATTCATATTCTGCGGGAATTCTATAGATAGATGCCTTCGCTTCTTTCGCAAATTTGCCAAATAGTGTCATCCTTTTCTTTCTAACCGCCGCGGATAATCAGCACCATAAAGCGGTAGCTTTTTGGTGTCTGAATTGATCCGCATGTTAACCATTTAGATCGTTCTTACGCAGTTCATTTAGTTCCTCACGAAGTCTCTGTATCTCTCTATGAAGGGGGCCTGAGACACTATACTGAACTATAGTAAATACACAACTTAATGACATTCCCAAAGCAGCCAGGATTAGATATGAGGAACCCAAAGCGGAGGAAATGGCCGCCAGCACGAATACAATAAGAGTTAATACCGCCATAATTACTACGTGCGCAGGTGTTATTTCACGATTGCCGCCCATGAGTTTCAATCGACATAAGTCCGTCTCTCGATCTGTCATCATTATTGTCTCCTTCGTGCTTAACTATATATATGATTTCCGCATAACATCCCGAATTTTTTCCACCTTCCGAGTATAAAGCGTTTTTGCACCAAACGCATCTTAATCCTGAAAACACAAATCCAAAAGTTGCTCGCTCACTCGCAAATCTATGGAATAATTACACTATTTATGTGTAACTTTCAAGAAGAAATAATAATTCGCATCTCACATCAACTCATCCACGCATACACCCATTCACTCACCATTTAAAAGAGTTTACCCCCGATGTTCGCTCACTTACTTTTCTGTCGGGGGCATTTCTACCTTCGGTTCACGCCAGTTTTAATCACTCCACCGCTTCGCGTCTGCGTGATTGTATGATGTTCTTGCTGGCCTCCGGTAGAAATGCTGTACCGCTTGTTTTTGCCCCTTCTTTTAGCCGGCTTTACTAATGGGGTTCCATTCTATTTGGAACCCGGCGGATAAGGCCAAGCCTTTCGCAGAAGCTTGCTTCGAGGAAAGGTAGGGCCAAAGACACCAACGCCGGCTTAAAACTATCCTTAATCCGTGCTAATCCGCGAAATCTTTGGTTAAATATTATTGAATTCTCTGTGTCCTCTGCTTTCTCTGTGGCAAAAAACAATCAAAAACGCTAAAAAACAACCCAAAATCCCTGATCTCTAACACAAATAAGGAATTTCGTCAGCTTCGAATATGTTGCATCTTAATGCAACTGTGAGCGAAGACAGTCAAGATGATAAAGCTTGCTTTAAGAGCCTTGCATGTCAAGAACACTAAGCTGACTAAATCTGTTAAATCTGTAGTTAAATTCTCAATTCTCCATTCTAAATTCTAAATTTGAACGAAAATTCGAGGAATTTTCGTTCAAAAACGCTCACTCTTAAAAACAAAAATAAAATATTTCAAAATATTTTATCTCCTTTAATAAAAACAACTTACGAGCAACGAACCACAAAAAATAGCCAAATTTTCGACTCAAAACTGCGCACTCGTCTAATTATAGAGGCAGGCTTTTTCTGCCCTCACTGAATAGTCAATATTGGAGCGAAACGGAAAATCCATAGGGGAATTACCAACCATGAGCATCGAGAATCCAACTTTATCCGCCGCGGCGGATTTAGCTCACTTTAGGCACTTTAGCTCACTCTTCACTAACTTGCGCTCTACATTTGTAGAGAGCGCTCTACAAATCAGCTCTTTTATGCAAAACAAAGCCAAAGTCAAGTACGCCAAAATTAACCTAATCTCTTATATGACAAGCAAATACGAAAATATGGACAATTGGTTATTCAGACAAACAAAGCCAAAACAAACCCAATTTAAGCCAAAACAAACCCAATTCAAACCCAATTGTCGAAAGGAAAAAAATTGATGCAAAGTGAGTATTTACAAAGGATTATGAAGAAAAATGCGGCTATGGGCTATAAAAAAACAAACCCAATTCAAACCCAATTTTCAAGGAAAAGCCATGCCCAAATCGGGCGCAAAGAATCTCGCATAGCGTGCCTCGGCTGTCAATGTGGAGCTTACGGAGAGTTTTATTTGCGATGGAAGAACATTATGCTTGCATCCGCAGTAGAAAGCCATATAATAGCTGTTAGAAATATATTGAATTGTAATGATCGCGTAGCGAAGCCTTGGAGCAAAATCACTCTGTGTAATCCCGAATCAGCCTCAAGACCTACTTTCCGTATCATTTCACTTGTTTTACCTGTGCTCTCGAAAGAGAGGTTTATGCATGGCGATTCCGATGAATCTCTGTGTTTGAGTAAGTTTGAATATAGTATTTTTTAGGATTATTTAATGCCATTTACAACTTTTGGTCTTTCAGACCCGCTTCTGCGGGGTATTCTCGCCACTGGCTACACCGCTCCAACTGAAATTCAATCCCAGGCGATTCCCG
>Ga0307378_10005750_pt1 | contig 17171 bp, 8 predicted proteins | sample UN1MG_FD_202238 | JGI IMG/M metagenome (GOLD analysis project Ga0307378, IMG submission 202238) | Soil microbial communities from Risofladan, Vaasa, Finland - UN-1 | ecosystem: Environmental > Terrestrial > Soil > Coastal area > Acid sulfate soil | place: Finland: Risofladan, Vaasa | collected... | reverse complement strand
TACGAGCTGTTACGCGGAGCCGGAGATTGTGAAATCGGTTGCCAACAGGGCCGACCTGTTTCTTTGCGACCTCAAGCACATGGACAATGAAATGCACGAACGTTTTACCGGCGTAGGAAATAACTTGATTCTGGAAAATATCAGGCGTATCTCGCAGGCGGATAAAAAAATCGTAATCAGGATCCCGATTATTCCCGGCTTCAATGACGAGACGGCGAATATCGAAGCGACGGGCAAATTTGCGGCGTCGGAAGCCGGAGCACGCAGGATAGACATTCTGCCCTTTAATCGTGGAGGGGTGGAAAAATCTGCTCGACTCACGGGTGAGATTAAATCCATGCAGTTTGAGACTCCGAATGAAAGACAAATGAACTCGATTGCAGAGAATCTGAGCAAATACGTATTCGAAGTTAACATTGGTGGTTAGTGATATGAATGAAAGAGTAGACAAACTACGAAGAGAAAGTGTTGAGATCAGGCCTTATATCTCCACTGAGCGGGCGGAGCTGATGACCGATTTCTACCAGAGCGATATTCCCCATCGCGAATCTGTTGCAGTCTGCCGCGCCCTGTCGTTCAAGCACCTTATGGAGAACAAGACCATATGTATCAACGATGGCGAATTGATTGTCGGCGAGCGAGGTCCGGCACCGAAAGCCACGCCGACTTATCCCGAGCTTTGCTGTCATTCTATGGAAGACCTGCGCATACTCAACAGCCGGGAAAGAACTCCCTTTGTGGTCTCACAAGAGGTTAGAAAAATCTACAGCGAGAGAATCATACCCTTCTGGATCGGCAAGACTATGCGGGAAAAACTCTTCGCCTCGATGGACGAAAAGTGGCACCAGGCTTTTAATGCCGGAGTGTTCACTGAGTTTATGGAGCAGCGCGCCCCCGGCCACGCCATCCTTGACGATAAGATTTATCGAAAAGGCATGCTGCAATTTAAAAATGACATAGCGGAGAACCGGAAAAAACTCGACTATTTCAATGATCCGCGCGCCTATGAAAAGGACCAGGAGTATCAGGCGATGGATATCTGCGCCGATGCAGTTATTACTTTTGCGCAAAGGCACGCCGAAAAAGCGGCACAGCTTGCACAACAACAAAGCGATCCTGCTCGCCGCAGCGAATTGGAACGGATTGCCGAGGTCTGTTCGCACGTGCCGGCTAATGCCCCTCGCAATTTCCAGGAAGCATTGCAGTCGTACTGGTTCGTGCACTTGTCCGTGATTACGGAATTGAATACATGGGACTCCTTCAATCCGGGCCGGCTCGATCAGCATTTGCTGCCGTTCTACGAAAAAGGCCGGCAGGAAGGAAATTTAACAGATCAGCAGGCCAGAGAGCTGTTGCAGTGTTTCTGGATAAAGTTCAATAATCAGCCCGCTCCGCCGAAAGTTGGCGTGACCGAGGAACAAAGCGGAACCTACACCGATTTTGCATTGATTAATATTGGCGGAGTAACGCCGGCCGATGGCAGCGACGCGGTCAACTATATTTCATATATGATGCTGGATGTGGTCGAAGAGATGCGCCTGACCCAGCCGAGTTCCTGCATTCAAATCAGCATGAGGAATCCCGACCGGTTCCTGAAGCGCGCCTGCGAGGTCATTCGTACCGGATTCGGGCAGCCTTCCGTCTTCAACACCGATGTCATCATTAAGGAAATGCTCCAGGACGGCAAGAACATAACGGATGCCCGTACCGGCGGTCCCAGCGGCTGCGTGACGGTCAGTTCGTTCGGCAAGGAAAGCTGCACACTGACAGGCTACATTAACTGGCCCAGGATTTTCGAACTTGCCTGCAACGACGGCGTCGATCCTAATTCGGGCGAGCAGATTGGGCCTCGAACCGGAGGCGCTCGCGAATTCACTTCTTACAGACAGCTCATGGATGCGTACAGCCGGCAGCTCAGGTATTTTATCGACCTGAAAATCAGAGCCAATAATATCATCGAACGGCTCTATGCCAATTACATGCCCGCACCCTTCATGTCAATTCTGATGGATGATTGCATCGCCCGCGGGCTCGACTACCACAACGGCGGCGCGAGGTATAATCCGACCTATATCCAGGGCGTTGGTATCGGTACGTTAACGGATTCGCTGGCGGCGGTGAAGTATCATGTTTTTGACGAGCAGAACATCTCGATGGATGAATTACTAAAAGCGATGCAGGCTGATTTTGAGGGACACGAACACCTGCGGCGAAAGCTGCTTTACAATACACCCAAGTACGGCAATGACGATGATTACGCGGACGGCATTGCCGAAGAAGTATTTAACATTTACTACGATCTGCTTAACGGCCGCCCGAATACCAAGGGCGGTAAGTATCGTGTGAATCTTCTTCCCACGACGGTACATATATATTTCGGCTCTGTGGTGGGCGCCCTTCCGAACGGCAGAAAAGCCGGTGAGCCGGTCTCGGAAGGTATTTCGCCGACCCAGGGCGCCGATACGAAAGGGCCGACCGCTGTTGTCAAGTCGGCGGCCAGAATCGATCACGCACGCACCAGCGGAACTTTGTTGAATATGAAATTTAATCCGCAGGTGCTCGCCGGCGAAGGTATCGATAAACTGCTTCATCTGATCAGGTCCTACTTCAAGCTCGACGGCCATCATATCCAGTTCAATGTTATTGACGCCGAAATGCTAAGAAAGGCCCAGCAGAATCCCGAACAGCATCGTGACCTGATCGTGAGAGTCGCCGGTTACAGCGATTACTTTGTGGACGTAGGCCGAGACCTGCAAAATGAAATTATCGCCCGCACCGAACAACGGTCACTGTAGGGGCAGGCCCACGTGCCTGCCCTGGGCAACCACACGGGGTTGCCCCTACGAATTCTGAAGTGGAGACTTATTATGAAGAGAATATTGGCTTTGCTCACTGTGTTTGTCGCAGTTGTTTTTCTTGCCGGCTGCGGGCCTGCCGCTAAACAGGGACAAATTGAGGGATTTATCGAAGCTCATGTCGAAAAAGTCGAACCTTTGACAACGGAGGCAAATCTTGCCTATTGGGATGCGACAACAACAGGCAAAACGGAATATTATGACAGGTTCAGCGAATTACAGCTTGAAATCAGCCGGCTCTATAACAATCCTCAGGATTTCGCCTTTATCAAGGGCATAAAAGAATCCGGCCGGATCAAAAATGCCAGGCTGGCCCGGCAGTTGGATAAATTGTACTACGCTTACCTGCCGAACCAGGTGGAGCCGAAGCTGCTCGAAGAGATAGTTGGCCTGGACGGCAAAATCCAGGAAAAGTACAGCAGCTTTCGCGGAACGATGGATGGCAAAAATGTCACTATGAGTGACATCTATAACATCCTTACAACGGAAAAAGACTGCCGTAAAAGGGAGCTGGCATGGAAGGCAAGCAAAAAAGTGGGGAATGTGATTGTTGATGATCTCATCAAGCTGGTCAAGCTGCGTAACGAAGCGGCACAGGAAGTCGGCTTTGATAATTATCATACTCTTACCATCGTCACGGGCCAGCAGAATGTAAAAGAGCTCGACCGTATTTTCGATGAGCTTTGCGAATTGACAACCGAACCGTTCGCCCGGATGAAGAATGAGCTGGATATCATCCTGGCGGACAGTTACGGCATTGCCGCCGGGGATTTGATGCCGTGGCATTATCATGACCCTTTCTTTCAAAGGACCCCGCTGGTTTATGAACAGGATTTGGATTTCTATTATAAGGACAAGGACGTTAAAGAATTGGCGGAAAAATACTACGCCGGCGTCGGCCTGCCTGTGGATGATATCCTCGCGAAGAGTGATTTATACGATCGAGAAGGTAAATACCCGCACGCTTTCAGCCATGATATAGACCGGCGGGGGGATGTTCGTATTTTGTGCAATCTTCAAAATACCGAACGCTGGATGGAGACCATACTGCACGAATTGGGCCATGCGATTTACAGCAAATACCACGATTATAATGAGCCCTGGCTGCTCAGGGAGCCGGCCCACAGTTTTACCACCGAGGCGATAGCGATGTTTTTCGGCCGGTTGAGCCGCAATGCCGCCTGGATGCAGGAGATGCTCGATCTGTCCGAGAATGAACGAATGGAGATTGAAGAAGTCAGCAGGAAATACCTGCGCTTTCAGCAGGTCCTTTTTGCCCGCTGGGCACTGGTGATGTACAACTTTGAAAAGCAGCTTTACGCCGATCCCGACCAGGATTTGAATAACCTGTGGTGGCAGCTTGTTGAAAAGTACCAGCTCATCAAAAGGCCGCCGGGACCTGTTGACGCCGGCTGGGCTTCCAAACTGCATTTCACCTCGGCGCCTTGTTATTATCACAACTACATGATGGGTGAATTGTTGGCTTCTCAACTGCATCACCACATTGTTCACAAAGTTTTTAAGCTCGAATCGGACCGCGATGTAAGCTATGTGGGCGACAAAATCCTCGGCGATTATCTGCGAGAAAAAGTCCTTGGCCCCGGCGCCCTGTATCGCTGGAACGACATGATTAAACGAGCCACCGGCGAGCCGTTGACGCCCAAGTACTTCGTAGAGCAATTTGTAAAATAATGCCGGGGATACCCATGAGCCGACACATGAATCCTGATCCCTAAATACGCTGTGGAGCAAAAAATATGACTTACTTGATTGCCATATTCATCTACTTATTTATCCTTTCAGGCATCGGCATCTACAAATCCCGGCAGGTCAAAACCCAGGAAGACTTCACCGTCGCCGGACGAACGCTCTCGCCCTGGATCATGGTTTGCACAATGCTGGCCGTCTGGATCGGGACCGGCTCCATTGTGGGCAACGCCGGCAAGACTTATCAAGTCGGAATGTCGGCTTTGTGGCTGCCGTGCGGGACATTCATTGGGATGATATTGCTGTCTTTTATCGCCACCCGAGCGCGCAATATCGAGGCGCTTACCGTGCCGGAAATCATCGGCAAGCGTTTTGGCGGCACGGCACGGATGCTGGCCGTCGTGGCCCTCATAGTCGCCTATATGGTAATCGTCAGCTACCAGTTTAATGCCGGAGGGATGGTGCTGGAAGTCATTACAGGCAAGAAGAATCCTGTCACACTCAATACCGGGAGCATGCTGACCACCAGGCAGGTTCGTAAAGGCTACTTCAGATATGAGCCCCCGGCGGATTGGACCGGCGCAGCACATATTGGATTCGAAACTAAAGATAAGAGTACGGGGCAATGGTCCGGCAGCCCCAGGCGGTTCACCGTTCTTGTTGTCCCTTCCACTCAGATCATTGGAGTCAACGAGGCATTAAAAACGGCGTGCGACACCGATTCGGTCTCACCCCTTGCCGAAGCGGCCGGTTCCCTCGACGGTATCGCTGCATCCGAAATCGAAACCATAGACAATCTCAACAATATCGTCGCTATCAAGCGCAATACGATCACCCGGATTACAATTTCCGGGTACGGCGAAGGTTTTGGAAAAAATGAGCAGATATTCCGGCTGGCCGAGCTTCCAAAAACAGGAAAAGTTTACCTGCACGAGCCCAAGCTGACCTCGGAGAAAGCCACGATCATCGCCGCGGTTTTTATTGTGGCCTATACCATGCTGGCCGGCCTTATGAGTCTGGCCTTCGCGGACATTGTCACCGGAACCGTCATCATGGGAACTTTATTAGTCGCGTTCCCCATCGTATTGATTAAGGCGGGAGGATTCGCCGGGATGGCGGCGGCCTTTGCGGAAATGGGCGACCGGCCCGATCATATGCAGATGTTGGGCGTGTGGGGGTCGGTGGATTATATCAATTTTTGCCTGCCGGTATTTCTGCTGGTCCTGGGCGACGCCAATCAGTACCAGCGTATTTTTGCGAGCCGCAGTGCCAGGGGAGCCAGGAAGGCCGTGATTATCATGATTTTTGTAGCCCTGCTGATCGAGGAATTGATCATCGCCGAGGCATGGTTCGCCAGCAGCCTCATACCCGATCCCGAAAATGGACGCTACGTTTTAATCTACGCCGCCCGGCACTTTATGCCCATGGCCCTCGGACTGCTTTTTATGATAACCGTTGTTGGGATCATCATCTCAACCGCCGATTCATTCCTGTTAGTCCCGGCCACGACCTTCATCAAGGATATTTACCAGGCGCACATCAACCCGAAGGCTCCTGAAAAAAGAATCATCTTTATGAGCCGCTTTATGGTACTTTTCTTCGGTGTCATCGCGTGGCTCATCTCGCTGGCATTTGCCGAGAGTACGACCGTATTTGAAAAGTCGCTGTATGCCTTTACTGTTTACGGCTCAGCCATCACCCCGTGCCTCGTGGCCGCATTGATATGGAAGGGAGCGACTAAGGCAGGCGCCATAACCTCGATCCTCGCCGGCACTATCACCACTCTTATGTGGGCCGAAGTCATCAAGGACCGTCTTCCCGCCCAGGTGGCAAATCTCGACGCGGTACTGCCCGCAATAACGCTCTCGGTCATCTGCCTGATAGTCGTTAGTCTTTTTACCCAAAAGCAACAGTCAACTGGAGGTGATTGATATATGTTTTCCGCCGATATATATATCGAAAGAAGAAAACGCCTGCGAACCGACGTCCAGGCCGGCCTGATTCTTTTCCTGGGCAATGAAGAAAGCCCGATGAACTATGCGGACAATCAGTATCCGTTCCGGCAGGATAGTTCCTTTCTTTATTTCTTTGGTCTCGATTGCCCCGGCCTGGCTGCCGTCATTGACGTCGATCAGGGCACTGAGTGCATCTTCGGCGATGATTTGACCGTCGACGATATAGTCTGGACCGGGCCGCAGCCGGCATTGAAAGAAAAATGCAGCAAGACCGGTATTTCTGAAACTGCCGGACTTGATAAGTTGCCGGACGTTTTAAACAAGGCCGTAAAACAGGGCAGAGAAATTCACTTTCTCCCCCAGTATCGGCCGGAGAATGTCCTGAAAATACAGCAGTTGCTGGGGATACATCCGTCAGCTATTGCCGGGTGCGTTTCAGAGCCATTGATAAGGTCGGTAGTTGCCCAGCGGTCAATAAAGGGCGAGCAGGAGATCGAGCAGATTGAAGCGGCATTGGATATTTCTTACGAGATGCAAACGCTCGCGATGAAAATGTCGAAGCCCGGAGTATATGAAAGGCAGGTTGCTTCTGCGATGGAGGCGGTTGTTTTAGCACGCGGTTCGGCTCGTTCCTTTCCGACGATTTTCTCGATCCACGGCGAAACGCTTCATAATCACTATTACGGCAACAAAATGCAGGCCGGCGACATGGCCGTCAACGATTCCGGCGCCGAATCGGCTCTTCACTATGCAAGTGACATTACCAGGACCGTACCCGTTGGCGGAAAGTTCTCCCGGAGACAAAAGGAAATCTACGCTATCGTTCTGAACGCACAGGAAAAAGCGACCGAAGCGGTAAGGCCCGGCGTTGAATTCAGAGATATTCACCTTCTCGCCTGCAAGATACTCGCATCCGGCTTGAAGGACCTCGGATTGATGAAAGGCGATATCGAACAGGCCGTTCATGCCGGAGCGCATACATTGTTCTTTCAATGCGGATTGGGGCACATGTTAGGGCTGGATGTCCATGATATGGAGGGGCTGGGGGAAGAGTATGTCGGTTATACCGACTCGATCAAACGCAATCCGGAATTCGGCTTCAAGTCGTTGAGGCTTGCCAAGGCCCTTGAACCGGGTTTTGTAATAACCGTCGAGCCGGGAATTTATTTCATTCCCGAATTGATCGACCGATGGAAAACAACGCAAAAAAATTCACAATATATAAACTACCAGTTGCTTGAGACATACAGAGATTTTGGCGGCATCAGGATTGAAGATGATGTTCTGGTAACGGATACCAGCCATCGTGTTTTAGGCAGGAAAATACCGAAAACAATCGACGAGGTCGAAGATATATCATCTTGCTGATTTTACGAACCGCTCGTTTGAGATATCCGATTCGATAACGATGCGGAAGCCGACGTTGTAAACTTTTCGCCATGCCGGGTAGTTCAGGCGGAAGGCGGATCGGCTGCGTTTCGGCCGGTCATACCATGAGCCGCCGCGAACCACTCTTTCGCCGGTATCCTTGATATCATTTCTGCCATCGTTCGCTTTATATGGATATGATTGGTATCTCGAGCGCGTCCATTCCCAGACGTTGCCGTGCATGTCGTGCAGGCCCCATGCGTTCGGCCGGTAACTGCCGACATTGGCCGTGACAAGTTTTCCATCGTCGAATCGCCCGTCCCTCGGCACCAGGTCCGGCGGGTACTGGTCTCTAACGTCGTACGCCAGGTCCCGGATCGTGACATCAGCCATATTACCGAACTGCGAGAAATCCGTATCCAGGTCGCCGTAAGACAAGGGAGTATCCGAGCCCGCCCGGCAGGCCCATTCCCATTGGGCTTCGGTCGGCAGCGAGACGTCCTGGCCGATTCTGCGGGACAGCCAGCGGCAGAATGCCATCGCTTCGTCCCACGAGATACGGCAAACCGGCTGATTGGGTTCGTTCAGCGGCCAGCCGAGGTCCCACTCATTGAACATCCAGCTTCCCTTGTGCTCGTACTTGCTGTCGTGCGAGGGATCGAATTTCGCATAAAGGGCGTTGGTGACCTCGAACCGGCTCATCCAGAAGGGCTTGTCAATCTGCACGCTCGCGGGCGGCAGTTCGTCGTCACAGCCGTCGGCGTCACCCATGACAAACCGGACCGCCGGGACCAGAACCATATCGAGCTTTATATTATTGCCGAGGTCGACAACTTTATGAACTGTGCCGGCACGCGATTGAAGGAGCTTTGCCTCGATTGTGCCCAATGGCCAGTCGGTCAGACTCAGAGCCTGGACTTTCTGCCTGGGCACGGGCTTCGGCACAACCGGCACGATTGTCTCTGATGCCACGGCCGGGTAGACTTCCGGATCTTCGAGCGGCCCGCCGTAAAGCCGGCGAAGCTCGATACGCCGCTTATTGTCGTTTAGCGTCTTATCCCGGCCCACGACCTCCGCCCAGGTTCCGTGACACGGAGCGTTCAAATCAATCCATGTCATGATTCGCTGCCACGCCTCGGAGTCGAGTTTGACGCCGTAATGGCCTTTGGTGAGCATCTGGACCAGCTCGGTCGTATCGGCGGAGAATTCGCCCGGAGCGAGTATGCGTAAATCACTCTCAAGACCCCCGACGCGGACGAAACTGCGCAGCGTAATATAAGACGGTTCAAAAACGCCGCCGTAAGCTTTGACAAGTCGCTCCCGCGATACTCCGAAGATGATGTCGGCTTTGGGGACTCCGTTCTTGTACGCGTAGAACCTGCCCTGGTCGGCGCGCAGGTCGGGAATGGCCAGGCCGTCGTTTCGTTTGCCGCCGTCATGGCACGAGATGCAGTACTTGTCCAGTACGGGCTGGACCTCGCGTTTGAAGTTGAAACCTCTGGCCGGTCCGTGCCAGGGTTCGATTTCGGCAGGTTGTTTGCCGGCCGCAATCGTCCGCTGGTTCGGAGGCCCCGTGCTTTGTGTCTCGTGGCAGCCGACACAGGAGACGATTTCACCGGGCATGGCGGTCATCCAGCTTCGCATCAACTGCAGGGCCTTGCCGTCGGCGTCGAGCGGCTGGATGGCGATGGGGGTATTGGCCGGGACGCGGAACACCGCCGAGCCGTCGGCTTCCACCGGGACGGTTCCGAGAATTCGCTTTGGCTCCCAGGGGCCGTCGGCGCCGACGCGGTGATTGATGCCGGCGATTTTGTGATATGCGAAGTGGTAAGTGAACAGGCGAAGCTTTTTGACCGCTCCTCGCGGGACATTTTTAAGTCCGCGCCCTTTGTAAACATCTTCAAGAAATATCAGCGAATCGTCCCTGGCCAGGTCGACGCGATCGACAATGACGGGAGGGCGTTTTGTTGTGCGGATAGGAATCGGTTCGAGCAGGGCGTAGTCTTCGATTTCCTTTAGCAGGACGATATTATCGAAGGCGTCCACAAGGTAAATGCCCCAGAGGTCCTGCGGCCTTGGTTTGCAGGCGGCGATGAAATATTTATCGCTCAATGGCCATGGGTGGAGGAATTTCGGCCAGCATTCCATTGCCAGTTTGTCCTGAATCAGAGGCTGGACCTTGGTAGCCGAGCTGCCGATTCGCTGGATGACTCCCTCGGTAGTCTGCCGGCCCAGTGCCGGGTCGAGAACAACCAGCTCGCCGACGCGTCCGACGTGATGGCCGGTGACGATGCCGACGATCTTGGTCGGATGGTCGGGGATCGGCCGGGCGTAGAAGATCGCGTTGGGCCAATAGCCGCCGCTGCCGTAAAATTCCCTCTGGCTTGTGCCGTCGGGATTCATCGTGAACAAAAATCTCGCCCATACGTGCGGGATGTCTGTGTATTCCCATCGCAGGTAAAGAACGCGTCCGTCGTTCATTACCGTGGGGCAGAAGTTGTGGTCCTGCTCGAAGCAGAGTTGGCGAATGTTCCGGCCGTCAGCGTCCATTATGTAGCTCATACCGACGTCGACCGAGGCGTTGCAGGGCACACCCTGAAACGGCGCCGTCGAGATGAAAACGATCCTGCCGTCCGGCAGATAGCATGAGTCGAAGTTATGCACATCCGGCTGGTCGTCCGGCGAAATCTGCTTTAACTTCGTGCCGTCGGTTCGGATTTCGAAGACCTGCCAGAACTTGCGTCCGTCGGGCATGGAAAACATAAATTTGTCGGCGTCAAAATTCAGGTCCATCTCGCTGATGAGTCTGCCGTCAGCAGGGCTGTAAAGCGTCGTCAGTTTTCCTTCCGGCCCGACCGGTGAGAGAATGCTGATTTCGTTGTCCCAGACGTCCGTGTCGGTCATGGTTTGAAGCTGCCATGAGCTTTGCTGGGGCATACCCACGAACTTGCCGATTCCCCTGTCCGGCTCTTCCGACCTGCGGGGATCGCCAATAGGTTTACGCTTAATCAATAAGAGCCGATCGAAGTTCAGCAGGGGATTGGCCAGCAGGGCCTGACGCTGGAATGCGACGATTTCTTCGGAGGCTCTCAAAGCCGTACGGGCGGTTCGCGAATCGCCCCTACTTGTGCGTTTCAGAGCGTCTTTAATTCCCGGCAACTGTTTCTCGCAGGTCTCCAGGGTTTTGAGATAATCCTTCCCCCCGGGATAATCGGCGCCGAACGTTTTTATCAGATCGGCAATGGCCCGGCGCATTGCGGCCGGATTGACCATCTCCAGGTCCGACAAAGCCTTGCTATACGGATCACGTATCTGTTCGGCAGCCTGAGAGCCGGCGGATTGCCCTGTAAACAACAAGGAAATTGCGAATATCAAAGCGCAAAGAATAAAACTTGAATTATGAGCTTTTATTTCCCGTTGCCTTATCACCATCTTGGTCCTGCCTCATCGCGAACATCTTCAATAACATCCGGCCCATTTTTTCCCTGGAGCTTGCCAACACGCAGGCGTTTTCCACGGGACCTTTACACAATTGTTAAAGCCTGTTGAATTCACATCATAGCAGAATCCTCTCATTAACGCTAATAGAATTTAAGGGATTAGGAATTCGCCGGAGAGCTTAGTCGAACGGCAGTTGCACGGATTTGCCGTATCGGAGCAAGAGGCATGGGCCCGGCAGCAGGACTTCAATGCCGTGGTGCTCAGTGTCACTGAGTAAAGTCAATGTGTTTGCGCCGGCTTTGAGATGTTTGACGTCCACCTCGACGTTTGTAAATACCAGGTCGTGGTTCGCACTGCCGGATGTTATCGAATACGGATGGCCGTTAATCTTGAAATGCTCGGTAACGGTGCCTTCGCCGCCGTCCCAGATTCTGATCATCAGCCTGGCAGATTCCGCATTCGCGGGATTCCGGGGCAGGTTGATAGTCGCCGTTACCGGTTTCGATGCACGGGACCAGAAAGGCTTCGGCAGCACGTCACATTTGTACAGTTCTACATTGTTTCTGTACGCCGGAAATGCAAGGCCGTCCAGCACGTCCGTCCAGTAGTGAAAGCTCCCCTTAAAATGCACCAGAGCCTTTAGCGCCATTGGTCCGGCCTGGCCGGGGATTAAGCTCGTATCCCAGGTCAGCGCGAAGGGCGGAGATGTCACTTGCCCTATATGGTTGACGTATTTTCTGTTTTGGGTGTAGCCGTGCCAGTCATTATCGAGTTTGTTGCCGTTATCGTCGAAGCCTTCGTACCGGCCGAAATACTCGACTGAGATAATTGCTTTCTCGTAACGCTCGGGATAAGACAATCTCATATTCACACGGTCGGGCAGTGTCGAGCCTGCCGGCTGCAATTGCACGCGGGCCTCGAAATCCTGCAGATTGTTATTTCTCAGGTCCGGATGATCTGGCTTGAGGTAACAACGAACGGCGGCCTCATCGATAATAAAATGTCCCCAGAAAGTTTTGCCCCGGTCACATGCGAACTGCAGCGCGTTTTGGCCGCTGACAAGGTGCTCGACCTTCAATGGGACCTCAGGATAAGAATAGGCGCAGTGGTCCTCTTCTGTGCCGTCGTCACCAAGCGGATAGATTTGTTTTCCATTGACGATAAAGCGTTTGTTGGCGGTGCCGGGATGGCCGCCCCAGACTTCGAGATACAAATACGCCCCCTGCAGTCCGAACAAATCCTCCGGCACGTTAATCAGCGTAAAGCCGTTAGTCAAAGCCTCCGGCCTTTTGCCGTAAACTTCGTGGAGGCTCAGCTCGGCGTCGTTTACCCGCAGCATTCTTCCCTTGGCATTGCTTATCTCCGCGTCGAACTGTGCCCAATGTTCTCGAAAGAAAACTCCCTGAGCGCTGCAGTTCCGGTATCCTGAAAAGACGATACATAGAAACAAAACAAATATGGCATTCTTATTCATAATCGTTCTCCTGCTTTGGCTGAATTTATATTGCGGAGCGGCAGATGTCAATCGTTCCTTATCTTCGAGAGCACTTGTCGGCGGGAAACTTGTTTGCAGAATCTGAGTTTTTCCGTTAAAATACGGTAACATTTGCTTTGAAAAATTTTTATTGCTGTTGTTTAGGTGATACCATGAGTAAGAAATATTTTATTGCTATTGTATTTATCACTACGTCCATTCTATCGTGCCTGTTTACTGTGGAGACATATGCCAGGCAAGGCGATAAACGTCTCGATGAATCTTCGGATTCTTCGCCCCTGTATCTTATGACTTATGACCATGGCGGACTTGTCCTTTGGGGCGGCGACCATTTCGTGCAGTACCTGCGAAGCGCGGTCGAGTGGCTGGATCGTTATCCATCCTTCAAGATCGGCCTGGACAACGAAGCTTATACCTATGACCAGATGGCCCGGGCCAACCCTGAGATTCTTCAGGAGATACGTACATATCTTAAAAAGTACGCCGGGCGATTCGGGATAGGGACATGTACGTACGGCCAGCCGCTTTCGGTATTCGTCAATGAAGAATCCAACATTCGCCAGATCGGTTATGCCCTGGCGGCGGACCGCAGGCATTTCGACTGTGCGCCGAACGTGTACCTGATGAGCGAGCACGGAATGCACAGCCAGATTCCGCAGATACTCAGACTCTTCAATTTCGAAGGCGCGATAATGCGCACGCACTATATGATGTACGGCTATAATCCGACCTTCGATGCGGCAATCGGCTGGTGGGTGGGCCTCGACGGCTCTCGCATCTCCACTATACCAACTTACAAGGGACAGGGATCGCAGTTTGGCATAACGACGGTGGACAACTGGATACTGACCCGGTATCCGGGCTCGAACGCCCCGAAGTCACCCGCCGACTTTCGCAAAGAGTTTGCTCGCATTCAACCCCTGCTGGCAACCCGCGCCGATGACGCGGGGTTGCGGCGGGAAGAACTGGTAAAAGAATACGAAGGCAAGCCCGGATATAAATGGATTTTGCTCGAAGAGATATTTCCCACTTTTCCCGCCCCGAAGGATGATCTTGAGACAAAGCCCAATGATTTCGTCGTGCGAATGCCCTGGGGTTATTGCGGCAATGAAATATGGAATCTTTCCCGTCGTGCGGAGGTGGCCGTCCTGACGGCCGAACGGGCCGCGGCGATAGCTCTGCTGACGGGCGGTTCGAACCATCAGGCCGAGCTTGAGAACGCCTGGAAGAATCTGCTTGTAGCCCAGCACCATGACATACAAATATGCGGCATACTCGACGATGCCCGACGGTTCCTGCCCGAATCTATTAACATCTCGGAGAACGTGCTCAAAAGCTCATTGCAGCATGTAGCTTCCCAAATGTCCGCCGGAGACAACCCGCAGGTTGTGGTCCTTAATCCGGTTTCCTGGCGCCGAAAAGAATGGTTCGAAATCTCCGTCTCGCTACCTCGCGGCTACGCAAAAAATCTTCAGGTCATGCACGGCGACAAAATCATCCCCTCGGCGATTCTCGCCGCCGATCTAAACTCCGACGGCAGGTTAAGAGACATCAAGCTGGCATTATATGCCGATCTGCCGGGCCTTAGCGTTTGTTCATACAGGCTGATTCCGATAGAAAGCAAACCTTCCGATGAGGATAAGAAACTGGCCGTTGATTCTCAGAACCTGACCATAACCACACCATTTATTGAAGTTCGCTTTAATCCAAAGGGCGGCATATCTTCGATGAAGGACAAGCGAACCGGAAAAGAATTGCTGGAATCGAAAAAGAGAAGTGCATTCTTTGCCGGCAGGATTGACGGTAAGGATATCGAGTCCGGCGGGCTCTGGTCACTGGAGAATGCGCGGGGCGGAGCGCCGTGGGCTTTGGCCCGTGAGAGCGGCCTGATCGGGACTATCCCCTATACACTTGAAATGAAATTTCATGCCGATAGCCCCCGAATAGACTGCCGGGTACGTTTCAGCTTTGCAGGCCAGAGAATCGGCCGGCTCAGTGATAACGTAAGAGATCCATCCTCGGGATTTGTCCATGAGTACAAGCTGCGATTCAAAATGTTTCCCGCCCTGGGCAAGGGTGCCGTCGGAGTAAGGGATCTTCCCTTTGCCGTTAGTGAAACGCCGGATCGATATGTCAATGGGCTTTACTGGACGGCCATAACGGATGGAGAAAAGGGACTCGGCGTTTTCAATCGGGGGACAATGGGAGCGGTGCGGGAGCAGGACGGCGGATTTTCAGTACCCCTGGCTTATGCAATGTATTACGTATGGGGGACCCGGATGCTCAGCGGGGATTTCACTTACGAGATTGCACTCTATCCGTTCACTGAGCAATGGGACAAGGCCGGGCTGCATGAGCGTGCTCTTGAGTACAATTATCCCCTGGCGGGCCTGTTCGCGCCGGCGGGTAATGGTAAATCCGGGCATACGATTCAGCCGCTTGTATTGTCGTCTTCTGATGTTATCGCCTCGGCTTTCTTTAATCTTGACGATGATATTTATGTTCGCATGTACGAACATCAGGGACGCAGTTGTCAAGTGTCACTGGACTATAAGATGTCTCAGGCACAAATGACTCAAGTCGATCTGGCCGGCCGGGAATTGTCTGCTTCATCCGGTACGCTGAACTTTAAGCCCTGGCAGATCAAGACGGTGCGAATCACGCCCGCGAACAAGTAGGGGCGGTTCGCGAACCGCCCGCAAGGGAAATTATTTTGAAAGGGTGCTAAAATGGCAGGAAAGCATGTCCCGAGCGAAGCCGAGGGATTGGCCGTCGACGGAGGTCCCAAATCGGTGACAAATAAATTGGCCGGGTGGCCTCAGTTTGATGAAAAGGCAATCAGTGCCGTGCAGGAGGTTCTCCGGTCGGGCAAGGTCAATTACTGGACCGGCCCGAAGGGCATGGAGTTCGAGCGAAAATTTGCCGTCTGGCAGGGCAGTAAATACGCCATCAGCGCATCGAGCGGAACTGCGGCTCTCCATATCGCGCTGAGCGCTCTTGGTATTGGCCCGGGTGATGAAGTAATTGTGCCGAGCTATACTTTTATCGCCAGCAGTTTCTCGGTAGTTCAGGCCGGAGCCGTGCCGCGGTTTGCCGATGTCAATATTGACGACCATTGTATAAGTATCGAATCGGCCGAGAAGCTCGTAAACGAGCGGACCAGGGCGATAATGGCCGTGCATCTTTACGGCAACGTCTGCGATATGGACGGTATCCTTGACTTCGCGAGGAAATATAATCTCTTTGTCGTCGAGGACAATGCCGAGGCCTTTGGCGGTGTCTATAAAGGCAAAAAAACCGGCACCCTCGGCGATGTCGCCGCGTGCAGCTTCTGTCAGAACAAGACGTTTACCACAGGCGGCGAGGGCGGTATGGTGACCACCGACGACGAAGATCTGGCATGGCGGGCACGAAGCTTTCGTGACCACGGTTATGACGTCAAGCAGCGGTTGAGCCTGCTGGAACTGGAGCAGCGGCTGCCTTATATCCATAACATGGTAGGCTGGAACTATCGCATGACCGAGATGCAGTCGGCTATCGGGCTGGCGGAGCTCGAACGGATTGATACCTGGAATCTGCCCACGCGCAGACGCAACGCGCTTATCATAATCGATTCGATAAAAGATTTGCCGCGGGTCGTCCATGCACCGATCGATACAGAAGATCGCCGGAACGGCTGGTACGTCATGGCGTTTTCTCTTGATATTGAAAATATGAGTTGCGACATCGACCAATTTGTCGCCGCCTGCGCTGCTGAAGGCGCCCCGAGCTGGAAAGTATTCTGGCCCCAGTGCCACACTGAAAAGGCCTTTCAGCAGCACAATTCCTTCGGCAAGAGCGGCTTTCCTTTCACGTCCAAAGAGTACACCGATCCGGAAAGTGTTGACTACAGTAAAGTGGAAGTGCCCAACGCCGTCTGGCACCAGAGCCATACATTTACCTGTTTCGCATTTCCAACCTATACCGAGGAGGATTGCCGCCAGATAGGCCGCGCTCTGGCTAAGGTAATAAAGGCTTATTCGAAATAGAAAAGAAAAAGGATTTATCCTATGTCCAAAAAGCTCAAATGGGGTGTAATCGGCTCGGGTGGAATTGCCGGAAGAAGAACGATTCCCGAGGGTATTACCATGGCACGGAATGCCGAGTTGTTAGTGGTTTTCGATATTAATCGGCAGGTGAATGCCAAGGTAGCCAAAGAATATGGCGCCGAACAGGCGGCAAGTGTTAACGAACTGCTTGAAACTAACGTTGATGCCGTTTATGTCGCTACGCCCGCCCATGTTCACGCCGAGCAGGTTCGAGCCTGCGCCGAAGCCGGAAAGCACGTTCTTTGCGAGAAACCCCTTGGAA
>Ga0307378_10005745_pt1 | contig 17179 bp, 10 predicted proteins | sample UN1MG_FD_202238 | JGI IMG/M metagenome (GOLD analysis project Ga0307378, IMG submission 202238) | Soil microbial communities from Risofladan, Vaasa, Finland - UN-1 | ecosystem: Environmental > Terrestrial > Soil > Coastal area > Acid sulfate soil | place: Finland: Risofladan, Vaasa | collected... | reverse complement strand
TATCCGCATTACAGACGGAAAAGTACATGATGTCAATATTCTCGACGACCTAATTTAGAGCCGGGCGCCATTTACATCATGCATCGCGGCTACCTTGACTTCGCTCGTCTTTATACGTTCACACAAAACCTTTCAACGTTTATTACAAGAGCCAAAAGAAATTTCGATTACCGCCGTCTTTACTATCGGAAAGTCGACAAGACAACCGGCCTTCGATGCGACCAAACGATAAGACTCAACGGCTTTTATCCTTCGCAGGATCATCCTGCTGTTCTTCGCCGGATCGGCTTCTTCGACATCGAGACAAACAAGAAGTTCATCTTTCTAACAAACAACTTTGCACTGCTGGCTCTGATAATCGCTTGGCTTTACAAGTGCCGCTGGCAGATAGAAATCTTTTTCAAATGGATCAAGCAGTACTTGCGAATCAAAACATTCTTCGGCACGACCGAAAACGCAGTGAAGACTCAAATCTGGATTGCCATCAGCGTTTACGTTCTGGTAGCGATTGTCAAGAAGGAACTGAAAATCAAACTGAGTTTGGGCGAAACCCTGCAAATTCTCAGCATTGTACTTTTCGCGAAAGTTCCTATTACACAAGTACTTACGAATAATCTCTTGCAAAATGAAATTGTTCAGTTTCATAACCAATTGTTATTATTCAACTTATAATGGGACAGTACTGGTGAATTATCATCAAAAAAACCGGGCTGCCATCCCTTTGGATAACCAGCCTGGTTAAATCTTCTTGGGCTGCTTTTATTGAACTCCGGGAAACTTTAACAAACTCCTGCAGTCCATTGCTGGTATTACATCCACGTCCCATATATGAGGCTCTCACTTCTATTTGCGATAAACCACAAGACAGGAAATCTCATACATCAATGGATAGCGCAGCATTACCTACTGAGCTACTAATTTTGCAAAAACACTTTTACGCTATTATATGGGTCTCCAACTGCTTCGCCAATTTTATTTTCTTAAAACACGTTTTGCATTACTTTATTTTCTGCAAAGAGCTTAACTGCTATATCAAGTTTTCATCTTCACCTTGGATTCTACGTAGCCCCGCGGCGTATGTCAAATAGAATTACGCTATTCCCAAAAAATTGCTTTCCCATAAATCAGACATACTCTATTGTTCACAAGAAGCTTTCAACAGCCTTTTGTTACTAATATACTATAGGTATTATCGGGAGAAAAGGGCTATTTTCATAAAAAAACGCAATTTATGCACCTTGATGATTGGGATTGTATTATGAAACAGGCTGAAAACAGGTGCTTTGGCAATGTGACTGGACAATGTAATCCTTTCACTCTGTCCCCATTACGGGATTTCCTTGGTAATACGGGTTATTCTGCCCCTGTGCCCCGCATCGGTACTCCCGCTCTTGTGGGTCCTCCATTTGAGTCGCTCCCTTAACATCGGAGCGACAGGTTCCCTCGTTCCACACAGAAGCCTGAATTAGGTTCACGCCACCTTCATGCCGGACTCCACCCAAGCAGTAAGCAGGTTGCTCTTGAATTTGTCCCAGATTAAGGACTACCGCCCGGCTTTGACGTCAGTGGTAAACACACCTGAAACTGTTGGTTTCCTCAAGAATCTGTAGCCGGCGATATTGTCTTAAGCAGAGTTAATATATTGCCGAATAACTAATAGCTATAATATTGTCAAAATAATGAACGAATTACAATACAAGATGAAAGCAAAAAGCCATTACCAACCTTCAAAAACAGTTGAGGCACTTTTCACAACTGCGGTTGGAAAGATTAAGGCTAGTGCCGACAAGGCAATTGCTAAGCAGAAGGCTATGTCGGAAACAGAGGTTGTCTCAGCAAAAGCCGGGGTAGAGGCTAAGACCAAAGAACCCATACTTGAGCAAAAAGTAGAGCCGAAAGTCGAAGCGGAAGCAGCAATCGATGCAAATACGATAGGGCTGGAAACTGACTCTTTCGAGCAGACAGGCACCAATGAGACGAAGTCAGAGGCCGAAGCAGTTTCCCAAAAAGAAAGCGAAGAGACGCTTGAGAGCGGAGCTGAGCAGGAGGTTGAGGCCGAAGGATCTGAACAAAAAACAGAGGGTGAGGAACCAAAGGCTGAAGAAGAAATCGAAGGTGACACAGTAGAAGACCACATCCAGGGCGAGGAGGAGCTTCAGGAGCCAGAAGCAGTCTCCCAAAAAGAAACCGAAGAGACGCTTGAGAGCAAAGCTGAGCAGGAGGTTGAGACCAAAGGGTCTGAACAAAAAACGGAGGGTGAGGAACCAAAGGCTGAAGATAAAATTGAAGGTGACACAGTAGAAGCCCACATCCAGGGCGAGGATGAGCTTCAGGAGGCTGAAGCAGTTTCCCGGAAAGAAACCGAAGAGATGCTTGAGAGCGAAGCTGAGCAGGAGGCTGAAGCTGCTGAACAAAAAGCAGAGGATGCTGACACAGCCTTTGAAGATGTAGCTGAAGAAATAAAAGTAGAGATAAAGGCTGAAAGCCAAGAACCAGCCGCGGGCGAAGTTTCCAAGAGCATTCGACAAATAGCTCAGTCGCAGTCAAATCAGCCGAGAGAGCAGTCGCTGGCAGGTTTCGGTTTATGTGCAAAAGACGTTATGCTAAAAGAGCTTGTGTGGGGAAGTCCTGAAGATAGCGTCCAACAGGCGATTAGAAAAATGCAGCAGTCTGATAGCGGCTATTTGATGGTGGGCATAGATGGTGTGTTGGTAGGTATTGTGTCGAATTCCAATATAACAGGGGCACTCAGTCCCTACCTTCGCCCGGTATTTGCGAAGTGGCGGCGGCCGCTGGATGATGCAACGCTTCAAATCAGGATCAAGTGGATAATGAGCAGGCCAGTGCATATCGTAAAACCGAAGACACCTCTTGCGAACATAATGGAGAATATGTGCCGGTATGGCGTGCTGTGTTTACCTGTGGTAGATCAACAAGGCAAAGTTCAGGGTTTAGTAACAGAAACCGATATCTTCAAAGTATTACTGGAGCTAAAAAGCAGTCCAAGCATCTCGGCATCAGGTAATGAACACAAGGAACAATCCGCATCTGACCATTTTTCCGACCACATGGAGATTGAGTCCACACCAACGATGGAACCCGACCTAGTCGCTCCCGTATGATTGCGGAAACTTGAACCAATCTTGAATGACAAGGTATAAGTAAAAAGGGTAAGGTCGATGATATTGTTGCCAACTATGGCCATCTTATAATAGATGAATGTCACCACATTTCCGCGCCGAGCTTTGAAGCTATCGCCAGACAGTTTAAAGGAAAATATATTACTGGACTTTCCGCTTCTGTTGTATTTTTATTGTCGCGGCATTTTCAGTTCTCGCAAGATAATGCAGGCTTGCCAAGAGCGTATCAGCTTCTAAATTATTGTTGGTGATAATGTTCCGAACTTTCACACTATCAGTGATTTTCGCAAGCTACATCTCAAAGAGCTGCAACAGTTATCTGTCCAGGTTTTGCAGCTTTGCCAGGAAGCCGGCCTTGTCAAGCTCGACCACATTGCTCTTGACGGTACCAAGATCAAAGCCAACACTTCTCGATACAAAGCAATGAGTTATGTCAGGATACTCAAAGAAGAAAAGCGTTTGACTGAAGAGATTAAACAGTTACTCGCAAAAGCAGAAGCACTTGACCAGCAGGAGGATAATGAATACGGCCCAGACCGTCGTGGCGATGAATTGCTGGAAGAATTAGCTTGCCGCGAAAGCTGTCTAAAACGCATTCAGGAGGCGAAAAGGACATTAGAATCCAAAGCCAAGGCTAATGCCCAAGAGGCACAGAAACAACATGAACAAGAAGATTCTGAGAATGACGATAAATCTAAACGGCCTAGAAAGCGCAAGGCTATTTCAGAGGTTCCCGCGGACAATAAGCAGTATAATTTTACTGATCCCGAATCAAGGATAATGAAGGCAAATAATAAAGGTTGGGATCAGTGCTGTAATGCTCAGGCTGCAGTAGACATCGATGCCCAAATAATTGTCGCCTGTGATGTTACTAACCAAAGCAATAACAAGCAGCAGTTTGAGCCGATGGTAGTGGACTTGGTTCGTGTTAATAGTGCAAAGCGTGATTTTATGTTTCTCAGCATTTGCTCAGCCTTTCTTCGCTGAGAAACTTCATGTAGGAGCTTTTCGTGGGTTGTCGTCAGCATGGCAGTTTGATCTACAAGCTGAGTACGCAGATCGGTTATCATATTATCATAATCTTCAACTTTCTCTCGCAGCGGCTGCACTTTCTTGTTCAGATTACATATAGTTTCGTGGGCTTGAGTTAGGTCCGCCTCAAGAGTTTCACTTTCCGCATGAGAGTTTTCTGCAAGTTTCAACAGTTTTTGTACCTGCACAGTCAGGATCTTATGCCATTTGGTTATCTTAGTGAGTTCTGAACGTAAACGCTCTATATCTCCGTTCTTACGTGTCTGATTCGGCCTCTCGGCTTTATCATCAGGCTGGTTATTCCCGAGTTCTTTAACGTGGGCTCTGGTAAGGACTAATTCATTGTTGAGTGTGTCGTGCTCAACGATTACTGCTTCAAGCAGTGTTTGGATATTGGTAAGCAAACCATCAATTTCCTTGCCAAGTGTTTCGTGATCAACGGTTGCTACTTCGAACTGTGAATGTGTCTTGGTAAGCAGGCCACCAAGTTTGTTTTGTTCTTGTTTGGCAAAGGAGGTATTACTCTTCACCTTGTCTAAATCACCATGATTCTCTGTCACTTCTACTTGAAGAGGATCGGCCTGCTTTTCCTTGTTTCCTGTATCGTTCTTCGGTTTGGTATCTCCGAGCAAGTAGGCAAGTCTGTCCTGTTCTTCGGCAGTAAGAGGTGCATCTTTGGGTAACTGGTCTGTAGTTGGTTGTTGTGCTCCGAAGCTATCGAGAATGGTGATAATGTCAGCCGCGTCCTTATGAGCCGGTGTAGGGGCATCACTTTTGGTGCCGTTGCTTTCGGTAACATCGGCAACCTGTTGCTCAAGCAGGTCGCTATGTTCGGCTGGTTTATTCAACGTCGTTTCTGTTGTGGCCATAAGAGCACCTTCCTTTCGCAGCACCTTGCCGTCAGTTTCTCACTACTCGCAGAACATGCCAGGCAAATCGGAGCCTTCTCTGCAAAGTACTGTTATCCACGAGATGAACGGATGGCAGATGCGACGGATTTATTGTTCGATAATGATAGTAATCGCGACTTTATTTCTCTAAGCATCTCTTCTGTCTGTCTGCGAGCGGCAGTTTCCTGCTGGATTTTCTCATTAGCTGCCGCCAGTTCAGTGCTCTGAGCTATAAGCTGATTTCGCAAGCTGGAAACCTGGCTCCCATCGCCAGCGCCTTCGCCTTGAAGATCTTCCATTTCCTTTCGCATATTGCACACGGCTTCATGGGATGCGGCCAAATCAGCCTCAAGCGTATCTCTGACCTTATTGGCCTCTTCCAAACGATCCATGAGACGTCGCACCTGTTCAGCCAAAACCTGGCGTTCATCTATTACCTTAGTAACTTCGGCACGCAGACGCTCGGTATCCGCAATTTTTTCCTGAAGGCTTTTGACCTGGGTTTCAAGGTAGGCCTTCCTGCTAGCCAGTTCCCGTGCTCGTTTTTGGGCAAAGGCCGTCTCTTCGGAAAGTGAGTCACGTCCTTCAGTGACTGACTCAAGCTGTGGCTTAATCTCTTCAAGCAGGTTGGCTAATCTATCTCGCTCTTTCTTGAGTGAAGCGTTCTCCTCACGTAACTTAGCAGTCGTGCCGGTGCTTGTTTCAGGAGACTTCAATTTCTCTTCCAACTGAGCACGAATTGCCATCTCGTTGGACAGTTTTTTCTGAAGTGAATCAACATCATCTTCCAGAACGTCTCTGAGCTTAGTTGATGTGTCAGTTTGTCTTTCAAGACTCCTGACAATGGACAGGATATCAGCTCTTTCCTGGGAAGCGTTCGAAGCAAAGCTCAGCGTATCAAGTTCGCTGTTTTCTAAATTGCCTGACTCGTTCTCGGCCTGGAGTCGGTTAACGACTTTACCTTGTGTGGCCTCCAGGTTAGCCAGCTCTTCATCAAGACGTTGCTTAAGTTGTTCACGATATTCCTGCAAACCATTCCTTCCAGCTACATCGCCTTCGGCACCTTCCTGCCGGGTCTGCTCATTTGCTACTGTTGACTCGTCAGTATGCTGGTCAATATTTTCCTCAACTTGCTCGTTTTTGGCGAGTTCATCCGTATTCGGGCTTTTTAGTTCTGTTGTTGCCGTAGCCATTAGTATTCTCCTTTCAAATATTATGGTTCCCAAAATGTATTCTTTTGCGTTTCTGGGTCCATTAGATAAGGTCAAGCTTTTGCATCTCCACAACAAGTTTTTCCTGGTCAACAGGCTTAACAATATAGGACGCACAGCCCTCATCGAAGGCTTCTATCATATCCCTGGACCGATCTTTTGCGGTTGTCATAATTACACTAACACCACTGGGATCAAATATGCCGTGCTTTTGTTCTATCTGTCGAATAGTTCTCAGAGCCTCATGTCCATCCATCTCCGGCATCATGATGTCGAGACATACAAGGTCATAGGGTGTACCTGCATCCAATGCATTCTTAAATGCTTCAACGCCCTCAATCCCATTAGCAGCGGTAGTGCTATCGCCATATTCAGACAAGTACTCCTCTAATATTTTGCATGAGGGGAAATCATCCTCTACAATGAGCATTTTGAGCTTTGACTGCTCTTGCGATTTTGATTCACTTGCATTTTCTTCCGTAATTTCCATTCTATTTCTCCTTGACTACATTTCAATTCGTTCTATTCATTTAATAAGACCAAGCTTTCGTATTTCTGCAACAAGCTTTTCATTAGTAATGGGCTTGACAATATAAGCTTTACATCCCTCCTTAAATGCTTTAATAATATCCTCAGGGTCGTCTATGGCGGTTGTCATAATTACCTTGACGCCGTCAGAGTCATTTATTCCATATTCCCGCTCTATCTGGCAAATCTCTTCAAGTGCAAGGTGACCATTCATTTCCGGCAGCATGATGTCAAGGCATATCAAATCATATGGCTGACCCTCATCCAAAGCCTTCTTAAATGCTTCAACAGTTTCGGCCCCATTAACAGCTACGGAACAATCGCCGTATTCGCACAGATATTCCTCCAGTATTTTGAAAGAGGCAAAATCGTCTTCGACAATTAGAATCTTTAGCTTAGACGTGCCTTTTGATTTGGGTTCGGTCACATTTTCCAGGGTATGTTCCATCTTATGTCTCGCCATTGATGCTCTTTACGGTTGTTTTGTGCGTATTGCAGAACTGCTTGCTTAGCTCGCCAACTCTTTTCTTGGCAGCGTTAATTTCATCGAACATAAAGCCTGACTCGAATGACAGGAATTTACTAATTGTGTCAAACAGTTTCTCGGCATCAACAGGCTTAGACAAGTATGCGTCACATCCGACATTTAAGCACTTTTGTTCGTCACCTTTCATAGCGTAAGCAGTCAGGGCTATAATCGGCATCTTATAACCTTTTTCGCGAATTATCTTTGTCGCATCGTAGCCGTTCATATTTGGCATCTGTATATCCATAAATATCAAATCGTAAGAACCGCACGTAACCTTATTCACAGCTTCAATACCATTGTTGGCGGTTTCTGCCTGGAGGTTGGTTTCTTCCAACATACCCAGAATAACCTGTTGATTGGCAAAATCATCTTCGACCACTAAAATTTTGCCGGCAACATTATTGACTTCATCGGAGGACTCAACTATTTGTTCTTTTTTGCACCACTTGTCATTACTTATCATGGTGGCCGATGCGGTATCAATGTTAGCAGGGATAATCATCGAGAATGTCGAACCCTTGCCTGGTTCGCTGGTTAGAGTAAGGTCTCCACCGAGAAGTTCGGTCAGCTGCTTAGTGATAGCAAGTCCCAGTCCCGTACCGCCATACTTACGCGTGGTACTGCTATCTGCCTGCATAAACTTATCAAAGATACTTTTCTGTTGATCAACCGGAATACCAATCCCTGTATCAACGACATCGAAACGAACAAAAGACTTATCTCCCATTTCCTCCAGAGAAAGCTTGACCGATACGCCGCCGGTCCCGGTAAACTTGACAGCGTTGCCGAGCAGATTTACCAGGCACTGATTCAGCCGTGTGGGATCAGTTTTTATCTGCTCCGGGACATCCGTCATCAAAACAACATCGAAGCTGATCCCTTTCTCCAATGCCAACGGCCGCATACTCGAATTAATAACGCTAAGTATCTCGTCCACATTACAGTCGATAATCTCGATAGCAAGTTTACCCGCCTCGACTTTGGATATATCCAGAATATCGTTTATCAGGTTCAGAAGGTTATCGGCGCATGTTTTGGCTATAGTCAGATACTCCCGGATTTTTTCTTCACGTTCCTTATTAAGGGCCAGTGTCAGCATGCCCATAATACCGTTCATTGGTGTTCGGATTTCATGGCTCATATTAGCCAGAAATTCGCTTTTGGCATTATTGGCAACCTTCGCTTTCCGAGTCAGTATGTTTGCATGGTCAAGAGCTTGTTCAAGTTTATGGTTGGCCTCTTCAACCTCTTTCTTGGCCCGGATTGAAGCTTCTTCCGACCGTTTACGTTCGGTGATATCCTCTGCAACAAAGAGGGCATCGTAGCTATTTCCGTCAGATGCCGGCACAGCAGTAACAGTAGTGTTGAGGATTCTTAATTCACCGTTCGGTAGATGCGAAGCAAAAATATCCTTGTGCAGCCGAGCAGAAAGAATAATCGGTGGGCCACCATTGAATACGCTTTTAATTCGACTGCGGTACCAGGATTCATTAAAGGAAGCGAAATTGTTGCCAAGATCATCACCTATGATATAGTCTTTATGAATTCCAGTCCAATCTCCCATGCAGTTGTTCCAGAACCGGACTATATAGTCTTTATCTATCACACATACGCCCGCAGGCATATGGTCCAGTACTCTAAATCTATCATCTATAATTTCAGAAGCATTCATTATTCGCTTGCTCCAACACTAATGGAGGCTGCATCAATCATTGTCAACAATTTATCGAATGAGCCTGCTTCAAGAAACAGGAGGATATCACCTATTCGGTAATATTCTTACTCTACTTAAGGCGACACTCCCGCCAGCATATTTTTAAGGAAAGAAACAATTTCAGATGTCTTTACTGCCAGAAAGGCTGTATGTTATCGGTCAATATTCTGATGTTATCACTATGATGAGAAAAAAAGTCGAGAACGACAGATTATGTAAACGGCGGAGTAAAAGTGTCCCACCTGGCGGAACAAAAATGTACCGCCTGATATGTATATAGCCGAGACTGCCCCGGCTGCCAATATTCAGTCCTGACCTGCTCTTTTTTTCCGTCTGGCCAGACGTTTGTCGCGTAAGACACGATCAAGGTCCGACTGACAGCAATCACGCAAGAGCCTGTTGAGATCATCGTAATCTTCGACCTGCGGCACCGGAACCATGAAGTTTTGCCTGGAACACTTCACACTGCCCTCTACGATACCTTTCTCGTTGGGCCTTCTGACATTACAGAAGTGAGGTTCAAAGAGGTAATGACTAATAACCCGCTTAAATTCAGCGGTGTGTTTACGCTTGTGGCCGGTCAGTATCTCGTCCGGTCCAAAAATATATTGAATATGGCGGGAATCCGTCTGTGGACGGCAAAGCTATGCCGGTCTATTCCAACGGCTCCTACAGTGAATTGCCGCGTTCTGATGATAGCGACAGCATTTGGACGTAATTTTACTCAACCGGCCCGCTGCTGATCGATTTTCCACTTACACCTTAACGGCTGATATTAGCAGATTTGCCAGTGGTACGTTTTGCCCTTGCGCGGTCAAAGTGCCTGCCGATGAAGTCGATGGGGGTTACAGTGGGGGCATTTTCTCCGTGTCGAACGAGCTTGCCGTCCTTAGGATCCCGGTACTGCACGATGCACTCTATACCCAACTTGTCAAGTCGCTCCTTAAGCGCGATGCCGAACTTAGGGTGGTGGACGATCAGGCCCAGTTGTGTCTCCTCGGTTACCTCTTCGTTGGGATAGCTGTAAGTCAGCAGCGCGGGCGGGTCGTCAGCAGAAACATAGGTAACCGGCGCGGCCTGGTCGTATAACTCGTACGCTCGCGGGCTGTCGATTTCGTTCGGTTTGATACCATAAAACGGGAAAAAGAATTGATGGCGTTCAAAGTTGGGGCGAGGAATGCCGATTCTTTCAGCAAATCGCGGATCATATGATGACTGCCCGTTATTGACCGCGATGCATGTCAAACGCGTCGACTGGCGCGCTATGGGGTCGTCGCTGTCGGGATCGGCAAGGTCATCGTGAAACGCTAACCACATTGACGTGCCGGCTCCCGCAGAACCCCCTGTTGATGCGACCAGGTGTGGATCGATTTTCCACTTCTGAGCATTGAGACGTAGGAACTGCAAAGCTCTGGCACAATCTAAATATGCCGCCGGTGCCGGCGCAGTGTCGGTAAGCCGGTAGTTGATAGCTGCAATGGAGAAACCTGCATTGAGATACGACTTGGCTTCGCTGGCGTTGAGACTCTGTTTGTCGCCCCCGCTAAATCCACCGCCGTGAATATAGAGTATAAGAGGGGTGGCTTCTGCGGACTCCGCGAGATATAGATCCAGTACGTTTCGCTCGTGAGGCCCGTAGCGAATATTAGCATGTGTCGGAGTTAGCGAACCTGCTCGTTCACGCTGCCGGTTGCGACCGGCAAGCTTCTGTACAGATGGCTCTTGCTTGTCGATGCAGAGCACCTGGCCATCGACCAGCGTCAGAATCACGCGGCCCATACGATCCACAGCCATACCCCACGGCACGGGAGCAGACGGAAGTTTTTGGCTCCAGAGGCGTTTACCCCTTCGGAGCTCAATCGCGACGACTTGAGATGTGTCAGCGACTACGACAGCATTTTTCGATACTGCAACAGCAACACTGCCGGGGTAGTCATATTGCCATAATGGTTTCTCAGAGACCTTGAATTTTCCCCAAGCTTGTGTGATATGTCTCGGGATTTTTTCATCCGTAACACATCGGCTCAAAGCGTCCCTGTCGAGCGGTTCGTAGCAAAGCAACTTGCTGTTGTCTAACCAGACTATATCGCGTCGTCCGTTGGATGCATGCAGCATCTTCTTGGTCACAGTATGGTCGTACACGGGGATATCCGGATGCGAGTAGAAGGGACGCCCGCAGGCGATTACTCTATTGCCGGCCAGGAAAAGCTCCCAACCACGCGGACTGGTTGATTCACAACTGGCCAGAGGTGCTGGATCATTGAGGCACTTTCCGTCGTGGATATCATAAACGGCAGGTGAAACAGCGTTTCCACCGGCAAGATAGAGCTTGTCCTCGTAGAGCAGCAAGTGCCCCTGTACACTAACGCCGGTGTTGGCCTGTGTATCCAGATGTCCTGATGTATCGTTGCACCATTTGACGTTTCCTGTAACCGGATCGAGCGCATAGACATAGGTCCCGTCGTAGTTCAAAAGACCTGCGGCGACGTAGGCGGTTTGGTCTTGGACAAGAACACCGCTTGCCGCGGGCCAGGTGGAGAGCAGTCTGCCGTAGACGGGGATCATTCTTTCGGCCGGAGCGGCCCGGAAACGCCAAAGAAGTCGACCTGTGGTGGCTTCAAAGGCGTAAACACAACCGTCGCCCGAACCGACTAACGCCCGGCCCTTCCAAATAGTCGGAGCTATGCGGATCTCGCTGCCGGTATAGGCCTTCCATTGCTCGCGACCAGAACTACTGTCCAGGGCCCGAACGACTCCATCCGAGCCGGCCAGCAGGACAAGGCCGCCGACCGCTACAGGAGCTGTGGGCCGGACACCTTCAAGAGCAGACGGATTAGTTTGCCAAAGCAGACTGCCGGTCTCTGGGACGAAAGCGCTGGTCGTAGTGGTTCGCTGGTTGTTTGCCCTGAAGGTGGGCCAGTCAGCAGTGGACGCAGACAGCATCTCGACCTTTGCAGTATCGCCATGACCTTTTTCGAAACGATTCTGCCAGGTGCTGTCCGGAGTGAAGTCGAAGTCACCAGCCGGACCAAGGCAAGTCAGGCCGTTCAGCGTGAGCTGGCAGTCACAGGCAAAAGGCCACCAATAGAGCAGACCATTGGCAACTGTCACCCCGTCATGGCAAGGAGGACGCATAGGGGATAGCCAAAGCGGACGAGCACTGGCCAGATCGAAACGGACCGAGCCGCCCATTGCCCGATATAAGAGGCTGTCTAAGGTGCTGGTTGGACGAGTACACGCCCGGCGGCCCGTTGGAAGTTCCGCCAGGACCTCTCCGGTTAGCGGGTCGAACTTTTTGCTGAGGTTGTTCCCCCACGGACCACTTATAGCATACAGGCCATCTGGATGAATGAGCAGTTGGAAGTTATCGTACGGGTGCTGCCAGAGTATCCGACCATCTTCGGTGGAAACGGCCAGCAGTTTTCCTAACTGCGGACCGGCGAAATACAGAGCGCCGTCACCACTCTTCAAATAGACTGTTGTGCGCCAGTTTGTCTGCCAGCTCTGACGGGGAAGATACTCACCGAGTGTCTCGAAGAACTCTGGCGAGTTGTCCTTCGTCTTGCGCCATAGAACCTGGCCGCTTTGCGCGTCGATACAGGTCAAATAGGTTCCGAATCGGAATGCAAATATCCGTCCATTCTTCATACAGATGGCGCGGCCGTCTATCGGCTTGTCCTCATGGTAACGCCACAAAACAGTCCTGGTCTTAGGATCGATGGCTAACACATTACGGCCAAATCCCCATGGATGTTCCGGCTGATTGTAGCCCTTGGATATGCCGGTCCAGGGCCAGCCATGAGCCTGGCGGTTCCACCGCGTCGTTACGTCCATTTGTTCAGCTTCTCCGACCAGAGCGTAGAGGACACCGTTTTCAAGTGCCATCCACTTCCAGAAAGTGCCTCCCGCCACATCCACCGTTGGTATTATCTGGCCGTTAATCTTGCCCGTCACGGTATCGATAAGTTTGCATGACTTGTCGTCGGCCAAAAAAAGTGTGTCCGGCGTGGCGATCATCGTATTGCGATGGACCATGATGCCTTCCGGCAGCTTCCGTTTCCAGAGCATGGTGCCGTTGAACCCATTGAACGCCACCAGTGTGTTTAAGAAAGGCTCTTCGCGTTTGTGCCAGGCAACATGACCGAAGGCCTTGAACACCCGGCCACCTGCGGCGACGGCCGACTGCGGCGAAGGGCCGTAGCGCGGGTCAGCTAAAAACTGCGTCATATATGGCGCGCGGATGAGGCGATCCTGTGAGACCGGGTTGTTGTCGGGACCGTGATAAGGATGGCTCCAGTCATCCATGCCGTCGGGTATGGGCTTGACCAGTCTTCGCTGCTCAAGCAACGCACGACCCTGAGGTCGCAGGACGCGAAGCACCTCTGCTTCGGACAGTTTGCTTGTAGTGCCCACCGCGATAAGGGCGTCAGCTACGTTGTCGGCCAAATGAAGATGGCTCAGATCTCCCTGACTGATTTGGAGATGAGTCGCGTTGAGCCCGGCTGCTTCAACTTTCCGGCGAGCGTGGTCGACCTCTTCGAAATTGTGTAGCTGCACGTAGATCAGCAGGTCGCTTTCGCGAGCCATCTTTATTGCCAGCTCACAGCTTGGATCGCCGAGAACAACGCAGATCCCACTGTTCACCCCAAGCCTTTCGAGCAGGAGCTGCGTTTTTTCCTCAGCAAAAGATGATTGTGCAACAACCGCACCTGCCAAAAACACAAGACCCAAATTGATTATAAAACTCCGCTTGTAAGTCATCGCAATCCCCTTTCAAATTACTTCAACAGTTGACAAAATGGTTAGATCCGTCATGAACTTTGTTAGCCCTCGATACGACAGTGAAATCTATGTACCACATAACCGCAATGCCGATGTTTGCTGTGGTAAAACCACACACTGTACTGAGTCGCGAGATTCCTGCACGTAATAGTAAAAGGTAAGAAACTAAAACTCAACCTTTTTTCCATCCGTTGCAGAGGTTGACAAGTCATGGGCTGGACGTTGTGGTTTTTGCGGGTAAGGCCGAATGGAGAGGTTCGCAGTCGTATGGAGTACCCGAGCGACAGCGAACTTTTGTTGTTTTGAAATTCATACTGTCTCAGTATAATCAATCACCCGAAGAAGATATTGAAAACCGTTGTACGTAAAATATTTCAGACTTAATATTAAGGAATTACATGATGAAACCAAGGTTCGGGACAAGAATAAAATCAAAAATTCTATTCTTAACGATGTGCGGATTCTTTTTGAGCTTTACAGCAATAGCTAATGTGGCGAACAGCCTTGAGATAGCGCTGAGACCAGCAACAGAAGCACAAGACCCTAATAAGGTGAATGAGAAAGAGAAATGGGATGTATCTAATCCCCCGGGGCCGGCGGATATAGTTCAGATCGATACCCGCGAAGGCACATGGATGAGTATAGATGTCAGCCCTAAAGGCTCTGATATTATATTTGACATGTTGGGAGATATTTATAGGATTCCCATCAATGGGGGCGAGGCTGAAGCGCTGACCGAAGGTGTGCCGTGGGATATGCAGCCCCGATACAGCCCGGATGGTCGCTATATCGCGTTCACAAGTGACCGGGGAGGTGGTGATAACATCTGGATAATGGATCAAGATGGTTCCAACCTCAGGCAAGTCACGAAAGAAGATTTCCGCCTTATCAATAATCCTGTTTGGACGCCGGACGGTCAATATATTGCTGCTCGTAAACATTTCACCTCTAAGCGTTCTCTCGGGGCCGGCGAGATTTGGCTTTATCATGTCTCAGGAGGTGGAGGTGTACAAATGACCGAGCGACCTAACGAGCAGAAGGATTTGGGTGAACCGTCATTTTCACCCGATGGCCGCTATCTTTTCTTCAGCCAGGATGTTACGTCCGGTAAGACATTCGAATACAGTAAGGACTCCAACAAAGAGATTTATGCCATTCAGCGGTTAGACAGAGAAACCGGCGAGATCGAGAGATTTGTGACGGGTCCGGGCGGTTCCATCAGGCCGACACCGTCTCCTGACGGCCGATATCTGGCTTTTATCAGGCGGGTGCGTTTTAAGACCACACTGTTTTTACATGAGATAGAATCCGGTGCCGAGTGGCCCCTCTATGACAGGCTCGATCGGGACATGCAGGAGACCTGGGCGGTTCACGGTGTCTATCCGAACATTGCCTGGACACCGGACAGCGACTCAATTGTTTTCTGGGCCGATGGCGGAATCCAACGTATTGATGTGCTAACAAAAAAAGTCACCGCAATACCGTTCCATATCTTATCTCAGCGCAAAGTCGGCAAAGCTCTGCGGTATCCTGTAGAGGTTGCTCCGGATCAGTTCAAGGTCAAAATGCTCCGTTGGGTTCAGGTCTCACCGAGCGGCAAACAGGTGGTGTTCCAGGCCCTTGGCCACATCTACATCCGCAGCCTGCCTGATGGCAAGCCGCGACGCCTGACCCGGCAGAACGACCATTTTGAATGCTATCCCGCCTGGTCACGCGACAGTAGTAATATCGTTTACACGACCTGGAACGACGAAAAGCTGGGTAGCGTTCGAATTGTCTCGGCTGAAGGGGGGCGGGCAAGAACACTAACAGACAAACCCGGCCACTATGTGGAGCCCGTGTTTTCACCCGACGGAGCAAAAGTTATCTATCGAAAGATTTCTGCCGACAGTCTTCGCAGCCCGACATGGACCCACGATATTGGTATCTATTGCGTACCGGTGAGTGGGGGGCAAGCGCAGCTTATCAGGAGCAAGGGAGGTCGGCCGCATTTCGGCGATGACAGCGAGCGGCTTTACCTTTTGGATATTGAGTCCGGAGACCCGGATGACAGGCGTGCCTTGATAAGTATCAAATTGGACGGCGGCGACGAACGAACACACTTTTTCAGCAAAAATGCCACCGAATACTGTGTTTCACCTGACGGACAATGGGTGGCTTTCAGGGAACGTTTCAACGCCTATGTTATCCCGTTTGTGCGTCCGGGCAGGGAGATTGAAATCGGTCTCAAGATCAAGTCGATACCGATAAAAAAAGTCTCGCGTGATGCCGGTGAGTACCTGCAATTCTCCGGCGACAGCAGGCGGTTTCACTGGGCCCTCGGTCCGGAACTTTTTGAGCGGGACCTGACGGATGCATTCGCATTCCTCAAGGGCTCGCCCGAGACACTTCCCGAGCCGCCAGTAAATGGTCTGGATATTAGTTTTGAGGTGCAGGCGGATGTTCCCTCCGGGAGTTTGGCTCTGGTCGGCGCCCGCATCATTACAATGCGCGGCGATGAGGTCATACCCGATGGAACAATCATCATCGAACAGAATCGCATTAAGTCTGTCGGCCCGAAGGGCACAGTGACAGTACCGGCCGATGCGAAGGTCATTGATGTTTCGGGCAATACGATTATGCCGGGAATAGTCGATGTTCATTCGCACGGGCCATACGGAAGCAGCGGGCTGATGCCCCAGCGCAACTGGTGGCGGTATGCTGATCTTGCCTTTGGCATCACGACGAATTTCGACCCTTCCAGCGACACTGCGACTATCTTCGCCGCCGCCGAGATGCAGCGGACCGGCCTTGTCACCGCTCCGCGGATATTCTCGACGGGAAGAATCCTTTACGGTGCCGCCGGGTCGTTCAAGGCCGAGATAGACAGCCTGGACGATGCACGCTCGCATCTGCGGCGTCTAAAAGCCATCGGTGCTTTCTGTGTAAAGAATTACAATCAGCCTCGGCGTGATCAACGGCAGCAAATTATCGCCGCTGCCAGGGAACTCAATATGATGGTCGTGGCTGAAGGCGCATCCCTTTTACATCTCGATTTGTCTCTGATTGTGGACGGTCAAACAGGCATTGAGCACTCGATCCCGGTTGCACGGGCTTACGATGATGTGATTCAGCTCTGGTCGGCCAGTGGAACAGGTTTAACCCCCACGCTTATTGTTGGTTATGGAGGGATCTGGGGTGAAAACTATTGGTATCACCATACCGATGTGTGGGAAAATGAACGGCTTCTTACTTTTGTTCCACGTACAATCGTGGATCCGCGATCACGCCGGCGCATAATGGCCCCGAAAGAAGAATACAATCACATCGACATGGCACGGTTTTGCAAGCAGCTCCTTGATGCCGGCGGCCGT
>Ga0307378_10005743_pt1 | contig 17186 bp, 15 predicted proteins | sample UN1MG_FD_202238 | JGI IMG/M metagenome (GOLD analysis project Ga0307378, IMG submission 202238) | Soil microbial communities from Risofladan, Vaasa, Finland - UN-1 | ecosystem: Environmental > Terrestrial > Soil > Coastal area > Acid sulfate soil | place: Finland: Risofladan, Vaasa | collected... | reverse complement strand
AGCAGCTCTCGCTGTTCACCGCCCAGGATGATCTCCGCGACGACGAGGAACTGGTGACGTTGATGACCTTGCACAACGCCAAGGGGCTCGAGTACCGAGCGGTATTCATCATCGGCTGCGAGGACGGAATCTTTCCGCACTCCCGCTCTGTCGATGAGGGCACGCTCGAGGAGGAGCGCCGACTGGCCTACGTCGGCGTGACGCGGGCGCGAGAGCGGCTTGCCCTCAGCCACGCGCGGCGGCGCTCGATCTTCGGCGCCAGCGGCACCGGCATTCCCTCCCGCTTTCTCGGTGAGATTCCGGACCGGCTGGTGGAGCGGCATTCCACGGTCGGATCGTCGACGGGCTGGGGCGTCGGCCTGGGCACCGCCGCGTCGGGCTCGAGCTTCGCAGAGCCCGCGGGCCACGCGGCCGCGCCGCTCGAGTTCGCTGTCGGCGACGATGTCGTCCACGCCTCCTTCGGGTCCGGGGTGGTGCTGGCGGTGGAGCCCGGCAACGTGGTTGTGATCCGCTTCGGCGGTGGTGGAGAGCGCAAGCTGATGGCCGATTACGCTCCGATTCAGAAGGCCTCCTGAGCGGGTGAGCGCGGAGGTCATCGACGGTAAGGCGGTTGCGGCCCAGCTCCGGGCTCGGGTCGCCGAGGTGGTCGCCGCCGGCGTTGCGGCCGGGGGCCGAGCTCCCGGTCTCGCCACGGTGCTGGTGGGCGAGGACCCGGCTTCGCACGTCTACGTCGCGAACAAGCGCAAGGCCTGCGAGGAGGCCGGGATCCGCTCGATCCACCATCAGCTCGAGGCCGATGTCGGGGCGGACGAGCTGCGCGGACTGGTCAGGCGACTCGACGACGACGTCGACGTCGACGGGATCCTCGTGCAGATGCCACTGCCCGAGGGCCACGAAGCCGACGCTGTGCTCTCAGAGATCTCTCCGCACAAGGACGTCGATGGGCTCACCCCCACGAATGCCGGACTGTTGGCACAGGGCAAGATCGGCCTCGCCGAAGCCCTCGAGCTCGAGGGATCGGAGCCGGCCGCGGGTCTGGTCGCCTGCACCCCAAGCGGCGTGATGGAACTGCTGCGGGTGGGCGGCGTCGACCTCGAGGGGGTCGAGGCGGTGATCGTCGGTCGCTCAACCCTGGTCGGCCGGCCGCTGGCGAGCCTGCTTCTCGCCGCGAACGCGACCGTCACAATCGCTCACTCACGCACAGCCGACCTGGCGGCGACCTGTCGACGCGCTGACCTGCTCATCGCCGCCGTCGGCGTGCCCGAGCTGATCCGGGGCGATTGGGTAAAGCCCGGCGCGACCGTAATCGATGTCGGTATCAACCGCACCGAGTCGGGCCTGATCGGCGACGTCGAGTTCGCCGCGGCCGCCGCCCGGGCTTCGGTGATCACCCCGGTGCCCGGCGGCGTCGGGCCGATGACCATCGCGATGCTGCTCGCGAACACGGTCCGCGCCGCCCGGGCCAACGTGTCCGACTGAGGCGCCCTATACCCTCAACCCGTAGATAAGCTCGGCGAACGAGTCCGGGCCGCAACTCGGGAGAGATATGGACACAAGCGCAGTTGGACGAGGAGAGACAATCGCCGGCGTTTCGGCGGTCGCGCTTCTACTCATCATGTTTATCTTCGATTGGTTCGGATTCGGCGGCGCGATCGACACCGGCATCGGCACGGTTGACATCGGCGGTGGCTTCAATGCCTGGCAGTCGTTCGAGTTCATCGACATCATTCTGTTCCTGACTATCGGCGCAGCGATTGCGGTCGCCGCGATGGCCGCGAGCGGTGCCGGCGCCGGTCTGCCGGTCGCCGGCAGCGCAATCGTCACCGGCCTCGGCGGCCTCTCGACGATTCTGATCCTCTACCGGATCCTCGACACGCCGGGTGGCTCCGACCGGGAGATCGGCGTCTTCCTCGGTTTGATCGCCGCGGCAGGCATCACCTACGGTGGCTGGACCGCGATGCAGGAGGAGGGAACCTCCTTCGGCGACCAGGCGAGTGGCTTTGGCGGAGGCGGAGACGGGCCTCCACCTCCCCCCAGCGCCTGAGCGCGGGCACCAATTCGCGAGGACGGCCGCTCCCGGGCGGCCGTCTCGCGTCCGGGGCCGGTTTCGGTCTGGCGCGCGCGGTGGTTCGGCGCCCACGGCCGGACTAGAATGCGGCCGATGATCGATCGAGACCAAGTCCTTCATGTCGCCCGGCTGGCCCGGCTCCACCTCGAGGAATCGGAGGTCGAGCGGATGGCGGCCGAGCTCTCGGGCGTGCTCGAGCACGTCGACCGGATCGCCGGCCTCGATCTGGATGATGTCGCGACGACGACGCACGTGGTCCACCTCGAGAATGTGCTCCGCGACGACACCCCGACTCCCAGCCTGTCGCCGGAGCGGGCCCTCGCCGGCGCCCCCGACCCGGACCAGGGCTCGTTCCGGGTTCCCTCACCGCAGGCGTGAGCGACGTAGTCGAGCTCAGCTTGGTCGAGGCCGCCGAGGCGATCCGCTGCGGCGATCTCGACCCGGGCGAGTACGCCTCCGCATGGCGCCAGGCGGCGGCCGGCGATGCGCTCGGGGCGTATCTCTGGCGCGCCGATGAGGACGCCGGCCCGGGAACGTCTGAGTCTTCATCGGAGCTGGCCGGGATCCCGGTTGCCGTCAAGGACATCTTCTGCATCGAGGACGTGCCGACGACGGCGGGCTCCCGAATCCTCGAGGGATACCTGCCGCCGTACACCGCGACGGCGGTCGCGCGGCTACGGGCCGCCGGGGCTGGGGTCCTTGGCAAGACCAACATGGACGAGTTCGCGATGGGCTCCTCGAACGAGAACTCCGCATACGCGCCCGTGCTCAACCCCTGGGATCGCGACCGCGTGCCGGGAGGCTCCTCAGGCGGGTCAGCGGCGGCCGTGGCAGGCGGCCTCGCACCGTGCGCGATCGGCACCGATACCGGCGGCTCGATCCGCCAGCCTGCGGCTCTCTGCGGCATCGTCGGGCTGAAGCCCACATACGGCGCCATCTCGCGTTACGGAATGATCGCCTTCGCGTCCTCACTCGATCAGTGCGGACCCTTGACCCGGACGGTCGCCGACTCCGCGCTGATGCTGCGAGTGATGGAGGGCCGGGATCCCCTCGACTCGACCTCGACGGGCATTCCCGGCGGCGTCGGGCTGCCGGCTGCGGAGCGACTCGACGGCCTGCGCCTCGGTGTGCCCAGGGAGCTCGCGGGCGAGGCGGAGGGCATCGAGCCCGGCGTCCGCGAGGTCTTCGAGCGGACGCTCGACGTTTGCCGAGATCTGGGCGCCGAGGTCGCTGAGACCGCCCTCCCACATGCCGAGCACGGCATCAGCGCCTACTACGTGTTGGCCCCGGCCGAGGCCTCGGCCAACCTCGCTCGCTACGACGGGGTCCGGTACGGGCTGCGGGAAAGCGCCTCCGATCTGACCGAGATGTACGAGCGCACCCGCGCCGAGGGTTTCGGGGATGAGGTCAAGCGGCGGATCATGCTCGGCACCTACGCTCTTTCCTCCGGCTACTACGACGCCTACTACGGGCAGGCGCAGCGGGTCCGGACCCTGATCGCCGAGGATTTCAATCGAGCCTTCGAGGACTTCGACCTACTCCTGACGCCAACATCGCCGACGGTCGCGTTCGAGCTCGGATCGCGCGCCTCCGATCCGCTGGCGATGTACATGTCCGACTACTGCACCGTGCCGATGTCGCTTGCCGGGCTTCCCGCGATCTCGATCCCGGCCGGCTTGGCGCAGCCGGAGGGCGGCGGGCCCGAGTTGCCGGTCGGCCTGCAGGTCGCCGGGCCCGCCTACAGCGAATCGCGACTGCTCGACGCCGCCCACGCGATCGAGCAGGCGGTCGGGTTCGACGGCACTCCGGCCCGAGGCGGAGCGGGCGACAGCTGATGAGCCCGGGCGAGAACCGATGGGAGCCCGTGATCGGGCTCGAGATCCACGTCCAGTTGCAGACCAGAACGAAGATGTTCTGTGGCTGCGAGCTCGAGTTCGGAGCGGAACCGAATGTCCACACCTGCCCGGTCTGCCTTGGCCATCCTGGGACCTTGCCTGTACCGAACCGCCAGGCAATCAACTACGCGCTTGGGGTTGCACTGGCGCTTGGATGCGAGATCGCGCCGCGTTCGATCTTCCATCGCAAGAACTACTTCTATCCGGACCTGCCGAAGGGGTACCAGATCAGCCAGTACGACATTCCGCTCGGGGCGGGCGGTTCGCTCGGCGAGGTTCGCATCCATCGAGTCCACCTCGAGGAGGACGCGGCGAAGCTCAGCCACGTCGGCGAATCGGGGCGGATCCACGGCTCGGGCACGTCGCGCGTGGACTTCAACCGGGGCGGCACACCACTGGTCGAGATCGTCAGCGAACCCGATATCCGCAGCGGCCCCCAGGCCCGCGAATGGCTGCAGCTGTTGCGAACGACGCTCCGGCAGCTCGGCGTCTCCGACGTAAACATGGAGGAGGGCAGTCTTCGCTGCGACGCCAACATCTCGATCCGGGAGGCCGGCACCGAGGCGCTGGGAACGAAGACCGAGCTGAAGAACATGAACAGCTTCCGCTTCATCGAGCGCGGGATCGCGGCCGAGATCGAGCGCCAGGTCGCGCTGGTCGAGGGCGGGGGGGAGGTGGCGCAGGAAACCCTCCACTTCGACCCTGTCTCCGGCTCGCTCACCTCGCTGCGCTCGAAGGAGTACGCCCACGACTACCGGTACCTGCCGGAGCCGGATCTGGTGCCGCTCGCCCCCTCCGAAGAGCAGATCGAGGCCGCGCGAGCTGCCCTGCCAGAACTCCCCGAGGCTCGCCGCGACCGCTACGCGGCGGAGCTCGGACTGTCCCCGGATGATGCCGCGCACCTGGCCTTTGATGCCGAGCTCGGCAGCTTCTTCGAGCGGACCTCCGAGCGCGCCCGGGAAGCCGACTCAAAGGCGGTCGCCAACTGGGTCACCGGCGAGCTCGTCCGCTGCTCTCGGGAGGCCGGTTTCGAGCACCCGGCGGAGACCAAGGCCACCCCCGAGATCGTCGCCGCACTCGCCGACCTGGTGGCGACCCGGTCGATCAACCGTAAGGTCGGCCGTCAGGTGCTGAATCGCCTGGTGCTCGAGGGCGGCGATCCCGCGGCGATCGTCGAAGCCGAGGGTCTCGGCGCCGTCTCCGGGGACGACGGAGCCCTCGAGGCCGCCGTCGAGAAGGCGATTGCCGCTCAGCCCGAGGCGGCCGAAAAGGTCCGGGCCGGCGAGACAAAGGCAATCGGGGCGTTGATCGGCTTCGTCATGCGCGAGACGGGGGGCCGCGCCGACGGGGGCGAGGTGACGCGGCTGATCCACGAGAAACTGGCGCCCCAGCCGCCGGTCACCGATTGACAAACGGCGGCGCCGGCCGCCGGATTACCGCGGGAGGATCGTGACGGGCGCCACTTTGTAACAGCTTGTTACAAAGTAGCTATGATGAGCGCATGGCTCACAACGTCGTCATCGCTGGTGGGGGGTTCGCGGGCGTCAACGCTGCCCGGACTCTGGAGAAGCTCCTACCGCGACAGTCGACCCGCTTGATGCTCGTCAACGACGTCAACTTCCTGCTCTACACGCCGCTGCTGCCGGAGGCCGCCGCCGGCACGCTCGAGCCACGCCACGTGGTCACGCCGCTCCGCGACATCCTCAAGCGGACCTATCTCCGGCTCGGCGCGGTTTCCTCTCACGACCCGGCCACCCGGACGGTGACCCTGACCGGCCACGGCGGCGACTCTGAGCAACTGCGGTACGACCAGTTGCTGCTCGCGACGGGCTCGGTCAGCCGCTCCCTACCGATCGATGGGCTCAGCGATCATGCGATCGGCTTCAAGAGCCTCGCCGACGCCATCTGGCTCCGCAACCACGTGATCGAGACCCTCGAAGCCGCCAACGCCTGCGAGGACCCCGCGCGGCGGGAAGAGCTACTCACCTACGTCTTCGTCGGCGGCGGCTACAGCGGCCTGGAGGCGCTGGCCGAGCTTCAGGACTTCGCCGCCGATGCAATCGGTGCCTATCCCCGCGCCAGGCTCAGCGGCATTCGGTTCATGCTGGTCGAGGCCGCCGATCGCGTCCTGCCCGAGATCCCAGCCGACCTCGGTGATTACGCCGTCCGTGAGCTCAGCGGCCGTGGCATCGACATCCGCCTCGGGACCAGCCTCAACTCCGTCGCCGCCGACGCCGTCGAGCTGGCGACGGGCGAGCGGATCCCAACCCGGACCGTCGTCTGGACCGCCGGCGTGGTGGCGCATCCCAGCATGCGCGCGATGGGAGTCGAGCTGGACGAACGCGGTCGCGTCGCCGTTGACGACCACCTGCGCGTCGACGGCCTCGACGGGGTCTTTGCCGCCGGCGACTGTGCCGCGGTCCCAAACCCCAACGGTGGTCTCTGCCCGCCGACCGCCCAGCACGCGATCCGCCAGGCAAGGGTTGCCGCCCACAACATCGCCGCGGGGCTTGGAGTGGGCCGCGAGCGACCCTTCACCTACAACAGCCGCGGGGCCTTCGTCAACCTCGGGCGCTACAAGGCGGTTGCCAGCGCCCGTGGCTTCACGGTCTCTGGTTTTCCGGCCTGGTGGGCGGCACGGACTTACCACGTTTCGCAGATGCCCGGTGCCGCGCGCAAGCTACGGGCGGTCGCCGACTGGACCGTCGGCCTTCCGTTCAAGCGCGATACCGCGGAGGTCGGCTCGATCGGCCACCCACGCCCGCTGCGGGCGGAGGTCTACGAGGGCGGCGGCACGCACCGCCCCGTCGAGCGCTGAGCGGAATCCTCGCTCCGATGACCGGGCCGGCCGCGGCTGTCAGCATCCCGGCCAATGGAGTTCCTGATCATCGCCGCCAGCTTCGCCCTGGCAACGGCCATCATCGGTCGCAGCAAGGGCTCGAGCTTCTTCATCTGGTTCGTCGTCGGTTTCTTCAGCCTTGCGATCGGCCTCGCCGCCGTGATCCTCTACCGCCGAGAGAAGAGCGAGCCCGAGCGCGCCTGCCCGCGCTGCGGCAAGGTCCACAAGCTCTATGTGCAGGTCTGCAACCGCTGCGGTGAGGACATGTACCTTCCCGACCCCGACAAGGTCCGTCCGGGACCCGACCACCGGTGATTGCGCCGGCCCAGTGACCGAGGCGCCTACGCGGCGGCGGGTGCAGCCTCGGGATCTTCGGAATAGCGGCGGCTGTCGCTGGAGCTGATCATCGTCGCGGCCAGCAAAAACCCAAGCAGCGCGAAACCGGCGCCGCCCAGGAAGGCGACCTGAAAGCCCTCGGTCAGCGCCGTTTTGGGATCACTCCCGCCGCCGGCGATCAGATCGTCGGTGCGCCCGTTGGCGAGCGTCGCCAGAACGGCCAGGCCGAGCGCGCCGCCGATCTGCTGGGAGGCATTGATCAGGCCCGAGGCGACGCCGGCGTCGTCGCGGCCCACACCGCTGACGGCGCCAATCGTCGTCGGCACGAAGGAGAAGCCGAGCCCGACCGCCGCCAGCAGCGAGGGGCCGAGCACGTCAGATGCGAACGAGCCGTCGACCGAGATCCGGGAGAACCACAGAAGGCCGGCGGCGATCAGCAGCGTGCCCACCATCAGCACGGGCTTGAACCCTGTCCGGGTGACGATCTGGGAGGCGAGCCCGGCCGAGAGGATGATCGTCACCGCCAGGGGCACGTAGCTGAGGCCGGTCTTCAGCGGGCTGAAGCCGAGCACCTGCTGCATGTACAGCGAGACGAAGAAGAACATCGAGAAGAGCGAGGCACCGACCAACAGCCCGACCGCATTGGAGCCGCGGACCGAGCCAAGCTTGACCAAGCGCTCCGGAACGAGGGGAGCCGCGGACCGGCGCTCGATCCCAACAAAGGCCGAGAGCAGCGCCGCCGCCACCGCCAGCAGCACAATCGTCTGGGCCGAGCCCCATCCCGCTGAGTCCGCGTCGACGAGGGCGTAGACGAGGATCGAGAGTCCGGCGGTCACTGAGATCGCCCCCGGCAGGTCGAAGCTACGGTGCATCTCGGAGGCACGGCTCTCAGGGACGATCCGCATGGCGAGAGCCGCGACGAGGACACCGATCGGCACATTTACCCAGAAGACCCATTCCCAGCCGACCAGATCGGTGAGCACTCCGCCGAGTAGAACCCCGACCGCGCCGCCGGAGCCGGCGACCGCGCCCCAGGCGCCGAGAGCCTTGTTGCGATCCGAGCCCTCGCGGAAGGTGGCGGTGATGATCGAGAGCGCCGCCGGCGAGAAGAGCGCGCCGCCGAGGCCCTGCACCGCACGGGCGACGATCAGCTGTGTCTCATTCGTCGCGAGCCCGCCCGCGAGAGAGGCCGCAGAGAAGATCAGCAGGCCGGTGATGAAGACGCGGCGGCGGCCGAGCAGATCAGCCAGCCGACCCCCGAGCAGCAGGAAGCCACCGAAGACGAGCACGTATGCGTTCACCACCCAGGAGAGATTGGACTGCGAGAAGTCGAGCGCCTCCCCGATCGAAGGGAGAGCGACGTTGACGATCGAGGCGTCGAGAACAACCATGAACTGGGCTGCGCAGAGCAGGATCAGGGCGATCCAGGGGCTTGGGGCGGACCTTGCCGGCTGCGACCGGGTTGCTGGGCTCATCTGCGTTCTGTCTCCAAACGGAAGTGGGGTTCCGCTTTGCACTATACGGAACAAGTATTCCGTTTGCGTGGAAGCAGTCTATTCTTGGAGAATGCACACGAGTGAGCCCTCCACGAAGGCTCCGGCGCGACCGATGCGCGCCGATGCGCGACGCAACCGGGAATCGATCCTCGCGGCGGCGCGGGGCCTGTTTGCCGAGCGCGGCGCCGGCGTCGAGATGTCCGAAGTAGCCGAACGGGCCGGCGTCGGGGTCGGCACCCTCTACCGCCGATTCCCGGACAAGGACGCGCTCGTCCACGAGCTGCTCGGGGAGAGGTTTCGTGAGCTCGCCGCCTGCTACCAGCGGCGGCTTTCCGGGGAGGGAAGTGCCTGGGAGCGGCTCGAGGGAGCGATCCGCGACGCCTGTGCTATCCAAGACCGCGACCGAGGTCTCGCCGAGGCGCTGAGTGCCACCGGCTTGGAGCAGCACGAACCGGTGGCGCGTTCGACGCCGGGACTCCTGGAAACGATGCAGCGGCTGGTCGACGAGGCCGTCGCCGAAGGGTCCGCCCGCGCCGACCTCACCTGGGAGGACCTCGTCATGTGCCTTTGCGGCGTCGGCCATACGATCAGCTGCGCGGAGCACCTCCCGGGGCGCTGGGACCGACTGCTCGAGATCCAGCTCAGCGGCCTCCGTGCCACCGCTTGGGAGGGGCCCGCCGCGGCCCCCTGAGCCGGGCCGGAGCAGCGAAAACGACTGGTAAACTCGGCGACCGAGCCGCGGAAGGTGTTCGCCCGGTGGGCGCCTGCCGCCGGCGCAGCCGTCCCTCGATGCTGATTTCTTGCTGATTCTTCGAACCTAGGAGTTGATCTGATGCGTGCCGCCGATGCCCTATGTGAGGCCCTCAAGGCCGAAGGCGTTGAGCACGTATTCGGGATCCCCGGCGGCGCCAGCCTGCCGCTCTACGACGCGCTCTACGACGCTGATTTCGAGCACATCCAGGTCCGTCACGAGCAGTGCGGCGGCCACGCCGCCGAGGGCTACGCCAAGGCCTCCGGCAAGGTCGGGGTCGCCTTCGCCACCTCCGGACCCGGAGCAACCAACCTCGTCACAGCGATCGCCGATGCCGTCATGGACTCGGTGCCGACCGTCTTCATCACCGGTCAGGTGCGGACCGACCTGATCGGCACCGATGGCTTCCAGGAGGCCGACGTCACCGGGATCACGATGCCCGTGGTCAAGCATTCCTTTCTGGTCACCGACCCGAAGCAGATTCCCGAGTACGTCCACCAGGCTTTCCACATCGCTTCCTCGGGCCGGCCCGGACCCGTGCTGATCGATATCCCGCAGGATCTGTCCCGCGCCGAGATCGACTACGAACTGATCACCGGGACGCCGAAGCTGGCCGGCTACCAGCCGACCACGGAGGGCAACATCAAGCAGATCCGGATCGCTGCGAAGGCGATGGCGAACTCGCGGCGGCCGGTGATCTACGCTGGCGGCGGCGTGATCAACGCCAACGCATCCGAGGAACTGCGTGAGCTCGCCCGCTCCGACAGATTCCCCGTGACCTGCACCCTGATGGGTCTCGGCGGCTTCCCGGCACCCGACGAGCAGTGGCTCGGCATGCTTGGCATGCATGGCACGCGGGCTGCGAACTACGCGATGGACGAGGCCGACCTGATCGTCGCGATCGGGGCTCGATTCGACGACCGCATCACCGGCAAGCTGAGCGAGTTCGCGCCCCGCGCGAAGTTCATCCACATTGACGTTGATCCAGCCGAGATCAGCAAGAACGTCCCGGCCCACATCCCGATCGTCGGCAGCGTCCATGACGTCCTGCCGAAGCTGACGGGGGAGTACCGCGCGCTACAGGCTGACCAGGCCCGGCTCGACGAGTGGTGGGAGCAGATCGCCGACTGGCGCAAGGCGTACCCGCTCGCCTACGAGGATTCGGCCGATTCGGAGATCAAGCCGCAGTTCATGGTCGAGGAGCTCTACCGGGTGACCGGAGGCGACGCGATCATCACCTCGGACGTCGGCCAGCACCAGATGTGGGCGGCGCAGTACTACCACTTCTCGAAGCCGCGCCGGTGGATCAACTCCGGGGGCCTTGGAACGATGGGCTTCGGGCTCCCGGCCGCGATCGGGGCCAAGGTGGCGCTGCCGGACCAGCAGGTCGTCTGCCTCGCCGGCGACGGTAGCCTGATCATGGTCTGCCAGGAGATGGCGACCGCCGCGGCGCACGACCTCGACGTCAAGGTGATGCTGCTCAACAATGGCCACTTCGGGATGGTCCGCCAATGGCAGGAGCTGTTCTGGGAGGAGCGCTACAAGTCTGTGGCGATGGGCCCGAGCCCCGACTGGGTCAAGCTCGCGGAGGCGTTTGGCTGGACCGCGGCGATGGCTGACGATAAGGCGACGCTCGGCGAAGCGATGGAGCGGACCCTGCAGACCCCCGGTCCGGCGTTGCTCGACGTCCGGGTGACTCAGAACGAGAACTGCTACCCGATGATCCCGTCCGGTGCCGCCGCCCGGGACATGGTCGGCTAGCTCGAGGAGGAGACGGAGATGGCCGATTCACATACGCCCGAGCTCAAGCTCGACGACCTCGAGGTCTCCAGTGGGCTCACCGGTCGCAAGCACCTGCTCTCGCTGATGGTCGAGAACCGGCCCGGAGTCCTGGCACGGATCGCGCTGCTGTTCTCGCGCCGCGGCTTCAACATCGACACGCTCGCGGTCGGCCCGACGGACGACCCGGATATCTCACGGGTGACCCTCACCGTGGACGGTGCCGTGCACCCAATCGACCAGGTCACCAAGCAGCTCCACAAGCTCGTCAACGTGATCAAGATCCGCGATATGGAGCCGGCGGCGACGGTTTCCCGCGAGATGGCCATGTTCAAGGTCAACGCCTCGGTCGAGAACCGCGGGGAAATCATCGAGTTCAGCCAGATCTTCCGTGCTCAGATCGTCGACGTCTCGCGACGGACGATGACGATAGAGGTAACCGGAACAGCGGACAAGATCGATGCCTTCGAGCGCATGGTCCGGCCGCACGGCCTGGTCGAGATGGCGCGAACCGGCGAAGTCGCGATCGCCCGCTCGCGTCCGGAGAGCTGAGCCCGGAGCTCGAGACCGAGGAGCTGCTCGATTCGCTCGGGCGGCTGGCCGACCGCGCCAGCGGCGGCCCACGGCGCCTGATCAGCGTCACGCGGCCGGTGGCGGTCGACGATCCCGCCGGCGCCGTGTTCGCCTCTCGCCGCGCCGACGATCGATGGTTTTGCTGGGAGGAGCCGGGACGCGGCTTCGTCCTCGCGGGGCTCGGCTCGGTCCGGGAAGTCGTCTCTCGCGGCAGCGGCCGTGTCGGCGATCTGATCGCCGACACCACCGAGTTCACCGCCCAGCGGCTTGCCGACGAGCCCGACGATCTACCGGCCGGGGCCGGGCCGCTGTGGGTCGGCGGCATGGCCTTTGACGAGGACGGCGGCGGTTCTCCGCACTGGTCATCGCTGCCCCCGGCGCTACTGGTTCTTCCGGAGTTCCTCCTCGCTCGGGTGGACGGGGGGTGTTGGCTGACGGTAAGCGCCGTCGCCGGCGGAGGCATCGACCCGGCACCTGCGCGCGCAGGTGCCGAGGCCCGGCTGGCTTCGATTCGCCAGAGGCCGTTGCCCCCGCTTGACCCCCACCCGACAGCGGGCGTCGAGGTCTCCGGCGCAAAGCCACCGGCCCGCTACGAGCAAGCCGTTGCCGAGGCCGTTGCCCGGATCAAGGCGGGCGAGATGCAAAAGTTGGTGCTCGCCAGGGAGGTGGTCGTCGATGCTCCCTCCGCGCATTCGGCGCCGGCCCTGTTCGGGGCGCTGCGGCAGCTATTCGACTCGTGCTTCTGCTTCTGCGTCGGCACCCCGGAGGCAGCTTTCATCGGAGCCTCGCCCGAGCTTCTGATTCGTCGCGACGGCGGCGGCGCGGTGACGGTCGCGCTCGCGGGCTCAGCCCGCCGCAGCGCCGACCCGGCCGTCGATGACCATCTCGGCGAACAGCTGCTGCGAAGCGCCAAGGATCGCGAGGAGCACGCGATCGTTGCCCGCAGGATCGAGCGCCGGCTCTCACCTCATTCGGTCTGGGTGGAGGTCGCGCCCGACCCCGTCGTGATCAAGGTCGCCAATATCCAGCACCTGGCGACGCCGATCCGGGCCCAGCTGGCTGAGTCGCGCTCGGTGCTCGAACTGGCGGGGCTCCTGCATCCGACACCCGCCGTGGGCGCCGAGCCGGCCGGCCGGGCCGGGATCGAGATGATCGCCGAGCTGGAGCAGCTCGACCGCGGTTGGTATGCGGGTCCCGTGGGTTGGATGGACATGGCCGAGGACGGCGAGTTCTGCGTCGCCCTCCGCTCGGGCCTACTCCGGGATCGGCGCGCCCATCTGTTCGCCGGCGCGGGAATCGTTGCCGACTCCGACCCGGCCACCGAGCTGGCCGAAACCGAGGTCAAGCTCGGCGCCTTGTTGCCGCTGCTGGCGAGCTGAGCGGGCCGGGTTGTCGGGCCCCGGGGAAGGGAGCCACCGCCGCGCTCAGCGGGCGAGCCGCCCCGCGACCGCCGCCGCAATCCGGCTATGGAGCTGAACATTGTTCCCCGCTTCAAGCTCTGCGTGCAACAGGGAGTGGCCCTTTGGCGGCTCGTCCGCAAGCTCCCGCAAAGTCTCGATCCGCAGGTAGTCGAGGCCGTAGACGTCGGCGACGCGTTCGAGGTCAAGGCCCGATGGAGTCACGAAGAGCCGTTCGAAACGCTCGCGCTCGAGCTGCTCAGCCTGTGGCAGGAACTCGAAGATGCGGCCGCCGCCGTTGTCGATCACCAACAGCCTCACCGACCCGTCCGCATCCGCGAGCGTCGCCAGGCCCCCGACGTCATGGGCAAGCGCGAGGTCGCCCAGGACCGCCCAGGTGCAACCCTGGGAACCTCTGGAGATGCCGCTCGCCGTCGAGACGAGACCGTCGATGCCGTTGGCGCCCCGATTGGAGAAGAACAGGGCTCTAGCAGCCCCACCGGGCATGAACGCCTCGGCATCGCGGACCGGCATGCTCGAACCGAGAAGCAGGCGATCGCCATCGGTGAGCCGACGACCCAGCGCCCGGAGGAGGCCGGGCTCGGTGAGGCCGGGCTCTTGGTCGAGGACCTCGTCGATCGCGGCCTGCGCCTCGGCCTCCGCCACCGTCCAAGCGGTGAGCCAAGCCTCGTCTCCGGGCCGGGTCGCTTGACTCAACGACGCCGTGAGCGCGGCCGCGTCGGTGCGCAGAAACGCTCCGGCCCGCCGGGTGGGCTCGTTCCAGCCCCCCGGCGGGTCGATCACGATCTGGTCGGGGGCGCCGGCCGAGCCGAGCCATTGCCGCAGTGGTTTGCTGGTCGGCATGTCGCCGATCCGAATGACGAGATCGGGGCATAGGCCGCTCGGTAAGTCCCGGATGATCAGGTCGTAGGCAGCGATCACAGCGGCACGGTCGTGAGGTCCGTAGCGGAGCTGCGATGTTGGCTCGGCCAGGATCGGGGCCGCCGCCCGCTGGGCGAGGGCCGGCAGGGCTGAGAGGGGGTCAGACCACGGGCTGCGGCCGGCGACGATCATCGGCCGTGCGGCTCGATCGATCGCATCCACGACAGCGCTGACTACGTCGGTGTCGGCAGTCCTGGTGCCGATCGCTGCCATCAGGGGGCGTCGCTCGCCGCGGCCGCGCACGGCCAGCGGGTCCGTGGCGATCAGATCCTCCGGACAAGGCTCAGGACCGAGCGGGTCGCGCCAGGCGAGATTGAGATGGACCGGGCCGCGGGCGTCCTTTGCCTGAGCATGGGCTCGACACGCGAGCGAGCGGTAATGCAGGAGCCCGGCGTCATCGGCGTCGTGGGTACCGACCTCGCAGAACCAGCGCACGGCCGATCCGTAGAGCTTGACCTGATCGATCGTCTGCCCGGCGCCGATGCCCCGAAGCTCCGGTGGCCGATCGGAGGTGAGGATCACCAGCGGCACCCCGGCCTGATCGGCCTCAACGACCGCTGGGTGCAGGTTTGCGGCAGCCGAGCCGCTCGTGCAGGCAACGACCACCGGCCGTCCGCTGGCCAAGGCGATCCCCACGGCGACGAACCCCGCGGCGCGCTCGTCGAGCACGATCCTGAGCCCGACGGACGAGTCGCGGTCGAGTGCGAGCGCCACAGGAGTCGAACGCGAGCCGGGGGAGAGCACGGCGTCGCGAACGCCGCTGCGAGCCAGCTCCTCAACCAGCGCGCTGGCGAGCGCCATGTTGCGGTTGGTCGTGTCGATCACGGCCATCTCCGGAGACTCTGCGGTGCGGTCATCGGATTGGAGCTCTAGATCCGGAACTCTTGGAGGGCGGAGTCGTCGACGTCGATCCCGAGCCCAGCGGCCGGCGGCGGGGTCACAACGGGGGCTAGGAGCCCGGCTGGATCGGCGTAGACCTTCGAGAACAAGCCGAGGGTCGCGAGGCCGTGGGCGAAACGATCGGCGTAGCCGCCGTAGGGCATCGCCTGGGCGGTGTGCAGGGCGGCGGCGATGCCCACCGGCCCGTCGAGGGCGCTCGACAAAAAGCTCGGCAGAATCGCGGCGATCCTCAGGGCCTCGAGAGGCCCGCCGACCTTGGCCAGCTTGATCGTCGCCGCGTCGCAGGCCCGGTTCAGCAACACCTGCTTGGCGTCGTCGAGTGAGGCGACGCTCTCGTCGGCGACGATCGGGATCGGGATCCGCGAACGCACCTCCGCCATCTCCTGGATCCCGGCGCATGGCTGCTCGGCCAGCTCAATCCCGTAGGGCTGCAGCTCCCGCAGCCTCTCGGTCGCCTCGGCCGCGGTCCAGGCGCCGTTGGCATCAATCCGGATCCGCGGGCCGTCGCCGACAGCGTGCCTCACGGCCGCGACCCGCGCTTGATCCTCGCCGCTCCCCACCTTGATCTTGAACGTCGTATATCCGACCGCCCAGAGACGCGCCGCTCGCTCGGCTACCCGCCCGGGATCGCCGGCATCGAGGGTCGCGTTGCAGCCGAGCTCGCGAACCCCGTTCGCCCCGAGCAACCTCCACATCGGCAGCCCGCTGATCCGGCCTGCGAGGTCGTGGAGGGCGATGTCGAGCGCGGAGATCACCTGTGCTCCGACGTGCTCGCGGCGACAGCGATTGAGCAGCTCCCAAGCCCAGGCCCGGATCGCGCTCGGGATCCGGGTCTGCGCTGCCGACGCGTCGGCCCCGGCCAGCAAAGGCCCGCATGCGGCGAGCTCGGAGGCGACCTGACCGAGGCGGGGACCGCCACGGAGGCTCAGGGGCACAGCCTCGCCGAGACCATGGAAGCCGAAGTCGGTGTGCAGGCGAATGACGACCATCTCCCGCTCGGTGAGCTCGCCACTGGCGGTCCGGTAGCGCTCCCTGAAGGGCAGCGCGATCGGGATTACCTCAAGTCTTACGATTCGCATTTGCTCGGTCGGCCTCGCCGTCAACTGGCCGGGTCCTGAGTATCGCGGCTGACCACCACCCGCGGCTGCCCGCGGCGATCAGATGACCAGTGGGACTGCAGCGAGCAGGGCGTAGACGCCGAGCAGAGCGCCGGTCCCGGCAAGCGCAGCATTCAACGCCGGGCCGTCGGTCTTGGTCCTCACGGCTCGCAGCGGAGCTAGTGCGAGGGGGGCGCTCGCCAGAGCTACCAGCGCGGGCGCCCAGCGAGAACCGGCGAGCAGGACGAGCGGCAGCAGCAGGTAGGAGAGCACGATCATCGCCGTGTAGAGCTCGCGCGTGCGCTCGCGGCCGAGTCGCACCGCCAGCGTGCGCTTCCCCGCCCGCCGGTCCGTGTCGATGTCACGGACGTTGTTGACCACGAGGATCGCTGCCGAGAGCAGGCCGATCGGAATCGAGAGCAGGAAGGGAGCGAGGTCGAGCTGCTCGAGCTGTACGTAGTAGGAGCCGTTGACCGCGACCAGACCGAAGAAGACGAAGACGAAGACCTCGCCAAGCCCCTCGTAGCCGTAGGGCTTCGGACCGCCGGTGTAGAGCACGCCGGCCGCGATCGAGATGATCCCGATGCCGATGATCTCCCAGCCAACCTCGATTCCCAGGTAGAGGCCGGCCAGGGCCGCGACGCCAAAGGCGGCCCAGGTCGCGTAGAGCACGCGGCTTGGGGCGGCGAGCCCGGACGCCGTAACTCGCACCGGGCCGAGGCGGTCGACGGTGTCGGCGCCACGCTTCGCGTCGGAGTAGTCGTTGGCGAGGTTGGTACCGATCTGGATGAAGAGCGCGCCGATCAGGGCGGCGATGAAGGTTCCCCAGCGGAAGTCATCGATCCCGAGCACCGAACTCGGATGCTGGATCTCCTGGAGCGCGGCCGCCGTACCGACGAAGACCGGCGCCAGGGCGGCCGGCAGGGTCCTCGGGCGGGCGGCCATCGCCCAGATGCGGAGTGCGCTCATGACGGGGCGCCTACGGTCGCCGGGGGAACTTCTCGAAATCCCCGTACTCGGGCTCTCGGCCCTCCTTGAACGCATTGCGGCCCTCCTGGCCCTCCTCGCTCATGTAGAAGAGCAGGGTGGCGTCGTGGGAGAGCTGCTGGACTC
>Ga0307378_10005741_pt1 | contig 17189 bp, 6 predicted proteins | sample UN1MG_FD_202238 | JGI IMG/M metagenome (GOLD analysis project Ga0307378, IMG submission 202238) | Soil microbial communities from Risofladan, Vaasa, Finland - UN-1 | ecosystem: Environmental > Terrestrial > Soil > Coastal area > Acid sulfate soil | place: Finland: Risofladan, Vaasa | collected... | reverse complement strand
TTTTGGCATTTTTCGTTTACCTCCGATTCGATGTTCAATAAGCATGGATGCGATTGTAGCAGTGAAAATTCCGACAATACCCAGGCTTATTATTAAGATTAATGCAACGATAATCTTTCCAGCGGTAGTCTGGGGAACACCGCTGTCCAAGCCGCTAAACAAATAAACTGCGATGTTCCAAAGTGATTTAGGTAAAGAATTAAAGTCTTTATTCAAAGAGCCTTCAGTAAGCCATAAAATTAGGGCTCCCAACAACCATATTAAAAATATTATTGCTACTAACCTTACAATTTTATAGTCAATAAATATCTTTCGAAGTAGCCAGAAAATCTTATTTAGTCGAGACATTTGTTTATATTAGGTTACTCAATTTTATCAGTAATTCATCCTTTTTTCTCAGAAATCTTAATATCTACATCTTTCTTAACTGCGTCCTATATCAATTTGTTAAATTTTCTTTGATCCAACTTGGTTTTTCTCGCTTTAATTTTTCTGAACTAGATAGTACAGTTAGTGTTAAAGATCCTCGTGTCATGGCCACATATAATTCCTCTGGTGTATTCATCTGAGTTGAATCCAAGACTATTGCATGGTTGAATTCCAAGCCCTTAATCAGCAATGGAGTTGCTACTATTCTTCGGGAACTTATCTTTCGTCCGTTTCTACGTGCATAATCTCTAATTAACCAGGCTGTTTCCCGTAATGTCTTGCCCGAGCCTGACTCATAGCTAGCAATTGCTCTCTGCATCTCCCTCCACAACTCCCGGCGTTTAAAATGATGTTTTTCCAGAAGAGCCTCGATAACTTCCAATAAATTTCCAACAAACTTTAATTCATCGTTCTTAACAACAAATTGCATATAATCCCATAGGCGTACTCTATCTGGCTTATTTGGATTATATGGCGATCCATTTACTAAACGCCCTAAATTTTCTTTACATATTGACATGCCAGTCAAGCACTTACATGCGAATTCAACAACCTTGATGACCCTGTTGATACCAGCTGCATTTTCTATTTCTTCTGAAAAATTCAATAAATCTGGACACTCAACACTCTCAAATACCACAAAAAGATCTTGCATTTTTTCAGCAATTGAGGAGCATCTACTTGGCCAGTCACATATAATGACTACTCCTGTCTCATTACACATTTCAAAGCAGGTTTTGATTTGATTCTGAGAGCTGTTGTTTGATATCCACCTAACAACTTTACTATCAGCACTCCTTAAATCTACTTCTTCTCCTTTTTCAAAATGCTGACGAACATCCAAAAGCCACTCTCCCAGCTTATTGTTCCCCTTCCTCCATCGATATGGCTCCGTAAGATGATCTACGATCTCAAAAGATGTTGTAACTTGTTGCCAACTCAAGGGATCGCTCTTATTTAATTTTCTATAAACTGCCTGCATCGGATCGCCTACTATTCGGCAAGGCACTATTTCGGCTAGAGAATTTATCATCGCATGTTGGCTTCCACAACAATCTTGGTACTCATCTACATAGATTCCAGAATAGGTAACTTTTATAATATCGCGAGGCGCTTTGTATTTAAGAACGCTTGCAGCTGAATTTCGAAGTGCAGTCCATTCTTCATTAGTTTGGGGATAACATAATTCCCATTGGCCTAAAATTGGAAACGCGCTCGTGTAGCAAAGTGCGAATCCATCAATTGTTGTTATCCAATATTTGCACGAGGGTACACCCAAAGCATTGAGTTTTGTCCTCAAGGCATCTACGCCAGCGTGAGTATGAGTCAGGATTAATTGTCTCCCCTCAGCACAACCAACAGATTCAGCTATAAGATGAGTTTTCCCACAGCCGGCAGGAGCTACCACTAGACCTCGTTCACATTTTGCTAAATCTTTTGCTGCGTTATGTTGCATATACCCAATCCTCGAGCTTCTTAATAATCCTATAGAGGGAAGATTCAGGAATTTGTGATAATGATTTTATAACTAACTCGGCTAGAAGTTTTCCCTCATTTAAATTTTTAAACCAATCTGAAACGTTTGCAGCATTTCCGATACTAGATCGAATAATCAGCTCATCGATTCCATTTGAAAGCCAATCATCAAGATTTAGACTAACTATTTTTGCCTGATCATCTCCCAATTTTGCTATTTCAGTTTTTATTGAATCTTTGACGCTTTGCTCGCTCTTAATTTCGTTCGCAGTATTAAGTAATTCTTGTAACAATTGCCAAGGAATATCTGCTGTTACTCTTTGTTCAATACACATATTATCAGGCCACAATAATACCTCTGCCCCTGCATCTTTAAGGATCTGCTCACTCGGGTTTATCGGCCTATCGGAATCACCAAAAAAGATGACTTTAAAACCTAGTTTCACAAACTGTAAAACTGCCTTTGGACCATCAGGTATCCCGTTTCCATTAACCGCTGCGATCCCAAGAAATTCCATATTTTGCCCTTTATGCTTATCACTCCAATATTTGTTCAATTCTCGACAGAATGCTTCCTCAGTTTTTCCTTCACAAACAATAATTTTTTTTGCAAAAACTGCAAGGGGACAAGACCGAACTACAGCTTGCAACTCATTCTCTGAATCAGGTTCACACTCGAGAACTCTAATTTCTCCATTTTGACATTGTGAAAAATTCAAGTGGCGGATTGGGAGCGCGAGCACAGGTGTAGGAGAATGGCTCGTCAGTAAAACCTGGCCCTGTTTCCTCCCTTCGCATATAAGCTTTAATAATCTTCGGATACGATGAGGTTCTAATCCATGTTCGATTTCATCTATTAGAATTATCGACGACTTTCCAACCGCAGCTTCTTGTATCGCTAATGCTGCAAGCCGCTTAGATCCAAGACCAAACATATGGAGCGGTACTTCATTGTCATAAAGTGCAAGAATGCCTTGCCCAAATCTTATTGCTTTAACATCTAAACCAGGATTTAACTGGCTAACTGGAACCCCAAACTCCTTTGCAAGTTTGTGTGCCCTATCCGCAATCTTCTTCCACTCTGCCAAATCCATGCCAGCTACAGCTTTGCATGCCTCCCTATTTGCAACTGCAATAACCTGTGCCGATGAACTTATTTCTGTCAATCTTGCTAAAGCTGAACCCCTACTCCATGTTAAATCTCTTTCCACATCATCACCGAGAACAGCAACACCTAATAATTCCCTGTTTCTCCAGAAAATTGGTTTAGGTTCAGGATTGCTGTTTTTAATTACAGTCCATTGTGGCTCAAGGCTTTGATCAACCTGCAGCTGAATTGTTAATACTTGTTCATCTTCATCGAGAGGATCATCATGTATCTCTTTTTCTTTGTTGCAATATCCTTTGAGGTATAATCCGAATTTATCTTGTTTAATAAGTTCTTCAGGCAATTCGCCAACAGTTACCTCTATAATGATAGGTTGTCCTGTATTTGCCTTATGAAAATCATAGTCAGAAAATATAATATTCCAACGGGGAGCTAGTGCCATATCAATTGCGTTTAATATAGTCGTTTTTGTTGAATCACACGGTCCAATCAAACAAACAGTGCGGCTGCCTATATGCCAGTCCAATGATTTAATTCCTCGGAAGTTCTGAACTTTCAAATGATGTATAATCGCCATTTTAACCTCTAAATCAGCACTTTATCCCGTATATTAAAAAACGGAGCTTATTAAATATCACCATTTCTAATTAGAATTCATTCCTCTTCTAAAACTGCTAACGGACGGAATTGTTTCCATTCATCCTTTGAGAGTTTTAGTCTCACGGGCGCTCCCTTTGTTCGGAGGGTAATCAGGATAAAAGGTTTTCCTGTTTCGACATCTCTCTGCTCGGCCCAATTGAATTTTCCGGCAGCAATCTTAACTTTCTCGTCTCCTTTTTGTAGCTCAGGATGGCGAATGATGACAACCTGACATTCTCTAGTCATTCTCTCGCCTTCTTTTAATATGCGAAATTTTGCCAATCCACTCGAATCTATACCTTCAACTAGATATTCCTCTGAAATCTGCACAAGAATCGAGCTTTCGGATGGGGTAGAATGAAGTAAATCACTTAAATGCCAAATTGAACCTGGTTGTCGACTACTATCTTTAGGCAAATGGGCAACTGAAGGATGAGCAGGTGGAGGATCCAGAAGTGTTTGATAAGGCTCCCCGGATTCTATTGCATGTTGCATGCGGTCATAAATGTCAAGAATAGTAAGCTTCGTTCGATATTCGCCATATTTTTGTATATCTTTCCTTTTAACAATAGGAAAAGTTTCCATTATGTAATCGATAGCATGTCGAGGATTTGGGAAATTCCTTTTCAGCTCAGATAATTCATCCAACGATTCTTCTTCACTCTGAAGCCAGTTTTTACTTGTGTCCACAGGAAGATAAAGGTGGAAAAATGCGGCGTCAAGCTCACAGCGCAGTAAAAACCGCCTTTTTTCATCCCAACGGAAGGGCTGACCATCATAGTTGTTAGCTTTCGCAAATTGTTGAATGTCCAAAGCATTATATATGAGTTCGAGCAAACGGGGATGAAACCAATCGCCCCACGCTTGGCTACAATCATTCTGAAGACCATACAACGGACAGGATTGTTCATAAATTGAAGGAGGCAAAACGGGCAGCTGACTACAAATAAAGAACAATAAATTAGTTCCTCCCAACTTCTGTCTGGTCACATAGTCAAAGCAAAAAGAAGTTGTATTTACTAACAAGTTTAGCCCAGATTTATTTATCTCATAAAATAGAAAAAAATTGTCTCCTGCGGCAGCAAGAGGAGTAAAAGCTGATATAAATGTGCGTTCATTTGTTGTGTTAGTGATTCTTCTCCATCCCATAAAGTATTTCATGCCTTCATGAAGACGGCTTTGAACATCGGCTTCTGCAACCCAATATCGCGGAAGAACTGTGTAGTATTGATCTTGCAATCTATCTAAAGGGATCTCAGGAAGTTGTGTACTTGAAGAACCAGCTGGCTGATCTTTATAGTCACCGAAACGGTGATTAAAGTGATGGATCATCTTGGCTTCGTAGAGAGGAAGACATTTGCTTGAACCTCGGATATAGATATTGCCCTCAAGATGCCAACCTTCCGCTTCAAGTTGGGTGCTTGTTCGGAATAGATGGGAATCACTTGCCATATTAAAAAGTCCTTGGCGGAAAGATATGCCCCATTGGTTTTCCTCAGGTGGCCCTTCCTTTATTAACACTGGTACTCGCCGGTAAATGGTCTTAGTTAGTATAGTGTCCTTTATATCACGGAAAATGGGGCATGTTTTTGTGTTTGGATTGAGAAGGACTAAATCTTTGTTACTCAGAGTGAAGTGTCGGCTAGAATCATTAAGATCTTCAACTGCTTGCGAAAAAAATACAAAATCGGCACCTAGACCAGCTGGACGGTCATCGCCAGTTAGAGTCAGAAGACAAAATTTCATACGGCTATCAATTGCAGGAAATAGCTTCTTACGATTTTCAAAGTCATATAAACTAACTAATGCCTGTTTTTCCATCAGATCCTGAAAGAAAAATTTTGTTGTATCATCAGTAGCAATTCCGGATGGGATAATACAACCCACTCTGCCTTCAAGAGAAATTATCATTCGATTTGTTTCAGCAAAAATCGAAAAGGTATTTATCTTGCCTCTGGCACAAAGAGGAAATCGACCCCCAGCTTGGATAAGAAAGCGTTCGCCATCTGATAGCCGTATCGCTTTATGATAATCTTTAAATAAAATGGGATCTTCTGCGGAGAGTTTTTCAATAAGTCGTCGCCTCATTGCTGAGTTTTTTGCATTGGATATTTCAGGTGATCGATTAGCAAACCATTCTTTTTCTTTGAATTCTAACGTCTCCCACGGCGGATTCCCAAGAACAACGGAGAATCCTCCGTTCCATCCAGTATCATCATTTTCAACACTTTCTCCGTTGGATGGCACACGAAATACATCAGGAAAGGCAAGATGCCAATGAAAAAAGCGGTATTTCTCTGATATTTCATGAACTTCTGCTACTGTCTCTCGGAGAGGCTGCAAATCAAGAGATTGTATCTTTCTAAAAATATCCTGTGTGATGGTTTCAGGGGCCTCTGGCTGTTTAGGGCAAACGTATGCCGCACACCAAGCATCCGCAATAAGCTTGGAGTGTTGATAATTTGATGATTGAAGCAATCGATCATACTGTTTCTCTTTCTCGGCAATAGCTTTAACCGAAGAATCATCCATTTCATCGAGCGTTCGGTATCGATCTGAAAGACTTCCATATGCAGCATGTGATTCTGCTACCACAGTTGCCCATATAGTCATTTGACCTTGTCTTTCTTGTTCGTTTCTACGACGGAGCACTGCGCAATATTTTGGATCATCTCCTCTAATCGGTTTGAATGCCTCGTTTGGAATACCATCTGCAAGTAGTTTCGGTGTTGTGCCTAAGAGGCTGTTGCCACATTGGATTTTGCAGTCAAGAAAAGATAAAGGCTTTCCTGGTTCCAAGGCCTCCATCCAAAGTGCTACTTTACATAGTTCGACTGCCATAGGATTTAAGTCAACACCATAAATGCAATGATTAATTACATCACGAAGAGCTGTTCGTGTTGCTTCCGGTGCTGGTTCTTCATCGCCAGTCCTTATAGCGGCCAAACGACGTGCTACTCTGTGGGCTGCCGCAATAAGAAAATGACCGCTCCCGCTGGCCGGATCGCAGATCTTGAGATCTAAGATAGCCTTCTCAGGATCTGTTTTTATCAGCGCTTCATCTAAAACAGGGTTGAGCGCTGAGTCTAAAAGGCATTGAACTAGGCTAGAGGGTGTGTAGTAACTACCTGTGGTTTTTCTTTCATGGCCACCTACTACTTCTAGTTCAAAGGTTCCGGCATCAGCATTTAAGTCCGGATGCGATTCCAAAAGTGATTCATAAACACTTCCAAACTCTTCAGATCCAAGATTTTTGTAATCCACGGCCCGAAGAGTGCCTTGATCCAATGTAAATGCGAGTGCACGGATTACGGTTAAAAAATCCTCATTGGAGATCTCTGAATTTTCAAGATCAGGTAGAGCTTTGTTCTTGGAAAAAAGAAAACTTCCTAATGCAGAGAGTCCTAGCTCTGGACAACCTTGTTCGCCCAGCTTTTCTGAAACAAGCCGAAATCCCTGATAAAGGTCTGAATGCCTAGTACCCCTAAACTTTTCTGCCATCCTCCTCAGTCGAGTCGTTGAATAATGTTCTGCGTAAAGATTTCGTTCCTCAGGTTTCGAGCCAGGATCAAACAGCATATCCCGATCTTCGGCCACAAAAAGAAATAAAAGGCGGTAAATAAGTCTTAAGATTTGACGATAATAATCTTGTTTATCTAGTTGTCCGGCCTTAAGTTTCTCTCGGAGGGCCCAATTGAGGGGGTGTTTCAGGAACCCGCTTCCTAGAGATTTTATAGCATCTTCAACGCCATCCCTGAGCTGATCAAGTGCTCTGGTTCCCTGTTCTTGTGCTGCCCTTGACCATTTTTCGAGCCAGGATTCTTCAGGCTTGTCAGCTTCTACACGCGATTGATGACAGAGGAGCCAAAGGAGGACAAAATCTGAGTAAATTTCCCCCTCCAGCATGGTTTCAATATCAAATTCAACATAGGCCTGGCGAGTGAGACTTAAGTTGTCTCTTAGTATACGGAAGCTTAATCCGTTTGATAGAAAAGCCCAGAGATAATCATCGGACCGGTTCAAGAGTTCCTGAACAAGACTGTGTGGGCTACTGCGAGCTGCTCCTACAACTCTTGCCATCCTGTGATCGAGATCAACCTTGCACCCGACAAGATGGATTGGTATTTTGTGCCAACTATGAGATATGGGATAAGTCTTGTTTTCAATCTCGATTGCCTTTTGAGTGAGGAGTCGCCCATAACCAAGCCCCTGGAAAAGGGGGAGCAACCAGCGCTCCCTAGCTAGAGTCGTACCCAAATCGCTCTCAGGAAGCTTCCCTATTCCATTCTGGAATGATCTCCAGTACCCCTGAAGGACATTCCATGAGCGGTTTATGGCTTCGTTTAGTTTTTCCCCTTCGGCGAGATGATAATCCTGAGGCCTGAGTCCATCTAAATCTTTGTCACCAGAGAAGATACGTTGGAGAAGGTCAGGAGGTATGATGGCCCCTTCTGCTTTAATAGAGGTAAAAACTTCTCGATGCCGTACCTGCATCAGGATCCCTCTCTCACAGGTAAGAAAACGTAAAAACCAATGATATCAGGAGGCAATTTAGCTTCGACTTGATGACGAACGCCAGTTATTCTGGCTGAAGTTCGGACCCGGCGGTGGGCTTCGAGTATTTCTTGACCGAGCTTCTCAGCACGTTTTTCAAAGTAAGGAGTTAAATCTTCTTGGTTATCAACAATTTCAACAAGAAAATTTGTTGCGACCTCAGGCGCAATATTGGCATCAGGAGATGCAATTAAAAGTGATTCTATTTTTTCTGAAGGCAACCAGTCGGCATTTTTTGGTGAGCCTTCAAAACCAAAAACTCGGCATTCCTCTGCAAGTAGCTCCTTTTGTGAGTCTTGTTCGATAGTTTTTATATGGAATCTGAAACGAACAAGCAGAAGTGTAGTTCGAGTTGTAACACTTTTGGTGCGGATCGCTCCGATCCGCTTGGCAACGGCTTGATCCGTTACATCTAAGGCTGTATCAAAGATATATTGTGCGAGGGATTCCACAATAGGGTGTGAACGGCTGAGATAGATTTCATCATCGCTTACAGGAAGGTCGAAACGGGCTCGGAAAGCTTCATACGCTTCATGAGAAGCATGTTTTCCGATTAACGCAACTTTAAGCATGTCCCTCAGAGCTCTAGGAGAGGAGGAAAAATCTACTTCGAGAGGATCATAACCGGAAACCACAGCTTTATGGGCAACAAAAGCATCCTTCAAAAACTTAATGAGATCTTCTTTTGATCCCTGTGATTCTCGTGTAGCCTCAAGTTCTCGATTGACTTCTTCGGGTTTAATTGTCTCTTGAGCAAATATTGTGCGTGAGCGTTTTTCACGTTCCGCAGATTCTTCCCACTCAGAATGAAAGGATTCTTTTTTTTCTTTGAGAAAATCTTCGAAAAGTTGTAACTGCTCGGAAATTGATCCTGCTTGCTCGCGGAGGAGCAACCCTTCAAAAAGGGCTTCAGCAATTTTATCGCTTTCTACTGGAACAGGGACAAAAATCCCCAGATCTTTCCGGATACTTTGGTGTTTACGTAATAGTACCTCAATAACAATTCCATCAATCTGGTTATCAACTCCGTAGTAGGTTAGTGCTCTTATTACGTTCTTTTTTTGTCCAAATCGGTCAACTCTGCCTTCACGTTGTTCGTGACGGGTAGGATTCCAGGATAGATCATAATGCATTACTGCGTCGAAGTATTCCTGGAGATTTATTCCTTCGCTGAGGCAATCGGTGCAAACAAGGACTCTTTTCTTTGATTCGGCAAGCTGCAGGATACGTTCTTTACGTTCAGCTGGGGGCAAGAGCCCTGTCACACCTGAAACTGTTATTCCTTTTGGCAAATGCTTGCGCAGTTCCTCCGTTAAATATTCCACTGTGGGAATAAACCGGCAAAAAACAATAGGTCGGAATCCATCATCAATGATTTCCCTGATCAGTTTGATGCTCTTTTTCAGCTTTTCGTCTTTATCTCCTTTTAGGGATTCGGCAATGCGAGCCATTTCTTGAAGACGCCGACGAAGTTTCTGATCTGTATCGATTTCCTCTCCTGGATCGCTTCCAGGCGCCACATCAGCTCCTTCGATCTCTTCGAACTGATCCAGATCTAAGACTGTTCTTTTTCCAATCTCATCGGCATCCTCAAGACTTTCAGCTTCGGCTGTGGCAGCTCGATTGCGTAATGTTTCGGCAGCAGCTGCTGGACTGCTTGCTAATGAACGAAGAAGCGCCAATGCAGACCACCAGCGGACACGCTGATGGATTTGACTTGATTGTTCATCCCGGACTGTCTCCCGGGCATATTCTAAGACACGATCAAAAAATTTCTTATACTCAGCAGATAGCGAATATGTCTCCTCCTTTCCTAGTCTCTCTGGAAAAGGTGTCTCAGCCCCTAAATAGTTTTTTATATCGCCACGTCTCCGCTGGACTAGATATTGTGCCAAGCTTTTTCGTTTTTGCTGATTGTGTGGTCCACTCAAATCAGAAGGAAGATCCACAAAGTCCTTGCTTAAGAATGTTAGGAGAGACCGAAAGGCTTCTTCTTTGCCGCTATGGGGAGTAGCGGTTACTAGCACAAGGTGTCGATCAGGATCTGCAGCAAGACGCTTCAACAATTCATGACGCTGATGTCTGCCACTGTGGGCGTGACCTGCAAAGGCAAACGTGTGAGCTTCATCCACGATGACAAAGGCTGGACAAGCGCGGATAAACTCGTCACGCCGTCTATCTGCTTTTATGTAATCTGTCGAGACAATCAAGTGGTCGTAGATGTCAAAAACGGACTCATCAAGTCGATGACGTTTTCGCTCCAATTTACGGGCAGTACTGGGCAAAAGAACTTCTGCTTGGATATGGAATTTTTCACTGAGTTCTTGTTGCCACTGATCAGCCAACTGAGGAGGACATAGCACTATGGTTTTTTCAATTTCCCCCCTATCAAGAAGTTCGCGGGCAATGAGAGCAGCTTCAATCGTTTTCCCTATTCCTACGTCGTCTGCGATCAAGATGCGGATAGGATCTAGTTTAAGAGCAACAAGAAGGGGAACTAGCTGATATGGCCGCGGCTCAACTGCAATTCGTCCGAACGAACGAAATGGGCCAGCGGTATTCCGAGAAGCTAGCCGAACGGCATCACGAAGCAAACGACAAGACCTGTGATCACCTATTAAATTTGGTTCAACTTGAGGCAGATTGAATGTCGCTGCCTCTATAGTCTCCAAAGAGATTAAAATGCCTGTGATTTCAGCGTCTGTACCTCCCAAAGGTTTTAAAATCAGAAGTTTGTCACTCGACTCGGGCTGAACGACCCATTCACGCCCACGCACCTTTACTAATGATCCAATGGCATAACTCATGACAATTTCCCAAAGATATTTGGATATTTTTTAATAATACTCAACCAGTCATCTAGATGATGAAAACGAAGGACAAGGAATCCAGCATTTGCAAGTTCCTCACTCTTCTCCTTATCCCTCTCTTGTCTATCCGGATAATCATGTGGAGGACCATCAACATATATGACTGTGCTGTGTTCTTCATATAGATAATCGGGTTTAGTTCCGAATTTCTCTATTAATCTATTCGCGTGGCTAGGCAGCTTCAAATTGTTTTCATTAATTAGTTTCAGCCAATCCCGCTCCAATTGCGAATCTGATAAATTGATGAGTCGTTTTAAATGTTCCTCTCTGGGCAATTCAGTGGGTGATGCAATAACTTGTGAATCACGAAGAGTAATAAGCACATTCCTAATGCTTTTACGGTCGAGTAGCTTATGGTCTCTTTGGTTGACATAGCTCATCAGACAATCGTAGCATGCAGCTTCACAATCTTCATTAGCCCTTGGCGCTCTTTTTAAATCGTCGCCTGAGTCTGGATCAAAATGGCAAAGTTCTAAAGCCTGCCGGGCAACCTTTCCGATGGCTTCATTATCATCTAATAGGTGTCGAAGAACGCCAGCTCCGCCTTCTGCAGCCTCAAAGAAAAGGACCCGATTTCTAAGATCCCGGTGAGGGAGAGGTTCTGCTGCCAGCTCATTGTCTTCAAGTTGATAAACCACCTGGATAGCATTCTTAAAAGCGGCTTGTATGGAGGCCATGTCATTTTCATTAAGTTTTTCATTGAGATCAATAATTAGGCAGTTTTTTCGATCTTCCACATATGGAATTACTTTCACATTGGCTTGAGAAATAGGATCATCCCTATCGTCTTCTATGGCTTGTGGATTACGATGCCAGTAGCCGTTTTCGAGATCGAGGACAAAGCCATAATCATTCTTATTTTTCCGGCGAACCCAACCTAGATTTATCCGCCATATAGTTGCTGCATGTCCATAACAAATATCAGCTATCTTATTATCACCATTTACAATCTCACCGGTACGGCAGGATGGCTTTCCATGAGGGTCTGCAAAACGCAGCCCAGTTCGAATTTCATAACCTAGGCGGAGCCGCTCTTCTTCATCACAATTTATTCGGTCTCTGCGTTTAGTGGAAACATTCTGAAGGCGAAAAAGTTGCTGCATAGGAAAGCCGAGAGCTGCTCCACAGGATTCGCATAAATCTGGTCCATTTCCATTTGAAATAGGATGAATATAACCACATTCTTCGCATTGCTTAGCCTGGCCAGTTGATAAATCCCGTTCTTCTTCGGAAATTGGGAGTATGACTTTATTTATGATATAGCGGGAGCCTTCGTGATAAATGAATGCGCGAGGCCCGAATTCTGATATGGCTACAAAACGGGGACGGGATAGGAATTCGTTTTTGCCTTTTTTTCGTATACGGCCTGGGATAAAGGCCGAGAGTGGAAGCCTTGGAAAACTATATCCTGGTAAAAATCCTTCACTGGCAAAATATCTGTAACTGTAAAAGTCTGATTGGATGATATCTTCACCGCGGGTTAAAAGATCGAGCTGGGATTCCGCTTCGGCACGCAACCGTTTGGCTTTCTCCTTATCCTGGGCGCTTCGGGAGGCATCTCCGATGATTGCGTGTTGAAGATCTCTTTGAGCACGTGCTGCTCTGTAAAGGTTTCGCCATCTTTCACAAGCTCGATCAAAACTTTGAGCTGTTTGCGTAATGATCCGATCCATCCAATCCTCAGAATACCATTCACTTTGATCAAGGATTGCAGCAATAGAGGTCAATACATTGGCTGCTCTATTCTTAGATCTTTCTCTGGGTGGACCAGCAATAAGATAGTCCTTGATTGAATCTTTGAGTTCCAAGCTGGGGGGATCACCGGATAAATCGAGAATATCACTGAGCGACTTTCCTAAATCCTGTCCTGTTTCCGCCAGCCAAATAGCTTGGATATGGGCTGCGATCAGATCTTCATTGGATAAGTCAAGTCGTGGTGGTGTAACCGACCCCATGACCATCAGTTCGGATCTCTTGAAGAAAAATTGATCGTGAGGGCTGCCCCCTGCACAATATGTAAAAACGAGTGCCGGTTGACCGCTCCTCCCCGCTCGTCCACCCCTTTGGGCATAATTTGCTGGCGTTGGAGGTACATTTCGAAGATTCACAACATTCAATAGGGAGATATCTACGCCAAGTTCCATAGTGGGAGAGCAAAAGAGTATAGGTAAGTCTCCTTCCCGAAACCGTTTTTCACGATCCTCACGAATTTTATATGGTACCTGCGCCGTATGCTCTCGGGCTTCAACGCCGATTAGCTCTCCAGCGATGTATTGATAGAAATCGACAAAAAAGCGATTTGTACGGCCTCCTCCTTCAGGAAGTGTAGGCACACGAATTTCGTCATGAAAAGATTGTGTCCCATCTCCAGCTGTCCAGAGCAATGCAGAGGCAGCCAGCTGAAAACCTGATACATCATCTTTATCTTTCGCTTTCATCACCTCTTTAACAATCCCTGCTATTTTAAGTGCGTTCAATAGCTCCCGAATTATTTGTTCTTTATCTCCTACCTTAAGTTTCTCTGGATAGTCTGGGAAGGTGTTAATCCGCCCAAGGAACTGGCCATAACCGCTTCGGGGCGAAAGGAACATACTTCCGCGGAAATCTCCCTTTCGTTGAGACCTTGGAAATAGTATTTTGGAATGTTCGATCCTTTCATCCTCATCAAGTGCTAGCTGCCCAGAAAGAAATTGATTATTCTGTTGTTGGAGCTGTTCTTGAAAGTTTGGATCTAGATAATTGACGTTAATTGCAAGTTCACGCCGCATGTAATCCAGTAGAACTTTAGCAATTTTGTAACGCGTTTCCGACGACGCAGTTTTTAGCGCAGGATGCAAAGCCTCCCACTCTTGATCTTCTCCACTTAACTCTAAGAGAGATCCGTATTTGATCTCGATTAATCCGCATTGTTCCAGATTGGGAGAAGTAACCCTCCACCCTCTTTTTAAATCTCGATAAATTCTATATCCTAAAACATTCCGGAAGGCTCTATCTGTGTTAATTTTCGCCTGAAATTTTACTCCAGGATCACTTGCATAAAGGTCAAGCGGGAGATTCAGAGCATTAAAGATTTTTTGTGTCAATTCATCATGAGCAATTCCGTTCTCTCCAGAATCTTTGGCCGCTCTATATAATGCTGCACGAAGAATTCCGATTTCAATAAAGTCATTGAAATGTCCAGCTTGAAGAGAAGCATCCTGGCGATTGTCTGTAAAACTCAGTAGTTTGCGAGCCTTCTGGGGTAAATATATATCATCACTCTTCAATGTACGAATAGAGGATAATGCCAAAATTGTCGTTGCCGAGCTTCGACCACCCACTCCCACACTCGAAACTTTACCGTAATCTGTTCTTTGCCTGAAATCATAAGAAACGCCACAGTTCAAGCAGAATCGAAAAGGGGAGGCTACATAAGCACATAGTGTCCCCTCCGTCTCAAGTCGTGCTTCAGTTCCATTGGGTCTGACTCTTCGGATTCGAGGGAGATACTGTTTTCTATTTGAGATGATGGAAAGTCTTCCTTGATACTCCTCTACCCAATCATCAGGGATTCGCTCTAAAACTTCTTGTGGATCATCTGGCCATGATCTTTCTGTATTTAAATAGAGATATCCGGCTTCGCTCTCTTCATCTCTATCTCGATCTAAAGGGTCCCGAGCTCCATAGACGAAATTTCCGGAAGTTGGTTCGATCTGGCGTACGGAATAGTATTCCTGTCCACATGCTCGACAGAAGACCAGATGGTACAAAAGCTTGTCGCGATTTCCAGGTACATATTGCTGGCCATAAACTGTGATGTGGCGTGATTCTTCTGATTGGATTGATGCGTACACATTATCGCCACGGCTTATAAACTGATGAAGACGAAAAGCAAAAGGTTGGAATCCTGTTTCCGGATTAGGGGAACAATGGTAGCTTGCAAGAAGCCCTTCTTCGATGACCTTGGTTGCTCGGTCAATCGGTATGTCTGTCGCTTTACTGAGGATTTTTGCGGCGCCTGCTTCTCCCCTAATAGCTTTTGGCTGACTGCGTATCAGCCGTCCTTTCTCGTCTTTTATAAGTCCAAAATTGCTTTCAAGCCAGACAGAGAGAGGGTCGTTGACAAATTCTTGATATTTATCTGAGGGTTTACGGTTTTCGTCTGAAACTCTGAGGTGCAAATCTTTGAGGAAATCAGGAGCATTAAGATCTTTATCTGGGGTTGATCTGGATAGGGTTTCTCCAATTACATTATCTGTTTTAACTTCATTTCCAAAGATAGTTGTGGAGATGTCTGCCACTTGTTTTTTCTGTTCTTCATATGTTCCAATGCCAGCAACGGTTGCAGAAGTTCCAACACATTGAAGGCGGGTTGCAAAAGTAGCTTCACGTACACGCCGTACAAGCATTGCTACGTCTGCTCCTTGTCGTCCACGGTAGGTATGGAGCTCATCAAGGACGAGAAAGCTTAGATCTTTAGCGGCATGGACAAGCTTTTTATCCCAGGGTCGAGTTAGGATCAACTCAAGCATTACATAATTAGTAAGAATGATGTCAGGAGGCTTTGCGATTATTTCATTTTTTTCATTAATTGATTCTTGACCTGTGTACCGGCAAAAAGTTACTGGGCCTTTTTGGTTTGGGTAGCCAAAGTTAATGAATTTTTCCAGTTCTCCCAATTGACTATTGGCGAGAGCGTTCATTGGATAGACTATGATGGCCTGAATGCCATTACCAGATCCGTTGATGAGTATGTGATCAACGATTGGAATGATAAAAGCAAGGCTTTTTCCTGAACCTGTACCGGTAGTTAGCACATAATTACCACCTGTTTTGGCAACGCGTATTGCTTCTTCTTGGTGTTTATGCAGCTTTAATAATTTACCAACTGGATCTATATCTTTGTCGACACGAAAGATTTTGGAACATTCTTTATGAAGGACTCCCTCTTGGACCAATTCATCAATCGTCATCCCTGGCTCAAAAGAGGGATTCAACTGAATCATAGGATCTGGCCAAAGAAGGCCAGCTCTTAAGCTCTCATCAACATAGTCCTGAATCCTTTTGTCTTTGATTTCGATGAAGCTTGAAATGTAATTGGCGTAATCAGATATTAAGCGGTTTCTTACCTCAAATACATCCATGGTTTTTTCCCTCTTTTACCTCTCTATTCTCATTCAAGGAACCTTTGCTTCCTTATTAATATGCGAACATACTCGCAGTTTCCTGAATTCTTTCCTGCTGACAATAGAGACCAATTTATCATAGTGAAAGGAATGTAGTCAATGAATCCCTAAACTTTCCGATGAACGATCTACATAGCCATTCTCCCAGGGACTCCCGGGCTTGATGAATAAAGTGCTGACTCTGATACCTGCCAACCACTCTCTCACCACTTTAGCCGATCATGCTCCTTTTCAAGCTCCTTGAGACGCTTGGCCTGGTCCACTCTCATTCCACCGCAGTCTTTCCTCCAGGGATAATAGGTCTGCTCAGAGATGCTTAGCTTTCGGCAAACCTCTCCAACAGTAGAATCCTGGTTTAAAGGCACTTGGGCTTCACGAAGCATGTTGATAATCAGTTCGGCTGTGAATCGTTTCCTGCCCATATTCCTCTCCTTCCGTCCATGAAAATTCTAACATTTTTCCTGTAACGATATTAGGCGGGCAGGTCACATTGGATAGATAAGAGCCAATTTCTCAAATCTCTTTTGCGTTCTTCGATCATTCTTTTGAGAGTGGACAATTTCACAGATTGATAATTGAAATAAAATTTTACTTATGATAATAATTCCAAAGCAGAAAGAAATAAGGAAGAGAAGGATCTTGAGCATAAACAAATTATTTTTCATTATACTCTGTTTATTTTTATTATTTTTTTTATCCTTCGGACTTAATTTGGTAAGTGTCCTTGTTTTAATTGGAAGCCTATCTAATTCGGTTGGAATCTATGATATTTCTAAAGAGGCATTCAAAGATAGGCGTTATAGGAATAAACAAGAAAGGAGAAGGATTTGCCGTACGAAATTGTTGCTAGTTTCGCAGTTAGTTATTTTAGCTATTATTATAGGAATTGCCTCTTGGCTATTCTTAAAAAATTTCCCTGGTTTGTTCGATTATATAAGGCTTATTTTA
>Ga0307378_10005740_pt1 | contig 17189 bp, 16 predicted proteins | sample UN1MG_FD_202238 | JGI IMG/M metagenome (GOLD analysis project Ga0307378, IMG submission 202238) | Soil microbial communities from Risofladan, Vaasa, Finland - UN-1 | ecosystem: Environmental > Terrestrial > Soil > Coastal area > Acid sulfate soil | place: Finland: Risofladan, Vaasa | collected... | reverse complement strand
AAATACAAGATGTAGGACATCGGGAGCATATCTTCGCTCCCACTCAGGTTTTTCACGCCGTTCCCTCAACGCTCTTCTCGGCGGCTGCGGAACTCGCAGAGGTTCGGGATATATGCCTCGAAGTCACGCTGCGATTTCCCCGGCGAGAAAATCTGGCTCGATTCGCTCCTCGCTCTCCGCTTCGCGGATCCTTGCCCGCTCGTCGCTCATACGGACTTCTCAGCATACATCCCGAGCCTTGGTAAAAAGAAGAAAGTGGATCGAGCCCGTTTGCTGATTTGCGGAGCAAAAAGGACACCAGGGAACCGAACGGGCTGACGAGCCACCAGCTGGGACCAAGGCGAAGGGTATAGGCGAGGAAGTCCGTCGACGACTGAGCGGGCATGGTTTCTCGACCGCAGGGAGAGAAGAGCGAAGGAGGAGTTCGGAGCGAGCTTCCTCGCCGGGGAAGCGAGCGGGCTGACGAGCCTTATACCCTGAGCTAATTAAGTTCGCTGGCGGAAGAGCAGGTAGAGGCCGAGCGGCCCGAAGATAAGGTTGGGCCCCCACGACGCCAGGAACGGGCTCAGGAAATTCACGTAACCCAGGCTCCGGAAAACGCCGAGGGCTCCCCAATAGATCATGGCGATACCGATGCTCAGCCCCAGGCCGACCAGGGTGCCGCGCTTTCCCATGGAAAAGGCAAAGGGAATGGCCAGGAGCGTCATGACCAAAGAAACGAAGGGGAAGGAGACCTTGGAGCTCAGGTCGACCTTGAACCGGGTCGTTTCAAAGCCCATGGCCTCGACTTCGGCGGTATACCTCCTAAGCTCGCCGAAGCTCATCAGGGAGGGCTCTTTGACTTCCTTGATGAAATAGCCCGGGTCCTCGTCCAGACGGAGGTCCATGTCTTCGAAGGCCTCAAAGCGGGTCTGGCGCTCGCCCGGGAAACTACGGGACCAGCCGCCGTTTAAGCCCAGGATATGGCCTTCGAGGTGCCCTTTTTCCGCATACAGCCGCCTCTCCAGAGCCCAGGAGGAAGGATCGATCTCGAAGATGGAAAGCCGGCTGAAGGCTCCGCTGGACGGCTCGAAATAGCTGTAGTGGAAGATTCGTTCCTTGTCCTTGCTCAGGACCCAGCGGCGGTCGAGAAAACCATAGCTGCGCGCCGGGACGTCGTTGATGCGGTTCCAGACCTCTTCGGCCTTTTTGTTGGCCGAGGGGACCAGGCGCTCCTGGAGACCGAAGGAGAACAGGCTGACCAGGCCGGCGATGACGAGGAGTGAAAGGACGAGCCGGTAGATGCTCAGCCCGCAGGCTTTCATGGCCGTGATCTCGTTCGACTTGGTCAGCAGGCCGAGCGTCAGGAGCGCGGCGGCCAGAACGGTAACCGGCAGGATGTAGTTCGTGAATTCAGGAATCCGGTACTGGATATAGTGGAAAAGCAGGGAGAGTGATTTGTTGTGCTCATAGATATTGTCAATCCGTTCGAAGAAGGTGACGATCACCGAGATGGAGAGCAGGGCCAGGAAAACGAGGAGGAAGATGGCCAGATATTTGCGCATGATGTAACGGTCGAGGATGTTGGGGAAGCGGAGAGACAGGCGCGGCCGTCTCCACCCCGGCCGGCGGCGGGTCCGCGCGGAAACCCGCACCTTGATGACCACGGTTTTCGTCGTCTTCTTCTTTTTCCAGCGAAAGAAAGACCCCACCAGCCGTGACTCCCTGGACGAGCGGAAGAAGAGATAGAGGCCGGCCGCCAGGAAGAGGATGTTCGGTCCCCACATCCCCAGGAAGGGCGAGATATGCCCTTCCATGGCATTCTTCTCGCCCGCGGTGATCAGGATATAATACACCAGGATGATGGCCAGGCTGATGGTGAATCCGCTGGTGCGGCCGCCCTTGCGCGTCGAGATGCCCAGCGGGATGCCTATCAGGACGAAAATGAGACAGACGAAAGGCAGGGCCAATTTCTTGTGGATCTCGACCCAGTGGGAGCGCCATTCCCGGGTCTTCTGTTGGAGCCCGAATTCCAGCTCCCTCCGGCGGACCTCGGCGGCGCCCTGGCGGCCAGGACTGGAGGCCGGTGAGGCGGCCCGGTCAGCGGCCAGCTTCCTCCGGTCCCCGTCGATCCTTTCCACGCTCCGCAGCAGCTCTCCGATATCCTTTTCCCTCACTCGTTTTTCTCTGGAGAACTGGGCGAACAGGCTTTCGACGTTGATCTCCTCTTCGACCCGGTCGAAGAGCGTGATGCTGTACCGCTCCGGCTCGGCCAGCGGGACCGTGTGGATGGACCCGTCGAAGAGCTCCAGAGTGGCCCGCTTCGCTTCGGGGTAGAAATTGAGCCGCCCGGTCCGGGCGAAGATCGCCCGCGGCTCATCGGCCTTCTGGGTGAGATAAACGAAGATGTTCTCCCAGCGGTTATCGGAGGTGATATCCTGGATGAAGAGGACGGTTTGGGGGATTGACTCGTTGAACTCGCGCGGGTTGATCTTGAACTGGACTTTGGACAGGACGGACCGGGTCAACGTCTGGACCCACCGGTAGTTCGCCCGGGGAGCCAGATAGAGGGTGAGGCAAGAGGTGACCAGCCAGCCGGCGAAGGCAAAAAGAAAGACGGGCCAGAGGATCCGGGAATTGCGAATGCCCAGGGTCCGGAAGGCGATGATCTCGGAGTCGGAGGACAGCCGGCTCAATCCGGCCAGGATGCCCATGAGCACGGACATGGGCACGGCGAACGCCAGGACGGCCGGGACGAGATAAACGAAGATCAGGGTGACGGACGTGAACGCGACTCCCTTGGCGATAAAGAGCTCGGAAAGGAGGAAAATCTGGTTCATCAGGAGGACGAACGAGTAGATGAGCAGGCCGATGAAGAAGGGCGGGATGATCTCCCGGAGGAGGTAGCGGTCGAAGTACTTGAGCATCCCGCATCATTGTATAAAAAAAAAGGAGCGGCGGAAAGCCGCTCCTTCCTTTTTTCTAGTCTTTGCGAGGAGCCTGATCTCAACCCGCGAGATCGCCGCGCTTCGCTCGCGATGACGGTTTTAATACATGTCGCCCGGAGGGGACGGGTACTTGGAAGCCTTTTCCTCTTCGGGGAGTTCGGCCACCAGGCCCTCGGTGGTGAGCAGCAGGCTGGCGATGCTGGACGCATTCTGCAGGGCGATCCGGACGACCTTGGTCGGGTCGAGGATCCCGGACTTGATCATGTCCTCGTACTTCTCGTTCAGGGCGTTGAAACCCACGTCCTGCTTCATCTCTTTGACCTTCTCGACCACGATCGAGCCTTCCCAGCCGGCGTTGCTGGCAATCTGGCGCATCGGTTCTTCCAGGGCCCGCTTGACGATGTTGACACCGATCTGCATGTCGCCGTCGACCTTGAGAGCTTCCAGCGCTTTCTGGGCGCGGAGCAGGGCCACGCCGCCGCCGGGAACGATCCCTTCCTCGACGGCCGCCTTGGTGGCGTGCATGGCATCCTCGACGCGGGCCTTTTTCTCTTTGAGCTCGGTCTCGGTGGCCGCGCCGACCTTTATCAGGGCGACACCGCCAACCATCTTGGCCAGCCGCTCCTGGAGTTTCTCGCGATCGTAGTCGGAGGTGGTCTCGTCGATCTGGGTGCGGATCTGCTTGATCCGGGCCTGGATGTCGGATGACTTGCCCTTGCCCTCGACGATGGTGGTGTTGTCCTTGTCGATGACGACCTTCTGGGCTTTCCCCAGCCAGTCGAGGCCGATGTTCTCGAGCTTGACGCCGATGTCCTCGGTGATGACCCGGCCGCCGGTCAGGACGGCGATGTCTTCGAGCATAGCCTTGCGCCGGTCGCCGAAGCCCGGGGCCTTGACGGCTGCGCTCACCAGCGTACCCTTGAGCTTGTTGACGACGAGAGTGGCCAGGGCTTCGCCTTCCACTTCCTCGGCCACCACAACCAGCGGCTGGCCCATCTTGGCCACGTTCTCGAGCAGCGGCAACAGCTCCCGGAGGTTGGAGATCTTCTTCTCGTGGAGAAGGATGACGGGATTCTCCAGCACGCACTCCATCCTTTCCGGATCCGTGACGAAATAAGGAGAGAGATAGCCGCGGTCGAACTGCATGCCCTCGACGATCTCCATGGTCGTCTCGAGGCCCTTGGCCTCCTCGACGGTGATGACGCCGTCCTTGCCGACCTTGTCCATGGCCTCGGCGATGATCTTGCCGATGGACTCGTCGCTGTTGGCGGAGATGGAGCCGACCTGGGCGATCATCTCGCCGCTGACGTCGCGGCTGAGCTTCTTGATATCCGCGACCACGGTCTCGACGGCTTTGTCAATGCCCTTCTTGAGGAGCATCGGATTGGCGCCGGAAGTGACATACTTCAGGCCTTCGCCGTAAATGGCCTGGGCCAGTACGGTCGCGGTGGTCGTGCCGTCGCCGGCCACGTCCGAGGTTTTGGAAGCCACTTCCTTGACCAGCTGGGCGCCCATATTTTCCCAAGCGTCTTTGAGTTCGACTTCCTTGGCCACGGTGACGCCGTCCTTGGTGCTGGTCGGCGAACCGAATTTTTTCTCCAGAATGACGTTCTTCCCTCGCGGTCCCAGCGTCGCCTTCACCAGATTGCTCAGGATGTTGACGCCTTTGAGGAGGGAATGCCTTGCCTCTTCACCGACGGTGATTTGTTTTGCCATGTTGCCTCCTTATTTCTCGATTAGTCGATCTTCGCCAGGATCTCTTCTTCCCGCAGGATGATGTGTTCGACGTCGTCAAGGGTGACTTCCGTGCCGCTGTACTTGCCGATGAGGACGTGGTCGCCTTTCTTGACCTCGAGCGGGACCACTTTACCGTCCTCGTTGACGCGGCCTTTGCCGACGGCGATGACCTCGGCTTCCTGGGGCTTCTCTTTGGCGGTGTCAGGGATAATGATGCCTCCCTTCTTGACTTCTTGTTCCTCTAATCTCTTGAGAAGAACTCTGTCATAAAGGGGTGTGACTTTCATGAAAACCTCCTTGTTTAGCAGTTTGAATTTCAGAGTGCTAATTTTAACTAAACCAGGGGTTTTTGTCAAGGGGGAAAACAGCAAAAATTAGCAATCTAACGAAGAGACTGCTAAATCATCTTTTTGATCTTCAGCGCTTTGGCCCGGCTGTGGAGGGTGTTGCGGTGGATCCCGATGGCTTTGGCGACCTTCGATTTGTTGCCTTTGTACTTTTTCGATGAGGTCTCGAGGAAAATCTTTTCGAACTCATCCATCGCGTCCTTGTACTGGATCTCCCTCTCGACCATTTCCTTGATGAGCACCTCGAGCTTCTGGTGGATGGTGAGCGATCTAGATTTTTTCATCGAACTCCCTCGGTCCGGCAACGATTTCTTCGTAGGTGGCCTTGAATTTTTCCTTCAGCTCCTGCGGAATGACCTGGATCATGCCCTTGGTCAACCAGTAGCAGTAAGGAGCGACCGCGGAGTGCCGGAGGACCTGCTTGTCGACGGGAAAGGCGAGCTGAGCGATCACCAGGACTCCGCAGATGAGGATGCCCGTGACCACTCCGAGCAGCCCTCCCAGGACACGGTCGACGAATCGCAGCGGGCCTTTGATGATCTTCGATAAGAGGAAGGAGACCAGCCCACCGACGATCATGACGGCGACGAAGATGAGCGCAAAAGCGATCAGCTGTCTCCAGATCTCGGCGGCCAGCACCCGACTGAAGAGCTCGGAAACGGGACGGTAATAGAGCGCCGCGATGATGAACCCGGCGACGACGGCCGCGATTCCGATGACCATCCTCATCAGGCCCTTGATCAGGCCGAGGACGAGACTCACCCCGATGATGGCCAGAAGAAGGATGTCCAGCCAGTTGTTGACCATTCATCGTCTCCTTCTCGTCCTCAGCTCCTCGACCATCCGGTAGGTGCCTTCCTTGAGCTGCCCGAAGATGACATGAGGCTTGATGCGGCCGTGGAAATCCGAGCCGGCCGTTGCGATCAGGTCCAATTCCTCGGCTGCGGCTCTGTAAAACCGGGTCTGATCGGGGTCGTGATAGGAGGAATAGACCTCGAGGCCGACAAGACCCCGCTCCTTAAGGACCGCCAGGTCCTCCCTGGTCGCCCGCTCGAAATAGGCCCCCGGATGGGCCAATACGGGCGCGGCGCCGTCGCGGGCCAGGAGATCGAGAACTTCGAGAAAGCTGGCCGTCCGCTTGGGGACGAAGGCGGGCCCATCCTCCAGAAAATAGTCTTTGTAAAAAAAATAGGGAGCGAACAGGCGGTTCGTCCCCTCGTAGTATTTCTTGAGAGAGGGGAGCTTCTCCTTCCGCCCTTTGTCGATCAGGATCTGGGCGATGCTCACGCCGAGGGGAGGACCTCCCTTCGTCTTCAGGATCACCTCGTCCCAGTCGATATCGAACCCCAGTTCCCGGAGCCTGGCCACCCGTTCTTTCGCCTCCGCCATCCGGGCGCGGGTGACGGTCGCCAGGATCCTTTCTAGGGTGCGGCTGTCCCAGCGGACAAAGGGAAGCAGAAGATGAAACTCCCGGCCGTCGAAAAGCGTGGTCAGCTCGACGCTCGGGATAAGCTCCACGTCAAGTCTGTCACTCCACTCCAGGGCATCCGGGTACGCCCCCACGGTGTCATGATCGGAGATGGAGATCGCCCTGAGCCCGTTCTCCCTGGCCATCTGGAGAAGGGCGACGGGCGAGAAGTCCGCGTCGCTCGAGTTCGAGGAATGGATGTGGAGGTCGACCCGGCCGTTCATCACAGCTCGGTTCGTCCTGAAAGAAGCGAGTAAATCTCGAAATACCGGGCCGCGGTCTGTTCGATGATCTGGGGCGGGAGGGGCGGCGGGACGGAGTTCCGATCCCAGGCGCTGTTCAGGAGATAGTCCCGGACGAACTGCTTGTCCAGGCTCGCCTGGCTCTTTCCGGGCTTGTAGCTCTGCAGCGGCCAGAACCTTGAGGAATCGGGCGTGAAGATCTCGTCGACCAGGATGAGATCGTCCTTATCCAGCCCGAATTCGAACTTGGTGTCGGCGATGATGATGCCCTTGGAGAGGGCATAAAGGGAAGCCTTCTGGTAGAGCTTGAGGCTCGTGTTTTTGATCTTCTGGGCCAGCTCGTCGTCGCCGACGGTCTTCTTCATCTCCTTGAAGGAGATGTTGAGGTCATGGCCCTCTTCGGCCTTGATCGCCGGCGCAAAAATGGGATTCGGCAGCCGGTCGGACTCCTTGAGCCCTGACGGAAGCTTGATGCCGCTCGTTTTTCCCGACTCCTTATACTCTTTCCAACCGGACCCCGCCAGGTATCCCCTGACCACGCATTCCACCTGTATGACCTTCGTCTTCTTGACCAGCATCGACCGCTTGTCCAGGAGGTCTTTGTACTTCTGCAAGGGCTGCGGGTATTGACTGAAATCCATGGTCAGGACGTGATTGGGGCAGATATAAGAGGTGAAATCGAACCAGAACTTGGAGAGTTGCGTCAGGATCTTTCCCTTATTGGGGACGAGCGAGGGGAGGACAAAATCAAAGGCCGAGATCCGGTCGGTGGCGACGAGCAGGAGCTTATCGCCCAGGTCGTAGACATTCCGGACCTTCCCCCGCTTGAAGAGAGGATACTCGGAAATCTGAATATCGGAAACGGGTATATCCATAGTAGGTTAAGGATAAAGAAAACGCCCTCAAAAAGCAATCGCTCGGTCAACAAGATGGAGGCGGGTTGCCTCGAAAAATCCGCATGGGTGAAGGGAGTCGTCCTCGGCCCCCTCCACCCATCATAAAGAATACAGGTTTGAGAATGCCTCCGAGTCTCATAAATTGAGAACAATACTTTTTTCTCTGGCTGTCTCTAAGATTTGTCGAGAGTGCTTTTTGGGGCGTTTTCTTTTTGGAGGGTCAAGGTGCGGTGAGGCCGATGAAGCTGAGCATGCGGCCACAATCCTCTTTGTCGCGGCGGTAGGAAGGGTAAGCCGGGTCGCAGTGCGTGCAGATGCCGACGGTCAAGATCTTTTCCTCTCTGAGGCCGAGGCCCAGAAGCTGAAGACGAGCGGCGGCACGGAGGTCGAAGAGATATTTCCCGGGACGATTAGGGATCGGGCTGAACAGAGACTCGGAAAAGCCTCCTCCGGCATAGAAACCCCGGACATCGTCCCCGACCTCATAGCAGCCGCCGCCGATGCATGGCCCGAGAGCCGCCAGGAGAGACCCCGGATCGGCGGAATAGCGCTCCAGCATGCCCCGGACCGCTTTCTCCAGAACTCTCAGGCGGGTTCCTTTCCAGCCGCCGTGGACCGCGGCGATGACGCGCGTCTTTTCATCCACGAGAAGCACCGGGAGACAGTCGGCCGTCTTGATGACCAGGAGAAGGCCGGGGAGGCGGGTGACCAGGGCATCTCCCCGCAGTCTCTGCCGCGGCATTTCATCGATGAAGTGAACGATATCGGAGTGGACCTGCTTGAGGAAAAGGGGACGGAATCCTGCCCATTCCCTGCCTCTTTTGAAGTCTTTCTCCTGCCGATTGCGGTTCCCAAACCCATGCCGCAGAAAAGGGATGCGCTCGAGCCGCGGGACGGTGACCACCGAAGAACTCAAGTCCAGATCCTTCATGTGAGGGATGCTTATATTATCAGATTTGGGGCTTCCATCGCGAGAGAGGAGGCACGACTCGAAAATACAATCGGGCAGAAAGGAACGATCCAATCTCTGTTTCACCCTCTCCCATCAAGGGAGAGGGGTATTTAATAAATAAATGGGGACGGTCCTATTTGCGCCCTCTTCCTTCAAAGAAGAGAGATATTAAGAAAAATAGGACCGGCCCCATTTTCCGACTCTCCCTCCCCATTGACGGGGGAGGGCTTGGGAGAGGGTGAAAGAGTTAGACGGTTCCCATTTCATAATCGCGTCTCTCGCCTTGAATCTTGCGGCTTGATATAATTCATTGTCGCAGTCATGGCGAAAACAGAATTCGAGGCGGCTTATCTCAAAACGCACCGCCAGGGGTTGATCCAGGAGCGGGTCGACAAAGCAATCTCCTGCCTCCAAGACTGCACCCTTTGCCCCCGCCTCTGCCGGGTCAATCGACTGGAGGGAGAAAAAGGAACCTGCCGGGCCGGCCGCCTTCCCGAGGTTTCGTCACACTCCCCTCACTTCGGCGAGGAGCGGCCGCTGGTCGGCCTCCACGGGTCGGGGACGATCTTCCTCACCCACTGCAACCTGCGCTGCCGGTTCTGTCAGAACTACCCGATCAGCCATCTCGGCGAAGGCCGGGAGGTCTCTTCCGAGCGGCTGGCCCGGATGATGCTGGAGCTTCAGAACCTGGGCTGCCACAACATCAACTTCGTAACCCCCACCCACTTTGTCCCCCAGATCCTCGAGGCCCTGCCGACGGCCATCGAAAGAGGCCTTCGTATTCCCCTCGTTTATAATTCGAGCGGCTATGACTCCGTCTCAACACTGAAGCTTCTCGACGGGATCTTTGACATCTACATGCCGGACTTCAAGTTCGCCCGCTCCGGCCCGGCCGAAGAGTACTGCCAGGCGGCCGATTATCCGAAGGTGGCGCGGGCGGCCGTCAGGGATATGCACCGCCAGGCCGGAGACCTCGTCCTGGACGAGCGCGGCATAGCCCGGCGCGGCTTGCTCGTCCGCCATCTCGTCCTCCCCGAGGGACTGGCCGGCACGGAGGATGTCGTCCGCTTCCTCGCGGACAAGATCTCGCCGGACACCTATGTCAACATCATGGACCAGTATTGTCCCTGCGGGGACATCTCGCCGCGCTCGCCGCTCGGCCGCAGGATAACTGGCGAGGAATATGAGCAAGCACTCGAGCTGGCCAGGGCCGCCGGCTTGACCCGCCTGGATAACCGGGAGAGATGCCGGCTGGTTTCTTATTGACTGTTCATGGCCCGACGGGCTACCCCCGGACGATGAAAGCCCCCTCCTCCCAACCTCCTCCCACCTGGGGAGGAGGATATGCAGGTTGCCCGCCCGTGTCCTCCCCCCTCCGGTGGGGGAGGATAGAGGAGAGGGGGAAGCAGTGATCTCCTGGGATTGAAGAAGTTCAGGCAATTGACATCCCGGAAATCCGCCGATATATTTGGGACAAGGAACGCAAAAAAATGAGAAGCATGCTTTTCCAGATTCTCCTTCTTGCCTTGACGGTCGCCGCCGCCGGGTCCTCGACTGAGCGGCCGCGCCTCCGGGAGTTCGGGATCAAGACCGGAGCCCTTCCCCCCGGCCCGCTCAACGCCATCACCGATGTCGCCGGTGTCAAGGTCGGCCAGGTCACAGTTATCGAGGGATCCAACATCCGGACAGGGGCGACGGCCGTCCTGCCTCACGGAGGAAACATCTTCCAGGATAAAGTTCCCGCCGCCGTCTATGTGGCCAACGGCTTCGGCAAGCTCACCGGCTCGACCCAGGTCGAGGAGCTGGGCACCCTGGAAACTCCGGTCGTCCTGACGAACACCCTCAGCGTGCCCACTGCCGCTGATGCCCTGATCGACTACATTCTCGCCCTCCCCGGGAATGAAAACGTGGGCTCTGTCAATCCCGTCGTCGGCGAGACCAACGACGGCTGGCTCAACGATATCCGCGGACGCCATGTCAACAAAGAACATGTCCTTGAAGCGATCCGGAAAGCCGCCCACGGGCCCGTGGAAGAAGGGAATGTCGGCGCCGGGACGGGCACGATGTGCTTTAACTTCAAAGGAGGGATCGGGACTTCGTCGCGCCGGCTTCCCGAGACGCGCGGCGGCTATACCGTCGGTGTGCTCGTCCAGACCAACTTCGGTGGAATATTCCAGATCAAGGGTGTGCTCGTCCGCGACCTCGTCGGAGCTTCCGCGCCCGGCCAGAAATCGGGGCGGGAGGAGGAAGGCTCCTGCATGATCATCGTGGCCACCGACGCGCCCCTCGACGCCCGCAACCTCAAGCGGCTGGCCAAGCGCGCCCTCCTCGGGATCGCCCGCACCGGAGGGTACTATTCCGGCGGCAGCGGCGACTATGCTATCGCTTTCTCGACGGCCCCTGAGGTCCGGGTTCCTTACCGGCTCTCCAGCCCTACCCAGACGGTGACGTTGCTCCGGAACGAACAGATGTCCCCCCTCTTCCTGGCCGCGGCCGAGGCCGCCGAGGAGGCCATCCTGAATTCCCTGTTCAAGGCGGAGAGGATGGAAGGTAAGGACGGGCACGTCGCCGAGGCGCTGCCGCTCGATAAGCTCAAAGGGCTGATTGCAGAGACAAAAGAATGAAAAAAACGATCGGAATACTCGGAGGCATGGGACCGGAAGCAACGGCCTATTTTTTCAACCTCGTCGTCAAGGACACCGCCGCCGCCCGGGACCAGGACCATATCCCGATCATTATCTATAATTTACCGCAAATTCCAGAGCGCACGGCGGCTCTACTCGGAAAGGGACCGAGCCCCGTTCCGCTGCTCCGGGAGGGGGTCCGCCGGCTGGCCCGGGCCGGCGCTGATTTCATCGTCATTCCCTGTATCACTGCTCATGCTTTTCTGCCCGAGATCGAGGCGGTCAGCCGGGTTCCTATCCTCAGCCTGCTGGACGAAGCCCTGAGCTTTGCCCGGAAGAAAATCCCCGGGCTGAAGCGCGCCGGCATCCTGGCCTCCACGGGGACAGTCCGCTCCGATCTCTTTCACAAGACCTTCGCTGCCGCCGGTATCGAGATCATTACGCCGACGGACCGGGAGCAGGCCAAGGTCATGGAGGCGGTTTTCGGCCAGCGCGGGATCAAGTCCGGGTTCACCAAGGGACGCCCGAGAACGCTCATCCTGGATGTCAGCCGGCGGCTGATCCGGAGGGGAGCGCAGGCGATCATCGCCGGCTGCACCGAGATCCCGCTGGTGCTCAGGGACGAGGACATCCCCGCTCCGTTCATCGAGCCGATGCGCATCGCGGCCCGGGCCGCCATCCTCAAAGCCGGCTATACGCTCAAAGCATAAGGAAACGGACGGCCCCCAGAAGTTGATCGCCGAGCTGGCTGACATCCCCGTGGACATCGCGCCGATCTTCAAGTTCCAGGCTTCCGCAATCCTCAAGGTCTATGAATGAACCGGAGGCAATCCGATTTTGATCGGGTATCGCCTCATCAGATGACGCCCAGGCGCCGAGGCTTGACCGAGCAAGGATGGAGGGATAGAATGAAAATGTATCATGGCTGTGAAGAAATTATCAGGGCGCCTTCTGCTCATCGTCTTCTGTCTGATCAATTTCGGCCTGATAAAGACCGATTCGATCGCCCAGGAAAAAAAACAACAGGCGAAGCTCAAGTACGAGGTCCAGGTCACACTCAAACTGGTCCAGGTTTATGTGACTGATAAAAAAGGGAACCCGGTCACAGACCTGGCCAAGGAAGACTTCACGATCTACGACGAAGGGAACCCGCAGACGATCACGGATTTCGAGAAGCACGTCCTCACGGCCAAAGAGGAAGGCAAGCCGGAGAAGGCCGCTCAGCCGGACCAGGAGCTCCTGCCGCGCAAGTTCTTCCTTCTTTTCGATTTCGCCTTCAATAACGGTATCGGGCTCGAAAAATCCCGGGAGGCGGCCATCCATTTCATCGATGACGAGCTTCAGCCGACCGATGAGGTCAGTCTCCTATCCTACTCCGCCGTTAAAAGCCTGAAGCTGCATGAGTATCTGACGACCGATCACAAGAAGGTCCGCAAGGTCGTCAAACGAATCGGGATGGAGGCGATCTCCGGGACGGCCGAGAGCTTCGAGGCGGAATACTGGCAGGCCAAGTCGTTCGCCAACCCGGCCGATTCCACCCGTTCGGGAACCGTCTTCGATCCCAAAGAGATCTTCGGCGAAGAACGGGAATGGGGCTGGGAGCAGAGCCGGCAAGAGGCCAAGTTGCAGGCCAACAACTTCGCCATCAAATTGACCGAGCTGGCCAAGGCCCTGAGATATATCCCCGGTCAAAAACACATCGTCCTGCTCTCCTCGGGCGTACCCTATTCTCTTGTCTATGGAGTCCAGTCTCCTTTCGGCAAGATCGGAGTCCAGGAGTGGGGGGAGTTCTGGCTCCAGCAAAAGTTCGAGGAAATGTTGAAGGAGTTGAGCGCGGCCAACTGCACGATCTATGCCCTCGACACGCAGGAATTGTCCATGGTCATAGGAAGTGACCTGAGGATGCAGGGCGCCTCTTCCCTCCAGAAGATCACCAGCGCCACGGGCGGGAAATACTTCGGCAACATCAACAACTACGAGGAGCACATCGAAAAGATCCAGAACCTGACCGGCTGCTACTACGTCCTGGGCTATTATGTCGGCGAAGCCTGGGACGGCGCCTACCGGAAGATCAAGGTCGAGGTCAGCCGCCCCGACTGCAATGTCCATGCCCAGAAGGGATATTTCAATCCCAAGCCGTTCACGGAATACGACAACCTCGAAAGGATGCTTCATCTCTTTGACCTAGCGCTGAGCGAAGCCCCCCTCTTTCAAGCGCCGTTTCGTTTTCCCCTTCGGGTCGTACCTTGCCCGCCCGGCGCGGAGGCCAATCTCTGCCTGGCCGCCCGGGTTCGACTCGAAGACATCCGGGAGATCCTGACGGACATAGTCGAGATGGTCACCGTCATTTTCGACGAAAAGGATAATGTCGCCACCCTAAAGAAGAGCCTCATCAAGGTCTCCGACCTCAAAGGAGAGACCGCTTCTTTCGGAGGCTCGTTCTCCCTGCCTTCGGGCACCTACAAATGCCGCCTGGTGATCCGGAACCTCCAGACCGGCCGGGCCGCCATCGCCTCCGCCACCGCCGTCATCCCGGGCGAGTAAACCCTGAGCCTTTTCTTGACTTTGGGGGGGGGTTCGGGTATAAATTCCCTATTCGAGCTGCCAATAAAGGAGGTGAAATTTATTGGCTTTTATCGTTGTTGATAGCGGAGAATCCATAGAAAGCGCTCTCCGGCGGTTCAAGCGACGGGTCCAGCAGGAAGCCATCATCAAAGAGATCAAGAAGCACGCCGTGTACTTCAAGCCCGGAGAGAAAAAGCGGATGAAGGAAGCTCAAGCTCGCAAGCGCATGCGGCGGCGGATGAAGCGGGAACGCGATCTGGAATATTAGACCGTTTCGATCCTCCCGGATCTGATTTCCAAGGCAGTTGTCAAACATCCAAGCATCCAACGGCCACGGCCAGATGTCTATTCCGGCGGAGAGGTCTGGCCGTCTGCCCAAACCTCCGTGGCTGAAGGTCAGGCTCCCCGCCCACGGCAATTTTTTCCAGGTCTCCGATATCCTGAAGAAAAATCACCTCCAGACCATCTGCCAAAGCGCCAGGTGTCCCAATATCGCCGAATGCTGGACGGCCAGGACGGCCACCTTCCTCATCCTCGGTGATACCTGCACCAGGAGTTGTGGCTTTTGCGCCGTCAAGAAGGGAACGCCCCTGGCGCTCAATGATGATGAACCTTCGAAAGTGGCGGAAGCCGTTGAATCCATGGGGCTCGACTACGCGGTCGTCACCTCGGTCACCCGGGACGACTTTCCCGACGGTGGCGCTTCGGTCTTCGCCCGGACTATCCGGGCGATAAAAGACAGGCGGCCCCGGGCAAAAGTGGAGGTCCTCGTCCCCGACTTCGGAGGGAGCGAGGAAGCTCTGGCCGTGGTCATCGCTGCGGGGCCGGAAGTCTTGAACCACAACCTGGAAACGACCGCACCCAACTATCCCCGCATCAACCGTCCCGCAGGGAACTACGGGCGATCGCTCGCCGTCCTCGGAAAAGCCGGTCACCTGGGCGCCCTGACCAAATCCGGGCTCATGGTCGGTCTGGGAGAGACCGAACCCGAGATCGATAGAGCGTTCCAGGACCTGAGGAGTGTCGGCTGCCGCCTCCTGACGATCGGACAATACCTGCAGCCGACCCGGGACAACCCTCCGGTCAGCCGCTATTATTCCCCCGAAGAATTCGAAGCGCTCAAAGCGCGGGCGCTCGGACTCGGGTTCAAAGAAGTGGCCTCCGGCCCGCTGGTCCGGAGCTCATACCAGGCCCACAGATTGTACAATTCGTCTGCGGCGGGAGACGCCTGAGGCCCATGCGCTACCTCGTCTTCGCCGACATCCACGGGAACCTGGAAGCCTTCCTGGCCTTGCTAAAGTTCATCCAGAAGAAAAAGATAGACCATTACCTCTTCCTGGGGGATATGGTCGGCTACGGCGCTTCGCCCAACGAGATCATCCAGAAAATCCAGGCCCTGAAACCCCTCTCCCTAATCCGGGGAAACCACGACAAGGCCGTCTGCGGCCTGGATTCCGTCGAAACATTCAATCCTATCGCCGCCTCGGCCATCTTCTGGACCAAGGAAAAGATCCTGAAGAAGAACTACAATTACCTCTGCCGCCAGAAGCAAGGGCCCCAGTTCGTCCACGACACCATCACCATCTGCCACGGCGCTCCCTTCGACGAAGACTATTACATCTTCGGGGAATTCGACGCCGCCGAGGCCTTCGAGCATATCAAAACACCGCTCTGCTTTTTCGGCCACACCCACTTCCCTTTTGTCTACGCGGAAAAGGACAGTGTCGTCGAGGGGACCTTCATCGAAGGGGAAGCCAACGAGATCAAGCTCGAAAAGGACGTTCGTTACCTCGTCAACCCGGGCTCGGTCGGCCAGCCGCGGGACCGGAATCCCCATGCTTCCTTCATCATCTACGACTCGGAAACGCGCCTCCTCAAGTTCCAGCGCCTCGAGTACAACATCGAGGAAGCCCAGAGGAAGATCCTGGCGGAGCGGCTTCCCCCCGCCCTCGCCGAGAGGCTGTCGCTGGGCATCTGAGACACGGTGACATGATAGCTAATTTCTGAATTAACCTGGATTATTCATGAAATGTAGCGTAAAAAATTCCCTCTCCCTGGACGGGAGAGGGTCGGGGAGAGGGTGATTGTAAAAAGATGCCCCCTCCCCTCTATCCCCTCCCCCCAGGGGAGGGGAGGTATTTTTTACGTTATTTGTGAATAGATCAGGTTAAGCTTCGTGTCACCATATCTCTCACCATATCTCACCATATCTTTATCTTTAAAGCCTGGGGTTGGCATAGCAGTATATGCAGCTGTGGGGACAGGTCTGGGTGTAGCTTCCGATGTCGACCGACTCCGTGCAGCGGCATTCCCGCCTCTGCGTCCTGTCCTTAGTAACAGAAACCGGGGCACCCTGCGGATGGCATTCCTGGAGGAGCCGGCCGTCGATGCAGGCAGAGGGCCGAACCCCCGGGACATCGGTCAGGAAATCCTGGCTGCAACAGTAGAGGTTGAGTCCGTGTCGTCCGGCGATCCCGGCAAGATAAAGGGCGTCCTTCCGTTTGACCTCAAGCGCCGGGTCGATATAGGCAAAGCCGAGCCGTTCCGCCCGGCGCTTTGACTTTCCGTACCACTGAGCAAAGCTGAACCGGATGTCCCGAATTTCCAAGGATGCGGCTCGGTCGGCCAGTTCTTCAAAAAAGGGAAGGTTTGTCCGAGTTTCGTCTCTCTCCGTCCAGTAGATCACCGGGTCGAACCGCAGGGAGAGACGCCCGGGCCGACCAGCCAGCGAGAGGAGCGGCTCGATCTGCCGCAGAGCATCCTCGGGCGGGGGGACTTCCCGCTCGACCGCTGTGCCGCCCAATCCCGTGATCGTGAAATGGAAATAGAGCTGGTCGTATTTGCGGAGGCCGTCCCTCAGCCCGCCCCGGTTTCCGATGAGGTTGCGGAAATTTTTCGACCAGAGGACGAACGTATGGACGTTTCCCGGGCTGAGGTCGACGGTCAAGGTGCGCCCGGACGGCCCCAGGGCCACCGCCCTCTCTTCCCGGACCGCCTCCCCCAGCCAATCCGGGAAAAAAGCGACCAGGTCCGTCCGGCGGGAGGCGCTGATGACCTTTTTCATCGTTCCTTGACAGGCTACGCGATTGACCTTAGTATTTTAGCCGACGAGGATAAAGGCATCAATGGCGGTCCTACGCTCGGAAAACTTGACCAAGAGCTACGGCGGCCGGGAGGTCGTGTGGAACGTCGATATCCGCGTCCAATCGGGCGAGATTATCGGGCTTCTGGGGCGGAACGGCGCCGGCAAGACGACGACTTTCCAGATGGTCGTCGGGCTGGTTAAGCCGGACGGGGGCAGCACTTTCCTGGACGATGATGATATCTCCAGGAGAACGACTCCGGAGCGGGCCCGCCTGGGCATCACCTATCTCCCCCAGGAGAACTCAGTCTTCCTGAAGGCCTCGGTGGAGGATAACCTCCGGCTCATC
>Ga0307378_10005738_pt1 | contig 17190 bp, 18 predicted proteins | sample UN1MG_FD_202238 | JGI IMG/M metagenome (GOLD analysis project Ga0307378, IMG submission 202238) | Soil microbial communities from Risofladan, Vaasa, Finland - UN-1 | ecosystem: Environmental > Terrestrial > Soil > Coastal area > Acid sulfate soil | place: Finland: Risofladan, Vaasa | collected... | reverse complement strand
CGATGGAGCCCACCATGGCGATGGATGCCTGACGCGGACCAGCGAGGCCAAAAACCCTTGCGGACTGGGCACTCCCTCTGAGTCGGGTGGGGGAGATTTGAACTCCCGGCCTCTGCGTCCCGAACTCGATTCGGGCGGATCCAGGCGGACGACGACGACCCGAAACGCCTGGAATTCCTGGGTTCCTGGTCTCCGGCGGACATCAGCGAACGAGAGCGTCCGCGGGATGGACGCGGGATGGGAATCCGCTGGTCAGTCTGGACCGATCTCGTCCCGGAGCGACTCGAGGTGCGGTAGTGCGCGCTCGTCCTTCTGGCGTCCCGCGGCTCGCTTGGAGTCGATGATCGCGTCGAGGCTCGCAACCCGGATGCGCAACCCGTCGGCGATCTCGACCTCGGATGCATCTGCGTCCCAGTCGTCGAAGCCGCGGCGGGGCCCCGCCGGCTCGAAGGCGACGTCGAGGTCACCGTAGCGAGTGGACAGGTTCACCATGAGCGGCATCGCCCGCAGAAACGGACCGTCCAGCGGCGCCTCGACCGGTCCAGCGGCCGTCCGCAACCTGGCGTCGAGGACTTGCAGCGCCGCACCCAGCCGATCGAGGTTTCCGTCATCACGCGACGGCACCACATCGACGTCCGCCGTTGGGAGCGCCGAGCCGTGCAGCACGGCGGCGAAACCTCCGACCACGACATAGTCGACCCCGTGTTCGTTCAGAACCCGACAGATCGGCCGGGGATCAAACGCGTCCACGCGTGGTCACACCCGCGTGTCGACGGATCTGCGACCACACCTCGACCTCGTCGACGAGGCGCTGCACGCGCTCGGCCGCCGTGAGCTCCAGCCGCTCGCGGATCGCGCCGCGATCGACGCCTCGCTGATCCTCGAGCTGCACGTCCACGGCTCAACGCTACCGCCGAGTCGAGGCTCGCGCCCTGGGTCTCTCGAGTACAGAGACGAGCAGCGGACCGAGGAACTCAGGCCTCGCGAGCGGTCCGATGCCGGCCAGGACGAACCGAGCGAGCTGCTCGACATCACGCTTGCTCGGTTGACGGTCGGCGCGCAGGTGGTCACCACCTTCGTCGCAGGCTCCAGTAGCGGCGACACCATCCACCACCACCGATCGCAACCGGGAACGGAGCGCCCGGCGGACCGGGCGCGGCCTTGTCGGCCTCGGCGTGAAGCGCGGCCGCCACCTCGGCGTGCCGACTCGCCTTGATCTGGCCGAGGACATCCCCTCGCTGGTGGGCGTGGCTCTGGGCGTAGGAGATCGCCGACGACAGCACCTGCCCGCCGTGCCCCGCGTCCATCACCCGCGCCACTCGATTCAGCGCTGGTCCGAAGTAGTCGTCGCCGCGTTGTTCCGCCTCACCCGTCGCGATGCCCATCCGCACCGGCAGCCCCAGTCCCAGCTGCGCCTCCACCGCGGCGCGCGGCGAACCAAATGCGGCACACACCCCGTCGCCAGTGTGCTTGAACAACCCCCCCCAGCAGACTCGATCGCAGACGCCAAGGCCTCGTCATGAGCTGAGGCGGAGGATCGCTGACGCTGGCGTCGGTCCAGGGATGGGGGTCACGCGGACGACCGTGGGCCCGGCCGTTCGGTTTCTCGTTCGGCTTTCCTTTCGGCTTCTCGCTCTTTTCCGCGATTTCACGGCGTGGGAGGGCCGATCTTGGCTCGATCCGACCCACCGTCGGTTCTCTGCGTGAATCCGGCCGGGCCCGTGGCCTAGTGGAGGTGTGGAGACTCCTACGTCGCTGGGAAATCCATCCAGCCCCCCAGCCGCCTCGAGGTGTACCGAGCCGGGTTTCCTCTCGACAACCCAATCCTCGAGCATTGCTGGAACCCGATCTCGGCCCCGGTTCGGCCATGGCCCTCCGCCGTGCACCGTGGCTGTGGCGAGACCAGACCGCAGGGATCCTTGCCGCGGCCGAGCTGCCTCGCTGGTCCGTGCCGACACGCTGCGTGGCCAAGGAGCCTTCGGCGAAGCCCATCTTTTCTCCGGACACACCCTTGCAGGTTTCCCTCCGGGAAACCTGCCGACCACGATCCGTATGCAGAACGCGGCACCGAGCCAGGCCTCCCACGTTCTCCACCCACGGCGTTCCCGCCCCCATCAACGAGCCCGAGGTATCTGATGACGAAGATCCAAAAGACGATCGATGTCGCGACGACAAATCCTGCCGTCACCGAAATGCGACCCCGACTGCTCACAATCACCCAGGCTGCGGCACTCCTCGGCGTCGGGAGAACGACCACCTACGAGCTCATCTCAGGTGGCGAGCTCGAGGTCGTCCACATTGGTCGGTCCGCCCGCGTTCCCGTCGAGTCCATCGACGATCTCGTCAGCAGGCTCCGCGCCCGATCCGCGTCGTAGCCCGTAGTATCGATTCCGCGACCGCCATGAAGTGGCGCTCCCCTCGCAGCTCGCGCTGCCCTCCACCCGCTGTTCAGCGCTGTGTACGGCGAGCAGGCACACCCGTGGCCTCTTGACCGTGGTGGCTGGCTGCACGTCTCGCCCTGGGCTGTGGAACTGCGAAAGGCGCCGCCCGCGATGTGCACCAGGACGTCCATCATCGACCATTGGCTCGGGGGACAACACAGAGCAGCCAAACTCGTCAACCGTGTCGAGTCCGAGGCTCGGTCATGATCGAGCGACGAGAGACCGCCTCGGGCGCAACCCGCTATGACGTCCGCCTCCGAGGTCCGGACGGCAAGGAGCGCAGTCGAACCTTTCGGACGAAGCAGGAGGCGAAGGCGTACGAGACCGCGGAGATCGCCCGAAGGAACCGGGGGGATTGGATCGACCCTCGCGACGCAGCTCGTTCGTTCGCCGAGATCGCCAGCGAGTGGTTCGACTCCAATCCGTCAAAGCGCGAGAGCTCTCGGGCACGCGACGAGATCACCCTGCGGTGCCACCTCCTCCCGCGGTTCGGGTCGATGCCAATCGGCCGTATACGGACCGTCGACGTCCAGTCATGGGTCAACGAGGCAAGCCGAGAGCGAGCGCCGCGGACCGTGCGTCGCGACTACGGGGTTCTGCGCGCGGTGCTTCGCTACGCCGAAGCCACCGAGAGCCTGGGACGCTCACCATGTCGAGGAGTCAACCTTCCCAAGGTCGAGAAGCTCGACCGACCGATCATCAACGCCGACGACCTCCAGCGTCTCGTCGATGAACTCGGTCGGCACGGCCTCATGGCACTGCTCGGCGCCGTGCTCGGCCTCCGCTGGGGGGAGGTCGCGGGACTGCGCGCCCGCCGGATCGACTTCGACGACGCCACGATCTCGATCGTCGAGCAGGTGGTGCGCGACGCTCGCGGCGCATCGATGCTCGGGGCGCCGAAGTCGGACGCCGGTGTTCGGACCCTCGCGGTTCCACACGCGCTCCTCACGCTTCTCGGCGACCATCTCGCCGAGCAGAACCCTGAGGGGATCGATCCGCAGGCGTTCATCTTCCCGGACACCTCTGGCGGGCACTTGGCGTACAACGCATGGAGACGGCGGGTGTGGGATCCGGCCGCGCACCGGGCCGGACTCGGCAAGGTCGATACGACCGCCGGCGGCGCCCGATACACGGGCGTCACCTTCCATGACCTCCGCCGGGCGAACGCCACCGCTCTGATCGGGGCGGGTGTCGACGTCAAGACGGCCCAACATCGGCTCGGCCACTCAGACGTGCGCCTCACCCTCGACGTCTACGCCCAAGCCGTCGATGCTGCCGATCGATCAGCTGCCGAGCGCATCGGCTTGCACTTCCTCGGTATCGACGACGACGGGAACACATGACCCCTCGTGACCAGCCCGTATCGGTCGCTGCCGTTTCTCCCGCGGGATGGACGCGGGATGGTCGGTCCGAGCCGTTTCTGCAGGTCAGACCCGAAATGTGGCCTGACCTGCGGTTGCGTCCTGTCGGGTGGGGGAGATTTGAACTCCCGGCCTCTGCGTCCCGAACGCAGCGCGCTAACCAAGCTGCGCCACCACCCGTTCGTGAGTCGACGACTCTATCCGCGACCCCCGGACCGACGAGAAGTTGATACGTGTCAGTCGGCGGCGACGGCGGGCACGGTGACGACGTCGGCGTGCTCGGTGTAGCTCTCACCGCGTCGGAGCGCGTCGGATGCACGCCGGAGACGGACCGCATCGAGGGGCTTGATGAGCCAGCCGTCGGCCCCGGATCGCTTCGCGAGGAACACATCGGGCGACCGGTCGAGAAGCATGAGCACCGGCACTTGGTCGAGACGGTCGGCCCCTTCCTCGTGACGGAGCGCCATGCAGACGGCCATTCCGCCCATGTTGCCGATCTGGAGGTCGAGGATGACCAGTTCGAGGTCATCTTCGTGATCATGGGCCGCGTCCAGGACATCGCGGCCCTCGTGCACTCGAATGATCGCTGTCTTGTCGTCGGCGAGCGCGGCATCGACAACGGCGGCAACCGAATCGGCGTCGGTGGCGATGAGGAGGGTACCCACGGCGCAGCACGCTACCGTTCGGCGTCACCATCACTCCACCGGAGTGACTCCGTACCCCCACCTTCCCCGGGAGAACGCGTGCTCGACATCGAAGTGACCACCACCGAAGACCACACGGTGTGCCGACCCAACGGCGAACTCGACGCCTACACGGTCGGCCAATTCCGCGAGGTTCTCGGCGACCTGGCCGAGACCAAGGCCCTGCTGATCGACCTCTCCGACGTCCCGTTCATGGACTCGGCGGGCCTCGGCGCCCTGATCGGCGGCATCCGTCGCACCCGCGAGTCGGGTGGCGAGGTCTCGGTGGCGTGCAGTCGTCCGACGCTCACCCGTCTCCTCCACACGACCGGTTTCGATCGCATCGTGCCCGTGGTCGAGACGGTCGAGGAGGCACTCGAAGCGCTGAAGCAGGCCCAGGCGGACACCGACTCGGAGGACTGAGCCCCGGTTCAGGCGCCCATCATCAGATCACCGAGGCGGCCGAGTCCTTCGAGATCGTGGACGTCGCTCTCGAGCATCGGTACCCGGATGACATCCGCGTCACCCGTCGACTCGGTGAGACCGTCGAGATGGGCCTCCTCACGACTCGCGGTGAGTTGGAAGTCGGCGAGGTTCGCGTAGAGACCGCCGAGGTCGGTGCCCTCGAACGCGTCGGCACGGGCTCGGGTCGCCTCGGCCAGCTCGTCGCCCCACTTGGGATGCATGCGGTTGACCACCAGCGCCTCGACGTCGAGGCCCCCCTCGCGCAGCTTCCGAGCGAAGAAGTCCGCCTCATGAACCGTGTCGCGACGCGGGGACGCAACGAGGACGAATCCGGTCTCGTCGGCCGTCAACAGCTCGGCAACCCGCTTGGCCCGGCGCTGGAAGCCCTCCTCCATCCCTTCGAAGGCCGTGAAGAACGCGATTGCATCGTCGATCACGTCGCCGCCGACGACCTTGGAGACCGTGCGCAGGAACGCCTGCGTGGCGACGTTGACCGCCTTCATCATCCCGCGGGTCGGCGCCATGAGGATCCGGTACAAGCGGTGGTCGAGGAAGTTCGTGAGTCGCTGCGGTGCGTCCAGGAAGTCGAGGGCATTGCGAGTCGGTGGGGTGTCGACGACGATCAGGTCGAAGTCGGTCTCCTCGTAGAGCTCGTACAGCTTCTCCATCGCCATGTACTCCTGAGTGCCCGAGAGCGCTCCGGAGATGTTCCGATAGAACGGATTGTCGACGATGCGGGCCGCCTGTTCGGGAGTTCCGGCGTACTTGGCGACGAGGCTGTCGAAGGTCGACTTGGTGTCGAGCATCATCGCCCACAGCTCGCCCGGCCACTCGCCGTCGATCCGGCTCGGGCTGTTCTGAAGACCCTCGAGTCCGAGTGCATCTGCGAGGCGCTTGGCCGGATCGATCGTCACGACCACGGCCTTGCGACCGGCGGCCGCCCCGCGCATGGCGAGCACCGCGGCCACGGTGGTCTTGCCGACCCCACCGCTTCCGGTGCAGATGAGGATCCGGCGGTCACGAACGAGGGTTGCGAGATCGGTCACGGCACCGCACTTCCAGCCGCCGGCAAGGGAACGATCGACTCGACCTCACCGAGCAGCGCCCGAGCGAGCGCGTCGACCTGATCTGGGCCGATCTCCGCGTCGAAGAGGAACGGCAACTTGATCTGAGGCAGCGGCAACTCATCGGCGAGTCGTGCGATCTGCTCGCGCTGGAGGGCCGTGCGCTCACGGCGGAAGGTCGCTGCGGCTGACAATTCGCCGCCCTCGCCGCCCCGGAGCGCAGCTCCGACGGCGGTGGCTGCGCTCCCCGGATCGACGTCGAGTCCTGCGATGTCGGGGTAGACGCCGTTGACGACGACCGGGGCGAGGCCGATCCCCACCTCGTCCTCGAGGCTGTAGGCGGTCTCGACCAGCTCGTTCACGGGTGTCTCCTCGGGCAGGGTCACCAACATGACCTGGCAGCGTGCGTGGTCGGTGAGGAGGTCGAGGACGTCACGAGCCTGGGTCTGGATCGGGCCCACACGCACGGTGTCGAGCAGCGACCGAGCGGCGCGGAGGAACGTGATCGCGTGCCCGGCGGCCGGTGCGTCGAGCACGATGAGGTCGGCGACCCCGTCGCGCTCGAGCTGCTTGATCTTGCCGAGGATGAGGATGTCCTTGATGCCGGGCACCGCGGTCGCGACGATGTCGAGCGCTCCGGAACCGACCAGTCGTTTCGAGACGCGATTCAGGCCGTGATCCGACAGGTACTCGAGAAGCGCGTCGTCGGGTGTCAAGGTGCGCGCCCAGATGTCGGCGGCCCCATCAACGCCCCCGCCTGCCGACAACCGGGATTCGTGGTAGCCGAGGTCGGCCTGGCCGAACATCGCCGACAGCCCGCTCTTGCCCTCGACCTCCACGATGAGCGCCGACAACCCACTCATTGCTGCCGCTCTGGCCATGGTCGCCGCCACGACGGTTTTGCCGACCCCGCCCTTCCCGGCCACGATGACGACACGAGATGAAGCGAAAAACTGCTCTGGCTGCAACAGAATCCTTCCGTCGGCATGCGCCGCGACCAAGAGGCAGGGTACCGGCGGCCGTCCTCGCGCTGGTCATCGCTCTGTGCCTTCTCGCTCCCGGCACGGCCCTGGCAGGCGATGCGGACCCGCCCAGGATCGACGTGGTCACCGTCGTCGAGGTGAGCGGGCTGATCGACCCGGTCGTGGCCGACTTCGTCGAGTCCCAGGTCACCGAAGCGAACGCGTCCGGAGTCGTCGCGATCGTCCTGCAGCTCAACAGCGAGGGCACCGTCGTCAGCGACAGCAGACTCGACGAACTGGTGGCGACCATCGAGGCCTCGGCCGTTCCGGTCGTCGTGTGGGTCGGACCGTCTGGCAGTCAGGCTCGCGGCGGGGCCACGCGCCTGATCACCGCTGCCGACGTGTCCGGACTCGCGCCGGGCTCGAGGGTCGAGGTGACCCCCGAGCTCGCCGCAGGAGCCGACCTCGCGGGCTTGACCGCAGTGGGTGAGTTCGCCAACGCCGAGACCGCAGTCGATGCCGGTCTCGTCGACAACGATGCGCCCGTGATCGGCGACTTCATCGTGAACCTCGACGGCGTTCGGACCGAGGTGAACGACGACGGTCCACAACCCCGACGCCAGCCGGTCACGCAGGTGCGATTCACGCAGTTGAGTCTGGTCAGCCAGCTGATGCACACCGTGGCCTCGCCGGCGGTCGCCTACCTGCTCTTCATCATCGGGCTCGGGCTGCTGGTGTTCGAGCTCTTCACCGCCGGGATCGGCATCGCCGGCGTCGTCGGTGCGGGCTCGCTGGTGCTCGGGAGCTACGGCCTGGCGGTGCTGCCGACGCGCACCTGGGCGATCGGGCTGCTGCTGCTCGCCATGTTCGGCTTCGCCGTCGACGTCCAGGTGGGGGCACCCAGGTTCTGGACTGCGGTCGGAACGGTCTCGTTCGTCATCGGCTCGATCGCGCTGTACGACGGGGTCACGGTCTCGTGGATCACGCTGGTCGTCGGCATCCTCGGCATGGTCGTCGCGATGATCTCGGGCATGCCTGCCATGGTGCGGACGCGGTTCTCCACCCCGACCATCGGACGAGAGTGGATGATCGGCGAAACCGGTGAAGCGGTGGCCGCCGTCGATCCGGAGGGCGTGGTCCGCATCCGCGAAGCACCGTGGCGTGCCCGGACGAATCGCGCCACCCCGATCGCACCCGGCGAGCGCGTCAGGGTCACCTCGATCGAGGGGCTGATCCTCGAGGTCGAACCCGAGGCGGGCGGTGCCCGCGATCACCGCGAACGGCGCAACACGAAGCTCTGAACAGGATCTTTGCTCGCGAACGTGCCGGAAACGCTCGCGAAAGTTCACCCCTTGTGCGCGGCCGCTGCGCCGCGTAAGTTCGCAATTCTTCGAACATCAAGGGGGAACTTGGTGGCAGTTCACACCGAACAGGAATGGCAGCTCAAGGCCGCGTGCCGAGGGCCGCAGGCAGCGGTCTTCTTTCCGCCACCGCAATTCGAGCGCAAGGACGAAAAGCTCGAGCGGGAAGCGAAGGCCAAGGAGATCTGTCGCACCTGTTCGGTGCAGAAGGACTGTCTCGGGTTCGCGCTCTCGATCCGTGAGCCGCACGGCATCTGGGGTGGCAAGAGCGAGAACGAGCGCAAGCACCTGTTGACCGCAGCCAGCAACTGAATCGGATCGCCGAACCGGACCGGGCAATGACGGTCCTCGCGGTCACGACCGTCCGCGTCGATCCCGGCAGCATCGACGCGCTCGCCGAGCTCTTCGCGGAAACGAACCCCGCGCTCGTGGCCGAACACGATGACTGGCTCGGCGCATGGTTCAGCGCCGACCGCGAAGACGGAGAGATCTGCGTGATCGCTCGATGGCGGAGTGCGGCGTCCTACGAGCAGCTGCGAGCGAGCGAGGCCTACCACACGACGATGCAGCAATTCGCGGCGTCATTCCTCGCACCCCCCGAGGTCCGCCTCTACGAGGTCGCTGTCGAGATGTGATCACCGCCCCGCCCGCGGCAGACAGCGTCACAGACGAGGTCCGGCGATCCTTACGTCGTCACGCCGCCGGGTCCGGCCGGTGCTGTCGAAGTGCCCCATCAGCGCGAGGACGTATTTGCGTGACGTGTCCAGAAGGTCTCGGACCTCAGCAATCGTAAGCCCGGTCGGCTGCTCGTCGAGCGCTCGACGAAGGCGCTCGGCCGCCTCGTCGACCGCCGACGGAGCGAAGAGCACCCCATCGCTCTCGATCACGAGGCCGTGTTTCACGAGTTCGCGTACCTCGGCCGGATCAGTGCCGACCTCGGCCGCCGACGGAGGGGCGAACTTCGCTCCCTCCAGTGCTGCCAACAGCGGGTGACCGGCGAAGAGGTCATCCGCGTCGGCTTCTCGGACTCGGCCCTGATCGACGATCACCCCGTGAAGGGTGCCGACGACCGCGCGGGCCCGATCGTCGAGCTGTGCGATGTCGAGTCCGATCGAACCTGCGTCGGCGATGGCCGCTGTGACCTCTTCGACCAGCACGTCACGGGCTTCGGGGTCGACGACCCAGTCACCGAGATCGGGCGCTCGCCGCGTGCCCGTGAGGCGTTCGAGATCCGCGACGGTCGTCCAGCCCCGCTCGCGGACGATCCGGTCGATGTCACGGTCGGGCGCGGCCTTCGCGGCCTTGCGAACCGGATCGACGTCGAGGACCGCTCCCCCTCCGACGGTCATCCCGGGCCCGGCGTCGCGGAGAACGAAGCGATCACCCATGACGAGCGGCACGGGTTCATCGAGATGGAGGCGGATCATGCCGGTGTCGCCCGGCTCGATGGCGTCCGGACCGAGAACCCGAAGGCTCACCGGATGCTCACCCGACCCCAGATAGGCGCGATGCGCCCCACGTCGTGACAGCGGACGGCCGAGGGTGTCGAGCACCCGGATCTCACAGTCGACGGAGGTGGTGAAGAACCACTGATTCGCGCGTACGAGCGCGTCCCCTCGGCGGATGTCGTCGTGGTCGATGCCCGAGAGGTTCACCGCAGTCCGGTTGCCGGGTTCGATCGATGCAACCTGCTCACCGAGCCGCTGAAGGCCCCGGATGCGGGCCGGCCGACGGTCGGGTCCGATGACCACCTCGTCGTCGACGTGCACGCTGCCTCCGGTGAGCGTGCCGGTGACGACGGTGCCAGCTCCTGCGGGGGCGAAGCTGCGATCGATCCACAGGCGCGGCCGGTCGTGGTCGACGGCCGTGGGTGTGCTGGCCGTGAGATCGTCGAGTGCGGCGACCAGCGCATCGACTCCCGTCCCATCGAGCGCATCGACTTCGACGACCGGAGCGCCTTGGAGGAACGTACCCGCCACCTGTTCCTCCACCTCGAGGTGGGCGAGTTCGCGCAGGTCGTCATCGGCGAGTCCGACCTTTGTCAGCGCCACCATCCCGTGTTCGAGGCCCAGCAGTTCGAGGATCCGCAGGTGCTCCTCGCTCTGTGGCTTCCATCCTTCGGTCGCGGCAACGACGAACACGCAGGCATCGACTGCTCCGACGCCGGCCAGCATGTTCTTCAGAAATCGAACGTGGCCGGGAACGTCGATGAACGCAACACCTCGACCTGAGGGGAGGTCGAGGCCTGCGAACCCGAGGTCGATCGTGAGCCCGCGTTCCTTCTCTTCGCGGAACCGGTCGGGATCGGTGCCGGTGAGGACTCGGACCAGGGTCGACTTGCCGTGGTCGACGTGGCCGGCCGTGGCGATCACGTGCATGAGCGAAGCGCGCCGGCCAGTGTCTCGTCGTCGCCAGGGTCGACCGTGCGGAGATCGCACACCGTGCTGCCGTCGCGAACCCTGGCGATCACCGGTAAGACGTGGCTGCGCAGCGCGTCGACGTGGTCACCGCCGAGGGCGATGCCGATCGACGGGATCTCGACATCGGGCATCGTGCCCCCGCCGGTGACGGCCATGGTCTCCACGACCCCGCCGACACCGAGAGCCTCGGCTCGGGCGCGCAGCGACTCGACCGAGGCCGTCGCCATGCGCCAGAACGGCAGGACGTCCGCCTCGCGGCGCAGATAGGCCAGCGCGACCTTCTGCATGGCGTCGAGGACGAGGCCGCCGGGCCGCAGGGCCCGGGCGAGCGGATGCTGCGCACACGCCGCCACGAGATCGGCCCGCCCGGCAATGACTCCTGCCTGCGGTCCGCCGAGCAGCTTGTCGCCGCTGAAGATGACCAGATCGGCACCGGCGTCGAGCGTCTGCCTCACCGCGGGTTCCGACGCCAACCATGCCGGCGGACCATCGTCGAGCCAGGGGGTCGCTGCATCGAGCAGGCCACTTCCGAGGTCGACCACGACGGCCGGCCCGAGGGTCGCCAGTTCCTGCACCGAGGTGTCCTCGGTGAAGCCGACGATCGCGTAATTCGACTGGTGGACCTTGAACAGCAGCGCGGCGTGTGCGGCCACGCGTTCGTAGTCAGCGAGGCGGGTGCGGTTCGTCGTCCCGACCTCCACGAGGCGGGCGCCCGATTCGGCCATGACATCGGGCACCCGGAAGCCGCCCCCGATCTCGACCAACTCGCCGCGCGACACCGGAACGTCTCGGTCGCGGGCGAGCGCAGCCAGCACCAGCAGCACCGCAGCTGCGCCGTTGTTCACGACGTGGGCGGCCTCGGCGCCACATGCTCGGGCGAGCAGCCCGCCCGCATGCACCGAACGCGAACCACGCTTACCGGAGGCCAGGTCGAACTCGAGGTTGGTCGCCGACGCTGCGACCTCCACCCCCAGCGGAGCGCGGCCGAGATTGGTGTGGAGCAGCACACCAGTCGCATTGATCACCGGTTGCAGCAACGATCGCTGCATGTCCACGGCTCGGCTCCGTGCTCCCTGGTGATCACCATCGGCGATGGCAGCCCGGGCGACCTCGACCAGCAGCGGGTGGGGCAGCCCGGTGTCGGCGAGCGAACGGGCCAGCACGTCGACAGAAGGAGGCCGCATCCGGGTCGAGGATAGGAGTCCGCCACCGGATCAGCGAGGCCGCAGCACGGATCCTCGTTGCTCTACCGCCAATTATTGGCCGGAGAGCAACGAAGATCGGGGTGGTGGGAGCCAGTGGCGGGTCCGTGGGGGTCGGTGCGCCGATACCCTCAGATGATGTTCGCGATCCTTGCGCTGCTCTTCCTGGTCGTGCCGGTGATCGAGGTCTTCCTGATCGCCCAGGTGGCCGGCTCCATCGGTTTCGGCTCGACGTTGCTCGTCATCATCGCCATCAGCGTGGCCGGTGCATGGCTCGTGAAGTACCAGGGCCTGAGCATCATGCGCCGGCTCCAGGAGCAACTGGGTCGGGGCCAGATGCCGACCAACGAGTTGATCGACGGCGGGCTCATCCTGTTCGCCGGTGCCCTCATGCTCACCCCGGGGTTCTTGACCGATGCGCTCGGATTGGTGCTCCTCGTCCCACCCACCCGGGCGGTGGTGCGGGCCATCGTCAAGACGAGGTTCTCGGGCCAGATGATCGTGACCGGACCCGGTTTCCGCAGCGAACCCCACGACGCCGACGGCATCTGGGACGCCGACTCGTGGGAGACCGAGTCGATCGACGACCGACCCGAACTGCTGTGACCGACGCCGAGGTGCCGGTCCTCGCCGCTGCGACGGTCGTGCTGCTCCGCCACGGGGCCGCGCCGCTCGAGGTCTTCATGCTGAAGCGCAATGCGGAGTCGGGATTCGTCCCGGGCGCCTACTTGTTCCCTGGCGGTGCCGTCGACGCCGCCGACAGCTCCGCGGACCTCGTGGAGCGGTCAGCACTGAGTCGCGCTCGTGCAGCCGACCTCCTCGGGCGAACCGACGGCATCGCATTCTGGATGGGAGCGATCCGCGAGACGTTCGAGGAAGCGGGCCTGCTCATGGCCGAACGTCGCAACACCGCCGATGGCGGTCTGGGACTGTCGGATCCCGCCACGGCCTCTCGTTTCGCCGAGCACCGCCGGGTGGTCGACCTCGGCGAGCGTCCGTTCGGCGAGGTCTGTCTGGAAGAAGACCTCATGCTACGCACCGACCTGCTGCATCCGTTCGCTCGCTGGATCACCCCCCTCGGGGCACCGCGCCGCTACGACACCCGCTTTTTCGTCGCCGCGCCGCCAGCCGACCAGGAGGCCTCGCACGACGGGATCGAGGCGGTCGACTCGCTCTGGATCAGTCCCGCCGACGCGCTCGCCCGCGAACGCTCGGGTGAGTGGCCGATGATCGAGCCGACCACCCGGACACTCGAAGTGTTGGCTCGATTCGGCGATGCCGACTCGGCGCTCGACGCCATCTCGTCCGCCAGCCGTGATGGCCGACCCGACGACGTCCGCGAGCACGGCGCAATCCGCGTGCGACTGCCCTTCGACGACGCGACCAGCAGTCCGGTCGGGACATGAACGACGAACCCGTTCCGATCCTCCACGAAGTACCGAGTGCGATCAGTCCGCTGATCCGCCGGGTCGTCGCCGACAACCCCGGCAGGATGACCGGACCGGGAACCAACACCTATCTCGTCGGCATCGACGAGATCGCCGTCATCGATCCCGGGCCGGCCGACGACGCCCACCTCGACGTGGTCGAATCGTGCGGGGGCGGGCTGATCCGCTGGATCTTCGTCACACACACCCACCCTGACCACTCACCCGGGGTGGCCGGACTCGCCGAGCGAACCGGGGCCGAAGTCGTCGCCTTCGAGGCGCGCGACGGGCTCGAGATCGACCGCTCCTCCACCGACGGCGACGTCTTGTCGACCTCGGAGTACCGACTCCGCACCGTCCACACGCCCGGCCATGCGTCGAACCACCTGTGCTTCCTGCTCGAGGAGGAGCGCACCCTGTTCTCGGGCGACCACATCATGGACGGCTCGACCGTGGTCATCGCACCCCCCGACGGCGACATGGCGATCTACCTCGAGTCGCTCGCGAAGGTTGCCGCGCTGCGCCTCCGCCGCATCGCACCGGGGCACGGCTTTCCGATCGAAGATCCCAAGGCGCGCATCCGCCACTACATCGACCACCGCCTGGCCCGCGAGGGCCAGATCCTGGATGCGGTGCGGTCCGGTACCGACGAGATCGAGGCCATCGTCGCCGACCTCTATGCCGAGACCGACGAGGAGCTCCATCCGGTGGCTGCCAAGTCGGTGCACGCCCACCTGTTGAAGCTCGAAGTCGACGGCATGGTGATCGCCGACGGCGATGCCTGGTCGGTGGTGGCCTAGAAGGCGGGGTTGGTCGCGTCGATCAGCTCAGGGTGACCGTGGTCTCGGTCTCGGCCTGGTCCGCGTCGCCGTGCACTGCGTTCTGCAGGGCCTCGAGGACCCGGGCTGAACACCCGGCCAACTCGGCTGGCGGCACCGCCTCGTCGACGAGCACCTTCGCGATGCGACGGAACTCGTCCGCCGCCGGTCCGTCGCCGAGGGCGATCGGATCGCCGGTGTCGCCACCGGCCCCGACCGAAGGTTCGAGGGGCACGCGACCCAGCAACGGCACACCGGCATCGTTCGCCAACGCCTCGCCTCCGCCTGAGCCGAACAACTCGTAGACCTCGCCGTGCTCGCACTCGAAGGCGCTCATGTTCTCGATGACGCCGGCGATGCGTAGAAAGTTCTTCCGGGCCATGTCGGCAACCCGCACCGCGACCTTCTGCGCCGCCAGTGCGGGCGTGGTCACGACGATGACCTCGGCACGGGGCACGAGCTTGGCCACGCCCATCTGGACATCGCCCGTACCCGGTGGCATGTCGACGAGGAGGTAGTCGAGATCATCACCCCAGCGGACGTCCTGGAGGAAGTGCTGCACCCCGCGGTTGAGCATCAGACCCCGCCACATGAGCGCTGCCGCTTCGTCCTCGACGAGGAACCCCATCGAGATGATGCGGAGCACGCCGTCGCCGATCCTTCGCTCGTGCGGGAGCATCCACTTCTTCTCGCCGTCGCTCTCGCCGGCGACTCGGCCGTCGATGCCGAGCATACGAGGCACCGAGAACCCCCAGATGTCGGCATCGAGCACGCCGACGGATCGGCCCTGAGCGGCGAGCGCCGCCGCCAGGTTGACCGTCACCGACGACTTGCCGACACCGCCCTTGCCCGAGGCGATCAGGATGACCTTGGTGAACGGACCGATGGCCGTGTCCTCGGTGCGCTGACTGATGTTGAAGCGAGCCCGCTCCATGGCAGTGGCCTTCTCGTCCTGTGTCAGCTCTGCCCAGTCGAGCTTCACCGACTTCACCCCCGGCAACGAGCCGACGCGGGCACGCACGTCCTTCTGGATCTGACCCCGCAGCGGGCACCCCGAGGTCGTCAGTGCGACCGTCACGGTGACCGCACCGTCGTCGTCCACCGTGACCTGCTTCGCCATCCCCAACTCGACGATGTCGCTGCCGAGTTCGGGGTCCACCACCCCTCGAAGCATCGCCATGACGTCATCGGGGGTCGGGCGCACATCGGTCACGACCCAACGGTACCGACCCCCGTCTCGGACGCCACGTGGCCACAAGCTGCGATCCAGCGATAGCATCGCAGGCGTTCGACCCCCGAGGAGGCACCCGTGATCACCCTGACCGACGAAGCTGCTGAGAAGGTCGAGAACCTGATCCTGGCCGAGGGCGAAGACGGTCTGGCGCTCCGCGTCGCTGTCCGACCCGGCGGATGTTCTGGATTCAGCTACGAGATGTTCTTCGACTCCGACATCGCCGACGACGACGTCGCCACCGACTTCGGTGCGGTGAAGGTGGTCGTCGACCAGTCGAGCGCCATGCTCCTCGAAGGTGCGGTGCTCAACTACTCCGACGGCCTCCAGGGTGCGGGCTTCCACATCGACAACCCCAACGCTCAGAAGACCTGCGGCTGCGGTCAGAGCTTCAGCTGATCAACTGTCTGCTCAGGCGGTCGGCGCGCTGACCACCACGATCGGCGTCGAGTTCGCCAGCGCAGCGAGCGAATCGATCACCTCGTCACTGAGGGTGTCGGGGACATCGGCGAGCACCATGGGTTCGGCCGGCTCTTCGGGGGCATAGGCATCGAGGGTGCGAAGCGCGAGGGCACGGTCGGTGTCGCTTCCGATCCGGGTGTTGATCTTCACGGCGCGCAACCCGGCAGACGCCAGTTCGCGGACGGCCTTCTCGGCATCAGCGGCGGTCGGCGGCTCGTCGCCGAGCACTGCCCACGCGACGTTCCATCGTGCTTTGACGCGTCGCAGGTGGGCAGCGGCGGCCCGGGCCTGCGAGGTCTGGCTGACGAGGTCGATGGCGCCGAAGTACTGCGGGTCGCGCTCGCGGAGCACGCGTTCGACATCGGCGGGGTCGGCTTCGCCTCCGGCCAATTCGGTCCAGTTGGCCGACGCGCTGCGCTCGCGCTCTCGGGCAAGCGCGAGTTGCGACTCGACCTGCTGGAGCTGAGCGCCGGTCGACGCCGGGATCCCGCCCGAGCCGTTCTCGTTCTCGACCGGCGACCCACCGAAGACAGCATCGGTCCGAGCGGAGATCTGAGCCAGGTTGTCCGAAGCGGTGTCCTTGTCGTCCAGATCGGAGATGTCGAAGCGGGCCGTCCTGAAGGCCCACCAGCACGCGACGATCGGCAGCACGAGCACGACGACGGCGACGGGTCCGCTCACGGTCGTCGCCAGCACCGCTCCGAGCACGATGGCGATTCCGAAAGCCATGAGCAGCACACCGGCGATCCGCCGCTTGGTGGCACGAGCCATCTTGCCTGTGACTCGATCGTCCTCGACCTCGACCTCGGGCTCGAGTGCCGACGCACGCTCCTCGGCACCCACGGAGATCAAGCTGTCCATCATCTGCTCGTTGAGCTTGTCGAGCTCGAGATGGAGACCCGCGACCGCCTTCCGTGCTTCGCTCACCTCAGCGGCGGCTCCGCGAATCGAGTCCGGGTGCACCGAGATCCCACCGCCGGTGACGTGTTGACCCACCACCTCGACCATGTTCGCCTCTGTGCCCGACAGGATCCTGTCGGCCTTCACGAGCCCGCTGGCGATCGCTCGGAGCTGATCGATGTCGACCACGACACGCACCCGATCCTCGGGGCGAGCATCGACCCGACGCTCGAGCAACTGCCGCGCCGACGCTCCGTGCCTCGACGCTCGACGCTCGATCACCGTGGCGAGATCGTCCGACCCGACCAGCTCACCGCCGAGATCGTCCGCGAGCTGACGTGCGGCCTCGACGGGGTTCTCGACCTCGACCTCGTGGAGACCCGGCGTGCTCAG
>Ga0307378_10005737_pt1 | contig 17191 bp, 16 predicted proteins | sample UN1MG_FD_202238 | JGI IMG/M metagenome (GOLD analysis project Ga0307378, IMG submission 202238) | Soil microbial communities from Risofladan, Vaasa, Finland - UN-1 | ecosystem: Environmental > Terrestrial > Soil > Coastal area > Acid sulfate soil | place: Finland: Risofladan, Vaasa | collected... | reverse complement strand
GACAACACTATTACTCCCAAAGAGTTAAATAGTTTTATAGTTCACGCTGGTAAGCACCTACATGAAGAGAATGTAAAAAAGCTTTGGAACCCTGACATTGATATGGTTGAAAACGTGACTCACTTAGTAGACGTGATGTGCGCTGAGTATATGAAGAACCGAGAAGTAAAGAAAGAAGTATAAGTTGCTTGAAACACAAACTTATTATCCCCAAAGACCTTGCCCTGATGCCCTTCCAGGTAGAAGCAGTACACAAGTCAATCCAATTCCTAAAGAGTGATTTAAGGGCTACTTATAACGCATCCCAAATGGGCCTCGGAAAAAGTATCCAAACTATCGCCGCACTTAATTCTATAGGTGCTCCCTTACCTTTGCTTATTATCTGCCCTGCGGTTGTGCGCTTGAATTGGGAAAAGGAACTTCTTAAATGGAAAACTTTTAATACCAATATTCACACAATACTAAGTGGTAAAGATTTAAATAAGTTAAACGAGTTTCAAGCTACTGACACTATCATTATCTCGTATGACCTAGCTGCTAAAGATAAGACGATTAAACTACTGTCACAATGGAAATGGGGCGCGTTAGTCCTAGATGAAAGTCATTTTTTGAAGAGTCGTAACGCAAAACGAACGAAGGCAATCCTCGGCAACCTATGGGATAGGGCGCAGTACCGTATAGCTCTCTCAGGTACTCCTTTTACTCAATCTGTAGGCGACGGTTACACGTTATTTAATAAGATAATGCCTGACACTTTCACTAATTATTACAGCTTTGTAGAGACTTTCGCGTTTAAGCAGCGTACTCCTTGGGGAGACAAGTATTTCGGGGTTAAACACCCTGAAAAGCTATCCAAGCATATAAGAGATAACTTCTTTATACGGTACAGGAAAGATGAGGTGCTGCTTGAACTTCCCGATAAAGTATTCACCGAAATTACTTTACCTGCAACGTATAAAGTAAATCCTAACCAGGACGAAAAAGCAGCAGCTCACGAATACTTTAAACAATTTTACGTATCATTGAAAGCAGGTTTACAGCCTCCAAGACCGCCAGTTTCATTAGGCTCAATTAGGAGGCAGCAGTCAAAAAAAAAGGTTGCACCTGTAGCCGAATTTGTGCAAGAGTTACTCGATTCTGGGGAGCCAGTAGTTTTATTTGGTTGGCATACTGATTTTATAAATGGTTTAAAAGAAGCCCTATCAAAATATAACCCTGTAGTTATTGTTGGAGCTACTAGTGCGAGAGATAGAGACAACGCCGTCACTGACTTTCAAGACGGTAAAAGTGATCTTTTTATCGGTAATATGGTCGCTGCTGGTGTTGGGATCACTCTTACTCGCGCTAGTGTATGCGTTCTCGGTGAAGTAGATTACTCCCCTAGCACTATACTGCAATCGGTTGATAGATTACATAGAATAGGTCAAAAAAATACTGTTAACGTGTATTATTTTATAGTAAAAGATAGCTTAGAAGAAGCGATATTAAGAACTGCTGTTGAAAAAGCACAAACTTTTGAACGGGTAATAGATGCAGGACGCGCAAGGGGAAGTAATAGAAGCTGAATTTAGCGTAGACGGAGCTGTTAGCGGCGCACTTAATATAATTACACATCACGAAGGTCACTCAGAACTCGGAGGTAGTAGTGCGGACAGGTGGGTAAACTGCCCTGGTTCGATATTCCTACTTCGACAAGTTCCTAAACAAGAAGCTGGTGAAGCTGCCGCACAAGGCACTCTTGCTCACTCAATGCTTGAAACAAAGCTTGGTGCGTTCCTAGAAAACCGTTTACACGGCACCCCCTACGCTAAGACTGTAGAACCGATTCGCACAGATGACGACGAGATGTGGGACTTAACTGATGACGCTCTGACACTCATTTGGGAAAACGTGCTTGAAGAATCTATTACTGACAAAGGTTGGGGAATAGAAGATAAGTTTTTTATTGATGAACAGCTTCAGATGGGCGGTTTTGTCGATTTTTACGTAATCTATATAGATGATAGGGGTAAGCGAGTAGCTTGCTTAGTTGATTTTAAATATGGCTTTCACCCTGTAAGTGTTGAGAAGAATTACCAGCTCGCTTTTTACTCCGTAGCTCTAAGAAAGTTTATTCAGTCGCACGATAAAGATATTGATAAAGTGCGGTGCGTAATTATTCAACCTCGCGCTGATAACGATAACTATCAGGAAACTTCTTACACAGCCAAACAGTTAGACACCTGGGAAAAGAAATTCTTTAAAGCCGCCGATCAGATTTACGTCAAACAAAAGCCAAAGTTTAAAACAGGCGACCATTGCAAGTGGTGTCAGGCTCAAGCTGTTTGCGTAGCTAAACAAAAAGAAGTTTCTGCTGAGATGGACTTGATTATGATAGACCCCGAAAATACTAAGCTCCCTGAAGTCGCTATGGTTCCTGACGAGCTAATAGTGCAAGTGCTCGAAAAAGAGGATAAGATTTTATCCTTTTTAAAAGCAGTTAGAAGCTACGCAATGGAGCGCGCAAGGCTTGGTACAAGTTTGCCAGGATGGAAGCTTGTAGAAGGAAAATCCAGACGGCAGTGGAAGAAAAATGATGAAGCTGAGATTGCTAAAGCTCTAAAAGAAAACGGAGTGCTTGAACCTTTTAATCAAAAGCTAAAAGGTCTAGGAGAAATGGAGCGCGAAGTTGCTAACATTCTAGGCATACCTAAAAAAGAAGCGAGCGAGTTTATTACTCAATTTTGCGACATGAGCACTCCTTCTCTAACACTCGTGCCTGAGTCAGATCCGAGAGTACCTGTTAAGAATTTGCTTAATATGCTCGCGGAAGGTGATGACTAAAATAAAAGGAAATAAACATGAAATATAAATTATATAAACATCCCAAATACGGACACGTATACGGCCCTTCAATTAAAGCTCCAAAAGGTAGGTTTAGTTGGCCAGCCCTCACGACACCTAAAGATCCACCACCACCGGAGCCTGGTGCTGCACCAGGAACTCCTCGCTATGAGCTAACACTGCTTCTCGATAAGAAGAGTGATAAAACGGTACTTTTCTTTAAGCACATAGCCGAGATAGCTAAAGAGATGGAAACGCTTTTTAATCAGGGACGAAAAGGAAGTAAAGTTTCTCTTGGGGAATACTACACAGATGGTGATGACTTTATCGCATCTCGTGAGGACTACGCAGAGAAGTACCCTTACTATAAAGGCAAGTACGTAATAGTAGTGCGTAACGCCAAGCAACCTCAGATTTTCGGCGCGGCTGGAGATGAAGAGGATGAAGGCGGTAATCCTGTATTACCTGAAATTGATCCGAGCGAGGTTCATGCAGGTATGAAGGGGCGAGTAATACTTAACCCGTTATTTACTGCACATGGAGTTTCTTACAAATTAGAAGCTGTGCAGGTGCTTGAAGATGACGGCACTCGCTACGGCGGCGGCGCGCCTAACTTCGCATCTTTACTTGCTGACTCAGATGAAGATGAGTTTGGTGATGAAGATACTGAGGATGATGACGACTCCGAGGACGAAGAAGATGGAGTAGTTGACGATAACGAAACTGAAGAAGATGACGAAGAAGAGGACGAAGAGGAAGAAGATAAACCTATAGCTGCAAAAGCAACTAGAGGTGTTAAGAAAAGTGCTCCTCAAGCGGAAGTAAACCTTGCTGCTGCTAAAGGAAAATCCGCAGCTCGCAGTGGGAACATGAAAGCAATGCTTAATAAACTATAAATCTCTATAGATAAGACATAGACAACCCAAGGCTCCCCTTCTCCTACCAGCTCGCCAAAGCTAATAAGAAGGGGAGCCTACTTTTTACATTATGAAAGCTCAAAAGTTTAAAACTACTCTAAAAAATAAAGAGTACCAAGCGGAGTACATAACGGATAAGTCCGTAGCTATTAAGAGAATTGCAAAACTGATGCAAAAAGATTGCACCTTTGCAGTCGATACTGAGACTGAAAGAAAGCCTGAGTACATGCACATTAAAGATGCCGCACTATCCCCTCACTTGGGAAAAATAAGACTTATTCAACTATACGATGGTGAGAAAGCTTACGTCTTTGATTTAAAGTTTATTGACTCTGCTGATATCTTTATAGATTTTCTAAACGCTAAACACTTTCTAGCTCACAATGCGCTATTTGATTTGATGTTTTTTAAAACTATGGGAGCAAACGATATGAATATCGGTTGCACCTTTCTAGCGGCAAAACTAGTTATCCACGCTGTTTACCCCACCGATGCAGGAGCAAGTGCGTCACTTGCCGCAATGGTTGAAGCTATACTAAAAACAGATATCTTAAAGAAAATGCAGCTATCTGATTGGAGTATTCCAGAGCTTACTTTCGAGCAAGTTGAGTACGCAGCCCTTGATGCTGTGTGCGTGTATAAAATAGCAGGGCCGTTATCTAAAGGGTTAAGTAAGTATGGTCTTGATAGAGTTTATAATATCTACAAAAACGCGCAGCACCCGTTAGCTGAGATGCAGCTTAACGGGATGAGTATTGATCTCGCCGCACATAGAGAACTTGTTACAAGCTGGAGAGATGAACTGTACGCAGCTAAAAAGCAGGTTCTAAAACTCACAGGACTAAAAGAGCTTACTAATAAGCGCATTGCTGGATACTTAGAAAAGAATTTAGATAAAGATACCCTGCGTAATTGGCCGCGCACTCCAAGCGGAAACTCTCTATCTACTAGTGCGCCAGTGCTCGCTGAATTTATAAACGTGCCACTTGTAAAACCTTTTACTATTTACCAGAAGAAAGAAAAGTTAAGTTCTACTTTTGGTAATAACTTACTTAGGTATCTTAATCCTGAGACTGGCAGAATCCATACTTCCCTTAAATTAGCAGGTGCTAGGACTGGAAGGTTAAGTAGTGCGAAACCCAACTTACAGCAAATTCCTCGTGACAGCTCGATGCGAGGTATCTTTATATCTCCTGAAGGCGCTTCTATTGTTCGCGCTGATTATAATCAAATAGAAATAAGAGTAGGGGCTGAACTATCTCAAGATAGAGAGATGTTAAAAGCCTATAAGAACGGATTAGATATTCATAGCCTGACTGCTTCTTACGTGTCAGGAAAGCTTATTGATAAAGTAAGTGCAGAAGATCGCCAAGCTGCTAAAGCGATTAACTTCGGAAATATGTTTGGGATAGGTGCGACTAAGTTTGCAGTTTACGCTAATAATAACTACGGCACTGATATATCTATTGATGACGCTCACGGGTTGATTGATGACTTTCGCACTCTCTACTCCGGTTATCACGATTGGCAAATGGCTCAAGCTAGGCAGGGGGCTTCTACAAAGCTCACTCGAACCCCTTGCGGTAAGCTCCGCAGACTCCCTGACGATAATACCTACGGCGCTGCAATGAATACCCCCATCCAGGGAGGCGCAGGAGAGGTGATGTTAATAGCCTTATACGAGCTTTACACCACCTTTAAGGACACTAAAGTTAAACTGCTTAATACTATTCACGATGAAGTGCTTTTAGAGGTACCGAGTCAAGATAAAAACTTGATAAGTGTGGTACAATTAGGGTTAGAGGAATGTATGATAGACGGGTTTACAGCAGTATTCCCAAATGGGGTTATTAACGGTTTAGTTAAAAGTGACTACGGAAATACATGGCAAGACGCAAAATAAAGATTACTACACATGGTGGTTATAGACAGAAACTAGACTACGATTACGCTGAACAAAGGCTTTTAGATGTGCTGTGGGAGCGAGCTGGAGGGCCTGGAGAGCTTAGAAAGAAAACAGGTATTTTGGCTCAAGCGTTTGGAGGATGGCGTAGGAAAGGCTACGTTCCTCTTAATAAGGTAGGCCCTATCGCTCGGCTCTTAAAAGTACCGATCTACGCACTTAATTTTACCGAGTGCCATGAGTTACTAGGTAAAGGCCCTACGTGGGGACAGGTGTTAAAAAGGTGCAGACTTACAGATAAGGAGCTTGACTATATAGAGGATGGGGAGAGAGGCTTCTTAAATAATTAGAGGGTTTTAGGATAGCTAATCTTTTGATATTCTTACAAGTAATGGCCGCAGGTTAATTGTGCGCCTAGTTAGGAGGATTTATGAGACTACTAGGGCTACTAATGTGCGTAGTGCTGTTGCAAGCGTGTTGGATACTTAAACCTAAACCCCCTGAAACTCCCACTAGACCGGACTTCCCTACTATTACTCTCGTTGGTTATGACTGGTTAGCTGCACAAAGTGGTAGCTTTAACTTAGGTGAGGCATTAGAGTTGCTGCCTCAAGGAACTCAGCACTCGATAGGATCGCTCGACTTTACCTTCGGCGAATCATTGGCTCCGGTGAACCTGATTCTAGGAAGCGGTAAAGTTGGACACTATCGAGTGCATTTTCTCAATGGGCCGTGTGTAAGGAACAAGAATTGTGGGCCTTATGAACCGACCTACAATATGGATATTACCAAGTTCAACGCTGCAATTACAAGCAGAAATCCGCAACTAATTTCACATTTCAGAAGTAGAGTAAAACTATATTGCGATTTGATGGATGCTTACCCTTCTACTCGTTTTTATCTGTCCTGGGTGCTTGAACATAATTTAACTCTTGCCGCATGGAAGGTGTTAGATGAAGAAGGTCGCGCTATTTGTCCTAGAACTGATTATTATGTTGTTAATAATCCTGTCGGTTCTCATAACTTTCCACCCTATCCACGCGAAGGGGTACTTTATGAAGATCATGGAAAAAATCCCAAGCCTGGACAATTAACATCCTTAGACGGTGAAGAGGTTACGGATATAGATGTGCCAGCGTGGTTAGCTCGCACTAAAAGCTTTGGATTAGTCTACGTTTGGAGTAGGGCTTATAACTGTCGTCCTGTAGAGCCTTTTATAGACCCTCGCACTCGCACTCAATGCCCTGACAAGGACTTACATGAGGAGCTTATACATATTATTGACCCTCGCCCTGCACCTATAAATGCAAAGCCGCCGCAATGCACTAGCTTGCAGCAGTTTAACGCACCGAGTATCTGGAAACCTTTATCTGAGAACTACGGAGATCACTATGACTCGCGAGGGAATTTGCCTGTAGCGATTACTCCTTTTAACTCAGGATACCTACGAGTGCTTGACTATAAAGGTAACGATATTGGTGCGCTCAAGTATTACGGCACTTTCCAGGGAGGGCTTTTTAGACACTATTCAGGGCTTCCTGGTGCTAGTGCTATCGGAGGTTATCAGTTTGAAAAGCGAGCTGTGCAATCTTCAGCTTCCCCTTGGGTGTACTTACGTAGGGAGAATAATAACCAGTGTATAGGCCCTCTCATACCTGGCCGTAGAGCTGGAGTTTACCGCTAAAATGGACGCTGAAATAGTAGATAAACTTACTACTAATTTAGTAGAACGTGCTACTTTAGTTACGGTTTTATTCTTTTTTATATTCTATTTTATGAAAAGAGAGGAGCGCAGGGAGAAGTTTATTAGCAGAGTAGTGCGTACTAACACTCGCGCTTTACGCGCACTTGCTCATGCTATATCTAAAACTGAAGCAGGTAGGCATCTTCCAGACACCTTTGTAACCGATATTGATGATCCTACTGACGAAGAGAATGGAACTAACGGTGAGTAATGTTTTTAGCTGTGTGCGCTACAGTAAAAAATGAAGAACTCTACATCGAGGAATGGCTGGAACACCACCTGCTACACGGTGTAGAACACTTCTACATATTTGATAACGACAGCACTGATGATACCCGTAAGAAGTTAGCACTCTACGAGAAAGAAGGACTTGTTACTGTAAAAGAAATTCACGGACTTAGAAAGCAGAAGATAGCTTACGACATGGCTATTAAGTGGAATATGATTGAAAGTAAGTGGGTAGCTTTTATAGATGTAGATGAGTTTCTTTTCAGTCCTCTAAACTTCCCAATACCTCAAGTGATTAAAAACTATAAAGGGGCTTCTATAATAACAGCTCATTGGGTGCTGTATGGTTCAAGCGGCCTTAATAAGTATGATGATAGGTTAGTCACTGAAAGATTTATTTTTAGAGCTAGTAGAGTAGACCAGCACTGTAAATCTATCTGCTTAGTAGATGACCTTAAAAGCACTGGAAATAATGTTCACACCTTTAGAACTAGAGGTATTATAGTTAATGAGCAAGGTAAGGTTTTAGATAAAGAGTATGCACTAGGTTCAGGAGCTACTACTGACTTTATTCGTATAAATCACTATCACACTAAAAGCCGTGAAGAGGCTTTTATAAGATGGAATATGCCTAGAGCTGATACAGGAGGAAACCGTGCGAATGAGGAACATTTTATAGCACATGACCTTAATGAGTTTACTGATAACTCCTTAGCTCGTTACGCACCTAAAATAAGAAAAAGTATAGAGGAAAGACAGAAACAGTGGAAAGCGGCTTAGTAACTCTTATCACCTGCACAGGCAATCGTCCCGATGCGTGGGAACTTTGTCAAAAGTTTATGTTTCGGCAGACTATTTTTAAACAGCTAAATGTAGAGTGGTTAGTAGTTGATGATGGGGATACGGCAGTTAAACTTCAATCTTCTGTACAGCGATTAATTCGTGGGCCTAAGACTTGGGAGGAAGGGATTAACACTCACCGATTAAATATGGACTTAGCACTTGCTACTGCGAAGGGTGAGTTTATCTTTGTAGTTGAGGACGATGATTTTTATAAGCCGAACTACTTAGAAGTAATGCTCGAACTTTTACAGCACTTTGAAGTAGTAGGGGAAGGGAACGCTAAGTATTATAACGTGAGTGTACCTGGCTATAAAACCATGCACAATCGGGAGCACTGTAGTTTGTGCCAAACAGCATTAAGAGCTTCACAAAAGGATAGGCTTTATAAAGCAGTGAACTCAGGAGAGCTTTTCTTTGATATAGTATTCTGGAGGTCGGTAATTGAAGATGAGGTAAGTTCCTGTATTTTCACAGATAAAGACCTCTGTATAGGTATGAAAGGGCTTCCTGGGCGCACAGGTATTGGAGTAGGTCATAGGAAGGAGAAGAAAGATTTTTATTTTGACCCTAAGTATAAAAAGTTAGTAGAGTGGCTTGGTCAAGATGCCGAGCTTTATAAACCTTTTATGAAGGAGCGAAGCAATGCCCGTCCCGAAATCCAAACAAAAACTCTACGGCAAAGTAATAGGTAGCTGCTTAAATCGCGGTGGTGCTCGTGCTAAATGTAAAGCACAAGCGGAAGCTGCAACAGTAAGTAAACGTAAAAAGAAAACTAAAAAGAAAGGAAAGAAGTAATGGGTACAGCATGGCGCGGCGCACAGATAGGTCTACTTCCTAATCCTAGTGTTTATGAGTCTGTATTAGCTAAGAACGCTAACATCGTTCGTTATCAAATAGCAGATGCTTCAGGGCAACTTAATACTTGGGATGCTGATGAGTGGAAAGCTTTTGTAATTCCTTATCTCGATTACTTAGAAACCTTGATACCTATTTTTAGAGGTAAAGCCCGAATAGTTCTCGATATCCACCACCCTCCAGGGGGCTTTGAACCTAACGGCAGGGCAGCTATGTTTACAGGTAGTGCGCCGTGGGGAAAACCTACACTACTTGAAATGTGGGATTATATTGCAGACAGGTTTCACGGTAATGAAGATGTTTTAGTTTACGATATTCTAAACGAGCCAGCAGGAGGAACAAAGAAAGTTGCAAACTTAATGCAGCAAGCAGTGACTCTTATTCGTGCGAAAGATTTAAAGACACGAATATCAATAAGCTCGGCTTACGGTGATCCTAAAAAGTTTGATTCAGTGCCTTATATTTTAGGAGATAATAGGATCTGGTACCAAACTCATATGTACTTACCTTTACAGCTTACTCATCAAGGGCTTTATGGATACCCGACTGCAAAAACTTACCCAAATGGAGACTTAAATAAAGATAAACTTAAAGGATACCTTCAGCAGGTGCGTGACTTTCAACAATCTCATAATGCAAAGATATTTATAGGTGAATTTAGTATCAGCACTTTTGCCGATACTGACACTCGCTTTAACTACCTTACCGACCTTACAGATATATTTGAAGATTATGGTTGGCACTACACTTATCATTCTTGGGATAATTTAAGCATACCTAATGTTTGGGATATCCAACTGTACCCTGCGGTAGGACAAGTTTTATATGATAAGTGGAGTTTAAATACTAAGCCATGATGGATCGTATAATCATACTGCTTACCTACTGTGTACTAATGTTGTTAGTAGTAGCGGAGTCAGCTTTCCCTGAAGATATACGCACCCATAAAGAGCAAGCTACTTTTGAATTTAATAATGATTGGTTCGCCCCTGGAGGTAAAGATAGGTGGTTAACTAATCAGATGCGATTAATGATTCCGCACGACGATTGGCGTTACGCAATAGGCAATGACATTTACACTCCTACTAGTAAAAAAAGTACGGAAATTCCTTATGGTGATCGTCCTTGGGACGGGTATACTTACCTTGAAGCTGCCAAGGTGTACGAAATTGATAACGATAGTGACACTTATGAGGAGCGCACTCTAGCTGGTAGGGCAGGAGTGCTCGGTTGGGGTAGCGGTTCTCCAGGTTTGCAAAAGTGGTTTCATAATGATTTAGGCTTTGGCTCTGACCCACAGTGGGTAGGAGTAAACCAGTCAGTACCAGCTTTTGAATTTTTATACACCCATAAAACACATGAAGAATTAGACTCTTTTGTAGGTAGGAGTTTTTTAACTCAGAGCTACGGGTTTAGAGTTGGTAATGTAGTAGACGAAATCTTTTTAGATCAGCAAGTAACTAAGCAGCTATGGGATAGAATAGCTGGTTACGTTGGAGTAAATGGTAAGGGAGTAGCTTTTAATACTACCCTTGATGGACGCATGTTTGGTCATAATACTTACACAGTAGATAGTGAACCTTTTGTAGCTTCTGCACGAGTAGGGTTTATCTATACTATTGGCACATGGAACTTAGGTTACGAGTATCAGTACGTTACTGAGGAGTTTGCGGATCAGGACGGAAGGCATCTATTTGGAAGAGTGCTATTCGGGTATAATTGGTACTGATTAAATAACTGTCCAGGGAAGGGCTTTAAATAAGGAATAAAATGAAAGCTAAAGGAAAAAAGATGAAGGCCAAAGCTACAGTTATGAAAACTAAAGCGAAGGCAAAAGGTAAAGTAATGAAAGCTAAGGCGAAAGCCAAAGCTAAAGCATACGTGGGGTAGTCTATGAGTTGGTTTAGCTCTATAAAAAAGAAGATACTAAAATCAAAAGGTTTTAAACGGTACATAACTTCCCTTTTGGGGATTGTTATAGCTGCCGCACAGTTTTTTCCTGAACTACAGCAGTACCTTCCTGAGCTTATGAAGTGGGGAGGAATTTTAGGAGCTACTAGTTTAGCTCATGCAGCTACAGGTAAAACATTAGGTAGTTATAAAACTGGCTCTATAGCTGCGTTACTCGTAACGCTCCTAGAAGTAGCTAATATGACTACAGGACTAGGTTTTATAGTACCTATATTACAGACGCTAGTAGGTGTATTTGGTGTAGGTGCGGTAGGTGCTAAAACATTGTCGTGACGGGCAATACTGAAGATGAAATAGAAGAAACCGAATTGCTTATTTTAAGCAATATGACTGCAATGACAAAAAGTAGACGAGTGTTAGTAGCGAACTCCGATAATGAAAGACGTTACTCACCTGAGAAAATTCTGTTATTAGCGGTATTGGAAATGGCAATTCGGGATCTTCGTAGTAATAACACTAAGTATGTAGCTCAAGAAGATAAGCGTAACGCAATTGCCTGGATTGAAGGCACTATATCTGACGCTCGTTTTACTTTTAATTATATTGTATCTGAGTTAGGTTTATCTTCTTCTAAAGTTGATCACCTTAAAAAAGTTGCTGAATATGCCAAGAAAAAAAGACCCCAAGAACTCTGCTGTTACTAAGACAAAAAAAGTAAAAAATCCTAAACGCATTGCCGCAGGTAAAAAAGCAAAGAGTAAAGGCAGTCGCGGAGAACGCGAACTTGTTAATTGGTTAAAAGAAAATGGTATAACTTCTGCTAGACGCACTCAGCAATATAGTGGTGCTGACGGAGACTCTGACGTTGTAGCTAGTGATGAATTTCCAGGGCTTTTTATTGAGAGTAAGCGTTACGCTAAAAGCGTTTTAAGTTTTGAACTTGTTAAGTCATGGATAATAGAATTTATAGAAAAGTGTCCTGAAGAGGAAAGTCCTGTAATATTCTTTAGAGCTGATAAGCAAGAGTATATAGGGATAATGTTTATTGACTTCTTCTCATTACTTATTAAAGGCAACGAAGTTTCTAAGTATTTCCTTAAACGTGGTGGGCCGCAGCCTAATGATTTTAATAAAGAACTAAAAGAGCAAAGAGAAATAATAAGAAATGCCAAACTAAACATTTGGGCTGGTAATTTATTAGATTTGCACCTTTGGGAGCGCGAGCGCACTTATGGTGGAGGGGAAAGACTTTACCCTTCGTTTGTATACACTCTTTCTGAAGAAGTAGGACTGATAGTAATGGAAGGTGAGCACCTGCTTAACTTACTAAAGCGGCACTATCTTAAAATTCCCCTGTCCGAATGTACCGCTTCTTAGCGTTAGTGCGAATAGCCTTAACTCTCTTTTCAAGTAACTTCTGAGCTTGTTCAGTAGGCATCTCACTGTTAGCTATTTGTGCTGCAACTCGCTTAATGTGAGGGCCAGTGGCTTGCACAAACTTATACCACTCATCAGGAGTCAGTACGTTAGTATAAGCCTTACCTGTGCGTTCTTCAAAAGTAGTAGCGTATTTCTGCTCTAAGAACTCACTACCGAAATCACTTCTATTAAGATACATCTTCTTATTAAGCTCTGGAACAATGATTCCTTTATTTATCAAAGCTTCCCATACTTCGTTACTAGGAGTCTTAACAGCACTTACTATCCTATCTACTCCAGGGATACGCTCACCTGTAGTACGAATCATCGGATCTGCAAAAGCATCTAAGGCTGGTTTACTACCAACCGCTTCTGCTATTCCAGGCATATCTTTAAATAATCTTTGCACAAGGTTTTGATTGGTTTCTTCAGGGGTGTCATCGTACATTTTTTTAACATCCCTAAGCAATGATGACCCTGGAGTAATCATTTTATTTAGACTAACTGCTACATCTTCTAGGGCCTTTAAAGTTTTACCTTTAGCCCCTTCGCCCGATATTAAAGAATCCGCTAATTTTTTATATGGCCCTGAAAGAGTGCTATCCCCTAAAAAAGGTGTAGATTGAACAAAAGCATTAAGATAAAAATCCCCTACAACGTAAGGTAAGGCTTTACCTGCGTCGATAGCTTCTTTAGCTTTGCCTACTCCATAAAGAATTGCGCTAAGGCCAGGAAAATCTGAATACTTAAATACTGCTCCATTAGGGAATATTACACTATGATCCGGTTTACCTTCTTGAGCTGCTTCTTTAAAGTCTTTACCTGTAACAGCAGCTTTTCCAGCAGAGGAACCTGTTTGTTTTTTTGAATCTGTAGTTATTTCAAAAGCTCCGGTAAGAACTCCGGTCATAGCACTTGAAGCAAGTACAACACCTATTCTACCGCCCTTACGTGCTCGCTCTTTAAGGGCTGCTGACTTAGGAGGAATCCATTCTCTACCTGTCACTCCTAACATTCTACGAATACCTTCGTTTGCTAAGTCGTGACCTGGGATCAAATCCACTCCCATATCTGCAAGCCTAGCCATAGCTTTACCGAAAGGAATTAAAATATGTTTTGCAGGGCCAGCTTTATTCCAAAAAGCAGCGTCTAAAGCAGAATCAAAAAGATGAGGAATAACATTTGCTACTTCTCCTCTAAGACTTAAACCATCTGTCCAATCTTTTGCAAACTGGATATCTTCAAAAGGAGTATCTTTCCTGCGAAGTATTTCATACGCCCTAACAGCAACGTCTGCATCACTGGGCTGAAGTTTTAAAGCATCTAACTCTCTTTTAGCTTGCCCTTTGGCTGAGTTTAAATCATCTGGTTTAAGAAGCACTTTAGAAAGTTCAACTGTCATTCGCTCAGGGTTGTTTCTAAACTCTTCTTTTATTCGTTTAACTTTTTTAATGTTATACATCTGCTCGGTAGTGATAGCTCGCATGTAAGCATCCATTGCCTGAAGGCCCATGTACACTTTTCTACCAAACTTGTTGTAAATAGCTCCTGCTAACTTTGTAGCTGTATTAGTGCTGTCATTAAACCTGATAGGCATGTGGTTAGCTAAACCGCCTAAAAGTTCACTACCTACCTTACCTTGTAAAACTCTACGCGCTTTAGCACGGGCCATTGGCTGTGCGCTCCAGATAGCTTTCCAAGCTACCCCTCCTCCTACAAAAGGGTTAGCAAGGGCAGTATAGAGAGGCCCCATCCACGCACCGGACACTGCGTTAATCTCAGCAGTACCGAAACCTGATAGAAGGTTAGCTTTCATGTAAAGAGGGATGTATTCCCCCCAACTAATCTTCTTATTGGCTAACTGTTTTTGTAAAATACTCTGCACTATCATATCTTGTGCAACGCCTGGAGGGAGGCCATCAGTAGCTTTATAAGCAAGCCTCAACTCTTTAAGCATATACTCAGTGATAGTGTCGTCTACGCCTATATCTCCTAGAGTTTTCTTTAACTGCTTTACGAGTCCAGCGAAAGACTCTGTAGGCCCCCCTAGTTTAGAAGTGTATTGCTGTCTAATAGCGATAGCTTGGGCGTGTTCAGTAGTAATAGAATTAGCTATCTGCCAAGCAGTATTAAGAGTTACATCATCATCTAATCGTGCCGCAGCTTCTAGTATCGCATCAGCTACAGCTACTTTTCTTGCTCCGAGAGCATTTATAGAATCTCTGGAAGTAAGGGCATCTATACTAGAATCAATACCGTACTTGTCTACAAAAGCCGTACCTGCTTCTAAAGCTTTATCTTTACTTACCGCACCATAAAGTTCTGGAGGTATATCAGGATCTAGTTTACGAGCCTTACGGGATTTTCTAGTCTCTTTAAGCTCACCATTGTATATATCTAAATTATTAAGGTCGTCTATCATCTTAGAGTGCTCAGTAGTGCCGCGCTCTAAAGGTTTTTCGTTTAATAACTCTCTTACTTGGTTATTTTTCTTTTCAGCAAAATTAGAAGAAGTTGACTCTTCTGTAATGCGAGCATTTTCTAAGGCTTCTGGACTAACGTATTCTCTATCACGAGCCGCCATCTCTGCTTCAATTTCAGCTTCTCGTGTTCTTTTAGCTACTTTTTTACCTGAGCGCTGTGCCTTGATACCCTTCTCTAAATCGTCATAATACTTCTTCATCTCTGCCCTTTCTTTAGGGTTAGAGGTATTTTCTAATACAATCTCACGTTCTCTTCTAAGCTCGAAAAGATGTTCCGCACTTCTATCCTGTCCAGCAGGTATTTCAGGAGGAAGCACATCAGGCTCAACAGTCCTAGCACTAGTAGGCTCATCTATTATTACATCTCCCCCTTCTGTTCTAATAAAAGGCTCCGGAGTATCTTCAAAGTAGCCAGGTTCCCAATCTTCATCTAATAGCCTAGAAAACTCAGGAGGAGCTTCTTCCCCTGGGCCTCTTTCACGAGGAAGTACCTCTGGATTATCAAAACGAGTATAAGCTTCTCCTGCTACTTCAGGATAGCTATCCCTAGCAGGTGCTACAGCTTCTCTATCTACAGGAGGCCCACTTTCACTGCCTAGTATCTCGTCTGCCACTCGCTGTAAATTAGTAGGGCTTTCCCTAGTAGCGCTAAAGTCCGGTATTTCAGGTAAGTTTACACGTCTGACAGCTTCTTCTATTTCAGGCAGTATTCGGTACTCACCTATATCGTGCCCTGCACGTTTAAGTGCAATGGCACCTAACTGATTAGCTAGGAACTCTCTTTCAGATAGTAGTGCTGCGCGAGACTCTTTATCAAGCGCACCTAGTAGAGTGTCTTTAGGAATAGTTACTTGATCTCGCACGTCCGGTAAAAGAACTCTATCCGCAATAACACTTGCAGGTTCTATCATTGCTAACGATTCTAAAGTACCAAGCTCAAGCTTCATGGCTGTACGAGCTTCATTATCTAAAGCTATTTTTTTACTAAGAGCATGGGCTACTTCATGCGCGTAAACCTGTGCTTTAGCTTCAGGAGCAAGTCCGGTGGGAAGTAGTACCTCCCCTGTTTTTTTATTATGTATAATTGCGCCTAAACCTTTTAAGCGCACCTTATCAAGTTTTGCTTTAGCTGCGTTGTACTCACTGTTTAACTTTTTAGTTTTACGCAGAGTAATCTTGTCTCTGATAGTTTGGTCTTGTAATTCTATAAGAGCTTTTTTGCGCTCTGCTATAGAAGCTGTGCGCCCGTCTATATCTATTACTGAACCGACCGGAGGCACAGGCTCACTTAGAGAATCAAGTTCTTTCTGTTTTCTAGCTAAACGAGTCTCAAGCTTTTCTCTTTGAATCGCACTGCGCTCAGTAGCTTTATCAGCAGATAAAGATTCCTTTTCGGTGCGAACTCCCTCTTTTTTACGGAGCAGGGGAGCTTCTAATGCTCGCTTTTGTTGTCCTAGCTCACGTAGCTGCTCGCGTATCTCTCCTTTAACATTATCAGGAGCGTTTTCAAGCTCGTTTCTAAGCTCTAAAATATCTGCTTTAACATTCTCTAGTTCAGGTAAAAGCTCTCTTGAAGCCTGAGTCGCTTCTAAATCAGGATTTATAAGTTCAGCAGGTTCGCCTAAGTTTGCAATATCGCGCTCAAGGTCAGCGATATCGTTATTTACTTTCTCAGATTGTTTGGCACGACGAGCTATTAACCTTTCCCGTGCCTTAGTAGCAGCTTCTACAGACTTATTCTTAGTTGATATTGCTCTAACAACCTGCTGATCGTTTGCTATCGCTTGCCTGTTATCTCGTATCTCAAAAGCCGATTCGTCAATACTGTCTTGTGCCGCTACGATATCCTCGTTACGCACAACCGGAACTGCATCTTCATCTATAAGAGTAAGGTAGCTTACGTCTGATACATCACTAGTGAATCGAGGTTCAGCATCCTCAGTAAGTAAATCTTTTAGGTACTTCTTATGTCTGCCTGTTTCTACGTTTTCCCAAGTAGCTGTTTCTTTTCTCCAAACATAAGGAGCTTCGGAAGGATCAGCTTCTAACTTCGTTGCTATTTCAG
>Ga0307378_10005736_pt1 | contig 17193 bp, 9 predicted proteins | sample UN1MG_FD_202238 | JGI IMG/M metagenome (GOLD analysis project Ga0307378, IMG submission 202238) | Soil microbial communities from Risofladan, Vaasa, Finland - UN-1 | ecosystem: Environmental > Terrestrial > Soil > Coastal area > Acid sulfate soil | place: Finland: Risofladan, Vaasa | collected... | reverse complement strand
CGGACTCTATGGTATGGGCGGTGGCATGTATGGCGGTATGTACGGCGGCATGCTCGGTATGGGCGGTATGTATGGCGGACTCTATGGTGGCATGCTCGGCATGGGCGGTCTCTACGGCGGAATGCTCGGCATGGGCGGTCTCTACGGCGGAATGCTCGGCATGGGTGGCCTCTATGGTGGACTGGGCATGATGGGAGGTTTAGGAGGACTGGGAAGTCTGGCAGGCCTTGGGAGTCTACTGGGAGGACTTACTACGACTACCACTACCACTACCACTCCCACTCCTGTGGCAGCTCCGGTTGCGCCTGCTACTACTATCATTGCTGCTGAACAGGCTGGGGCATGGACCGGAACATGGTATCTGGGTTTCCTGTATGCTAATATGACCCTGACCATAGTTGAAGATCCATTTACCGGATTCCTCAGTGGAACGGCAACACTTGCTGGAAATGCCGCTATCCCAACGCCGGTTACGGTTTATGGTACATCTACTCCATATTCGATAAATCTGAGTGGAGTTAATGCCCTGGGAACTTATGCTCTGCAACTCAGTGGAACCTTGACCAGTGCTACGACAATGACCGGATCATGGAGTATCTTAAGTGTAGCCACTGGCGCTCTAATCAAGACCCTGGGTGTTCTCCAGACAGGAACCTTTGATCTTTCCCTGGCTGTTACTTCTATAATTGCAGCCCCGGTTGTTGTTCCAACGATTCCTGCTCCAATTGTACCTATTGTGCCTACTGTTATTGCTCCAATTTTACCAACGGTTGCCGCTCCAATTCTACCTATTGTGCCTACTCTTATTGCTCCTATTGTGCCTACTCTTATTACTCCAATTTTACCCACGGTTGCCGCTCCAATTGTTGTTCCTACACTCATTGCTCCTACGGTCGCGGCTCCAGTTGTTGTTCCTACACTCATTGCTCCTACCACCACAGTGGTACCGGCTGTTATCTCCGGGGTATTTACTTATTTACCCTGGTTTCTATAGAGAGGAGGATAGGATTTTTTTCATATATATTGTGTGTGTCTCCTTTTCAAAGCAATCGTTTAATCCAAAATGGAGACAGTAGAGTTGATCTGAATTTAACTTTAAACATTTTTGGAAAACCAGGGGGAAGAGAGAAGGAGTTTATATTATGAGCTTCTCTAAGGTTAAAGTATCAATTACAGTCGCGTTATTCTTGTTTGCTCTTGTTAGTACACCGGTAAAAAAAGCGGATGCTTATTATGGATTGGGTTTGGGAAGCTTATACGGCGGGCTCTATGGTGGCCTGGGACTCTATGGCGGCCTTTATGGCATGGGACTCTACGGCGGCATGTATGGCGGCATGGGGTTCTATGGCGGTCTCTACGGCGGCGGCTTGTATGGCGGTCAGGGACTCTATGGCGGCATGGGACTCTATGGCGGGCTCTATGGTTCGATGGGGTTAGGCGGATTTTACGGCGGTATGTACGGCTTAGGCGGACTCTACGGCATGGGTAGTATGTATGGCTTGGGAGGACTCTATGGCATGGGTAGTATGTACGGCTTAGGCGGACTCTATGGCTTGGGCGGAATCTCCAACTTAGGCGGACTCTACGGCATGGGTGATTTAAGTACTGTAGCACTTCTGTCAGCATTGTCCAGCACGCTTGGGGCAACCACTACTACACCAGCGGCTGCAGAGCAGGCAGGGACGTGGAATGGTCTATGGTCTTCAGGGCTTGTTTCCGGGCCAATGACTCTCAACCTTGTCGTAGATCCTGTTCTTGGCGGACTGTCCGGATATGCTCAACTGCTGGGGAACCCCACACTGGGCAGCCTGGTGACGGTGACTGGATCAGTTCTTAACAACCAGATCCTTGTCAGCGGCTCCGGCATTGGCCTTGGTGGCATGACCTTTAAGCTTGATATCGTAGGTACCCTGACCTTTACGACCACGATGACCGGAACCTACACTTTAATTAATAGTACTACGCTTGTCGAAACCGGCAACTTTAACCTTAGTTTACTTGCTTCTGTTATCTAGAGAATAAAGCCTTTTAAGGCTGGAATTACACCTTATGGGAGAGAGGTAGCCTTCTCCTGAGAAACTGGTAAAAGGCTACCTCTCATTTTTAAGCCGGAGCTTTCACGAACTTTCGTGTTTAAGCCAGAGCTTTCGAGAACTTTTGAAATTTTTAAACAATGCATAGAGCATTTCATGCATAGGAAAGAGACGTCTGATGAAGCAACACCTTGGAAAATTCTTGTTAAAATCCTGTTTATCATGCCTTGTTGTATTTTGCCTGCTGACCACTTTCACCAATCCGAGTGAAGGATATTACGGCTCCTCCTATGGCGGTAGTGGCCTCTATGGCAGCAGCATGTACGGCGGCGGGATGTACGGCAGCAGCATGTATGGCGGCCTCTATGGCAGCAGCATGTACGGCGGGATGTACGGCAGCAGCATGTACGGCGGCCTCTATGGCAGCAGCATGTACGGCGGAATGTACGGCAGCAGCATGTACGGCGGCCTCTATGGCAGCATGATGGGCGGCATGTACGGCAGCAGCATGTACGGCGGCCTCTATGGAAGCAGCATGTACGGCGGCATGTATGGCAGCAGCATGTACGGCGGCCTGATGGGCGGCATGTATGGCAGCAGCATGTATGGTGGACTGATGGGCGGCATGTATGGCAGCAGCATGTACGGCGGCCTGATGGGCGGCATGTATGGCAGCAGCATGTATGGTGGACTCTATGGCAGCAGCATGTACGGCGGGCTGGGCGGACTGTATGGCAGCAGCTTATATGGCGGGTTAGGCAGATATGGCCTTGCCGAGCAAGCCGGGACATGGAGCGGTATATGGACTTCAGGGCTTGTCTCTGGACCAATGACTCTCAACCTCGTCACGGATCCTATCTTGGGAACGCTGTCCGGATATGTTCAACTGCTGGGTAATGCCTATCTGGGTACCCTGGTAAGTGTGACCGGGACTGTTCTTAACAACCAGATCATTATCAGCGGCAGCGGTCTTGGCCTTGGCAGCACGAACTACACCATTGATGTAGTGGGAACCCTGACCTCTACGACCACGATGACGGGAACCTATACTTTGATCAATAGCAGTTCTATTAAACAAACCGGCAGCTTTAACCTTACGTTACTTACTCCGGTTGTCTAAAAAATAAGGTCTCTCAAGGCTGGAATTACTCCTTGCGGGAGAGAGGTAGCCTTCCTACGAAGAAACTGATAGAAGGCTACCTCTCATTCTTAAGCCGGAGTTTTTACGAACTTTTAAGTTTAAGCCAGATTTTTCAAGAACTTTTGAGATATTTAAGCAATTTTTAAGCAACTTTTGAGATATTCAAGCAATGTATAGAACATTTCAAGCAAAGAAAAGAGATTATCTGATGAAGCAACACCTTATAAAATTTCTGTTAAAAGCCTGTTTATCATACCTGGTAATATTCTGCCTGATGACCACTTTCGCCAAGACGGTAGAAGGATATTACGGCTCCACCGGCACTAGTGCACTCTCCAGTTTATCTGGTCTCGGTGGGCTGTCCGGATTATCCGGCTTAAGTGGCCTAAGTAGCGGCTTGTATGGCAGCCTGGGTGGCATGTACGGCGGTATGTATGGCGGGATGTATGGTGGCATGGGTGGAATGTACGGCGGTATGTACGGCGGTATGTACGGCGGTATGCTGGGTGGCAGTAGCCTCTATGGCAGTAGCCTTTATGGCGGCAGTAGCCTCTACGGCGGCATGTATGGCGGCATGGGCGGTATGTACGGCGGCCTGCTGAGTAGCTTGCTGGGTGGCGGCAGTAGCCTCTACGGTGGCAGTAGCCTCTATGGCGGCAGTAGCCTCTACGGCGGCATGTATGGCGGCATGGGCGGTATGGGCGGTATGTATGGCGGATTGCTGGGTGGTAGTAGCTTATACGGTGGTAGCAGCCTCTACGGTGGTAGCAGCCTCTACGGCGGCCTGCTGGGTGGCAGCAGCCTCTACGGTGGTATGTATGGCGGCATGGGCGGCATGTACGGCGGCATGGGCGGCATGTACGGCGGCATGGGCGGCATGTACGGCGGCCTACTGGGTGGTAACGGTAGCATCCTTTACAACGTGGGCAGCGGTTCTAACATTTATGGCGGCATGTATGGCGGCATGGGCGGCATGTACGGTGGTATGTACGGTGGTATGTACGGCGGCATGTATGGCGGCATGGGCGGCATGGGCGGTATGGGCGGCATGGGCGGTTATGGCGGATTGCTGGCAAGTCTATTGGGAGGACTTAATACGACCACGTCTACTACTCCTGTGGCGACTCCGGTTGCACCTGCTGCTACTGTTGTTGCTGAACAGGCTGGAGCATGGCTCGGAACCTGGCATCTGGGCTTCCTGTATTCTAATATGTCTCTGGTCATAATTGTAGATCCATTAACCGGATTCCTCAATGGAACGGCCACACTTACTGGAAATGCCCTTATCCCAACGCCGATTACGGTTTATGGTACCTCTACTCCATATTCTGTCAATCTCAGTGGAATTAATGCCCTGGGTAAATACGCTCTGCAGCTCACTGGAACCTTGACCAGTCCTACAACAATGACCGGATCATGGAGTATCATAACCGTATCCACTGGCGCTGTAGCCAGTGCCCTGGGAGTTATCCAGACAGGAACCTTTGATCTTTCCCTGGCTGTTGCTCCTGTCATTGCGCCACCAGTTATTGCTCCTACGGTTTTGCCACCTCTTCTTCCTACGGTTGCTGCTCCTATTCTACCTACTATTGTTGCTCCGCTTCTACCTACGATTGCAGCTCCAATAATACCTACTATTGTTGCTCCGCTTCTACCTACGATTGCAGCTCCAATTATTGTGCCTACACTCATTGCTCCTACGGTTGCTGCTCCTACAGTTATTGCTCCTACACTTATTGCTCCTACAGCCACAGCGGTGCCGGCTATTATTTCCGGTTTGATTCCTTATCTGTTTAATCCGTATTTTTTTTAAGAGCGGAGGATATAACTGTTTATAAAGATTGTAAATCTTCTTTTGAAATGATTGCTTAGCTCGCAATGGGGATCAGCCATATTCTGGCTGATCCCCTTCTCTCTAACCTCAATCTCTCTAACCTCAATCTTTCTAACCTCAATCAGTCAATCACTAAACCAACCAACTAACCAGCCAGCCAAGCAACCAAACAGCTAACCAACCAACCAAACAACCAGCCAACCAGCCAAACCTTATGCATCCCTGTTCAATAAATTACCAATGTCCTCTGATGAAAACGAACACATTACTCTCTGATTGAATCTGATTTAATAGGATTGAATAGGAGAGAAGATAGATTCCCCCTCAAATTCGCTTACTTTTCAATACAATTTTTCATTCCGATGAAAAGATTTCTCATGGTACAGGATATGCAAAAAAGATTAAAACAAACAGCGATTATTACAAGAGTGGTCATTTAATTTCATTTTATGAAGGAGGTAATAGTTCATCATGGTTCAACGTGACCGACTGCTTGATTCTCTTTCTATCTTGCTATCTCTCATCATTTGTATTGGAGGAATAGCATTGTGGGGCAGCCCTGCATACGCCCTTTTGTCAACTAATAATAATAACGGTAAGGGAGAAAAAAACTTAACAGGGAATTATTTTCAGACCAGAGAAAATACTCAAAGGGTTTCTCATCAGGAACTTCGGAAGGATGCATCGTGGAAATCTTTTTTATCTAAAAAAGGGGAAGGATGGAAGATCCTGCGGAACGAGGCCGAAAATTACCTTCGGGTGGATAACACGGACCTTTCAGGGAAACCCTCAAGGAAGCTGAGCAATCAGACAGATTTTGCTGAAGAAGCGAAAAAATTCATTCAGGAAAATGAATCGATCTTCAAGATAAGCTACCAGAATTTTCGGATGGAAAAAGTTTATCAAAGAGGAGGAATCTGGTATGTAAGATTCAGCCAGTACGTTCCGCAGCCCGCTCCGATGGAAGATGTTCCTGTTTACGGAAGCAATTTGACTTTCCGTTATCAGCAATCGGGAAATCTCTTGACTTTTGGCGGAAACATCTATCCGGGGATAACCCTTGATCCGCAATTTTCTCAGCCCAGACCAGAGGCGCAGCCCGCCCCGGTAGCAGTGGACAGCCAGGCAGCCATACGCATTGCAGCCGATAACCTTGGTCTTTCCCCTGATTCTTTAACTTGTAATGAACCACGGCTGGTTATCTACCCTTACACGGAGCAGGATAACCAGAACGTTACCTACCTGTGCTGGGAAATCGAGATAACATCTGCCGCCGGGGCAAGCTCCAGCATGCAGGCCAGAGGGTGGAGGTATTTTATCGATGCCCGGAACGGGACCATCATCGAAGGCTACGATCGGGCACGATATGTGATCTCCGGAAAAATTCAAGGGCAAATCTTTCCCGAGTATCCCAACATGATGATTTCGGCTCCATTTCCAAACTTAAAGATCATGGTTCTCGATAAGACCACGCCCCTAATGTATGAGAACCTCAACAGCAATCCGGCCTGGCTCGGAACATCGCTGTTTAGCTGGGAATACGGCACTCCTGTGCAAGAAGTTAATGGAAATGGGTCAGATCCCGGTTCAGGTCACACCGGGGCCAAGGTTTATGGATATAACCTTCAAGGCAGTTATCCCAGTAACATGCCAAACAGGGAGTACCTGACCACCCCATCAATCACCAGGATTGGCGGAGGAGGTAAAAACACGATGCTCAGATTCTGGCGATGGCTTGGAGTTGAAGGGTCGAATTCGGACAGAGTCAATATTGAAGTCAATGATTATCCAGGCATATGGCGGGAAATCTGGTCAAATCCCAAAGAATCGATTTACGATGGGGACTGGAAATTAATCTCTTATGACCTCTCCTCTTTCCTGACTGATAGCAAAAATGCCCTTTTTGTCCGCTGGGGCCTTGGACCGACCAATAACTCGTACAATTACTGCGGGTGGAATCTCGATGATATCGGCGTCTACAACAGTGTCCAGGGAGTGACCAACGAAAGTGGAGATTTCACCATTACTGATGAGGCAGACAACAACATCCTTGACATTAACCTTAAGGGAGTCTATTTCAATGTAAAAAATACCCTGGGGGAAGGTCTGGTTTATACCAATGGCAATGTCAGTCGAAACAACACGATCAATATTACTCTCAAGTCCAACAACGACTATAATCCCCAAACGGATGCCGGGGTAATCAACGCATCAGCGGATATCGATGAGCTTAATGCGTATTATCACGCTAATCGTCTTATCGAGTATATTAAAACGATAGATCCGAGCTTTCCCGGTGATAGGGCATCTTTTTTTCCCGTTTCTCTTACGGTTCACGACATTGAGGAAAGCACCAATTCATATTGGCTTGAGGGTGATGGGATTTACTTTGGGGAAGGGAATAAGTTTGAGTACCAGGATTTCGCTCAATATTCTGATATCATTTACCATGAGGTAACTCATGCTGTCACGGATAGCATCTACGAGAGTAAACCCCAATCCAACCCAACCCGATTTACCCAGTTTGATGCCATGCATGAATCATTTTCCGATTACTGGGCCTGTACCATGAATGATGATTCTCAGATCGCCGAGGGCGGATTCTGGACCGGCGGGGCACTGCGAAACCTTGAAAATACTCTGCATTACAAGCTGAATTATGGAGATGAGCTCTACGAGAGCAGCCTCATCCTTTCCGGGGCCATGTGGAACCTGCGCAAGGCACTTCGGAATGAATATGGAGAACAGGGAATCAAGCTGGCTGACACCCTCTTTTTATTCGCTACCTATGCAGAGCCGACCTCATACCTTGATTTTCTCCTGGATGTTCTGGCCGTAGACGAGGCCAGATATGGTAGAGCCAACAGGACTCTGATTACAGATAGTTTTGGCACAAAAGGTATAGCCGAATCCCCGTCCAGGCCGTCATCAATCCTGGCCAAAGTCGATAGCTCTTCAGTCAAACTCAGTTGGGAGCGGGTTGCTGGTGCAAATGGATACATTCTGTACTATGATATTTCCGCAATCAGGGCCTTGTCGTCGAGCCGGTACAATACCGGAGGCACGCCCGGTGGTACTCCAGGCGGTGGTAGTACCCCCGGCGGCAGCGATGGAGGCGATGGAGGCACTATGGATGGCGGTACGTCAGGGGGAAGTGACGGGACAGGGAACAGTAATACCACCAGAAACCTGCAGAATAAGGTCAATGTCGGTGATGTGAACACCTATACCCTCACCGGCCTGCAGAGTAATACTACCTACCTGATTCTGATTACTTCGTATAATGAGTATGATATTGAAAGCTCACCGTCACAGAATATTTATGCTACACCCACAGACCCCAACAGCATAAAGCAAAATTATATTCTTGTACCTGGCGCTTCCCAATCTTCCACCAAAAAGACTTGCTTTATCTCGTCCATTGGCAACTGGTTTGGGTACAGATAAGAAGGGGGTCAGTAAGAAGGGTCAGTAAGAAGGTTAAACAGATACGGCCTCTCCCGATACTTTTTCAGGAGGGGCCGGTTACCACCTTATGAGAAAATATCGTAACTACGTAACAACTACTCAGGTTAAGAGGAGCAAAGGCACACAGGCACAAAGTTGTTTTGCCGACTATACACCTCCTTTCCCGATGAATGATCTCCCGCAGAGACGCAGAGGCGCAGAGAATGACCGAAGAAGACTCAGTAAGAAATGGGGACAGATTTGAAATCTGTCCCCATTTCTTACTGTCCCCATTCCTTTCTCTTATAATCTTTGTGGTATATTGCTTATGGAGAGAAAAAGATGGTGGACAGATTATCTATCTCGGCCGTATACTCCTTCAATTTGCGTAAAGAAGCGATCAATTTTTTGGGGGTCAGGAGTAAGCCCTCATGCTGGATCAGCTTTATCATCTCGGAACGGGAAAGCTTCCTTATGCTGGGCCTGGGTTCACACGTATAGGTTGAGTATCCTAATTGATGGCACATGAGGTCTGCGACGAAAATCAAGGCAATCCAGCCCTGATTGGCTCCTGCGTGGTCAGGATGATGATGGTATTGGACCATATCAATCAATTGATCAGGGAAATTCCATTTTCGCAAGAGCCTTCCAGCCAGGAGAGCATGATCAAAACCAAAAATTTGCCGTTCTGCAGATTCCATAGTCATAGATGTCTCTTCAACCATTTCCAAAACCTTAGCAAAACTTTCTGGAAAATACCGGTCCATCAAAACCTTGCCAATATCATGAATCAAGCCCCCCACAAAAAGCTCTGATTCAAGATCGTTGCTCCTCTTGCACAAACTGGCCAATATCTTGGTGCCGAACCCGCAGAGGAGAGAATGATTCCAGGACCTCAGCCTGCTGTAGTAGACCCCATCCTTTCTTAAGTAAATGGAATCAAAAATGGACATGGCCACGGCTATAGCGCGAACTTCATCAAATCCCAGGATTACAATAGCCCGATCAATGCTCTTTATCTGCTGAACATACCTATAAAAAGATGAATTAGCCATTTTCAGAATCTTGGTAGCCATTGACTGATCGGAATAGATTATCTGACTCAAATCCTTTATAGAACTGTTCTCTGAAGATGTTATCCGCAGAATCTCTCCCAAAATCGTGGGGATTGTTGGAATATCTTTAATCTTATCAATGGCCTCATCAACAATCATGTGCAGACCCCTGTTCCCTCATCCGCTTCGCTGGGTTTTCCCAATTGCTGCAATTTGTATTTTTTGATTTTATAGTTAATTACCCGGCTGCTGATTCCCAGTAACTTGGCTGCCTCTTTCTGGACCCCGCCACTCATCCTCAGTGCCTGGAGAATGAGCTCCCGCTCGATCGACTTTAATTTTAATCCGTCCGGAGGCACAGTTATATAAAAACCATTACAAGCATTGTTACCGTTGGAGTGCGCCTTATCAATTCCGGGAACAGGAATGGGGACAGATTTGAAATCTGTCCCCATTCCTTTGGACTGATTTAATCTTAAGGCACTCGGTATCAGCAGATCTTCAGGCGAAATATACTCATTATTGGCAACCAATACAGCCCGTTCAATGACATTTTCCAACTCCCGGACATTGCCCGGCCAATGATATTCTTCAAGCATACTGATGCAGGCCGGATGAAAGCCTACCAATGCCTTCCCATCCCCTTTTTTGAATTTATTGAAGAAGTAGACCGCCAAGGGGGCTATATCCTCAATTCTCTCCCGTAAAGGAGCGATAGTAATAGGGATAACGCTTAACCGGTAATAAAGATCCTGCCTGAATCTGCTCTCTTTGACTTCTGTCTGTAGATCCCGATTCGTTGCGGCAATTACCCTGACATTCACTTTGATCGTTTTGCTGCTTCCAACCCTTTCAAATTCATGATTTTGCAATACCCGCAAAACTTTGGCCTGAACCGAGAGGCACATTTCTCCAACCTCATCAAGGAACAAGGTTCCGCTGTTTGCCTGCTCAAATCTACCGATCCTCATGCTCTGAGCACCGGTAAAAGCCCCCTTCTCATGGCCGAAAAGCTCGCTCTCAAGGAGATGCTCGTTCAGGGCGGCACAATTCACTGCCACAAAATTCTCCTGGCATCTCAGGCTGTTGTAATGCAAGGCCGCAGCAATCAATTCCTTCCCCGTTCCCGTCTCTCCCTGAATAAGCACGGTAGAATCGCTCTTGGCAACCTTTTTGACATAGGAAAAAACCTCCTGCATCTTCTGGCTGACCCCGACGATATTATCAAACTTGAAGATATACTTTTGTGTATGGGTCAGGTAGCGGATTTTATGATTAAGCTTTATCTGCTTGATAGTGTTAGAAATCATGTTGACAAGAGAGTCAACGGTAAAGCCTCCCTCCAAAATACTCCAGGTGTAGGGCTTGATGATATCCCTGAAATCCTCCAATTGATATTGGGACAGAATCAGGGTTACCGGCATAGTTTCATCGATCATCATGGCCAGTTCCAAAATCCGAAAACAGCCACTATCGGTAAGATCATCGCTAATAACGATCATATGAAATTGCTCACCCTGAAGCATATCAATGGCTGTTCCCGAATCGCGGGCTATCTTCAGTTTTTTGTCATCCTCGCAGATCCGGCCGACTACTTCATCAGCAAACTTCTGATTCTGATCAATCAGTAAAACCTTCCACATAAATAAGCCCCACCAGAATTGTTTAAAAAAACAGGCAAGTGTACACCCCTTCTTTTAGAGGTATCGGAATGAGTGCATTCCTCCATCAGGTTTTACTCATAAAAGCAGTTATAGATAAGTGGTCAGATGTATACTTTTAACGGCTTAAAACTTAACTTTTGATGGAAAATTAATTCACTGCCAAAGAACACGGGGACTGCGTTCTAAATGCCTACAGCCTATCTACCTGAGTAGTTACGATAATTGGTTACTTGTCTTGCGGCGGGGGGAAAAAAATGAGCTCCCTGAGAAAGCCTCAAGTCGGGCTTAGTTCAGGGAGCTCAATATCCTATCAATATCCTAATTCCATAGTTAAAAAATCTGCTATGGCAGGCAAGTCACTTAAAAAAAGAACAATCCAAAAGGTGTTGATATCGGAGTCCATAAGGGCTGAGCAAACAAACTGTTATTCAATTGACCAAAGGGAGAAGAGAATTGCGGAGTAGGATTGAATTGCGTAAACGGGTTGGTCAGACCGCCAAAAGGTACTGTATACAAGTTAGATAGTAAGGCATTGTATGACGGCAGCCATCCACCGTTATACACCCCCCAATCACCGTTTAAGGACGGACTCACAACCTTCTTCACGACCGTGAAAAAGGCAGTGACTGTGTCCGCTTCCTCTCCTACCAGGCCGTTCTTATTTCCATCGAGCCTGTTACCAGCAAGGTCCTTCATATCACGGCCAGCTTTGAGCGTATAGGTTGCACCCTCTTTTAAAACTGATGTCGGGGTAAAAGTCAAAACACTTCCCTCTATGGTAGTAAATCCTGGAACGCTCGCCTGTTGAGAATCATACAGACCAAAAAATCCGGCAGAGTTACGATCCATAGCCTCGCTAAAGGTTACTTTAACCTTGATATTTTGGAGTACATCCTTGGCGCTGTTTGCTGGTGAGACAGATACGACTTGAGGTGGTATTTTTTCGTTCTCCACGGTAAAACCGGCAGAGAATGTATCATCAGAGTTCTCTCCTCCCAGTCCATCCCCATCAACGTCCAGCTTATTGCCTGCCAGATCCTTCATCTCGCCGGTAGCCTTGAATGTATAGGTTTGATTCTCTTTGAGGGGTGATGAGGGAGTAAAGGTCAAGACATCGCCCTCGATGATGGCGCTTCCTGGTACAAGCACCCGGTAAGAGTCGTATAAACCAAAAAATGTAACGGAGCTCTGATCCATAGCCTCGGTAAAGGTTATCTTAACCGGAGCGTTTTTGGGCACATCCTTAGCCCCGGCAAGCGGTGAGGTAGAAGCAATTCGAGGACAATTGCCGTCCCTCCGGGCGAGAGACGTGCTGCCAGATACCCAGATTTCGGAATGTTTCGTATTGGGATTTATAACAATGTGCGTGACGCTCTCTTGTGAGAGAGGATAATTTGGCTCCTCTGTAGAATAGTTCACCCAATTAGACTGACCGTCTAAATTGAGGAGTCCATCTTTGGTTCCGACCTTGAGAAGGCCATCTTTCGTTCCAATCCAGATATTTCCGGAGCTTCTCTCTATAGCCACAGTATTCACAAATTTGCCTGGAATCAAGTGCGTCCATTGATACTGGCCGGAGCCCGTATCCGGAATCAGTTGCAATAAACCTGAATTCGTAGCTACCCATACCTTTCCATTGTCATCGACAGCCAGGTCATTAACGGTGAAATCAACCGGATACAGGTCTTTGGCGCGGATCGAATAAACATACTGCTCCCACACCGAATCATGTAACCTCATAACACCATAAGGTACGGTTCCCGCCCAGATGTCACCGTTTTTATCAATGGCAATCGCCCTGACCAAACTGCTGTCTTCCAGCCATTTATGTAGAGTGGAACCATTATAAAACTCAATAACTCCGCTTTGAGCCATAGCAATCCAGACATGGTCATGGGAATCTACAGCTATTTCATTGATTTCTTCATCTGCTGGAACATCAAGGGTGTTGGCGCTGTAGAGAGTCCAGGTATTTCCATCAAATTTGGCCAGTTTCGGGGCACTATCCGAACCAGCTCCCAGGTCACTATCGGCAGCTAGGCCAACCCATACATTATTATGGCTGTCAACAGCTATGGCCGTGGCACTATCGCTGCCAAGACCATCCGCTGAGGTATACTGGTGCCAACGGCTGCCGTCAAACATTTTTACTCCACCGCTAGCGTCAGTGCCTTGCCGCAGGGCTACCCAAAGATGGTCCAGACCATCGATAGCCATAGCTGCAATGTTTTCCCCGCTCTCTTCCGCTTTAAACCAGAGTCTATCAGGCGTGCGCAAGGTAGTAAAGGAGTAGGAATGCTCAACGGAATTACCCACAAAATCCCTGGCAGTAATGGAGACAGTAATCTTTTCTTCATCACTGAAAGGAGTAAGCGGAGAGTAAAGAACCCGCAGGTCTGTCTTTGACACTGAAGCAAGGGATGGTGTCACCGGCTTATCATTGATTTTCAGAATAAGAGAACCTGGGTCAACGCCTGCATTATTGTCCCGAATATGGAAGGTAATGGCAGTATTCGGCTGAATACCCGTATCTCCCGATGCAGGCGAGCAATCAGTAATTTCCGGAGGAGTATCATCGGCTACGGTAACAAAATACCAGGCGATCTGGTGCATGTTTATCTGGTAGATGGAGCCCACGGTAAGAAGAGAAGAAGGCGCAAAGGTAAGAACCTTACCTTCAACGCTGCAATTGCCTTCAACCTGACGAATTGCACCGGTTTCGGAAAGCTGATATAAGGCGAAAGCAGATTTAGTGGTTTCCCAATCCATATCCTGACTAAAGACAACGCGGATAATCTGAGATATTGGTGCCTCCTCCTGAGGTGGATAGATAGCGGGATCTGTTTCCACGATAACGGGTGATGGCAAAGCAGTAACTGTCGCCTCACCGGCTGTAGCATAAGAAACCGGTTGCGGTCCTACCAATAAAAAGCTTAAGGAAAAAAATAACAAAACAATAAGACATTTAGTAATTTTGGCTCGTTTGCTCTTCATTATCTCTCCTTTCATTATCCTGACCCCTTGCTGGAATTATTCCTCTATAGAGTACCGGTAAAGGATATATACGAATTTTTACATCCCTCCTTCTTATAGTGTATAAATTTATGAATGGTTATAAATATGATGCTGGGTTGATATTAAGGACACACAAGACAACTGAGCCTTAAGCATGATGTAAACTTTTAAACGGAAAAATAAAACGGGAAAATAAAGTGGAGCTATAATTCCACAAATAAGGAAGAAATGTCTGGTGAAAATTCGACCTTTATCATCTTTATTTTAGTACTTCTTGAAAATTATTGCAATCCTGGAATGTAGTAATTAACCGTATTTTTCCTCTTAGGAGGATATACTTTACCACGATTTTCAAAGTATTTATCGTAAAAATGATTACCAATGCTGATTTACAGACATGAAGAAGAATGCCCCCGCCTCTTTCATCCCCTGTGAGGAAAAATCGGGTAAAAAGAAACCCTTAAAAGAATCTTAAAGGTAAGAAACCTTATTACCGACTTATGAATTGACATAAACCCGGAAGGCTAAAAAAAACAGCCTCTCACTTCTCCTCAAGGAAGAGAAGTGAGAGGGGAATATATCTTGTTTCTTATGCTCAGAGATCCACAAATCCAGCCCAAATTTCAGTGCAAAACTTTAGCTAAAAGGCTTAAAAAACACAATGTGTAAATTAACTGAAATTATGTGCAATCGCTTGAAGAAATATTTTTTTATAAATACAACAAGTTAACTTAATTTAAAGTAGCGCTTATGGTTCTCTGTATATATTACCTTTGCTGTTACTTATAATGCAATGGCCGTAGCAAGAGGAACAGTGCTCACAGGAGCAACAACTGTTGTGAGTGGAGCGGTGGTTGTCGGAGCTATCGGGTTCAACAAGCTGCTATAAAGGTAAGGAGATAAGCCGCCCATCATACCACCCATCATACCACCCATCATGCCACCCATACCGCCACCCATCATACCGCCATACCCATAGCCATATCCATACGGATTGCTCAGGCTCGATAAAGTGCTGGTAGTGCCGCCCGACAGGCCCGTATTACCAAGGAGACCGGAATAGAGATAAGGATTCATACGGCCTCCCATACCTCCCATACCCATCATGCCACCCCCCATTAAGTAGTAGGGATAGCCTAAACTGCTTGTTGTGGTCGGTGTAGTTGTACCGGTTGTCCCGGTGGTGCCTAAAAGGCCGCTATACAGATAGGGATTACCGTAGCCGCCCATACCGCCCATACCGCCCATACCCATCATGCCACCACCCATTAAGGAATAGGGATAGCCTAAACTGCTTGTGGTGGTCGGTGTAGTAGTTCCGGTTGTCCCGGTGGTGCCCAAAAGGCCGCTGTACTGATAGGGATTGCCATAGCCGCCCATACCCATCATGCCACCCATGCCACCCATTAAGGAATAGGGATAGCCTAAACCGCTTGTGGTACCGGTTGTACCTGAATTGCCCAAAAGGCCATAGAGAGCATATGGATTCATACGCCCATATCCTCCCATGAGAAGGGAACTTAACAAAGGATTGGTTGTCGATGTTGGGGTTTGGGCTTTAGCTATTCCCATAGGCAAATAAGAACTCATAACAAAAAAAACGATAAACAAAACAGACGCAATACTTCCTTTTTTCATAATTATTTCTCTCCTAACCGTAAAAATCCAACAATTATTTATTTATAAATATTACTTAACCCAAGTAAAAGACTTCCATTCGGTACGCAGTGTTTATACCAAATCCGGCCATTCACAAGCCGACGCTACCCCATAAATCAATAGAGATCCATAATAGCCTATACCTGGATTATTTTACCCTGCTTAAATTTGTAAGCAACTTATAAAATTAATAATTCTTTTTTATTTTTCTACATCCACCCCCTGATCAAAACTAAATTATATAAAAATGAGTGTAAAAATATATAATACAGCATTCACCTCCTTTGCCTCAGGAACGGTGTCCTGATTGATTAGTAGGAAGAAAAGCTCAAAAAACATGATCTTTTACTCCTTACCTGCTTAGACGGAATATTCCCCTAATCCATTACGTTCCTAAATACCCCATCCACACCCCCTTAAGGCAAGCTGGAATTGTTAACCTCTTTATCTTTTTGATTATTGTAAGGCGACCTTCAAGTTCTACATAAGCTTAATTGGCCTAACTTATTGATTGACAAGTTATATAAAAATATTACTATCAATCATGAATGTGAAGTAATTTAAAAAACAGTGAGTTATAAATGATAACATCATGTAATATCCAATATTAGCTATTAAATAGTATTATATATCAAGTAATTATCTGTACAATAAAAATAATATAACATTGTTCTAGTGACAATAAAACAAAGTCCGCTCCACACCCTCTACTCTTCCCCATGTATGACAACGTCAAGTTTTTTAACAGGTTATAGCTCTCACGACTATCTTTTGCTGAATAAACGCGGGTTTGCCAAGCCAAACAAGGCCCCACGACCTGCTTTACACTCGCTGTACGCTCTTGTAGTAAACTGCAAAATGTGTATATCATGAGGATGTAAATGATTTCTCATGATATAATTACATCCTGAAGATAAAAATGAATATAAAGCACTCTGGAAATAAAAGGAAGCAGGCATTATTGCCTCGTTCATATTCAGTAAGTGTATCTGGATGCTGGATGCTGGCAGTCCGCAAAGAAGAAGGAGGACAACCACGAAGGCACTCAAGGCACAGGGATGAGAGCACAAAGGAAATTAATCCTGGCAAAACACAGATTCTAGCCATAAGCGTTAACTTAATGCCAATAGAGGAATACCTTTCCCTGGCACGTTATGTTTACATAATATTTTGTTATGTAAACATAACGTGCCCGAATTCAACGACTCCGCTCCTACTTGGCCTAAACCCAACATTCGTGACACCAACCGCAATAAGGATTAACCTCCAGCCATATACCGAAATACTGTTCTTCGACTAACACCCAGGGCATTAGCAATTTCTGGCACAGTCAGCCCTCGATTAT
>Ga0307378_10005735_pt1 | contig 17199 bp, 11 predicted proteins | sample UN1MG_FD_202238 | JGI IMG/M metagenome (GOLD analysis project Ga0307378, IMG submission 202238) | Soil microbial communities from Risofladan, Vaasa, Finland - UN-1 | ecosystem: Environmental > Terrestrial > Soil > Coastal area > Acid sulfate soil | place: Finland: Risofladan, Vaasa | collected... | reverse complement strand
TTCCGATAACACGGCCGTTCTCAACAGAGATGTTGCCGGCGGAACAATATTAGAAGTAGGTGTTTGGTATCACGTCACTGGTATCTATTCTCAACAGGATGGTTACATCAGGACATACGTTAATGGAGTGCTGGACAGGGAATTACTTACAAATGAGGTGCTTGGCGCCTCACCAGGAACTTTGTACATTGGTTGTGAACCTTACGACACCAGCGCGTGCAATTTTAACGGAGTCATGGATGACATTCGGATCTACAACCGTGTTCTGTCGGCTGCCGAGATAGCCGGAATGGCCGGCATGACTAAGCCGTTCGATAAGCCGTTTTAACGCGGCGGCAGTAGCATGCCTCGATGCGAGCTGTTTTTGATTCTCGCTTCGGCAGGCATAACATCAGGATTTGCACTACTTCGGGGCCTATGCCAATCAGTGCGGCATAGGCCCCGATTTATTCAGGCCGGCACAAGATGGATTTTTCGAGGAATGGCAGGGGGGCAGGGAGGCTTATGCTCTGCACTCTAAAACCATGAATATAATGAACAGGATAATTGTTATCAATACAAGCATTAATACGCGTAGTGCCGAAGGCGGTAACTTGTTAATAGCCTGGCGTAATACAGAATCCAGGGCATCATCGACTCGCTTGATTCCTCTTTTATGTTGTTGTTTCTTTTTGTTCAATAGCTCCTGTAATTGCATCCGTATGACAGGATTTTGAGTTCTGGCTATCTGTTCCTTAAGTTGCCTTCGTCTGCTTGCCATAAAATAAATCTCCTTTTTTGTACCCCCGCAAGACTTTTAACAGTTTTGAGGTGAACAAAAAAAGCATTGCTACGTTATTCTCATCTAAGGCATATGAGAGCCCGCAGGGAATAGCCAGACCATACCTCTCAGATGGCAGGCAGAGAGATACTGCTCTTCTGCGTCTCCGTACATATATAAACTGGCGGTAGTCCGTTGGAATGCCAAAAAACTGTTAATTGATTGTCAATTTTGTGACACTGTCTCGGCTATTACTCAATTAATTGTAACATATTTTAAGTAAACAAGTCAACCAAATTACGACTCGTGATTACGTGAATATGCAGGAATGTCAGTCAAGGATTAGATATTTGCTGATTTTTTAGGTGCTTAGACAGGTATTTACGGGTGTTTTTCGTATGGAAAGGACGAATTTTCTGTGATATCGGGACTCATTGAGGGGAATCAGCCTTTCTACGAAGCCGGGGATATTGGGACTCACATCTGACGAAGATATTTTTACCTTAATTCATTTTTCTCTTTCGGAATCCTGACGAAGCTTCACGAGAAATCCCGGATAAACCTGGAATCCCAAACTTTGTGCTTTATGAACGTCCTCCCATGCTTTGTCGTATTCTTTCATGCTGTAGTAAACAACCGAACGATTATTGTAAGCTTCGGCCGATTGCGGATTCAGTTCGATAGTCTTGTCGAAGTCTGCGAGAGCCTGGTCGAACTGTCCTTTCTTTCCATAGGCAAGACCCCGGTTGCAATAAGCATCGGCATAGGTTTGCTTTGTCTCGATCGCTTTGGTGAACTCCGAGATTGCCAGATCATATTCGCTCTTATGGTCATAGGTGACTCCGCAATTGTAGTGGGCTTCGGCGAACGCCGGATTAATCTCAAAAGCCTTGCCGAAGTCAGCGATGGCACGGTCATATTCGCCTTTATTAGCATAGGCATTCCCTCGGTTATTATAGGCTTCGGCATGTCTTGCGTTTATATCGAGTACCTTGTTGCAATCTTCGATGGCCCGGTCATATTCGCCTTTATGATAATAGGCAAGCCCTCGATTGTAGTATACCTCGGCAGACATCGGATTTGTATTTACGGCCTTGGTAAATTCCGCGATCGCCTGGTCGTATTGGCCCTTACTTGCATAGGCATATCCCTGAATTGAGTGGTCGACCGGTTCATCTTTTTTGCATCCTGCAAGCAGCAGACAGGCAGCTATCCCAATTATGCTGAAAAGTATTTCTCTATTCTTAACTTGCATCATAATTAACCTTGCTTTAATGTTACAATCACTAAATATAATTGTCAATATGTTGTCATAACAAGGGAATGTAAAGAGTAATATAAGTGGACCCGAAACAGAAAAGCACAATCCTAATCACCTGCTCGGCGGGATTGGTTGATTATGTCCGGCAAGAGATCGAAGATTTAGGCTATCAGGGCGGCGAGTATCACAAAACGGGCCTTGAGCTTCAGGGCGATCAGTATGACGCGATGCGGCTCAATCTATATTTGCGCACGGCGTACAATGTTCTGTTCTTACTCAGACAGTTCAAGTGCTATTCGCCCGATGAGCTTTACCGCAATGTTAAAGATTTGCCCTGGGAGGACATAATCTCTCCGGCCGAATACCTCAGCGTCGTCGGCAGGATAAATACCGAATATGTGAAAAATTCCATGTACGCCGGTTTGAAGGTCAAGGATGCTATTGTCGATCGCATTGCCGGCGTGACAGGGGCCCGCCCCGACTCAGGCAAGGATAAAGACAAGGCGGTGGTGCAGTTCTATTGGAAGGATGATTTCTGCCGGCTTTACCTGAACACTTCCGGGCTAAAACTTTCGGATCGGGGCTATCGCAAGATGCCTCACAAAGCTCCGCTGCGCGAGTCCCTGGCTGCTGCCATAATCATGGCGACAGGCTACGACGGCGGCGGGCCGCTGATTTGCCCCATGTGCGGAAGCGGGACTTTGGCAATCGAAGCTGCGCTTATTGCGAGCAGGCGGGCGCCCGGTCTGTTGCGAAGCAACTATGGATTCATGCATCTGAAATGTTTTGACGAGCGGAAGTGGCGGCAGATGCGCACTGATGCGCTTAAAAAGAGCAAAACGCGGGGCGGCAAAGCGGATTTCAAGCCGGCCCGGATTATCGCTACGGATATCGATGCAGAGGCAGTCGAAGCCTCCCGCAAAAACGCGATGACCGCGGGAGTATCGCACCTGATCGATTTTGATGTTTGCGATTTTGCCGAGACGGTGATACCGCCGGAGCCGGGGATAATCGTTATGAATCCCGAATACGGCCTACGGCTGGGCGAAATAGAGAAACTGAATGATACGTATAAACGCATTGGCGATTTCTTCAAACAGAAATGTGCCGGCTATACCGGTTATATTTTCACCGGCAACCCGGCCCTTTCAAAAAAAGTCGGGCTGCGTACCAGCAGAAGGATTGAGTTTTACAATGCCAATATCGAGTGCCGCCTGCTTAAGTACGAGCTTTACGCAGGGGCGAAAAATGAGACGGTTTAACACCCTCTCCCCTGCTCATGCTATCGTTAAATCCCCAGGGCTATCAGCGGCTCGATAAAGAAAATAGCCCACTTATGTCATTGCGAAGGAGCGTAGCGACTGTGGCAATCTCAATTCTTACGCTGCAAAAACCGTCTATTTCCTTAGGAGCAGGCCAATAGGCCAACGCGGCAATCTAAATAATATTGTCATCCCTGCGAAAGCAGGGACAATAATCAATCGCCACGCCTATCTTTATTAAGCACAACTCATCGGAAAATGTACTCCCTATGGGGCAGGCGTACTTCTTTAATTCTCTCTATTCTTCCTTAATTCTTGAGTCCTTCCACTGTTGTATGTCAAGAACAACGGCACTTGGGTCCTCAACCACAATGTCATACTTTTGGCTTCTGAGTCGGAAGGCGCTCTTTCCTCCTTCCAAGTTGGCTACTACTCTGTCTTTAGTTGAGATTTCGTCAATAGAACCCTTCTTATCGACGCTGCCTTCGGTTGCCGTCGCCTTCAAACAGTAAATAAGATCCGCATCGCTGGAAACAGCTACATTTGGATTATGCGTTGCGAATATGTATTGTCTACTTGCCTTGCTTCTCCTTACTGTCTTTACAATTTGTTCAAACACAAAGGGATTATCAAGTGCGTCTTCAGGCTGGTCGACTACAAGTGGCCATTGCCCTTCAATTAGGGCCACTGAGAGTATTGCGGTACATTTCGAGCCGCCTGAGAGTTCATTCATCGGTTTGTATACTCCGTCTCCAACGTCAAGCTCCACTGTTACACGATCTTTAAGCTCAGTAAGCATCGCCTCGTATAACTTCGACAGGCATTCTTCACCTTCATCACGCGTATTTTGAGCCCAAATGTGATCTACTAGAATATTTGCATTTCTGTCTGTCAGGCTCGTCTTTCTGACAAGCTCCTTCACATTTCGATCTATCACTAGCTCGGCCAGCTCCACAGGCGATATTCTGGAGACTATTTGGTCCAGATGCTCTCCGTGTAAACCACTCCCCTTTGCCAACTTTCCCATGACATTCCTATATTCTGTTCTATCGCTCATTTGAAGGACGTGTATCTTTACAAAGGAATGCAGTGACTCAGTTATTGCTATAGCCTTGTCAAGTCGCTTTTTAAAGATGCTCCCGAAGCATTCGGTGAAACTGGGAATCACATTTCTCCTAAGTTCGTTTTCGATAGCCCTCTTTTTCTTGGATGCCTGTCGAGCATCGGCCAAAGTTATATCGAGTTCTTCTATGCTCTCAATGACTTTATCCAATTCTAAGGTTAGGGCGGAAGCGTTCTTGACTCCCGCCGTTTCGATTACCATTTCATGCTTCTTTTGCGCCTTGTCAAACTTCTTTCGCCAAGCGAGTATATAGCTTGTCAATCCTTTTTCGGCCGTCCCTATAACCTGCTCAAGCTTCGCACCTAAATCTTCAAACTGCGGAGCCATCTGAATTATTACATTCCTCTGAGCTGCAATTTCATCATAGTTCGGAGTACCTTTTTCAGGTTTTGGGATGTACTTCTCAATCTCAACTTTTTTCACTGGCTCAACAACCTTCTCCTTAAGTTCTTGTAGTCCTTTCTGGAAACTGCGCAGTTTGCGTTCTTCTTTCTGCCAATTTGGGAAACTCTTCAAAATGGGTTCTTTAATCATTTTCTCAAGGTGAGCTTTTTTCGCTTCAAATTCCACCTTTTTTTTCGTTAACGAAGGGATGCTCCTAGCGACGTTATGTTGCTCGTCCAAATCTTCAAGTAGCAGCTTCGCGTTTGCTCCTAGCTCTTCTATCTGCGCTCGTTCTTGCGACAAGTCGATAAATCCGTCCAGCCAGTCCAGCAGTGCTGGCAGTGTTTTTCCTAATTCTATAACTTCATTCTGGCTGTATATCTTGCACTGGAAGATGTCTTCGATATCTGAGGCTGCTTTCGCTTGGGTATCCGGGTAATACACCTCCGGCCCATAGTCTAGGTCACTGACTGTACGCTGGACCCTGTATCTCTCCCCATCACTTGAGACAACGTGGATTGTCACAGTGCCACCCTCTCCGAGGCAGGTTCTTGCGTTTACTATTTCCTCGGAGGCTTTGTTTATTCCTCCAATGGGAGAGACAACTCCCATAGCAAACTTCATGAGTTCGACCAACAGTGACTTTCCTACGGATTTACCTCCGACCAAGCAGTTCATGTCAGGATGAAACTTGAATTCGACTCCATCAAAAAAACCCTGGCTGACTTGAATCCGTTCTATCCACGGGTGATGTTGGGGTGGCCAGTCATCCATAAATCTGATGCGCATCGCAGGATCATAAAACACTTGCTTTAGAGCACCGATACTGAAATCGCCCAACTTGATGTAAGTGAAAGATTTGCCAATATCCTCAATCCTGTGGGCATCTGAACTGGAAATACATCCATATTTCTTCGGATATCCTTGAGTTTCTCCAGACGCTAGTCTAAATATTTTCTCTTTATCTTCTCCTACTTCCAAACCTCTCAGATAAGAACTGCAATAAGCTGCTTTTCTAGCAAGTCCCTTTTGCTTCATTACCTCTATGAATCCTGTACCTCTAGAATTTGGGTGAGGAGCAATTGCTACCCCACCATTGTTATCTATTAGAGAAAAGACTTTTTCTATACCAAGGGCTGTGCCATCTTGGTCCTCAGCCATCGAATTTAAATCGCCAAGTTTGTCACCTACAAAGCCCATTATGGCCAACCAGTTCTCTATTTCTGTTTCTGATCTAAGTGGATCGAATACGGCTAGAACATGTCCTTCTCTTGTGCTTACTTCTACCCCCGGAAACACTTGGATTCCGTACTGTTTACCCAATCGCTTAGCCTCATCGACACTTCGTGCTGTGTTATGATCCGTTACTGCGATAACCTCAATTCCCTCTTTTTCAAGTTTCTTGAATACGTCTATCAGTTCTTGTTTGCCCTTCCTCCCCTTCCAACACTTTGACTCTGGTGTGTGTATATGAAGATCGCTCTTATAGAACCTCGCCCCCGGAATCACGGTTGTAATGTCAGTCATCGTTCTACCTCCAATGAGAAAACTAGGGACAGTCTATTAAAATCTACGCCACACGGCCTTATCACATTACTCACCCGCAAAAGCCTGCCTTCCACAAAATAATCAATCATCCTTAATCAATAATCAATTGAAAAGTTCGCTCGATGTTGCTATTTCATATTATATCAGTTGACCATCCCAGAACAAACAAATTCGTCCTTTCTATCTGATACAGCGTATCTTGAAGCAGCATGTTGGTATAGGTGCCAGATTAGATTACGATTTAGCTCTTCCACAGAGCGCTTCTTGATTAGCTTGACTTACACGTTCTTGTAGTTCTTCAAGGCGACCACCGCTGCTTTCAGCGGATTGAAGATCATGTAGGATGGAGCCTTCGACACCCAGAACACAATATGGCCGTTTCTTATTTTGTTGTCTGATTACAGCTTGGCAATTGATGTGAAATCCCAGGGAGTAACTATCATGAACACATCGTTTTGGGCAAAAGTCTCTCGTGAATCAGCATAGGCACCTATCTTAGATGCAAGCGCAATTACTCGATTTTCGTCAGGTGGGTTGTCACAAACGAAATTAACAGCCACTTCAAAAGTTCCGTGAATTGTCTGCAGTTTGCCATAAACATCAACCGCACATTCAAGTTCTGGAGCATCTGCTGGACGAAGTGTTTCTCCTAGTTCAACTTCGTAACCCCATTCTCCAAACCATATTTGGAATCTTTGTTCTAGAATAATATGTTGAATCAGTACGTCAGCATTGAAGCTTTCGACAGTTAAAGTTGACAGATCTGCTTCAGGTATTTCGATCCATCGAGAGAGAACCTCTGAGTTGTACTGCTGAAGTCCAGTTTTGGACTGGTATTGTTCCACAATCGCAGATGTTATGCTATTTATGTCTCTAATTTCTTTTCCGACAGAAGGTGTGCTGCTTTCTTTGGAATGCTTAAGCCACTGCTTTATTTTGTCAGCTCCTATATCAGTTGCTTTCGAGCTGAGGTTAGCCAACACAGAGGCCATAGCAGTTTCGATCAACGTGCTTACTTCCATCTTGTTCTCCCTTCTAAACTAGGTAATATTTCACTGCCAACGCTTTGGTAAGCAGCCGGGGAATTAAATGTCCGGTACATTTTTCCTCAAAAATCCATATACCTCCCTAATACTCGAGCCTTTACTTCCGCCTCTTATCGCTTGCTGATGAATAATCTAAGCTATTTCGTTGGTTTTTCAATACAAAAAGAGCATAAGAGCACAAGAAGGCCGAAAACTACCGACTATTCACTACATGTAGCGTTTGTCGATGGTAAATGTTACCTACGAATTTAGAAAAAAAGTAAAAAAAGACAAAAAAGCTTGTTTTTGACAGGATTTACAAGATTTAAACAGAAAAAGATATATAGATAGGATAATAGGATAAACAAAAGGGTCCCCAATAAATTATCAAGAGAATCCCGTTATCCTGTCAAAAAATTCTTGTTTTTCCCCTTAATCAAGAAACCGTGTTCATCCTTCGTCTCCGCTCAGGATGAAGGGCGCAGCACGCAATACGCAATACTCACGACGCAATACGAATAATGAACGCCGTGTAATGGAGATTTATTTGGATTATGTCGAAATATGCCCGCCCTTTTGGGATACGGTTCGTATAATAGGTAACAGATTTATGTAAAATACATAAATAAGTAAAAAGGTAAAAGGTAAAAGTAAAAAGGCTTTGTCATTGATTATTTACTATTGTCTCTGCTTTCGCAGGGATGACAATATTATTTCTCTGTAGCTCAAACAACAGTGTTAATCGGTGTAAATCCGTGTCGAAAAATGCCAGAATATTGAAAAAAACAGGTGAAAAAGAGAAGAAAACGACGAAAATCCGTGGTTAATTTGAAAAAACAAACCCAATTTGCGAATGGGCAAAATAAGCGTAAAGTCAATTATAACAAGGGGATACGATGAATATATCGGATTGGACACTTGGTGAAAACAAACCCAATTCAAAGCCAAACAAAGCCAATCCGTGTTAGCCCCCAGACCTGCGCTGGGGGTTGAAAGGCTATTTGAAAAAACAAACCCAATTTGCCATAGGGGTAAATTGGCGCAATACAAGTATTAACAATGGTTTATGGAATATTAACGGAAGGAGGCTGCAAAAAAACAAAGCCAATTCAAGCTTGTCCTGAGCAGCGTCGAATGGAGCCAATTCAAAGCCAATTTGCAAAATACCTTGACGGGCTGCATTTTAGAGGCAAAAAAGAAAGCCTTGCCGACGTCCTGCACCGACAAGGCTCCAGCGAGGCCGAAGGGACTCGAACCCTCAACCTTCGGATCGACAGTCCGATGCTCTAACCAATTGAGCTACAGCCCCGTGCCGTTAATCGCGATTAATATATCAGAATACTTACTTTTGTGTCAACTATTTTTATATGAAGGAAGTGAATCTAAAAAATTATCATTTTCTTGAGGAACGTGAGCGTCTTACTACCGGCTGTGATTTGCTGGCCTTTTTATGGATTTCCTGCAGTACTTTCATTGCCTTTTGCACGTTCGCGACCTTTAAAATGCCGGTTGTTCGCCCCCCCTTGGCACCCGCGGTGCAATATGCATAAGAAATATTTATGTGGCTCCTGGCTAATTTTTCCGCAATTAATGCCAGAGCACCGGATTGATTAGTCAGTGTTACGCACAACACACTTGTTTCGCTATATGGCATATTTAGTTTTGCCAGTACTTTTTTGGCTTTTTCGGGCGTTGTAAAAACCACCCGCATAACTCCATGTTCCATAGAATCCATCATCGTTATCGCTATAATATTGATTTTAGCCTGAGCAAATTCGCCGAGTACCCGAGCCAGGACTCCCGGCTTATTTACCATGAAGATCGAAAATTGTGTCTCAATGTACATAACATTAGCCTCTCTGACAGAATTCATCCCGGCATTTACAGGGATGTCATCTTACTATTACGAAAATGGTAGTTAATCTGTGCTCGTTATTTTTATGGCACTTTCTCTATCGGGGAAAAATTTGAATACCTTATCAAGATTGGTTATTTTGAAAACTCTGTGCAACTGGGGGTTTATCGCACTAATGACAACTTTGCCGTTATACTTTTCCAGCTTGGCCCTGATGTCCAAAAGCAATCCTAACACCTGAGATGAAAAAAACTTTACTCTCTCAAAATCGAAAAGGAGTCTGTCCGGTTGATTTTTATCGATAAATTCTTTTATTTTGTTGGAAGCGTCGGCTATTCCGTCAACGTCGCTCATTGAGGCGGACTTAAAAGCGATTATTGCAGTATTTGCCTCTTTTGTTATTTCCAAGCCAATTTCTTCAGCCATTTTCCTTGTCGCTCCCGGCGAATAAAAGTATTAAGCTATTACTATAAATACAATGACTTCAATTGGATTCCCACTCATTTTTGCCTATTTTTATACTTTTATCAATCATCATTTATCAACGATACATCTTTTTTAGCATTTTCTGCAGGCGTACAATTAGTGCATATAATTGTCTGTTCTTTTGAAAATAGCGATTTGGAGGAGAAGTTAATGCCAGGGTATGTGAAGATATATGGAGATATACCGGAACAATGAAAGGGAATAAATTCAAAAAAATGGTTGAGCCGGATAAGCAATTGGACGATTAGCTATTATGACTTTTTATTAAGATATATAGACAGATATGTCTAAAATATAAGTACTTACATCGATTAATTGCAATTTCAAATGGAGTATTATTGTTCATTTTTGTTATTTTTAGCAAACGTTTCTTTAATGGTTAATTTAGGGGCTGTTTTTTTTTTCGTCTCTGGGCAAACCGAATATGTATTCTTACGGACATTTTCCTTGACGGAAAGGTCTTTAATCTGGTATAAATAAAATTAATAGCTTCTTTGGGTATTAAGTTCTGCAACGAGTCAAATTATATGGTCTATTTGAGATTATCGCTTCTTGATTAACTGCTCAATTCGGGCATAGGAAGGAGGTGGCGTCAAATAGCAAAAATTTCATGGGCGGATGATAGAAAGTGCAGGGAGGATTACATGTCATTATCGATTGCTTTGGTATGTAGCCAAAGCATGATTATCGGAACTATCTTGTAAGGAGGATTATTATGTGCAGAAAATTGTTTTTTTGGGCTTCTTTGGCTCTCGTGCTGGGTCTGACCTTGACGGGTCCGGCCAGTGCAGGGCTTGTTGCCTGGTGGATGTTTGATGACGGCTCGGGGACCACCGCCATGGATTCAAGTGGTAACGGCAACGATGGCGCTCTCGAAGGCGGTGCTCAGTGGGTGGCAGGTCAGCTTGGCGGCGCGATACAGTTCAATGGTTCCAACGCTCGCGTCGTGGCTCCAAATATTCCATTCGATAATCGAAGTTTCACTATCATGATGTGGATTAATCCGGTGCTGTATACGGCCGAACAGGTCGTCTTCTCCACAGGACTAACCGCTGCAACTAACACGGATATGCACCTTCGGCTTGGAGGTCCCGGTGGTACTATTCCGTCCCCTGGCGCCGTTCGCATGGGATTCTACAGTAATGACCTCGATACTCCCGGCGGCCTCATTGAAGATAACAATTGGTACCATATCACTTTCTGGTACGATTTCGAGAACCAAAACAGAAGGATATATATAGATGGAGTACAGGAAGCTGAGGCTGGTGCCACTCCCTATCTCGGGACATCAGGTGATAGTGTTATTGGTGCATGGGGTACTGGTCAGTGGTTCCAGGGCATTATTGACGATGTACAGGTTTACGACCACGCTCTGACGGAGAACGAGATTCTCGCCGTCATGCGGGGTCTTGAAGGGTATCCGTACGCCTCGAATCCGAATCCGGCTGACGGTGCGCTTCATGCGGATACATGGGCGAGCATGAGCTGGCGGGCGGGAGATTTTGCTGTCTCGCACGATGTGTATATAGGCGACAATTTTGACGATGTGAACGACGGAACCGGCGATACTTTCCGAGGCAACCAGGGCTTGGATTCACTGTATTTTGTCGCCGGCTTTTCCGGGTATGCTTATCCGGACGGCCTTGTAAATGGCGAGACCTATTATTGGCGAATCGACGAGGTCAATGATGCGGACCCGAACAGTCCATGGAAGGGCAAAGTCTGGAGCTTCTGGATTCCGCCCAAGAAGGCCTATGAACCTGTTCCAGGCGATGGTGGTAAATTTATTGACTCTGAAGGCCTGATTCTGAGTTGGACGGCAGGCTTCGGTGCAAAATTGCATACTGTATACTTCGGCGACGATTTTGACACTGTGGCTAATGCTACCGGGGGGCTGACGCAGGCAGTTATAAACTTCAACCCCGGGCCGCTTGAAGTAGAGAAAACGTATTATTGGCGAGTCGATGAGTTTGTTGATGCCGTCAATACGTATACAGGCGATGTCTGGAGCTTTAAGACTGCAAAAGTCGGCGGCGGCGTGCGAGCAGATTACTACAGAGGCATGAACTTTGACAATTTAATGGTAACCCGCACAGAACCTCAGATAAACTTCAACTGGGGCGATCCGGGCGGGCCTGATCCGGCGGTTGGAGATGACAGCTTCTCGGCCAGATGGACAGGAGAGGTCGAGGCTGCATTTACTGAGACTTATACCTTCTACACAAATAGTGACGACGGTGTCCGTCTCTGGATTGATGGCCAGTTGCTCGTTGAGAACTGGACAATTCACGCATCCACCGAGAACAGGGGTACAATCGACCTTGTGGCCGGTAATACGTACGGCCTCGTCATGGAGTATTATGAGAATGCCGGTGGTGCAGTAGCGGAGCTGCGCTGGTCGAGTCCATCCACGCCGAAGCAGATAATTCCGCAGGCGGCTCTGGCTCCGCCGATTAAGGCCAGCAGCCCGAGTCCTTCCAACGGAGCGGCCGGCACGAAAATGACGCCGATTCTAAGGTGGGGCGCTGGTGATTTCGCCGCCTCGCATGAGGTGTACTTCGGCACGGATGCGAACGCCGTGAAAAACGCCACAACAGCTTCGCCCGAGTACAAGGGCACCAAGACGCTCGGTGACGAGACTTACGATCCGGGCAAACTCGCCTGGTTTACAGAGTACTTCTGGCGTGTCGATGAAGTCAACACTGTCAATCCCGATAGCCCATGGGTCGGCAACCTCTGGAACTTCACCACAGGTGATTTCATCGTTGTGGACGATTTTGAAGACTACAATGCCGGCGACAACCAGATTTGGTATGCATGGCATGATGGGCTCGGCTATGGCGCGCCTGGCGTCGATCCTTACTTTGCCGGTAACGGTACAGGAGCTGCCGTCGGTGACGAAACCAGTCCTTCTTATACCGAGGAGACAATCGTTCACGGCGGCAGTAAGTCGATGCCTTTGGCCTACGACAACAACAAGCAGGGCTACGCCAGGTATTCAGAGACAGAGTTGACATTGACTGCTCCGCGTGACTGGACAGAGGAAGGCGTCACGGAATTGTCGCTGTGGTTCAGAGGATATCCGGCATCTGTCGGCAGCTTTGTTGAGGGCCCGGTCGGTACTTACACAATGACCTCCTCCGGAACAGATATCACAGGTACATCTGATGAGTTCCACTTTGCTTACAAGATGTTAACAGGCGCCGGCTCGATTGTTGCGAGAATTGACAGTCAACTGAACACAGACGAATATGCCAAGGCAGGCGTGATGATACGTGAGACACTCGATGCGGACTCTGCGCACGCCATAACGGTTGTTACACCCGAGCATGGCGTTTTATTCGAGTACCGTCCCGCCACCGGCGATAACAACGTGGGTTCAGCAGCGCAGCAAACGGGGATTACAGCGCCGCACTGGGTGAAGATAGAGCGTAGTATATCCGGCACCTTTACCGCTTACAATTCCACTAATGGAACTACATGGGATACGCTGGGAACACCGGCTCAGTCCATGTCGATAGGCACAAATGTTTATATCGGTTTGGTGCTGACCGGCCGTAATGTCGCTGAGACGGGTCAGGCTGTATTCTCGAACGTTACGATTACCGGGGCAGTCACCGGGCAGTGGATGAACCAGGACATCGGCATCCCGAGCAACGATCCTGAGCCGCTTTACGTGGCGATTTCCAATAGTACCGGCACATCTGCGGTGGTTGTCCACGATGACGCGAACGCGGCACAGGCCGACACCTGGACCGAGTGGGTGATTCCGCTGCAGACGTTTGCCGATCAGGGCATAGTCCTGACCAACGTGGACAGGATTGCGATTGGCCTGGGAACCCGGGGCAATATGACAATCCCCGGCGGTTCAGGCAAGATATTCATTGACGATATCAGGCTGTATCAGCCGGCTCCGGAACCTGAGCCAGAGCCGGAACCTGAGCCAGAGCCGGAACCTGAGCCAGAGCCGGAACCTGAGCCAGAGCCGGAACCGTAAGCTGGTTTATATGTAGCAGTTGAAGCTACGGATTTGTATCACCTCGGGGCCTATACCGATTCGATTCGGTATGGGCCCTTTTTTCGCTGGTTACTGAGTGACAAGTAGATTGAAAACTTTCATTCCGTTTGAGAGGACAATTATTGAATGGATTCCTATCTATCTACTTTGATTGTGTTTGGAAGGACTCTTTAGTTATTAGCTGCCGGCTTTTGTGGTTTTTCAGGTAAAGGAATTGGTGCCGTGCGTTTGGGGCTGTTGGGCGTTGTGCTGTAATCGAAGCCGAGTTTTGATGGTAATTGGCCTGTGCTCGTTTCGTCGCCGAGTAATTTGTTATGTTCATCCGAAAGGGCTATAAGATTGTTTCGCTCAATATTCCTTCTTATAGTTGCTTGTGCTCTGCTTAGACCCAGAAGTCTGGTGACGCACTTATCTTCGATCTCAATCATTACGGAAGCTAAATGCTGTTTCTGGGTGTCGTTCAAAACGTTGTTGCCTTTGATATACCGCTGTATTACGTAAGAATACAACTGGGCAAAACGACGAGCTATAGCAGGTTTGCTGAGGCTTGTTGTCGGTACAGGTGCCCCCATACTCTGTGAAGACAAAGGCATTTTACTTTCGAGCAATTTTAATATTATAATATCATAGAATTCATAAGTCACTGTCCAGTCAGCGTATCTTTTAATTCGTTCATCAGCTACCTGCAGCAGCAATTCCTCGCCCTCTGGAATGTTTATATTAGTCGCGAATCTGGCTATATGAACTATTATTTCGGGCTTACTGGTCTGGACCACCTCTTTGAGTAGTTCTGTGATGGTCATAGCAAGATCTGGATTTGATGTTGCTGCCGAGTTTAGCTGTTGTAAAATGGCTGGATTGGTAAGGCAATGGACCGCCCAGTATCGAATAACCATATTCTTATCTTTTACCATGCCCATAGCCAAATCTGCCAAACGCAGGTCTTCCAGGCCATCGATCAAAATCAGGAGACTAATGATAACATTGGTTTTTCGCTCTTCCGGCCTTAAGTTTTGGGCCTGCTCGAAGCCTGCCTGGATATGTCGATAAGCCGATTCGGAGAACTGTTGAGCGTATTGGCTCTGGGCACTCTTCCTGCTCAGAATGACAGAGCGAAGCTTTGCTATGGACGTAAAATCCTTGGTTTTGACTAATTCCAGCACCGCCTGGGTAAGAAAATCATCAATGATTTTTTTGTCCTGATCATCAATCACGCCTTTTTTAAGTACAGCATCAATACCTGTCGTATTTACGGCTACCGCATTCGAATTGATTGCTATGACAAAAAATGCTGTCAGAACAGTAAAAAACGCCCATTTTATCTTCATTTTGCAAGCACCCTAAAAAACCACCGGCATTGAAATAGACAATTCCCAGCTTATATCTGCGTTCAACGTTATCCACTTTAACTTTAAAACCGGCTTTTGTCAAGTGAATTCAGGGGCGCAATGAAAAGTCCATTTTTTTGTTGTTTGCCTGTTTGGTCTTAACTTTCCGATAAAAGCTGGTAGAATATAGTTAATATTAAATAAAAGCCGTAATTAGCTGTTTTTGCCGCTGGACTATGAGAATGTCTGAACCGGCTCCAAAACTCGTTCGCATAGATCCTCTTCGCCTGCGTATGGAACGTCACGGCAAAATGGTGACCGACGCTACCATTTTCGCATCGAGGGCTGTCAAGCTCGAACCTGATGCTGTCCGTCAGCTTTACGATGCCGCTTCTCTGCCGCCGGCAAGGAAAGTCCTCGCTACGGCCGATATCCACGTCGGCTTCGGCGTGCCTATCGGGGCCGTACTGGGGCTCCAGGACGCAATTATGCCCCCGGCAGTCGGGTACGACATTAATTGCGGCATGAGGCTGCTGCATACGCCATTTTCAAAGGGCGAAATCGACACCGAAAAAATTGCTGCCGATATTGCCCGCGATGTCCCGCTCGGCGAGGGCAGAGAAAATTTGCAGTTGGACAAAGCAGGAATCGAAGCTGTTATTAACCAGGGAGTCGCTGCCGTGCCGGCCCTCGCACAACGGAGCGGCCACCGGGCGTGGGAAGCCTTCGACCCGGACCAATTTGCTGATGACCTCCAAAGAATCGAGGAGAACGGCCACCTGCCCGCCAATCCCGGCGCAGTCCCGAAAACTGCGATTGAAAAGGGACGTAACCAGCTCGGCACACTCGGAGGCGGAAACCACTTTATTGAAATCCAATATGTCCAGGAAATCTTTGATGCCGCTTTGGCAAAGACTTTCGGCATTTTCAAAAACCAGATAGTTGTGATGATACACTCCGGTTCGCGCCGGTTCGGATACGAAGTTGCCGACCAGTATATGAATGTCGCCGCCGCCAGGCCTGAAAATGCCGACCGGCCCAAAATGCTGTCGTATCTGCCCACAAACAGCAGTGCCGGCAAAAACTACATTGGCGCAATGGCCGCCGCCGCCAACTTCGGATTTACCAATCGTCACATTATGGCTCTGCTCGTCAGGCGCTGTTTTAACAGAATGTTTGGCCCGACACCGCTGAAGCTTATCTACGATGTCACTCACAATATGGCCAAGCTCGAAAAACACGGCGGCAGCGAACTTTGGGTACACCGCAAAGGCGCCACCCGCGCCTTTGGCCCGAAGCGCATGGCGGCGAGCGTTTTCGCACAAACGGGCCAGCCCATAATTACGCCCGGCTCAATGGGCACTGCAAGTTATCTGCTTGTCGGAACCGGCGATTCCGCCGAATCCCTCAGTTCGGTCAACCACGGTGCGGGCAGGGTAATGAGCCGCACTGCCGCTCGCGGAAAATCCCGCAGAGGCAGGATCGTCACGCCTGCTTTGATTAGCGACGAACAGTTCAAACGCAGCATGGAGGGCGTAAAGCTCATCGCCGGCAACAGGAGCAAAATCAAGGAAGAAGCACCCGGCGCCTACAAAGACATTGACGAGGTCGTACGAATAGTCGTCGAGTGCGGCTGGGCCAAAGCCGTCGCCCGAATGGTCCCTTTGGCCGTCCTCAAAGGCTGATTCTCGGTAAAATTAAACACTGTCCGCTGAACGCAAATAAATTGGCTTTGAATTGGCTTTGTTTTTTCGTGTCCTGAAGGACGATATATTGCCATAAATTCCTTTCATATAAGAGTTTGAAGCAATTCAGCCCGCTGGCAAATTGGCTTTGTTTTTTCAAATAGCCACTAATGTCATTGCGAAGGAGCTTGCCCCTTATGGGCGGGCGACTGTGGCAATCTCAATCCTTCCGCACTAAAAACGTCGTCTCGTCTGAAATTGGCTTTGTTTTTTCGAGCCCACACCGCCATAAATTTTTCATAATCCTCTTTCATATAGATACTTAAGCTCCTTCAGCCCCTTTGAAAATTGGCTTTGTTTTTTCAAATCGTATCCTTTCAACTCGTTTCGGATTTAGAGCTTAGAGATTCGGATTTCCGGCCAAAGGCCGGCTTTGGTTCCATTCGACGTTGCTCAGAGCCTAC